>Ga0134125_10004401_pt1 | contig 16125 bp, 13 predicted proteins | sample KB31751_FD_96464 | JGI IMG/M metagenome (GOLD analysis project Ga0134125, IMG submission 96464) | Terrestrial soil microbial communities with excess Nitrogen fertilizer from Kellogg Biological Station, Michigan, USA - KB3-175-1 | ecosystem: Environmental > Terrestrial > Soil > Unclassified ... | reverse complement strand
CAGGCGTCTTCGGCCTGCATGTGCTGACGGGCGAATATGTCGTCGTGCTGGCACAGGCGACGATATTGGCGACCGGATATTCCGACCGCCTACACGCGCGCTCGACCGGAACGCGTGAAATGTCCGCCGACGGCATTGCGATGGCGTGGCGCGCGGGGGCGAGCATGGTCAACCTCGAAATGCAGTGGTGGCATACGAACGACGTCGCGTACCCGCCGACCTGGCAGCGCATGCAGATTTATCCGAACCCGATGCTTGGGTCGGAGAAGTCCGCGCGCATGGTCAATTCAGAAGGAAAGGAGTTCTTCGACCAGCAGAAAGACGATCCGCTCGCATTCGGACCTTACACCGTTCAGCTCAAGGCCCTGGTCAAGCAAGTGCATGCAGGCAAGGCGAGCTATACGGGCGGCTACTACGCGGGCTTCGATCATTGCTCGGCGAGCGAGGTGGAATCCTACACGACCTATGCCAAGGCCTACCGCCAGCTCGGTATGGACTTTCCGAAATCGCTGATCGAGACCGCCGTGACGGCGCATTACCGGCAGGGCGGCATCGACGTCGACACGGAGACAATGGCGTCATCCGTGCCCGGCCTTTATGTCGCGGGCGGACTCGGCGGCCATTGCAATGGGCTCATCGCGCTCGTCACTTACGACGGCAAGGTCGTGGCGGACAGCGTCGCCGAGAACCTTGCCGCATTTCGCGAGCCCGAATTGCCGGAAGAGCAGGTCGAGGAGGAGCGTGATCGGCTCGAGACCCTGCTCGGCACTGGATCGCAAGAGACACCGTGCGCGCCGGGCGACGTGAAAGAAGCGGTGCGTGCGCTCATGTGGGAGAAGGCCGGGATCGAAAAGGATGCGCGCAGTCTCAATGACGCCGTCGAGGAATTCTCGCGCATGCGGCGTGAGATGCTGCCGCGGATGCGCGCCAAGACAGCCGTGCGCGTGGCGAATTACGACTGGCTCGATGCCATCGATTGCGTGAACATGATCGATGCTGCGGAGCTTGTCGTGCGTTCGTCGCTGCAGCGCGAAGAGAGCCGTGGTCCGTTCATGCGGCGCGATTTCCCCGAAACCGACAACGAGAATTGGTTGACGGCAAACCTGCTGCACAAGGCGGGCAACGGTTATCGGTTCGAGAAACGCCCGTACAATCTGTCGATGTTCAGGCCCGATTTCGTCCGTGCCAACAATCTCGAGGTGCCGTGGTGAATCGGCCAGAGCAGGAGACTTCAGGCGTGCGTGACGCGCGGCAGGTTGGGCAGGACGAGAACTTCGATACCTTGCGCGCGCGCAACGAAAGAATTGCGATCGGCGCGCTGGTTTCGATCAAAATTCTCCGAAGCGACAGCGAACACGGCACGCGCTGGCAGGAATTCCGCACGCCCTATCAGAAGGCGATGCGTGTGCTCGATGCTCTCAATGCCGTCGCGCTTCAAGATGCGCCCGACCTGGCGTTCCGCTGGTTCTGCGGGTCCAAAATGTGCGGCACTTGCGGTGTGCGCATGAACGGCCGCGAAGTCCTGGCCTGCTGGGAGGCGGTCGAGCCCGAAATGCGGATTGAGCCGCTTCGCAACCTGCCGGTCGTCCGCGATCTCGTCGTCGACCGGACGCCGTATGAGCGGAAAGTGGCCTCGTTCGAACCGTGGCTCACGCGGACTCAGCCTTACCCCGGCTTTCCCGAACCCATGTCGCACCGAGAGATCAAACATGCGTCGAAGGCGCTCGACTGCATCAGCTGCGCTTCGTGTTACTCGGCATGTCCGGTCGTCCGGCTCGGGCCGTTGACCGATTTTGCAGGCCCGGCACCATTGGTGCAGCTTGGACAAACGGCGCTGGATCCGCGGCAGGACCAGCACCAGGTGGCGCGCGCGCTGTCACGCTCGGGTATCTTTAATTGCGTATCCTGCTACAAATGCGAAGAGGTGTGTCCCGCGCACATCCCGATCGTCAGCGGCGTCATCGAGCCTTTGAAAGCGAAGACCGCGCAACTGGTCCCACAGATGGCGCAGCATCCACTCGCGTTCCGCGCTGTCGTAGCGCGTCGTGGTCGTATCGATCCGGGCGAACTCATCCTGCGCACCCAAGGGCTGCGTGTGCTTGCGGTCCTGCCGAGGCTGCTCCGGCTGTTGACGCGCGGCAAGATCAACCCGTTTCGCACGTTGCTCGGTTTTAAGACGCCGGCGGCGGGGCCCGCGAACCGAATTCTCAAAGGCGCGGGAGGTCCGTCGTGAAATTCGCCTACTATCCCGGCTGCTCGGCCCGCAGCACCTGCGCGGAGCTCAATGTCGCGACCCACCGCGTTGCGCAAAAGCTCGGGCTCGATCTCGTCCCGATCGAGTCCGCAACCTGCACCGGCGCGCGCGAATTGCGCGCGATTGATCCATTGAGCTTCTACACGCTCAATGTCCGCATCCTGGCGCTCGCGGAACGCGAGGGCCTGCCGCTGATGACGATCTGCAACACCTGTACGCTCAACCTGCTCGACGCGCATGCGGCGGTTTGCGACGACGCGCAGCTGCTGAAAACGGTGAACGAGGAACTGCGCGCCGAGGGACTTCAATACAATCGGTCGACTCGGATCAGCCATTTCCTGTGGGTGCTCTACGAGGATATCGGCGAGGAGAAGTTAAGCAGTCTCGTTACAAAGCCGCTGAAAGGGTTGACGGTCGCGGCGTTTTACGGCTGCCACATCACCCGGCCGCCCGCGCGCTACGGATTCGTCGATTCGCGCAATAACGCGGCTTTGGAAAAACTCGCGACGCTGCTCGGCTGCGAGCCGATCGACTACAGTGGGCGTACGGAATGCTGCGGCTTTCATACCGCCGCACACGATGAGCGCATCGCGATCAAGCTCACCGGTCAGCACATCCTATCGGCCAAGCAGAACGGCGCGAAAACGATGGTGACACCGTGCCCGCTTTGCCACACTGTATTGGATAGTTTCCAGAAGGAGATCGAAAAGGACATCGGGCAAGATTTGAACGTACCGATCCTGCATTTGCCTCAGCTGGTGGGGCTTGCCCTAGGCTTGTCGCACGATGAACTGAACATCGATCGACATATGATCAGCTTCGATGAGCCCACTTGAGCTCCTTGGTGGATGCCGCCTTCATATTTCTGAACTTCCTTCTGAAGAGCCCTGGAGCAAGACCATTTCGGTACTAGCAAAAACAAGGTGTGCGACCGCAACAGACAAAAAAATGACGGCAAAGACGGCAAAAAAGGCCCAGCAGTCACACGGCTCAGCTCCATGCGCCACAAATTGCTCGGATCTCATCCGTCAAAGTATCGGCCAGTAGAGGTTTCTCCACGATCGGAACACCAGCGCGTTCGGCACGCTCGCGGATTAAGCGGTTTGGATGGCTTGTAATCAGGATGGCCGGAGCGGCGACGTCTCGCTGACGAAGGGTGCGCAGAAGTTCAAGGCCGTTGAAGCCTGGCAGACCGTAGTCGATAACGAGACAGCACGGACGTTCGCTGTCTGTACGGCCCAGTAACTGTTCGGCATCGGCAAAGGTCCGAACCGCATAACCTTCAAGCTCTAAAGCGAACTGCAGCGAATTGCGAACAGCCGGATCGTCGTCGACGACGAACACAGAAAGCTTTCCGACATTGTGTTGACGATGCATGGCCGGCGCCGTGAGAGGATTATTCCGCATATCTGCCCAATAGAGCGCGGGAGCCGACGCATGTCATTGAGGCAAATCAATCCTCAACTGGACGTCTGTTATTTCCGGCTCCGCTCGTCGGTAACGCCCGCAATCAGTGCCATTCTGACGAGATTGGATAGGCTGGACGCCTGCATTTTGCTCATCAGGTTGGCCCGATAGATCTCCACCGTTCGCGGACTGATACCGAGATCGAAGGCGATTGTCTTGTTCGGATGTCCTGCGACCAGCCCTTCCAGGACTTGCCGCTCACGGGTCGACAAGGCCTCCAAGCGTGCGGCGATGTCTTGCCGCTCGGCGTTCTGTGCGCGGGCATGCTCGCCTTGACCGAGCGCAGCTTGGACAGCGTCCAGAAGAGCGGTGTCGTCAAACGGTTTTTCCAGGAAATCGGTCGCGCCGATTTTCATCGCTTCGACAGCGAGCGGGACATCCCCGTGCCCGGTGATCACGATCACTGGGGCTGCGACGTTCATCCCCTTCAGCCGGCGAAGCAACTCGATTCCATCGATGTCCGGCATTCGGACGTCTGTGATAATGCAACCCGCGTCCGGGAGCGGCATTGCGGCGAGAAAAGCTGCCGCGGATTCGTAGGTCCGCACTGAAATGTCTGCCGTCTGCAAGAGAAAGGCGACGGAATCGCGGACCGCGTCGTCGTCGTCGATGACGTAAACCGTGGGTCTACTCGACATCCTGAACCTCGTCTTCAGTGACCGCGCGCAATGTAAACTGGAACGTGGCGCCCCCACCCGGTGTCGCAGTGACCCAGATACGGCCGCCGTGCCCCTCGATGATCGTGCGCGAAATCGAAAGCCCGACCCCCATACCTTGCGGTTTTGTCGTGACGAAGGGCTGAAAGAGCTGCCCGGAGATCTCTGGAGAGATGCCCGATCCGGTATCGGAGACGCTCACCAGCACGTCCCCATTGCCGCTCGGCTTGCTGGAAACCACCAGCTCGCGGCGTGGGCAGTCGGCCATGGATTCGATCGCATTGCGCATGAGATTGAGCAGAACTTGCTGGATTTGCACCTTATCTGCAAGAACGAGATCCATCTGCGGATCAAGATGGAAACGGACATGAATGCCGTGTTCTTTTGCTCCGACCAACGCAAGCGCGCTTGCCTCCTCGATCAATTTGCTCAGGCTTTCGACGCGGCGTTCGCTTTCGCCGCGCGCAACGAAATCGCGCAATCGGCGAATGATTTGGCCTGCCCGCAGGGCCTGCTCGGCTGCCTTTTCCATAGCATCACGGACGGTTGCTGCGCACTCGTCCGTGCTGGAGCCCAGCAGGCGCCGGGAGCCTCGCAAATAGTTGGCGATGGCCGAGAGAGGTTGGTTGAGCTCATGCGCCAGCGCCGAAGCCATTTCGCCCATAGCGGTCAAGCGCGAAATATGCACCAGTTCCGACTGCAATTCCTGCAACCGGGTTTCCGTTTCCTGCCGTTCGGTCAGATCCCGGATGAACCCGGTGAAGAACCGATTGTGGTTCGATTGCACCTCTCCAACTGCGAGTTCTATAGGAAAGGTCGATCCATCCTTGCGCTCGCCGACGACCACGCGGCCTACGCCGATGATCCGCCGCTCGCCGGTGCGATAATAGCGTTCCAAATACCCGTCATGAGCCTCCCGATGCGGGGAGGGCATGAGCATGCTGACATTGCGGCCGAGCACGTCCGCGGCGTTGTAGCCGAACAGACGCTCTGCTGCGCGGCTGAACGATTGCATGATGCCCTTCTCGTCGATCACGATCATTGCATCGGGAACGGTCGCAAGGATCGATTGCAAGTGAGCCTCACGAGCGACCAGGTCATTGTTGGTCGACTTTGCCCGTAATCTGGTTCGACGCAGGTACTCTCCGGCGCAGGCAATTCCGACGCCCATCACTCCAAAGCCGACCGCGTTGATGAGGTCGGCTTGCGAGGCGACGGGAAGAAGACCGAACGGCAATGCATCGATCACAAACAGGGTGAGCGCCGTCGCGAGCAGGCCCGGCCAGAGCCCGCCGAGGCCGGAGGCGACCAGAACGGCAGGCACGAAGTACAGGTAGGGGACCTGTCCTTCGAGAAACGGCGTCAGAAGGAGCCGCACAGTGAAGGCAGCAGCGACAAGAGCTAAGCTGAGCGCATACGGGGCAAGATACGGGAGTTTGCCCGGGAGCGGTCCGCTCCAGGCCGGCGAAACGTCTGGTTTGCGCGCAATCGGGTCCATTCCTGCGGCTGCTCCTTGGGACGGCAGTTAGGACCGCCCCGCACGGCCTGTCCCTACGCAATATCCCTTAGGGGCAATATCCGAATATCCCCTACAGGAGCGTCGCGATATGCAGCAAGTCGCCTCGCGCCCAAGGAAATAAGCCATGCTGCACGCCGATCCCGTGCTCCTCCGACGAGAAGCAGAACCCACCCAATCGTTTTATGGACCGGCTCCGGGGTCAGGTCTCAGGTTCTCCCTCGTCCCCATGGGCGCGTGCATACCCTTCGCACGGAACGCGGAAATCTATGCAGAGGATGAGCCGGCTGAATATCTCTATATGGTCGCGAAGGGGGCGGTGCGGTCTTACAAACTCCTGAGCGATGGCCGCCGTCAAATCGAGGCATTTTATCTACCGGGCGATCTGTTTGGCATCGAAGCCGGCGATAAGCACCGGTTTTCCGCCGAGGCGATTTCCGGCTCCACGGTATGGGTCGTGAAACGATCTGTGGTGGACCGCGTCGCTCAGCGCGACAGCGCCGTCGCGCGAGAACTCTGGATGCTTGCGGCGCAACACCTGGAACGCGCGCAAGACCACTTGCTTCTGCTCGCTCGTCACAAAGCCCACGAGCGGATCGCCGCGTTCCTTCTGGAGATGGCGAAGCGCAGCGGCGATGCTGAGGGGGAAGTCGAGTTGCCGATGGCGAGGCAAGACATCGCGGACTATCTCGGACTCACGATCGAAACCGTCTCGCGCACGTTTACCGAAATGGTGCACGCGGCCACCATCTCGTTGCGGAGTACTCGGCGAGTTTTGCTCCGCGATCGTGCCGCGCTGGCGCGGCTCAATGCCTAAGCTCGTCCCACGCACAGATCTGCTGCGCGACGCGAACCGCGGACGCGGAGATGCCGCGAGGCCGATGTTGGCTGAGCGCTCAGTGCCCCGCTACACGTCATATCCGACCGCCCCGCATTTCAGCCCGAGCATCGATGCGGCCGCGTATGGTCGTTGGCTCGCGGAGCTTCCAGCCGACGCATCGCTGTCGATTTACCTGCACGTCCCGTATTGCGTCGCACTGTGCAACTACTGCGGCTGCCAGACTAAGGCGGTGCGCAGTCGCGAGCCGGTCGAGGCTTATGCGGATCTGCTGTCAGAAGAATTCCGGCTGGTCGGCGCGGCCACGGGCGCCCGGACGGTGCATCGGATTCACTGGGGCGGAGGAACGCCCTCCATCCTGGGACCACGAGCGCTCCTTTTCCTTGCTGACGAACTGTCCCGCTCATTCGATCTGACGGGTGTTCGCGAGCACGCGATTGAGCTCGATCCGCGCTACGTCACCTCAGAACTCGCAGACGCATTGGTCCGAATGGGCGTCAATCGCGCAAGCCTGGGCATCCAAGATCTTTCTCCGCATGTCCAGGAGGCGATCGGGCGCATCCAGCCCTTCGACGTGGTAGCAGATGCGGTCGCACAGCTCCGAAAAGCGGGCATCACGCGGCTCAATTTCGATCTCATGTATGGACTGCCCCGCCAGAGCGTCGGCGATGCAATACGCAGCGCCACGCTTGCGGCATCGCTCGAGCCCGCCCGGCTCGCGGTGTTCGGCTATGCGCATGTGCCTTGGCTGAAGCCGCACCAGCGCCTGATCGCCAGTGACTCGCTGCCCGGTGCTGCCGAGCGGCTTACACAATTCGAGCAAATTCGTAGGGCGCTGACCGGTGCGGGCTATCGTCCGGTCGGGCTCGATCACTTCGCTCTCGTTGACGACGAACTCACGGCGGCTGCCGCTGCAACACGATTGCGGCGCAATTTCCAAGGCTACACCACGGACCAGTCCGATGCCCTTCTCGGGTTTGGAGCATCAGCGATCGGCCTCCTGCCACAGGGCTACGTTCAGAATGCCCACGATGCAGCGGGTTACGGCCGCAAAATCGGTATGGGTCAGTTCGCGACCAGCCGTGGGCTGCGATTGTCGCACGAGGACCGTGTGCGCGGCCGGATCATCGAGCGGCTGATGTGCGACTTCGCCGTCGATCTGGACGCGATCGAAGACGAATTCGACCAGGAGCCCGGAGGGTTCGCAGCCGAGATCGGCGCACTGGCGGGATTTGCCGGATTTGTCGAGATCAACGGCCGGCGCGTGACGATCACGCCGCAAGGGCGGCCTTTCGCACGACTCGTCGCGGCCGAGTTTGACGCCTATTTGCCCAAGGGCCGGGCTCGCCATTCCTGCGCGGTGTAGCAACCGATTTGATGGAGATGAGCATGAGCATCAAAGCTTTGGAGGCCGTCCCTTCGTTGGGGCACATGCTTATGGCGGCTGCGGCCGAATGGCGGCGGCGATGGCGTGACCGGCGCGAGATCGCGGATTTCGTCCGATTGAATCCCGCTGAAGCGGGACGTGTTGCGCGAGATTTACAGATAAACATACCCGCTCTGTTGGAAGTGACTGGTCACGGCACAACAGGACTGAGACTGCTTGAGTTGCGGGCGCATCAGTGCGGTATCGACTTCAATGCCTTGCGACGTGCGCATCCCGATGTTGTCCGCGATCTTGTGCGCTGCTGCGCGCTTTGCCGAAGCAAATCACGTTGCGCTCGCGGTCTCCGCGCTGATCCGGAAAGTGAGGATTGGCAGACCTATTGTCCCAATCGGCAGACCTTCGACGCCATTCACGTCAACTGAGCGGCGAGATCACGCGCGATTAGGCAGGCACCGCGGTCGTACTGCGGTACTGCAGAGATGTTGCCTATGCGGAGAGCGGCCGACCGATGCAGCAATTCAACTATCTGTCGGTCGGCGCCGGGAATTGATTGTGATCAATTCGAAAGCCCGCGAGTTGGCGCAAACACCACTAACGCAATTGTTCACGCCAAAGCCGCGGCATGACGCGGTCCAGAAGAGCGCCGGGGACGAATGATCGCACAACTCACGTCAAGCGAGCGACACACCGCGCTTGCAATTCTTCTCCTCCTTGCTCTCTGCGGTCTGACAATGGCCGGTGTCGGCCGTGACGATCTCTTTGGCGTTCATGGAGCGCTCGTCCTGGTCGCCGCGGTTGGAGGGATATTCGCAGTCGGCGCAAATTTCTATGCGCCGGAACCATCGCAGCATCGCCTCGAACACTATTACGACGATCCGAGCAAAATCGGCATTGTTCTCTCGCTTGTCTGGGTGGTGTTCGGCTTATTTATCGGCGACTGGGTCGCCTGGCTGCTGGTCAATCCCGACCTGACGTTCGATGCGGGTTGGTCGAGCTTCGGGCGATTGCGCCCCGTTCACACGACCTCCGTCATTTTCGGATTCGGCGGGAATGCGCTGATCGCGACCTCCTTCTACGTGATGCAGCGGACGTCGCGCGCGCGGTTGCCCGACCAACTTAGTCCGCTGTTCGTGCTTTTCGGCTATAATCTTTTCTGCGTGCTCGCGGTGACCGGATATATGCTCGGCATCACGCAATCGCGCGAATACGCTGAACCGGAGTGGTATGCCGACATTTGGCTGACCATCGTTTGGATCGCCTATTTAGTCCTCTATTTGCGGACTCTCGCGCGGCGCAAGGAGCCGCACATCTACGTCTCCAACTGGTACTATCTCGCGTTTATTTTGGTCGTGGCGATGTTGCACATCGTCAACAATCTCGCCGTTCCGGTCTCGTTCGGTCACGCAAAGAGCTACTCGCTCTTTTCGGGCGTGCAGGACGCAATGACGGAATGGTGGTACGGCCACAACGCGGTCGCGTTCTTTCTGACCTCGGGCTTTCTCGGCATGATGTACTACTACCTGCCGAAGCGGGCCGGTCGCCCTGTGTTCTCCTATAGGCTGTCGATCATCAGCTTCTGGGGCATCACATTCTTCTATATCTGGGTTGGATCGCACCATCTGCACTACACGGCGCTTCCGCAATGGGTGCAGACGCTCGGCATGACATTCTCGTTGATGCTGCTGGTCCCCTCCTGGGCGTCCGCCAGCAACGCCCTGCTGACGTTGAACGGCGCGTGGCACAAGGTTCGCGATGACGCAACGCTGCGCTTCATGATGGTCGCGGCGGTGTTCTATGGCCTGACGACCTTTGAAGGATCGTTCATGGCGATCCGTCCTGTGAACTCGCTTTCCCATTTCACGGATTGGACGATCGGGCACGTGCACGCCGGCGCGCTCGGTTGGGTCGCCATGATCACGTTCGGCTCGATCTATGCGTCCGTGCCGTGGCTCTGGAAAGTGAAGCAGATGTATTCGGCAAAACTCGTTGAGGCGCATTTCTGGCTCGCTCTTGCCGGTACCGTCGTCTACGTCTTCGCGATGTGGAATTCCGGCATTGTTCAGGGTCTGATGTGGCGCACATACAACGAGAGCGGCACCTTGGCTTACTCGTTCGTCGACTCGCTCGTGGCGATGCACCCTTATTACATCGCGCGTGCTGTCGGAGGTTTCTTGTTCTTGGCCGGTGCGGTGATCGGATGCTGGAACGTCTGGATGACGACCCGCTGGGCCGCAAGAGTGCAGGCACCGGAGTGGCAAAGTGAGTCTGCAGTCGCCGCTGCGCCGGCGCTTCAGCCGGCGGAGTAAAGCAATGTTCGGCCTGCATTACCGCCTGGAGCGGAAGTCGATCCCGTTCATCCTCGCAATCGTGGGGGTCGCCAGCATCGGCGGGTTCGTCGAGATCGCGCCTTTGTTCACGATCCATCAAACCGTCGAGGACGCGCCGAAGATGCGCGTCTACACACCGCTCGAAGTCGCTGGGCGCAACATCTATATGCGGGAAGGCTGCTACGCGTGTCACTCGCAAATGATCCGTACGTTGCGCGACGACGTGGAGCGCTATGGCCATTATTCACTCGCCGTCGAGTCAAAATACGATCATCCGATGCTGTGGGGATCGAAGCGTACGGGGCCCGACCTTGCGCGTATCGGCGGCAAGTATTCAGACCAGTGGCACGTCATTCATCTCGACAATCCGCGCGCGGTCGTGCGGCAGTCTGTCATGCCGCGATATGACTGGCTGATGCGCACGGAATTGAAGACGTCAGACCTCGGATTGCACTTGAAGGCTCTGCGCGCGGTCGGCGTGCCTTATACCGACGATATGATCGCCAATGCCCCGGTGGACGCCTACGGGCAGGCCGCCCCGGACAGCCCAGTCTCCGAAGGAGTGGTCAAACGGTACGGCGCGGCGACGAATGTTAGGGCCTTCGACGGCCGCCCGAACGAACTGACCGAAATGGATGCGCTCGTCGCTTATTTGCAAATCCTGGGACAGCTCACCAGTCCAGGGGCCGATAGTGTCGCGCAGGCGAAGGAGCGGCCATGAGCATTGCGCACGATACCGTCGTCTGGTTCTCGAAATCGTTCGGCTTGTTCTATCTGGTGGCGCTCTCGCTCGCGGTCGCGATCTACGCATATTGGCCGTCCAACAAGAAGCGATTTGACGAGGCTGCCGACTCGATACTCGGCAAAGAGGACAAGCCATGGCGATAGGAGAACGTGACCCGCATACGGGGCACATGACCACCGGCCACGAATGGAACGGCATCAAGGAGTTGAATACCCCGGTGCCGCGTCCGGTCTTCTTCTTCCTCGGTGCGACGGCGTTGTTTGCGGTTGTCTGGTGGGTGCTGATGCCGGCATGGCCGCTCGGCGTCACCTACACCAAAGGCCTGCTCGGCGTCGACCAGCGCACCGAGGTGAACGTAGAACTCAAGCAAGCTGCTCTCGAACGATCTGTTTGGACGAAGCGGATCGAGAGCGAAAGCTTTCAGCAGATCCAGGCCGATCCGCAGCTCATGCAGGCCGTGCGCCAGACGGGGCCCGCGCTGTTTGCGGACAATTGCGCGGCCTGCCATGGCGCCGAAGCGAAAGGAAACAAAGGCTTTCCGAATCTGACGACCACATCCTGGCTTTGGGGCGGCTCGCCTGAAGCCATCTTCGAAACGATCCGGATCGGCATCAACTCGGACCACCCGAAAAGCCGAACGTCGCAAATGCCGGCATTCGGACGCGATCAGGTTCTGTCCGCGCCCGACATCGGACGTGTCGTCAGCTATGTGCGGACACTTTCGAATCCGGCTGCCGCGAAGGAGGCCGCGCCCGGCGAGATCGAGAAGGGCAAGGCGCTCTTCGCTGCCAATTGCGCCGCGTGTCACGGTCCCGACGCGAAAGGAAATCCGCAGGCCGGCGTTCCGAATCTGACCGACGCCTGGTGGATCTACGGCGGTGATCGCGAGACGATCTTCACGACCGTGTGGGGCGGCCGGCAAGGCCATATGCCGACCTGGGAGAAGCGGTTAACCGAATTGCAACGCAAGATTCTCGCGTTGTATCTGGTCGACCTCAGGACTCCAGCAAAGTGAGGGTGGTCAATTGCAACGCGTGACGCGCAAGGCTGCGATATGGCTGCTCGCCGGAGCGGGACTGCTGCTGGTTGCGGCGGCCAATACGCACCTGGTTTACGTCGCGTGGACGTCGCAGCCGGATTGTGTTGCGCATTTCAGGCCGGGTGAGAGCGCCCACGAACCGGGCCAGTTCAGCGCGGCAGACTCGTCGTGCTCGCCGGCGCGGAAGCCGTCGACACGAGGGTGAGAGAAAGCGAGACCACCATGACTGTCATTCCCGCCGTCGTCCCCCCGTTGCCGCGCGAAAGCAATTGGGAGCGGCATCTGCCGCTGAACGCGGCCTTGCATTGGCTGATTGCCGGATGGCGCGATTTCGCGGTCCGGCCGGCTTCGAGCCTCACCTACGGCGCGCTCGTTTTCCTGGTGTCGGTTGGCGTGGTCACCGGACTGTTTGCGCTCGGCTGGGACTACGTCCTCTTCCCGGCTTTGGCCGGTTTCATGGTCGTCGGTCCGGCCATCGCGACCGGCCTTTATGAAAAGAGCCGCCGCATCGCCGCCGGTGAGCCGGCGGGACTGGCGCACATGATTTTGGTCAAGCCCAAATCGGGCGAACAGCTGCTATTCACCGGTGTCCTGCTCTGCGGGCTCATGCTGCTCTGGATGCGTGCCGCGATCATCATCTATGCCTTGTTCTTCGGCATGCGGCCGTTTCCGGGGCTGAATCATATCGCTCCAATGCTGTTCGAAACTCCGGTCGGCTGGGCGATGCTTGTCGTCGGCGGCGCGGTCGGTGCCTTGTTCGCGGCGTTCTCACTCGCCATCAGCGCTTTCTCCATTCCGATGCTGCTCGACGAGCGGACGGATGCACTGACGGCGATGGGCACGAGCATGGCCTTCGTCTGGCATAATCTCCCGGTGATGCTCGTCTGGGGCGCGATTGTCCTCACATTGTTCCTGCTCGGCCTTGCGACGGGGATGCTCGGGCTGATCGTCGTGTTTCCGGTGGTTGGACATGGCGCGTGGCACGCCTACGTCGCCGTCTGCAAAGGGCAGAACGCCCGATGAGCTGTTGCGCGGCCATTGGCGCAGATCTTGTCGCGTCGGATTTGCAGGCCAGGGCGCGCCAGCAATTGCGCTTGGCCGCTCGCCCGCTCGGGAACGGCCTCATCGAAACGCAAATCTCAGTGCCCGACATTCACTGTGGCGGGTGCATCCAGAAAATAGAAGCCGCGCTCGGCGAACTTCCAGGGGTTCGGTCGGCACGCGTGAATCTGTCGACCAAGCGCGTCACGGCGTGCTGGCACGAAACGGCCGACCCTCCGCCGATCATCGAGACGCTCGAGAGCATCGGCTATCGCGCCAATTTGTACGATCCCTCCGCCGATGTGAAGGATGCCGTGCTGCCCGAACTGCTCCGTGCGCTTGCGGTTGCGGGATTCGCCGCCAGTAACATCATGCTGTTTTCGGTCTCGATCTGGGCGGGTGCCGAGCCGCAGACCCGCGATCTGTTTCACTGGATTTCTGCAATTATCGCCCTGCCTGCGCTCGCCTATGCGGGACGGCCGTTCTTCCGATCGGCCTTCTCGAGCCTGCGGCACGGCCAGACCAACATGGACGTTCCGATCTCGATCGGCGTCAGTCTCGCGTTTGCAATGAGCCTGTTCGAAACCATGCGTCACGGACCGCATGCGTATTTCGATGCGTCGGTTTCATTGCTGTTCTTTCTGCTTATCGGGCGCACTCTCGATCATGTCATGCGCGAGCGGGCGCGGACCGCGGTGAAGGGTCTGGCGCGGCTCGCTCCGCAAGGTGCGCTTGTGCTTCGGCCGGACGGGAGCAGAACCTATGTGAACCTCGATGGGATCGCGCCCGGCATGAGGATCGCGCTTGCCGCGGGCGACCGCGTTCCGGTGGATGCGCGCGTCGTGAGCGGAGATTCGGAGATCGACTGTTCTTTGGTTTCGGGCGAGAGCATTCCTCGCATCGTGACGCCAGGTGCCGCATTGCAGGCGGGCACACTGAATTTGACGGGAGCGCTGACGGTCGCCGCGACGGCGACGGCGAAAGAGTCGTTCTTGGCCGAGATGATCAGGATGATGGAGGCGGCGGAGGCGGGACGTTCGGTTTATCGCCGCATCGCGGATCGGGCGGCGAGGCTGTATGCGCCCGTTGTGCACACGACGGCCTTGGCCACCTTTGCCGGATGGACGGTGTTCAGCGGCGACGTTCATCTCGCGACGACCACGGCGATTGCGGTTCTCATCATCACCTGTCCATGCGCGTTGGGGCTCGCGGTGCCCATGGTGCAGGTCATGGCGGCGCGGCGGCTGTTCGAGAAGGGCATCATGGTGAAGGACGGCGCCGCCATCGAACGATTGGCCGAAATCGATAGCGTCGTCTTCGACAAGACGGGCACGCTGACGCTCGGCAGTCCGCATCTGGTTGCGTCGGAACTCCTCGCCCGTGATGCACTCACGGTCGCAGCGGCAATCGCGGTGCATTCCAACCACCCCTATTCGCGGGCCATAGCCGCCGCCGGTCGGGCTGCGCAGGAAAAGGCGGTCGCGTTCGATTTTGTCGTGGAGCATCCCGGGTTCGGTCTGGAAGCGCGGCAGGGTGAAGTGGTGTATCGGCTCGGACGTGCGGATTGGGCGTTTGCCGCGGGCGCGCCGCCGGAGAATGCGGCTGGCGTGGTCTTGTCCAAGGATGGGCGACACGTGGTGCATTTCCGCTTCGAGGACCGCTTGCGGCCGGGCGCGCTGGAAGCGGTTGCAGAACTGGGCCGTCACGGCCTGTCCCTCATCATTGTCTCGGGCGATGCGGATGCGCCGGTGCAGGAAATGGCAGCGCAATTCGGCGTGCCGGCAGCGGCGCGCGTTCTGCCGGCGCAGAAGCTCGACTACGTGCGCTCGGTCACCGCCACGGGCCGGCGCGTGCTGATGGTCGGAGACGGATTGAACGATGCGCCGGCTTTGGCTGCGGCGTACGCTTCGATGGCGCCGGCAACCGCCGCCGATGTCGGTCGCAATGCTGCAGATTTCGTGTTCCTGCGGGAAAGTCTGCTCGCCGTTCCTCAGGCCGTGCGGATTGCGCGCGAGGCGGCGGGGCTTGTCCGCCAGAACATGGCGATCGCCGTTGTCTACAATTTATTCGCGGTGCCGCTGGCGGTCGCGGGCCTTGTGACACCGCTCGTGGCGGCGATTGCGATGTCCGCGTCCTCGATCATTGTGGTCGCCAATGCGGCGCGGCTGCGCGGGCGTACATGGAGGAGGGGGAGCAGCGGCGCGGCAGCGGCGGCATTCACGAGCTTGCCTCTCGTCAGCGCGGGGGGCCGATGATCGACTTTGTATATCTTATTCCCATCTCGCTCGCGCTCGGAGCGGCCGGGCTTGCCGCGTTCATGTGGTCGCTCCGGAGCGGCCAATACGAGGATCTCGACGGTGCGGCCGAGCGGATCCTCTTTGACGACGACGCCAAGTCCGCGCGCTAGCGTCGCGCTCCCCCTGAGGTCTTTACGTACAACTCCTAAGGGTCTTTACGGGGTTCAGCAGCCTTTGTTTTTGCGCTGCATCAACCAGCTTCGTGTGGTCACTCCATACCTTGGTGACATCGCAACGGATTGCCGTCGCGATGAAAAAAAGGGGATAGGCCATGCGGCTTCCGAAAAACAGAAACGACCGTGCGCTGTTTGGCGTGCTTTCCGTTTACGGCATCTCCGCTGCGGTGCTCGCGAGCACGATGCTGATCAACCCACAATTCTCAGTAACATTTGGGACGGAGTCGGCGACCGCTGCGGTCGCAGACCCGATCCAGCCTGTCGTCTATCGCGCCCAGCCTCCCCACGGTGCCATTCCTTACGCGCACACGGTGCACAAGCTGGTAAAGGCGGAGGGCCCAATCGATATTGCGCGCGATCCCGCGGATCTGCCGCCTGCGAT
>Ga0134125_10004399_pt1 | contig 16126 bp, 15 predicted proteins | sample KB31751_FD_96464 | JGI IMG/M metagenome (GOLD analysis project Ga0134125, IMG submission 96464) | Terrestrial soil microbial communities with excess Nitrogen fertilizer from Kellogg Biological Station, Michigan, USA - KB3-175-1 | ecosystem: Environmental > Terrestrial > Soil > Unclassified ... | reverse complement strand
TGCTGAATGCAGATTGGCCGCAAAACTAAATCGACCGTATTCCGCAACCACAAATCGAAATTACAAAGATCCTGATACTTGTTGAACTAGGTCGGAAGCGTCCAATCAGCATTCCGCATTCAGCAATCTGCAATCACACCGTTCCTTCCAGTTTGCGACGAAGCTCATCTCGGCCTCGCGATAATCTGGATTTAACCGTTCCGACACTGATTCCGAGAGTTGTTGCTATCTCCTCGTAGCTGAAGCCTTCGATATCTCTCAGAATTACCGTCTCCCGATATGACCGGCCCAAAGTTTTCAAGGCCGATCTCAATACTTTCTCCCGCTCATGGGCAAGAGTTTCTGTCTCAGGGTCTTTCCCGTGAGCCGCTTTCAAAGTTGCGGCTAAGGGCTGCCCAAACGGACCATTGGGCGCGTCGAGCGAGACCGTTGCATCTCGACGTCTTCGTTTCCACCAACGCCACCGATTGCGGGCCTGATTAATCGCAATACGGTAGATCCAAGTCCGCAAGTCCGCCTCGCCACGAAAGCTGGCGATACTCTGAAAGGCCCGCAGGAAAGTCTCCTGGGTTAAGTCACGGGCTTCTTCGGCATTCTCGGTCAGACGGTAAAGCAGACCGTAAATCTCACCGGACCTTTCGGCCACGAGAGTCTCAAAGGCTGCGGCGTCGCCGTGTCTTAGCTTTTCAATGAACTGAGTTTCAATGGATGGGCGAGCCTCAGCTACGGCTGGCAACGCAACCTGCTCCATATCTAATTGCCCGCGGAGGGCTATCGGCTCTCCGTAGCTCACTGAATACTCCCTCTGAGAAGGCCCGTGGCTTTGAGCCGCTGCTGCCTTTTCCCGGACAGTCGGCCTGTTAGACACTCGGTCACCAGATTATGTTCCCGGAAAGTTTCCACGCCGATTTCTGAGATCCTTCGCGCTATTTTTCTACGGCAAACATCTCTCTCGTCTGGTCGACATCTGCCAAGCCACTTGCTTGACAACTTTTAACAGGCACCATTAGAGTGAGTGTTTGCTCATCATACACCTGAAAGAACGCAGTTCACCATATGGACTTGCGAAAAAGAATCGAGAAGTAAGTAGTGGCTAAATATAAGAAGAAACGCGCCCGCGAACTCAAACACGACAAATTCCGCGATACAACGATGCACGTCTTCGATCGCCTCGGAGACCGCCTGGCGGGAAAAGGCAAAACTATCCTGTACGGCATCGTGGGCGTATTGGTCCTTGGCGCCGTGATCGGGCTGTTTGTGCGCTGGCGCAGTAAGAAGAGCGATGAAGCACGCGCGGCTATCGGGCGCGGTATCGCCATTACTCAAGCCCCGGTGTCGTCGGCGTCGCCAGTTCCCGGAACTCCGACCGCTCGCTACAGCAGCGAACAGGAACGCGCACAAAAGGCAATCGAAGAGTTTCAAAAGGTTGAGGCCAAATACGGAGACCCTTACCGGACCGAAGCTCGCTACTTCATCGCGACAAACCTCTTACTCGTAGATCGCCCCAAGGCCCTCAGTAATTTAAGCGAGTTGGGCAAGGACTCCAATAAAGAAGTAGCCGCCTTATCCAAGTTCGCGCTCGCTCAGGCTAAAGAATCCGATGGCAGTTTCGACGAGGCCGCTGCCCTGTATCGAGAATTGGCGTCGCTCAAGAGCGATATCGTCACCGTCGAAACGGCCAACCTGCGGCTGGGAAAGGCCCTTGCGAAACAGGGCAAGAAACAGGAGGCTGTCGATCTTTTCTTCAGCATCGTTGAGGCGGCGCGTAAAGCGAAAGATCCCGAAGGAAATCCAGCGCCCCAATCACAAGCTGCTCGCGACGCCGCAGACGAACTGCAGAAGTTGGATTCAGTGCGGTACGAACAGCTACCGCCTGAAGCTCCGCCTAATCTTCCTTTCTGAAGAACCATCCCCAGGAATTCTGTTTCTGAATGGATAACCTCGCGCACTCCCTGGTCGGGCTAGCTGCCGCGAAGGCTGGGCTTGAAAAGCTCTCTCCGGGTGCTACCGCTGTCTGTATCCTTTCAGCCAATGTTCCCGACATCGATTTCATCGCGGCATTTTCCGGAGATCGCTGGACCGTTCTTCACTATCATCGCGGTCTAACTCATTCGATAGTCGGCACCATCATGCTCGGACTAATTGTGCCGAGTATCTTCTATTCGATCGGCCTCTTAATCTCCAAGATCCGCGGACACGCCTCTAGCATGAAGTTTCGAGGCTTGGTGGCAGCCTCGCTCATAACCGCTGCCACCCACCCGATTCTTGATTGGACGAACAGCTATGGTGTTAGGCCGCTGCTGCCCTGGAGCGGCCGATGGTTTTATGGAGACTTCGTTTTCGTGGTCGATCCTATGATTTGGATAATTCTCGGCCTCGGAACATTCTGGTTAGCGAGCCGCTCAAAGGCGTTGTTGGTGTTTTGGATTCTCCTGGCGCTCGTCCTTTCAAGCCTGACCGTCTACTCGATAACTTCAGGGCGTGGTGTCGATCATCCAGTAGTAGTAGCGGTGATGTGGACGTTATGTCTTCTGGTGTTTGCCTGGGGACGCAAAGCCAACCTTGGGAAGAGATTTGGGTCACGCCTCGCAATCGCTTCGTTATTGTTGCTGCTGGCGTATTGGGGATCGTTGAGCTTGTTGCATGTGCGCGCGATGTCCCGAGCTAATGATGAGATGGCGAGACTCGTCTCTGAGAATGGTGAGCAGGTAATACTTCTGGCCGCGACACCGGTCGTAGTCAATCCTTTTAGATGGCGCTGTCTGGCGGAAACTAATCGTGGCGTGTATCGCTTTGATGTCTTGCTTGGAGATCCCGGCGTAACTAAGTTGGTACGCTTTGAGAAGTTAGGTCCTGCTGACGCCGAGATACTGGCTGAGGCACGCGAGAATCAGAAAGTCCAGGCCTTTTTCGAGTTCGCTCGCTTTCCAGTTGCGAGGGTTAGCGGAACCGACTGCACGTCGCAGACTCTCGTTCAATTAGCCGACTTAAGATACACTGAGCCAGGACTTACTCGAGGCAGTTTCGCTTTGGAGTTACCGGTCGATTGTCCAGCAGGCAACAAGCATGGAAGATAGCGAAAAAGTTCAAGCACTTAAGACGCTCGCCGGCGCGGTGAAGCAGCGTCAGAAGGCTCAGCGCCTCAAACCGCTGGCAAGCGTTCGTGTATCTCCGGGAGCATATCTTGGTGTAGCCAGCATCCTGACGTTTGGTTCAATTCTGCTTTTGCGCGCTGAGAACGATGCCTGGGCTTTGCTTGCGTTGCTGGGCGCATGGGTCCTGGTCCCGGTTATGGCTTTCAGTGATCGCATCGTTTTTGATGGCGCGACGCTGAGCCGGCGTGGTTTTGTCCCGATGCTTGTTCGAATCATGTTGGGTCGATTCGAAAAGCTTGCCATCGCGGACATTGAACGGGTCGATACCAATGCGGTACGAACGCTGCGCCGGGGCGGCACCGTTCGCTATCGCTATCGCACGCAAGTGACGGGACGAGGCCTCAGCCTCGCGTTTGCCTCGGGTGGAAAGAGCTACCGGAAAATGGTGCGGCTTCTTTTTCCGGAAATTCAAGAGGCAAAGGTTGATTCTCGAACCCGCGACCTAAGGGAGTACCTCGTGGAACCGGACGCATTTGCCGATAAGATCGAAACACTCGGATTGGCGTCTCCGGCGATATTGGATAACGCGCTGGCTACGGTTAAGAACCGGCTGGGAAAGCTTCACGCTTCACCACCGCAAACGACTCAGGATTTCGAGCGAGCTCAAATGCTGCGTCAGTTAGCGAATCAACTAAGGGTGTGGGGACGCCTGGCGGAATCGCGAGAGGCTTTTCGACGTGCACTAATTGTCTTGCCGCAAGATGGCTGGCTCATTTATGAGTTTGGCCGTCTTTTGCGTTCGCAGGCTAGTGCGGCCGGCGACTCGAGATTGCTTTCACGCGCCCGAGCGGCTCTTCGGTTGTCGGTGCAGCGAGCTGGAGATGATGCAAACCTGCTATCGAGAATTGGCGAAAGCCAAATTGAATGTGGCGATATTGACCGTGCTGAGCAGACACTAAGAAGCGCGATTGTCCGCGAGGAGCATAATTTTCGAGCTCGTTTGGAGTTGGCTGATCTGGCTCTCCGCAATGGAAAGCTCGCTCATGTTATTCATCACTATCGCGACGCGGCGACGGTTGCTCCAGACAAATCGTTAATGAATTACGCTCGAAGAGAAGCTGATTACTACGCGCGCTTGAATGATGACGAAGACTATCTGTCGGCTGAGCTGCGCCGGATTGAATGGCTGCAGAATGCAGTTAAGGTTCGTCGCGTTGCCGCCCGTATGACCAATGCGAGCATGCTCGTCGCATTGCTTGGACCGTATATCCACCCGACAGTCAGTGGGCTTGGCTGGTCGCTGGCTTCGTGTTGTCTGGCAGCGTGGGTTGGCGCTTTTAGTTTAGGAAAGATTCTCGCCGATCGTCGCAAGCCTCGCCCTGCAGAGTAAAAGCACTTCAAGGGCCCAATAATTACCTCGGCTAAAATCGGTAAGAGGGTAGAAACACTGATTGTGTCTCTACCCTCTTTCCTTTCAGCCTATGACAACTAGTTCGTCTTTGGTTTTGGTGTACTTCGCGTTCGAGGCTTTTTCTCGGCTGTAGCTTTGGTAGCTTTCGCCGGTGGCTCCGAAACGGTTCCGCTCTCACTCAAGCTTGCTGCTGCTGCCTTGGCTTTTTTTTTACCTTCATCACTAGCTTTCGGAGTGATGGTTCGCTGAGTTTGTTCACTGGCCGATGCGACTGCCTCAGTTCGAATTGGGGCGGGATTAAGCATCGCATCCCAGCGATACTGTGAACGCGGGCGCTCCTCTCCAAGTCTTCGAAAGACCAAATCCGCCACTGCGTTCGTGATCCAGTTATGGTAGAACTCGCCGACTGAAATTAGCTCGGCATCAGGCGCCGGATTCATGAAATCGATCGCGTACGGGATGCCATCCTGAATAGCAAACTCGACCGTATTGATGTCATATCCGAGCGCTGTGCACAGAGTGCGAACATCCTTGGTAACTCTGTCAAAGAGCTTTGGCTCGAGATAGTTCGGGTCGTAGATGTACTGCTCGCCCGAGAGATAAGGCTTGCGCGGATCGTAGGGCATAATCATTACTTCCTGCTGTCCTACGCAATAGCACCTCACGAACTGATCGAAGTCCACGGCCGCTTGAAGCGTCATGCACAGCGTCCCGGTCTTTTCGTACTCCGCCCACAGCTCCTCAAGAGAATTGATCTTCGAGACATTCTTCCAGCCGCCGCCATCGAAAGGCTTCAGAAACGCCGGTAAGCCGACGTAATCAATGATTCCTTGCCAATCGAGAGGGAACTCGAGGTTGCGGAGGCTCTCGCTCACGATCCCTGTAATGTAGTCCTTTTGTGGAAGCAGGACCGTGCGGGGAACGGCGACTCCGATCTTCGAAGCCAATGAGTAATTAAAGAACTTGTCATCCGCTGACCACCAAAATGGATTGTTAATGATGATCGTGCCTTCGAGCGCCATTCGCTTTAGGGTCGCTCGGTAATAGGGAACCTCGTGAGAGATGCGGTCAATAACCAGGTCATATCGTGGCGGGTCATCGTGACGGACGCCTCCGATCTTTATGAATTCGGCGATCGTGTCACCTTTTCCACGCTCGTTGATTTGTGCGATTAACGCGTCGGGAAACGTGCGCTCACGACCGACCAAAATACCAACTCGTTTCATTTCAAATATCCTTCCTTGTGTTTTGCATGTGTCATTACTGAAAACGCTCTGAAATTCCAATAAAAGCGACAAAAGCCGGTCACCATGTGGTTGGAAACAAGCGACGATATCGTGCAGGCTGAAGGTTGTCAAACCACACGTTGACTGGCGGTGTCCTAAATTGTGTTGTCAGGCGAGACGTCAACCCAGTCTACAATTTTGAGCTTCGGTTTATGTCCGCGAATTGTTTCGAAATCGGAAGTGTTGTGAGTGACAACGGTAAAATCGTGAGCTAGTGCCGTTGCAGCTATACGGCGATCATTAACGCTTACCGCCCCTGGCATTCCCTGGAACTGTTCCACGCCCGACGGTCAAAAGGTTTTTTCTGTAACGCGCAAATGTCGCCGATGATTTCCGTTAGAGCGTCATAAGCTTCTAACACTCTTGGCATACGTTGGGTCGCCATTGACCTAGCAAGGGGCCGCAGACGCCAAACAAGCAGTTCTTCAGCGGTGACTACGCTGATCCAAACGTCGCTGAAATTGCTTGCACGCAAGTTCGCAACCAGTCTGGGATAGCTGTCCGGCTCGTAAAAAGCGTAACGGATAATATTCGTGTCCAGAACGAACACTGTTTACTCGGAGTCTGTACCGGCGTTATGTAGGTGGTCCACCTGTGCGCGATATTCTTTCAGGAAATCATCAAAGCCTTCCCACGTTGGATCGTTCTTATACTTTCCAATCAAATTAGGCCACGGGTTTGCGGCAACCACGTTACCGCTAGATTGAACCTCTGGTACGGTGACGGTTAGTTGCTGGTCACGGCGTGATCTTATGCGTTCAGCGGTTACACCGGCTGCGAGTCCGGCACGGAAAACGCTTTCAGTTGTAAAAAGAGTCCTTGCCATCTCCTTAAGCATCTCCCCGCGTGATCTCTTGCATCTCGTTGGCGTCTCGAAACTCGATTACAAGAGGGCAGCCGCCTATAGATTTTCCATCAAAACCGACATTGACCCAGTATGTCCCCTCAGCCGGAGCGTCGAATTGAACACGGGCAAGCATTTGAAACATCAAATGCTTTTCGCCTTCTCGCCTGGCGTCCTTAAGCTCGACGTTTTCGGAAGGTACAGCAAACGCAAATCCAGCAGCGACCTTTTTGTCTGGCGAGTGTATCGTCACGAAGACCGTCGAACCCACAGTCTCAGCTACTCTAATAAAGATGCCTATTGGCACAGTCTTCTTGGTCTCGCGATCAACAAACAAACGGTCAAAAACACCGGCCAAGTTCAACTTGCCGTCACCTGTCAAATTCGCATAATCAAAGAACAGTAGCGCCACCATACGCGGCGTAGCCTTTTCGGCATCGACGTCGAGAGAGATTTCGGAAACTAATTCTGCCGCGACTTCTTCTGTCAATTTGGATACCCCTAACTGGTTTTAGGCTGCTTGGACCTGGCCTTTCCAAACCCTAAGAAAACCGCATTACGTGCACGTTCGGAATAGTTCTCGTGGCGTCATTCTCGCCGTTCTAAGTGAACGCTGTGGAAGCTACCTCTCCAACCTAAGGCTACAGCAAAAGAGTTTTTGTGACGTTTGCTAGTCTTTTGCGGTTCCCATCATGCCCGAAGTATACGTGTTTTTGTATGTCAGTTCTAGCAAACAATTTAGGACACCGCCCTGATCTGGAAGCAGAGACGTCTCGGTCGACGCGCAGAGTTACTGAGCCCCTCTTTATCGATTTTGGCAGGAAGGCGCTTACGAGAGTCTTAGTGACTCAAGCTACGGGCGATTCCCTATTTGTAGCCGGTCATCATCATTGAGCCGACGACCATATTTATGGCCAAGCCGTAGTTGATCACTGCATGGAAAGAATACTTTTCCCGAAATCTTCTGGAGATGCCATAGACGATCATTAACACTGCCGGCCACGCGATCAGGCTCCCACACAGTTCCCCAAACGCCCGAGCGGCGTTTGAGCCCGTGTGATTGGACCGTACCAGCGACGTACCTACAATCGACATCATAAAAACAGCGGTGAGCGCCCACGCCGCGACGGGGTGATCGCTTGCTATTCTGACGCTGCTTTCCTGTACGGGAGCCGGTTGTGAACTGCCGACGACGTCGACAACGTCCGAGATGTCCTTCTTGCATCGCTTACACGTGTCCGACGAGGCGAAGTTTACTAATCCACAATGTGGGCATTTTGTATTGTGCATAAGATCTCTGTTGGGGTTGGGTTAAAGCGGAGATGGTTGGAGCGAGGGTGACGGCGGAAAAGCCGAGTTTTAGGATACCAGAACTCCCGATCCGGTCACAACAAAAGTTTATTCTGGGTAATGGGTCAGCCTGAGATGCCACGGGCTAGTCCCGTGGTAAATCACGATGAGAAGCTACAAGAAGTTCGATAGCGATTCGTATGATGCCACGGGCTCGCCCCGTGGTTTCTCACGGTCGCTGCTCAGGGAAAAGCCTTTAATTCAAGGAGCCAGCGTGAACCACCACGGGCCAAGCACGTGGCATCCGAGCATTTTGCGACAACGTTTGCTTTTAGCTTCCAGCATTGATGCTCCACCGGGTAGGCCGGTGGTATCAATTGGAAACTGACCACTACTCTGCGTTAGGACCTGGTTTTGGAGTGCGATCACCTGTCATCGCTTTGGCCCGCGACGGCTCAACGCCGCGCGGCAGGTCAGGCCTACTCCAATACTAGGGCACGACGCTTATTCGCCTTCTTTTTTGGCTGAAGGCATCCGACTTCTCGGGTAAAAGCATCAATGAATGCGGTGATGTCCAAGTGGCTGTGGGGCAAATGGTTTTATGCACGCTGTGATACAATCGGCCTTCTTGGTAGGCACTCCCTTAGCGAATCTGAAGAAATAACAATCTCGGAGGTCAATCCAAACTTGCGCCGATTCATTTTGCCCCTGCTCGTTCTGTTTTCATTAATATTGATCTCCGCCAGCGCCGGGCTGGCTCAGGACAAAGCCGCTCAGGACAAGACTGCCCAGGATAAAACTGATCAATCGAAAAAACCGGCGCCGCAAACTCCACTGACAAAGCCTGGCGCGAACCTGATACCCACCGGCGAACAACTCGCGGAGTCCGCGGTTTACATGTACGGAACGCGAGGCCTGCTCGACCAAATCAGGCGTAATGGGATTGAGCGCGGGCGCATTACGAGACGAACCGCTGAAGGACAGACCGAGCAAGCCACCTACGAGCGACGGTTTGTTCGTGGAGCCGACTCGACGAAAGACAAGATTCGAATCGACCAGAAGATGCCTACGATGGAATATTCGCTGGTGTTTGGCGAAGGTAGGCTTTGGGGAATTATTAACGGTTCAAATTTCACGCCGCGCCAGGATGCTGCGGCCAGCTTTATGTCACAGCAATGGCATAGCATCGACGCGCTGCTTCGTTACAAGGAAAACGGCTCGACGCCTACTTATGTCGACAGGATGAAGCAGAAGGGGATCGATCTTTACGTCCTGGACCTGACTGACAAGGAACAGCGAAAGACGCGCTACTACATTTCAGCGAGTTCGCTCCGTGTGCTTTGGCTCGAATACGAGGAACCGCTCGAAACGGGCGGCGCTCCCGTTAAGTACACCAGGACCTTCCACGACTATCGAGTAGCTCAAGGTACGCTGGTCCCATATCGAACCGTGCTTCTAGCCGATAACAAGGAGCTCCAGGAGATAAATGTTTCTTCGGTCACGTACGGTATTCGAATGGACGACGGCATGTTCCAGAATCCGGAAGCGCAGGCTAATAGCAACCCTTGAAACAGCCCCGACCCAGTCTTAAAGCCTCTCCTTAACGATTTTCCCTTAATTTGATGGCCTGCTTTGGGAACCTGCGCCCGCAACAGGCGTGTACGTCCTACAGGTGACCGTTCTCGTGAGCGTATAATCGGTTACGACACGCGCCATACTGGGACGGTCACGCCAAGGTATTCTGAAGGCTGGCAGCTTGCGGCACATTCGGAAAAGGGGAAGTTATTTGTTGAGCGCGTGTGAGAGCCTACCTGCCTTGATGGACACGCTAACTTCTATCGAAGAGCTGAGTGTCGGTGCCACCGCAATGGCTCCGGAGTTTGCGGTCGACTCTGCGTCTGATCACGCGCTGCTTGAGGCTATTCGTACGGGTAGTGAGGACGCGTTTGCCGAGCTGGTGACGCGCTATCGCAATCCCATTACGAGCTACATCTATCGAATGACCAGCGATTACGACGGCGCCGTTGATTTGGCACAGGAGACATTTGTCAGGGTCTATCGGGCCGCCGATCGCTATCAGACGAACTATGCTTTCTCAACGTACATTTATCGCATTGCTACGAACCTGGCGATTAGCGAATTGCGCAAGCGTAAGCGCAGGAGGCTCGTCTCGCTAACAGGTTTCTTTCAAAGCAACGATGGCGGTGAGGCTCGTGAATTCCAACCGAGCGATGGTCAACCACTTCAGGACACCGTCATGGTCGATGCTGAGCGGCGGGCGGCAGTGCAACGAGCGATTGGAACGTTGCCGGATAAATATCGGGCGCCGTTGATTCTCAGGGATGTGGAGGGAAAGACTTACGACGAGATCTCGACCATCCTGGGAACGAGCGAGGGAACCGTCAAATCGAGGATTAGCAGGGCGCGAGGATTCCTTCGCGACAAGATGAGAGCTTACTTGTGAGTGAGTAAAGATGAGGAACAACATGTCTATGAAGGATTGCAAAGACATTCGTCAGGAGATCGATCAAGCGACTTCCGCTGATCAGCAAACCGAAACCGCGCGAGCGCACCTCCGCGGCTGTCCGGATTGCAGTAAGTTCGCTGCTGAGAACAGAGCTTTGCAAGGAATGCTAGCGGGCTTGGGAACTGTAGCGGCGCCTGCTGACTTCGACTTTCGCCTTCGAGCCCGTCTCGCGCGAGAGAAGAGCGCGGGGAATGGAGGCGCGTTCGCCAGCTTTCTAAGACAGCCTCGTTCACTTGGAGTCGCGGCGTTGGTTCTGGTTCTCGTTGCGGGGGGCATCGCGATTAAGAACTGGCTGGCGGCGACACCGCCTTCGGCTGTTACTGCCAACCAAGGCGCGGCTCCCGTCAATCCAACTCAGGCAGTGGAAAAGCCGGTTCCTGAGCCAGCACCGAAGGTAACTGGCGACTTAAATGCTTCAACAGTCAAGGGAAGCGAGAATGCCACACCATCGAAGACGCCCAACCGTGGCCCACGTAGTTATGCTTTGGTCGACAGCAGGCCCGAAAGAAAGGCGACGCGTGATGCGGCGCTCTCTTCCGCTCCAGTTTTTACACGTGATGAAATGAACACTGGTGGCCCGATCGTTCAGGTCCCACTTGACGATGAGGTGATGCGGATTTCGATCGACGATGGTCGAGGATCTCGTCGGACAGTCTCGCTGCCGACATTTAGTTTTGGATCGCAAAGGTTAACCGGACAGACATTCGTGCCTGTTTCTTCGAAGGGTGTTTGGTAAATTAATCGGTCAGCGCGGGCTTCCGGGCTTCTCCGGGCTTCTCCGGACTTCTCCGGACTTCATTGAGCGGTTTGGCAATGCATAATTTACGAATCTCAGTCCTGGGGTTGTTACTGGCAGGGGGCTGGTCCCTCGCAGGTGCTCAGACTCCGACGACCAAGCGTCCGCCGCAACCGCCAGTCATAGTTGAGCGCAAACCAACTGCGCCGCAGGTCATTACGGTTCTGCATCGAATTAACGGCTTGACGATGCTTCGAGCACTGGTGCGTTCGGGACAGCAGGTTTCTGCGTTTGAGAATTTTGAAGACGCCTTTCAGATGAAGGCCTTCCACACCAACATCATCGCCGGGCTCGCGCTTGATGATGGTGAAACCATTGCTGCGTGGCTGCCCGAGGCTGAAGTCGAAATGGGTCCGATGCTGCGTCGGCCGGCTCCTCCGACCAAACCTTCAGCCACAACTCCACCGGCGCGTCCGTCTCCACGAGCTTTTATGAACTTCGGAGGATCGCTGTTTGATGCTCCCGACATAACTATCATCGAGCGAGATGGCAGCCGGCACCGAGTGCGATACGTAGGTCTCGACGGTATAACCGGACTTTCTTTACTGCAACTTTCTGAAAAGACTTTGCCGCCGAGTCCCATAAAAGTTGAATTGTCGCTGGCTGTGGGTGAGCGTATGCGTTTGTATTCACCCGAGCCAGTCGCGGAAGCACCCGCCTCCACCACCAACATTTACGTGCGCGTCGGTGAAAGCACGGGCGAAGTCGTAAGCGTAATTAGAGGACGAGGCGGAGAAGTTAATCGCCTTCGTATTAAGGCAGCCAAGTTGTCTGCTTCCAATATCGGCGCTGTCGTCGTTAATGATGCCGGTCAGACTATTGGCATCGTCGAGAGCGTTGAAGGCGGGGAAGCAAACGTGCTGCCTCCCGCAGCGATTCGTGCAGCGGCCAAGCGCGTCCTGGCCCGACAAGCAAGCGTGCCGAGACCATGGCTGGGAGTTAGTGGCGAGCCGGTGGCACTGACTTCAGTCGACCGCTTCGTCTTGAAAGGGTGGGACACTCAGCGAGCCATGACGTTGGTTCAAGCGAGGCGAGGAATTCTGTTGAACTCAGTCGCACCCGGTAGTCCTGCAGCGCAGGCTGCATTGCGCGACGGCGATGTCATCGTGATGGTCAACAATGACGAAGTAAAGACTAACGATGATTTCTCGTTGTTGCTTGCGGAGGCTGCTTCAAAGCCGGTGGACTTCACCGTCGTCAGACGAAATGGCAGTGGCTCCGAAAATGTAGTTATCGAGTTAAGCCAACAATTTGATCCGCTCTCAACGGTGCGGGCATTCGTTCTTCCGCCTGAATTCGCTGGGAAGTCTCTATTCGATCATGGAATCGAAACAGTGCCGCTCCGTCCTAGTAACTCAATGCTGACGGGGCCAGCCAGTGGGTTGCTCGTAATTTTCGTCGAGCCTGACAGCGCGGCTTTTAAGGCTGGACTGATGACTGCCGATGTCATTGAAGCCATCGATGGCAAGCCGGTCTCAGCACTGACACCCGGAAAACTCGAAATCCCACCATCCCGTTACACGTTGAAAGTTCTGCGCAATAAAGAAAAGCTGCTGCTCACCGTCGTTGAAGACGACAAGTAATTTAGCTGTCAGTCAGCAGCAATCAGCCATCAAAAATCAGCAATCCGCACACGCCACACCCAACCACCTACACCCTTATGCGAGCGCCTCATTCGGTCTACTCGTCTACCATAAGGTGTGAACCTTCAAGGCCTGGGCGCTAAAAACTTCTAATTTAGTGTCAAGCACGTTGTTGGAATGCTAGTTGCCAACTGGCTCTTGGGTCATTCTTGATCTGGACGGTCAGTTTTGGAGGTTTCATGAAATTACGAAATAACAAGCTAGCAATACTATTCATTCTTGGCGGTTCGCTGCTCGGCACCAGCCTGGTGGCAAACGCACAAGGTCGAGGGCGTGACGAACGTCGACGCGGTGACTCTACAAAGCCCGAGGCCGCCCAGCCTCAACGCCAAGGTCGAGAGGAACGACGCGCCGAACAACAACAGCAACAGGGGCAGCGGCAACAGCAACGACAGCAAGACGATCAGCAACGACAGGAAGCATGGAAGCAGCGTCAGGCCCAGAGCGAGCAACGACGCGCGGAACAACAGCGCGATTCGCAACAGCGCCAGGCGGAAAACCAAAAACGTCAGGAAGAACAACAGCGACAACGCGAACAACGCGACAGTCAGGGGCGTCGCGACGAGCAACGTCGAGCGGATATGCAAAGACAGTCGCAGGAACGTCAGCGCTGGGAACAGGACCGCCAGAATCGAACCCGTGACGATGAGCAGCGGCGCAATGAAGCACAGCGCGAGGAAGTTCAACGCCGCAACGTGGTGAGAGACGGTCAGGGTCGACGAGACTCAGATGACCAACGCCGTCGTGTCGAGGAAGAACAACGGCGTCAAACGCAGCAGTCAGATCGTTGGCGTGGAAATGGAAATAATCGCGACAACTCTGACTGGCAACGGCGTCAACAGATCCTACAACAGCAGCGAGCTACACAGTACCGTGCACGCTGGCAGCAGCAACAGAACTACTGGCAACTGCGCGAGCGGCAACTTCAACAGCAACGCAGACTGCAGCGATGGCGTTTTGAGCAGCGTTATTGGGAAAGACGTCGTCAGGATCAGCTGCGGCTCCAGTCCTTCCGATATACCGATTACGGCTCGCCGAACTATCGTTACTACCGGCAGGGTCAATACTACGAGACTAATCAATACGGCGCCGAGATGCTGCGACGTGCCATTAATAACGGCTATCAGGAAGGCTTCTACGCAGGCCAGGCTGATCGTCAGGACGGCTGGGGTTACAACTACCAGGACTCGGGAGGCTATGACGATGCCAGCTACGGATATGACGGATACTACGTCGATGTTGACGAGTATCAATACTATTTCCGTGAAGGATTTCGCCGCGGCTACGAGGACGGATACTATGGTCGTAACCAGTATGGAAGATCCTCAAATGGCGGGTACAACATCCTTGGCGAGATTCTCAACGTCATTCTGAACTTTCAGAGCTATTGAATCTGGGGGGTTGGGAATTGAGGGTCCGGGAATTTTAGGGCCGGGAATTGAGACGGTCTCGGGCGCAAGCCGGAGACCGTTCCTGTTTTTGGGATCTGAATTTCGGAAAGACGATCTCAGATCTCAAATGGCAGATCTCAGATCTTAAATGGCCGCATTTCATAGAGACCATCATGGTCCGTCACGGTCGCTTCGCTCACTTCTTTTCCTGAGATTGTTTCAATCGAGTGAATTTCGATCTTCACATTGGGCATCCCGGCATTGCCAACGCGGCTGCAAACCAATCCTGACAAACTGCCACGTCCCGACTGGGCTTGAATAAGTGGCGCCAGACTCAAAACAACCAACAGCGCTAACACCGCGCGAAATGCGTTCATTTTTCGAAGCATTGAAGTCTCCCGAATTCAGAAGTTGAGTCTATCGCCGTTTACCCAGCAGCCAGGACTTCAAGATACCGGGCTTGTTCTCATCAACCGCAAAGTACTCCTGCACCAAACTCTCATAGAGCTGCTCGCGTTCAGCCGGCTTCAAGTCCGATCCATACGGCATGCGCCCGCCCTTAATGAATGAACTAATCAGCACCTGATCCATCGGCCAGTTAAATGTCCCCAGACCTGATTTGTTATGACAGGAGCTGCAGTTCATTGCTCCTGCAACTTTGGGCGAAAGGAATTTGCCAAATCGTCGTTGTCGGTCCGTCTCGCCGGCAGAACTTAAGCCTGGTCCAAATTGACTTTCGTCTCGATATTTTTGGAAATCAGCCGTTCCGTAAGACCGAAAGCGTTCGTTCACCGCAGCTAAAGCCTGACTCTCATCGGCGCTGACACTGCCGGGCTCCGGAAAAATTGGAAGGATCCCGCTCTTATGACACTGGACGCAATTGTCATCACCGTATCCAAGGTCCCAACGCCCATTCAACGTTATTGTCCCGTTGCGTTTGTAGGAGCGGAAAAAATCTTTGAAGAAAACGTTGGTTGTTCCATTTGCCGCCGGCGTCGTCGTCACTACAGAAACATTGCGAGTGCGGACGCGGACGCCGGGATCGGTTACCCCAAATTGGACCCACTTTTCCGGCACGCCTTTGGTCTGATCACCCGGGACTACAATCAATAGTCGTTGGAAACTATCTTCGTTATCCGGCGTGCCCAGATGGCGTGACTCGTAACTAAAAAAGATCAGTTGCTCGGATGGACTGCGCCTGGAATTGAGCGCGCGAAGATATGCCTTTGCTTTCGGCAGAGTTTCGGAGCGGCTGACTGCCGTCAAAAACTTCTGATCGAGGAAGTACTCAGGTATTTCGACGTACTGCTGCGTTTCCGCAAAGTACTGCTTATCCGGGACGTTGAATCCTAGTTCGTGATCGGAGCGGCGGATCACGGACAAGGCGTTGATGTACTTCAGAAACTCCGGGTAGTTGGCGTTGAACTCAGAATCTTTGTCGAGCTTGCACCTGTCTATCGTCGCCGAAATCCCATCTACCACGCGGTTGTAGGCAGGAATATTTTTTTCATCATCGAAATACTTGCGGGCGGCCCTGACAAGAGCGTTTACGCGGCCGGTAACCCAGTAATCCGGTTTGGTTTTGAGTGCAGCGCACGGTGCGGCAACGGCAGCGTCAGCGATTAGCAGAAGACAACAGGCACGAAAAGCGGGGCCGAACCTCATCAATTATCCAGTCCTCGAAATGAATCAGACGCGGCTATTCATAGCAGCATCAATTCAAGCGAGTCAAACTCTGGTGCGCAGGCATCCCTGCCTGCCTAACTTTCCAAATGCGCAAGTAATCAATAAGAGGATTAACTCGCCTCTCGATCTGCTCCTGCTCAAGACACAAGCCTGCGAT
>Ga0134125_10004398_pt1 | contig 16126 bp, 14 predicted proteins | sample KB31751_FD_96464 | JGI IMG/M metagenome (GOLD analysis project Ga0134125, IMG submission 96464) | Terrestrial soil microbial communities with excess Nitrogen fertilizer from Kellogg Biological Station, Michigan, USA - KB3-175-1 | ecosystem: Environmental > Terrestrial > Soil > Unclassified ... | reverse complement strand
GCCCCGCGGCGGCCGTGGGAGCCACGCTCTAGCATGTGCGCGCAATGGCGACGGTGGACACTCTCCAGGCCGAGGCGGGCGAGCGCCCGCGGATGACCGTCGTCGCGGCGCTCGCGGCGGTCTTCACGCTTGCCGGCGCGCTCGTGGGCCGCGTCGGATCGAACACGCCGAACAACCTGCCGGCGGCGCTGCTCGACTACCACCGGCACCCGACCGCGCAGTACGTCAGCGCCGGCTGCTCGGTGCTCGCGGCGCTGCTCGTCGCGGTCGTGCTCGACTTCCTCTTCCGCGCCGTGCGCGCGCGCAACCCGGAGCTGCCGTGGCAGATCCGGCCGCTCGTATGGGCGGGCGGGGTCGGCGTCGCGGCGCTCGTGATCGCCTCGCAGATCGCGCTCAGGATCAACGCCGGGCACTTCGCCACGCACGGCTCGCAGACCTACGAGGAGGCGCGCAAGGCGATCGCGGCGGGCGTGCCGCCGGTGCTCGGGCTGCTGTTCCAGCTCGTCTTCGCCGCCGCGATCGTGCTCGTCGCGCTCCAGGCGATGCGCGTGGGCCTGCTGACGCGCGTCCTGGGCTACCTGGGAGTCGTCTCGGGTGCGCTGTTCCTGCTGCCGCTCGTGCCGATCCCGATCGTGCAGGTCTACTGGCTCGGCGCGCTCGCGCTCTTGTTCGCCGGCCGCCTGCCGAACGGCACCCCGCCCGCGTGGCAGAGCGGCGAGGCGATCCCGTGGCCGACCGCGGCGGAGCAGCGCGAGGCGCGCGTCCGGGCCGCCGAGGCCCGCCGCGGCGACGGCGGCGACGGGGACGACTCCGTCGAGGGCTCCCTCGCCGAGCCGGAGGACGAGCTGCCCGGCCTGGCGCCCGCGAAGCGCAAGCGCAAGAAGCGCCGTTAGCACAGGCGCCGCAGCCGGACCCCATCGTGCTGCCATTATTGGAAGGAATCTTCCAAAAAGGGCAGCATGTTTTGGAAGTTATCTTCCAAAAGTGCTAGCATCGCGCCATGGCGCTGACGGACGACGAGATCCTCGGCCAGAACCGCTGGTGGACCGACGCGTCGTGGCATGCCCGCGATCCTCACCTCGACCGTCTCGAACGCCAGCCGATGCGTCTCTCGACGGAGGTCGTGGCGACGCTCGACCTCGACCTGCCTGGCATCCACATCCTGCGAGGGCCGCGCCAGGTCGGCAAGTCGACCGACCTCAAGCTGCTCGTGCGACGCGCGATCGACGCAGGTCGCGCCCCGCGCTCGATCGTCTACCTCGCGCTCGACCTGCTGGAAGGTCAGCCGCATGCCGAGCTGGCACGAACCGTCCGCCGCGCGAAGGACCTCGCCGGCGGGTCGGAACGCTGCCTGCTGCTGCTCGACGAGGTCACGGCGGTCGAGCGCTGGCAGACCGCCGTGAAGGCGCTGTGGGACTCCGGTGACCTGCGGCAGGACGTCGTCGCGTGCACGGGCTCCTCGGCGATCGACCTCCAGCAGGGCGCGGCCGAACGCCTGCCGGGCCGCCGCGAAGCCGGGGTCGACCACCTGCTCCTTCCGCAGAGCTTCGCGGCGTTCGCGCGTGCTGTCGACGCCACGGTTCCGAGATCGCCCCGTCTCTCCGTCGGCGACCTCTGCACGACGGCGGGGGTGGAAGCGCTGCACGAGGCGCGCCTGCACGCGCCGGCGCTCGAGCGCTCGCTCCAGCGGTATCTGCGCTTCGGCGGCTTGCCGGCGTCGGTCGCCGAAGCGGCCGGCGGAGCGGATGTCCCGTCTGCGGCGACCCGGCGTGTGCTCTCCGACTCGCTGGCGCGCGAGCTTCAGCGGCGGGGGGCAAGTCTCCCCGCGTGTCAGGCGCTGCTCGAGCGCGTCGCGCGTTCGCTCGGGTCGAAGACAAGCTGGAGCCAGATGGCGCGCGAGATGGACGTTCCGCTCGGACGGGGCAGGGGCCGCCCGAGCCATCACACGCTGCGCGACTACATCGAACTCATGGCCGCGGGCTACTTCCTTCTGGTGGTCTACTACTGGCGGAGCGGAGCAGAGACGAACGAGCAGTCGAAGGACAAGAAGGTCCTGTTCGCCGATCCGCTGCTGCACACGATCGCGCTCGACAGCGCGCCGGGCCTGCAGCCCGACATTCCGGCACTCGTGGAGAACATCGTCGGGGTCGCGCTGTATCGCGGGTACGAGCCGACCGAGCATCTGCCCGAGACGTTTGCCCTTCCGGAGCGACTGCACATCTGGCAGACGGCACGCGGCGGCGAGATCGACTTCGTCTGCGGGCCGCGCCGCTCGCTCGACGTGGTCGAAGTCAAGTACCGCAGCGACCCGGGCCGCTCAGCAGCTGCGGCCGCGGCGCGTGCACATCCCGGCCGGCCGGTCGTGCTCGTCACGAAGGACGTGCTCGCCCCGGGCGACGCGTACTCGCTGATTCCCGCGCACCTGCTGCTGTGGGCGCTGGGCTGAGCTACGCGATCGCCGGTGCCTCCGGCAGGCGCGCGAGCGCGGCGTCGATCGCCTCGGCGGACAGCTCGGGGTCTTCGAGCGTGCCGGCGAGGTAGGCGTCGTAGGCGGCGAGGTCGAAGTGGCCGTGGCCGGAGAGGCCGAGCAGGATCACCCGCCGCTCGCCCGCCTCGCGCGCCGCCAGCGCCTCGTCGATCGCGGCCTTCACCGCGTGCGCCGGCTCGGGGCCCGGGATGATCCCCTGCGTGCGCGCGAACTGGAGCGCGGCCGCGAACGCGTCGTTCTGCCGGTAGGCGCGCGCCTCGACGATCCCGCTGCGCACGAGGGCGCAGACGAGCGGCGCGTCGCCGTGGTAGCGCAGGCCGCCGGCGTGCACGGGCGGGGGCACGAAGTCGTGGCCGAGCGTGTACATCGGCAGCAGCGGCGTGAGCCCGCGCGAGTCGCCGAAGTCGTAGCGGTAGGCGCCGCGGGTGAGCGTCGGGCAGGCCGCCGGCTCGGCGGCGAGGAAGCGCGTGCGCGCGCGCCCGCGCAGGACGAGTCGCATGAACGGGAACGCGAGCCCGGCGAAGTTCGAGCCGCCGCCGACGCAGCCGACGACGACGTCCGGCGCCTCGCCCGCCAGCTCGAGCTGCGTCATCGCCTCCTGGCCGATCACCGTCTGATGCAGGCAGACGTGGTTCAGGACGGAGCCGAGCGCGTAGTTGACGTCGGGTGCGCCGGCCGCGACCTCGACCGCCTCGGAGATCGCGATCCCGAGCGAGCCGGTCGGGTGCGCGGACTGCGTCCGGCCCGCCTCGGTCAGCGCGCTGGGCGAGCGGTGCACGGTCGCGCCCCACGTCTCCATCATCGACCGCCGGTAGGGCTTCTGATCGTACGAGGAGCCGACCATGAAGACCTCGCACTCCAGCCCGAACAGGCCGCACGCGAACGCGAGCGCCGAGCCCCACTGGCCGGCGCCCGTCTCGGTCACGAGCTTGCGCACGCCGGCGCGCGCGTTCTCGTACGCCTGCGCGACCGCGCTGTTGGGCTTGTGCGAGCCGGCCGGCGAGACGCCCTCGTACTTCACGTAGATGTGCGCCGGCGTGTTCAGCGCCCGCTCCAGCCGATGCGCGCGAAACAGCGGCGTCGGGCGCCACAGCTTGTACGCCTCGCGCACCTCCGCCGGGATCTCGACGAGCGGCTCGGCGGCGACCTCCTGCGCGATCGCGCCGGGCGGGAAGATCGCGGCGAGGTCGTCGGGGCCCGCCGGCTGCAGCGTGCCGGGGTGCAGCGGCGGGAGCGGCGGCTCGGGCAGATCGGGCGCGAGGTTGACCCAGTGGGTCGGGAGGTCGCCCTCGTCGAGGGGGAACGTCGTCGGCTCGTCCGCCATCCCAACCTCCACTCGTCTCTTTGGTGGCCCGTCGGGCGATCGTAGCCGAGCTGGGTGACCTCGCAGGCGCCGGTCCGACGGGCGACGCGCCCCGGCTTGTCGCACCGTGTGAGGGGTATACGCCTCGAGTGGCACCCCCCACGCGAGGAGGACGACATGGGAGCCACACAGATGCCCGGAGACCGCGTTGGCGAGCGCGCGGAGGTCGCTCCGCCCCGGGCCCGCGAGGCGGCGACGTCGGCGCGAATGGGCTTCATCCCCGCCGACCCCGGTCCGCTCGGCCTCGCCGGCTTCGCGCTCACGACGTTCGTCTTGAGCATGTTCAACGCCGAGCTCGTCAGCAGAGCGGGGGAGCCGGTGGTGCTCGGCCTGGCGGTCGCCTACGGCGGGATCGCGCAGCTGCTGGCCGGCATGTGGGAGTTCCGCACCGGCAACACGTTCGGCGCAGTCGCGTTCAGCTCGTACGGCGCGTTCTGGATCTCGTTCTTCGTCTACGTCGCGTTCTTCGCGAGAGCGGTTCCGGCAGCGGACGCCGGGCACGCGATCGGGCTCTACCTGATCGGGTGGGGCGTCTTCACGGCGTACATGTTCGTCGCCTCGCTGCGCACGACGGCGGCGGTCGCGCTCGTGCTGCTGCTGCTGACGGCGACGTTCATCGTGCTCGGGATCGGCAACGCGAACGGGAGCAACTCGCTCGTGAAGGTCGGCGGCTGGCTTGGGCTCGCGACCGCGGTGGCCGCCTGGTACGCGTCGTTCGCGGCGGTCGTCAACGCCACGTTCGGGCGCATCCTGCTGCCGGTCATCCCGCTGAGAATCGCGGCGAAGGAGTAGAACACCCGGGACTCGTGCCTCCCGCGGGGCCGCCGACTCGCGGGAGCACGCCCCGGAGCGATCATTGAGAGGAGCAAGATGTCTGACGGTGCAGCAACGACTGAGGGCGGCACGACGCTCGAGCAGCAGCTCGAGCGGATGCTCGAGATCGAGCGCTTCCCGCCACCGGAGTCGTTTCGCGCCAGCGCGCTGCTGAGAGATCCGGCGGTCTACGAGGAGGCGGCGCGGGACCCGCAGGCGTGGTGGGAGCGACAGGCGGACGCGCTCGACTGGTTCGAGCGCTGGGAGACCGTGCTCGACGACTCCAACCCGCCGTTCTACAAGTGGTTCGTCGGCGGCAAGCTGAATGCGTCGTACAACTGCCTCGACCGTCACGTCGAGGCGGGCCGCGGCGACCGCGTCGCCTACCACTGGCGGGGTGAGGAAGGCGAGGAGCGCGCGATCACCTACGCGGACCTGCACCGCGACGTGCAGCGCTTCGCGAACGCATTGAAGGACCTCGGGATCGGCGCCGGCGACGTCGTCGGGATCTACCTCCCGATGATCCCCGAGGTGGTCGTGGCGATGCTCGCGTGCGCGCGCATCGGAGCGCCGCACAACGTCGTCTTCGGCGGCTTCTCCGCCGAGTCGGTCCGCGAGCGGATGGAGTTCTCCGAGGCGAAGGCGCTGATCACGGTCGACGGCGCGCGGCGCAAGGGCAAGACGGCGCCGATCAAGGCGCAGGTCGACGAACACATGGGCGAGCTGGCCACGCTGGAGCACATCGTGGTCGTGCGCCACACCGGCATCGACTGCGAGATGCGCGAGGGGCGCGACGTCTTCTACGACGAGATCTGCGCGGCCGCCGACCCGGAGTGCCCGGCCGAGCCGCTGGATGCCGAGCATCCGCTCTACATCCTCTACACGTCGGGCTCGACGGCGAAGCCGAAGGGGATCCTGCACACGACCGGCGGCTATCTGACCGGGGTCGCGGCGACGCACAGATACGTCTTCGACCTGAAGCCGGAGACCGACGTGTACTGGTGCGCGGCCGACGTCGGCTGGGTCACCGGCCACTCGTACATCGTCTACGGGCCGCTCTGCAACGGGGCGACGTCGGTGATGTGGGAGGGCGCGCCCGACTATCCGCACAACGGGATCTGGTGGGAGCTGGTCGAGCGCTACAGAGCGACGATCCTCTACGCCGCGCCGACGGCGATCCGCACCTTCATCAAGTGGGGCGCGGAGATCCCGGGCAGATACGACCTGACCTCGCTGCGGCTGCTCGGCAGCGTGGGGGAGCCGATCAACCCGAAGGCGTGGCTCTGGTACCACAAGGTGATCGGCGGCGAGCGCTGCCCGATCGTCGACACGTGGTGGCAGACGGAGACGGGCGCGATCATGATTACCCCGCTGCCGGGGATCACCGACACGAAGCCGGGCTCGGCGACCCAGCCGTTTCCCGGCGTGTTCGCCGAGGTGGTCGACGAGTCGGAGGGCAAGCCGGTCGAGGGCGGGCAGGGCCTGCTCGTACTCACCCGGCCGTGGCCGTCGATGCTGCGGACCCTCTATAAGGAGGAGGACCGCTTCGTCGAGACGTACTTCGCGCGCTTCGGACGCGAGACGTACCTCGTGGGCGACGCGGCGCGGCGCGACAAGGACGGCTACTTCTGGGTCATCGGCCGCATCGACGACGTCGTCAACGTCTCGGGCCACCGGCTCTCGACGGCGGAAGTCGAGTCGGCCATCGTCGCGCACGAGACCGTCGCGGAGGCGGCGGTGATCGGCCAGTCCGACGAGCAGACCGGCCAGGCGATCTGCGCCTTCGTGACGCTCAAGGGCGGCGTCGAAGGCACCGCCGCGATCGAGACCGGCATCAACGAGGTCGTCGCCGAGCGGATCGGCAAGTTCGCGCGCCCCAAGCGCATCATCTGGGCGGACGACCTGCCCAAGACCCGCTCGGGCAAGATCATGCGCCGCCTGCTGCGGGACATCGCCGAGGGCCGCGCGCTCGGCGACGTCACGACGCTGCGCGATCCCGACGTGATGGGACAGCTGCAGGAGAAGATCGTCGAGGCGCAGGCGCAGGAGAGCTGACGGCGCGCGACGCGGCCGGCTATGCCCCGGCCGCGTCGCGCCTTGCCTGCGTGCGCATCTCAGACAGGATGCGCTCGAGGCGGGGCTCGGTCTCGCGGTCGATGTGCGTCATCGTGGCCGCGACGGCTGGGTGGACCTCCGCGATCGCGGCGTGGAGGGCGTGTGCGACGGCGCGGTAGCTCGGGTGGCCCTCGCGGCCGGAGCGCAGCTCGATCAACTGCATCGCCGCGCGCGCGTTCATGTCGAGCACGTAGCGGATCCGGTAGCCGAGGCAGACGGCGTATGGCGCGGCCTCGCGCAGGCCGGCGCCGGCCAGCCGTTCGTACTCCCCGCGCGAGACCTCCAGCGCGCGGCGGTAGTCGTCTCCGGCGCCCGCCCGTTCAACCTCTTCGGGGACTTCTGCGCCGAGATGCGGCGTGAGCGCCTGCCACTGGCACGTCAGCATGCGGTGGCGCTGCAGGTCCCGGAACGCGCCGTAGTCGGAGACGATCTCGAAGCGGTAGCGCAGCGCCTCGAAGCCGCGTCCCGGCCGGTGGCGGCGGTTCTCGCGCGCGCCGACGAGGTCGCGCAGCAGGGCTGCGCGCTCGTCGGCGGCGAGCGCGGCCACGCGTTCGTGCGCGCGCGCCTCTTCCACGCCGCTCGCCTCGAACAGCAGCGCGGCGAGCAGGTCCTCCTCGCTGCCGTCGTGGCGCAGCAGCGTCACGGACGGGCCGGCTGCGCCGCTTGCGTCCGGGTCCTCGAAGAGCCCCAGCCGCTGCGCCCACGCGGCGCCCGCTGCAGCGCGCGTACGCAGGTAGTCGATCCATGCGCCGCCCCGGTCCGGTCGCTCGACGCGCGTCAGGAACGATGGGATCGTCGACTGCACGGCGCGCAGGATCCGCTCGCCGCAGCGCTGTGCCTCCGGCAGCGGATGCGCGAGCAGGTGCAGGATCAGCTGCTCGTACGTCTGGCCGCTCGCGAAGATCCCAACGTGCGAGAGCGACGCGGCCGGCAGCAGGCCGCGCAGCAGGTCGAGCGCCTTCGCCTTCACAGCGCGTGCGTGCGCGCCCTCGTCCTCGCCGTCGCGCCGCGGGAACTGCTCCGCCGCCCACGCGGACACGCGCGGCAGCAGCGCGGCGTAGGTGTCGAACAGCGCGTCCATCGCGCGCTCGTACTCGGGGCCGAGCGCGCGGTCGCGGTAGTAGCGATATCCGCCCCCGGGCATCGGCGCGTCATACGCGATGTAGCGCGTCGACTGCTCCAGGTAGGCAGCGAGCCGGGGCCGCTGGAGGAGCTTCGTGAGGACGTTCGAGACCCACTCGCAGGCGACGTGCGCGCCGCCGAGCTGCGCGACCGAGTCGTCGCCGTAGCCGAGGAAGACGCTCTCGTAGAGCTGCGCCGCGCGCTCGCCCTCGTCGCTGAGGTCCCAGCCCTCGGGCAGCTCCGGCAGCGAGTCGGCGAACTCGTCGAGGAACAGGCGCCGCAGCGTCCCCGGATAACGCGAGTAGCGCGCGAACAGCGCGCCCTTCACGGTTTCCGGCAGGTTCAGCAGCGCGAAGACGGGCGCGTCGAGATCGCTGACATGCGGCGCCAGGCGCGCGCGCTCGGCCTCGGTGAACGTCTCGCTCGGGTACTCCACGGGGGCGGACACCCTAGCGCCGGCCGCGGCGGCCAGCGCATGCGCCCGGGCGCTGCGGGTAGCAGGGGCACATGGCCGCGATCGACACGCGCACCTCGTTCGTCCCGACGCTCAAGCGCACCGTGCTGGAGCTGCGCGAGGACGGCATGACCGACTGGGCGGCGGCGCTCACCTACTACGGCCTGCTCGCGCTGTTCCCGGCGCTGATCGCCGTCGTCTCGCTCGTCGGCCTGGTCGGCGATCCCGTCACGACGACGAGAAAGCTGACCGACGTCGTCAACGCGGTCGGTCCGAGAACCGCGGCGGCTACGTTCGCCGGGCCGATCAGATCGATCACGGCGCATCGCGCCGCGTCGGGGATCCTGTTTGTCGTCGGCCTCGGCGTCGCGCTGTGGTCGGCGTCCGGCTACGTGGGCGCGTTCATGCGCGCCTCGAACGTCATCTACGAGACGCCGGAGGGCCGGCCGTTCTGGAAGCTGCGCCCGCTCCAGGTCCTCGTCACGCTCGCGATGGTCCTGCTGCTCGTGCTGCTCGCGCTCGCGCTGGTGCTGACCGGGCCGGTCGTCGACCAGATCGCGCGCCCGCTCGGGATCTCCAGCGCCGCCACGACCGTGTGGGACGTCGCGAAATGGCCGGTGATGGTCGCCGTCGTGCTGCTGATGCTGGGGGTCCTCTTCCACGCTGCGCCGAACGTGAAGCTGCCCGGCTTCAGCTGGATCACGCCCGGCGCGGTGCTCGCGCTCGTCGCGTGGATCGTCGCGTCCGCGGCGTTCGCCTTCTACGTCGCGAACTTCGGCGCCTACGACAAGACCTACGGCACGCTCGGCGGGGTCGTTGCGCTGCTCGTATGGCTTTGGATCGGCAACCTCGCGCTGCTGTTGGGGATGGAGCTGAACGCCGAGCGGGAGCGCAGCCGCGAGCTGACCGCCGGCGTGACCGGAGCCGAGCGCGAGCTGCAGCTCGACGCGCGCGCCGCGCCGAAGCGCAAGCGGACGGCGTAGCGTCCCCGGTAGGCGGTTCGCGGCGAGCTCAGCTCACCGGCGGCAGCCGCGTGGCGTGCGTCGGCGTGCCGGGCGGCACGTGACGATCGCCGCCGGTGCCGTCGCCGGGCAGGGGGCCCAGCTCCGGGCCGGGCAGGCGCCATTCGCGGCGCGCGCTCATCAGCGCCTCGATCTGCGCGCGCCGCTCCGGCGTCGGCACCGCCCAGCCGGGCTCGTAGCCGAACACCTCGTGCAGCGGTGCGCTGCGGAAGCCCTCGGTGACGATCTCCAACTGCCCCGGGTCGACGAGGGCGGGGTGCACCACGCCGCACGTGCGCGCCAGCGCGAGCAGCTCGCCGCGCAGCGCGCGCACGTACGTCGCGTGGCGCACCGCCTTCAACTCCGGATCGAGACCGCGCGTGAGCCACGGGTTCTGCGTCGCCACACCGGTCGGGCAGCGGCCGGTATGGCAACGCTGCGCCTGGATGCAGCCGACCGCCATCATCGCCTCGCGCCCGACGCTCACCATGTCGGCGCCGAGCGCGAGCGCCCACAGCGCGGCCTCGGGAAAGCCGAGCTTGCCGGACCCGGCGAACATGACCCGCTCGGTGATCCCCGCGCGCGCGAACGCCGCGTACACGCGCGCGAAGCCGAGCTTGAACGGCAGCGCGACGTGGTCCGTGTAGGCGAGCGGGCCGGCGCCCGTCCCGCCCTCGCCGCCGTCCACCAGCACGTAGTCGACGCCGCGGGCGCCCGACTCCATCAGCCCGGCCAGCTCCTCCCAGAACTCGCTCGCGCCGACGGCCGACTTGATCCCGACCGGCAGCCCGGTCGCCTCCGCGACGCGCTCGACGAAGTCGAGCAGCTCGTCGGCGTCGCGGAACGCGCTGTGCCCTGGCGGGCTGACGCAGTCGCGCCCCGGCTCGACGCCGCGGATCGCGGCGATCTCGGGCGTCACCTTCGCCGCCGGCAGCAGCCCGCCGAGTCCCGGCTTGGCGCCCTGGGAGAGCTTGATCTCGATCGCGCGCACCGGCGCGCCCTCGATCGTCTCCAGCAGGTGCTCGAGCGAGAAGCGCCCGCGTGCGTCGCGGCAGCCGAAGTAGCCGGTGCCGATCTGGAAGACGAGCTCGCCGCCGTGCCGGTGGTAGGGCGAGAGGCCGCCCTCGCCGGTCCCCTGCACGCAGCCGGCGATGCGGCAGCCTTCGTTGAGCGCCTGCACCGCGGGGCCGGACAGCGCGCCGAAGCTCATCCCCGAGACGTTCACGAGCGAGCGCGGGCGGAACGTGTGCCGGCGCCCGCGCGCCTCGCCGAGCACCTTGCCGGCGGGCAGCGCGTAGTCGGGGAAGCCGCCCGGCGAGTGGTCGTCCGGGGGCGCGACCGGGAACGGCGCGTGCTTGATCGCGAGCATTGCGCCGACTGCTTCCATCTCGTTGTCGGAGCCGAACGCGAACGTGTTCGTCTGCGACTTGGCCGAGGCGTAGATCCAGCGGCGCTGGTCGCGGCTGAACGGCCGCTCCTCGTCGTTGCTCGTGACGATGTACTGGCGCAGCTCCGGGCCGACCATCTCCAGCAGGTAGCGCAGATGCCCGACGACCGGGAAGTTGCGCAGGATCGCGTGGCGGCGCTGCAGCAGGTCGTAGGCGGCCACGCCGGCGAGGCCGGCTGCCGCGACGCGCCGCAACGTGCGCCGGGTGTTGCCCGATGCGTTGACGGCCTGTGTCACGGAGGTGTGAGAGTAGACGGTCGTGCAGTCATCGGTAGAATCGGCTACGCGTCTTGCCTTGCGGGCCGGACCGGGGCACGGCACGACGCCCTTCCACAATCCAAACAAGGGGGACTCATGCGCAACCGGGGCGCGCCGCTGGCGACTGTCCTGCTGGCGGTGATGGCACTCATGGTCCTGGCCGGTGGGGCATCGGCGAACAGGGGCATTGCGCTGGGCGTCTCAGAAGGTGAACTCGGCAGGGTTCAAGCGAGGTCGTCGGCGATCACGTTCACGGACGCGACGGTGTCGTTCAGAATCACCTGCGAAGTCACGGGGACGCTGAGACTCAACAGTTCGATAGCCAAGACTGCCGGGGCCGCGGTCGGCACCGTGACTGAAGTCACGGTGAGGAACTGCATCGGCGGGGGCGTGAGGATGCTAACCGAAAGCATCCCCTGGAGAGTCAACTACGTTTCGTTTAGCGGAACGCTACCAAACATAAGAGAAGTGCGGGTCGAAATCGTGTCGTTCGCGCTCCTAATAGAAAGCCTTTTCGGCACCGAAAGATGCCTATTCATCGGCAACGCACAGGAGACGACGAGCGGCAATCCGATCAACAGCATGGTGTTCGACGAAACCGTGCAGCTTCCGTTCGGCAAGAACCTAGGGCTCGGCACCTGCCCCAGCGAACTGATCATAAATGGATCGCTAACGCTGAGACCGGTCGTCCAGATGAGACTAATCTAGAACCTGTCAGTTGCGCGCGCCGGCGGCCAGCACCGCCGGCGCGCCCGCGGCCACGAGCGCCGGCGGGATCGCGATCGTGCCGTCGTCACGCTGGCCGTTCTCCAGCAGCGCGATCAGCGTGCGCCCGACCGCAACCGCGGTGCCGTTGAGCGTGTGGAGCGTCTCCGGCTTCTTGGCGTCCTGCGGCCGGTAGCGGATCTCCAGGCGCCGGGCCTGGTAGTCGGTCGTGTTCGAGCACGACGTCAGCTCGCGGTAGCGACCCTGGCCGGGCAGCCACGCCTCGCAGTCGTACTTCTTCGCCGCGCTCGCCCCGAGGTCGTTCACCGCGATGTTGACGACGCGATACGGGATCTGGAGGTCCTGCAGGATCGACTCCTCGATCGAGAGGATCCGCTCGTGCTCCTCCGCCGAGGCCTCCGGCGTCACGAAGCTGAACATCTCGACCTTGTCGAACTGGTGCACGCGGAAGATGCCGCGCGTGTCCTTGCCGGCGGCGCCGGCCTCGCGGCGGAAGCAGGGGGAGAAGCCGGCATAGCGGCGCGGCAGCGTCTCGCCGTCGAGGATCTCGCCCGCGTGCAGCGAGGCGAGCGCGACCTCGGAGGTGCCGACGAGGTAGAGGTCGTCGTCGGGCAGGCGGTAGATCTGCTGCTCGGTGTCCGGCAGCATGCCGGTGCCGTAGAGCGCCTGCTCGCGCACGAGCACCGGCGGGATCACCGGCTCGAAGCCCTCGCCGAGCAGCTTCTCCATCGCCCAGCGGACGAGCGCCAGCTCCAGCAGGACCAAGTCCCCGCGCAGGTAGGCGAAGCGGCTGCCGGACAGGCGCGCGCCGCGCTCCATGTCGATCCGCTCGCCGGCCAGCTCGAGGTGGTCCCTGCCGCTCGCGCCGGCCTCGCCGACCTCGCGCAGGACCGTGTCCTCGGGCGCGGCGTCCTCCATCGGAGTGTTCGGCAGTGCGCGCAGCAGCCCGTCGCGCTCGGCCGCGACGGCCGCCTGTGCGTCCGACAGCGCGCGGCCGCGCTCGGCCAGCGCGCGCATCCGCTCGCGCTGCTCGGGGGTGGGCGCGCCGCGCAGGCCGCGCGTCGCCTCGTTCTGCTCGGCCTGGAGGGTCTCGAGCTGCGTCGTCAGCTCGCGCCAGCGCTCGTCGGCTGCGAGCAGCCGGTCGATCGCGCCGTCCTCGACGTCGCCGCGGCGCGCGAGCGCCGCGCGCACCGCATCGGGATCGCGACGGATGAACCTGAGGTCGAGCACCGGGCGGGCGGGGCCGACTCCGGGGAGGCTAGCCGCCCGTCGTGGGCGTGCAGTGGAAGCCGTTGGCGGCGCTGCCGCTGCCGTCGGGCCGCGGACCGGTTGCGCCTGTGCCGGCGTAGTGCGCGACGAACTGCGCGACCTCCTGCGCCTGCTCGCCGACGACCACGTTCTGCGGCATGATCGCGCCGGAGAAACCACCGTTCTCGATCGCGTAGAGCACGCGCTCGATGCACTCGCGGCGCGCGTCGAAGTTCGGCCCGTCGGTGCGCTCGCGCGTTCTGACGTTCGTCGCCGAGCCGTTCGTGGCGGCGGCGCCGAGCGTGTGGCATCCGGCGCACCGCTGCGAGAACAGCACGGCGCCGGCGTGCAGCGGGCTCGAAGCCGGGACCTGGATCTTCTGCTCGCCGCAGGCCGCGAGCGGCAACGCAAGCGCCAGCGCGACCAGCGGCAGGAGGATCGACTTCAGCGGGGGGCGGGGCATGCGGCCGCGCATCATACGGAAGAACGGCGTCAGGACGCCCTGCTCACGTCGTGACACACCCGTTGCAGGCGCAGGACACCGCGGCGCGGCGGCGAAGCCCGAACCGTCCCGGCGCCGGCTGTAGACGATCTTCAACGCGATCGTCCTCACGGCGGCAACCAGAGGGTCGGCGCCGGGACTCCTTCCTCGCGTGCTAGAACGGGCGCCGCATGGCGCAGTCGCTCGACCCGGACCGCTACCGCACCGTCTTCGGCCACTTCGCCACCGGCGTCGCCGTCATCACGGTCGCCGGTCCGGCGGGCGAGGGCGGCCTGACGGCGAACGCCGTCTGCTCCGTCTCGCTCGACCCGCTGCTCGCGCTCGTCTGCTTCGAGCAGCGCGCGCGCACGCTGCCGCTCGTGCGCGACACCGGCCGCTTCGCCGTCAACGTGCTGCGTGCCGGCGCGGAGGACGTCGCGCGCGTGTTCGCCTCGAAGGCGCCGGAGGGGGAGAAGCTGCGGACGGTTCCGCACCGACTCGAGGCCGGCATGCCGATCCTCGACGCGGCGCTCGCCTGGGTCGTCTGCGACGTGCGCGAGCTGATCCCCGCCGGCGACCACGAGATCGCGATCGGCGAGGTCGTCGCGATGGACCTCGCAGACGGCGATCCGCTGCTGTGGTACCGCGGCGGCTACAGCTCGATCGCCTGACCCGATGGCGGAGGCCCTCCACGACGAGTTCCGCGGCCCGGAGTGGCGCGAGCTGCGCCTCGACATCAACCCGGAGGTGGGGCCCGACATCGTCGCGGACATCACCGGCATGCCCGAGGTCCCCTCGGAGTCGGTCGACGCGGAACGTGCTCGGCGAGTTCTTCCGCGTGCTGCGTCCCGGCGGGCAGGCCGTGATCGCCACGCCCGACTCCAGCGCGCCGCCGAGCGGATCGCGAAGGACCGGCTCGAGGAGCCGATGTACGAATCCGAGGCCGGGCCGATCGCGCCCATCGACATCGTCTACGGGTTCAGCGAAGCGATCGAGCGCGGCAGAGTCTTCATGGCGCACCGCACCGGCTTACACGGCGCGAACGCTCACGCAGAGGCTGAAGGACGTCGGCTTCGTCGACGTGCGCGTCAGGCGCACAAGGCAGACCATGGCGCTGTGGGCCGAGGCGCGGCGGCCGGCCGCGTAGCGGGCTCGGACCTCAGAACGCCCCCGACGTCGTCGCGGCGCGCAGCGCCAGCGCGACCACGACGAAGCACGCGATCGCCATCACGCCCATCTCGCGGCGGACGATCGAGAGGACGACGACGCGCTGCTCCTCGGGCGGCAGCTCGCCGACGTCGGCCGCCGAGTCGTAGCCGCGTCCGGCGAGGATCGCGTCGGCGGAGCCGACCCGGAGCTGCTCGGCGATGAACGAGACGACGAGCGGGAGCACGCCGTAGAGGATGTGCAGGTCGTCGCCGGGCTTCTTCCCCAGCGCCAGCAGCAGCGCGCCGAGCACCACCTGAGCGACGATCGCGACCTGTCCCGCGCGCAACACCGTCCAGAAGCGCGGGCTCGGCTCGACGCGGTGCCAGCACCATGCCCCGAGCAGCCCGGCGGCGAGGTTCAGCGCCAGGAGGGCGACGCCCACGACCACGTGAACGGTGACCATCGCGCGCGCACGCTAGTAGACGGTGCGTGCACGCGTCGATCTGCCGCGCTCCGATCATCTGTCCATGAGCGTTTACGCACGAGCAGATCGAGCGTTTTCGCACTAAGTAACACGTTGTTACAAGCTGCCCGCGCGCGGTGCTATAACCAGCGGGCTTTGCTCACCTCCTACGGACCAGCGCTCGTCTTTCTCGTCATCGGGCTGATCGTCGCGGCAGCCTTCGGAACGGCGCCGCGGCTGCTCGGTCCGAAGCGCGCGGCGGCCTCGCGGCAGTCGCAGCTCACCCCCTACGAGTGCGGCCTGCCGAGCGAGGTGACGCGGAACTTCCGCTTCGGGATCAGCTTCTACCTGATCGCGATGCTGTTCCTGCTGTTCGACATCGAGGTGCTCTTCCTTTACCCGATCGCGGTCGAGCTGCGCGCGTTCGGGACGTTCGCGATGGCCGAGACGGTCGTCTTCATCGGCCTGCTGATGGTCGGCTTCGCGTACGTGTGGCGGCGGGGGGCGCTGGAATGGAAGTAACACGCGAGAGCGACTTCCGCATCCGCCAGCTGCGCGCGCGCGACATGCTGCGCGGCGACATCCCCGACGCGGAGCTGGAGCAGTACGTCGAGGAGCGCGTCCTCACGACGACGCTCGACAAGGCCGTCGCGTGGGCGCGCGGCAACTCCCTGTTCCCGGCGACGTTCGGGCTCGCCTGCTGCGCGATCGAGATGATGTCGCTGCCGGGCGCGCGCCTCGACATCGCGCGCTTCGGCTTCGAGGCCTTCCGCGCCTCGCCGCGCCAGGCGGACCTGCTGATCCTCTCCGGCCGCGTCTCGATCAAGATGGCGCCGGTCGTCCGGCGCATCTACGACCAGATGCTGGAGCCGCGATGGGCGATCGCGATGGGCGCCTGCTGCTCCTCGATGGGCGTCTTCAACAACTACGCGATCGTGCCGGCCGACAAGTTCATGCCGATCGACGTGCACGTCCCCGGCTGCCCCCCGCGGCCGGAG
>Ga0134125_10004397_pt1 | contig 16128 bp, 4 predicted proteins | sample KB31751_FD_96464 | JGI IMG/M metagenome (GOLD analysis project Ga0134125, IMG submission 96464) | Terrestrial soil microbial communities with excess Nitrogen fertilizer from Kellogg Biological Station, Michigan, USA - KB3-175-1 | ecosystem: Environmental > Terrestrial > Soil > Unclassified ... | reverse complement strand
TGAAACATCCCTCAGCTGCCGCTGAGGGGATTCAAAGGACCAATCCTAACCTCTCTATGTAGGTCGCACTTGAACTATCCACCAGCTGCCGCAGGTGGGATTTAAGACTTTTCGGGCAAAGCTTTCAAGGTCAACGTCGAGGGCATCTTCGCTTTCAAATGTAAACGTAACACGCCAGTTGCCACTCACCGAAACACTCCAGGCGCCGGCGCGATCACCTTTCAACCGGTGCAAGCGATAACCGGGCAAGTTCATGTCAGCGATAGGGCTTGACCGCCGAAATCCGAAACTTAGGACAAGATGACGGAACTGGCTATAACAGCATCAGCATGATTTGCAGTACGTTCAGCGTAAAGCTATTCGGCGCCGGGCTATTCGATGCAGCTGTAGAAAGTGCTTGAAGGTTACCATCCGGCGGCTGATAGAGCTGATTGGGCGATCCCGCCAGATAATTGCTCGTCGGTATGATCGCGATTCAGCACTAACCTCGTTGGTGCTGGCGAAGATGGACGTGCATAGCACGAACATCATTCCCACGCGCACGGAGTTTCAGCTGTAGTGTTTTGATAGCGAGACGAATGAAAATTGCATTAGTGTTCAATCATTCCGACGAAACTTCTGTTCCCACAAAAATCTCTTGTCCGTGACAGCGGCGAAGAGTAGAATCCTTCCACAAACCTGCCTCCTTTACGCGTGGGTCCCTAACGCCCCGGATTTCCTGTCTCCCCAACCATGCGCAGCAAGATTTGTCTGTCCAATGACTATGGACAGGTATGGAAGCCCCAGCTAAGACAATAAGAATGGTCGACGGCATAGACAGCCAGACCAGTCTTGAACCTTTTAACTGGTGTTTTGCTGATTTGCCGGCAGATTTGGCAGATCAGATTAACGGGAGTGTCTGTTATGGAGAAAAGAGTGGAGGTAATTATTGCGCACATGGAAGGAGATCTTCGGCGACAAGTGACGCTGGACGAAATAGCCCCACTAGTGAATCTTTCTCCCTCGCGGCTCCGGCATATATTCAAGGCAGACACAGGCGTATCGCTCAAGCAATATCAGAAGCAATTGCGGATGCAGAAAGCCAAGGAACTGCTTGAAGATAGTTTTCTTAGTGTTAAGGAGATAATGATCGTGATCGGGATTTTCGATCGAAATCATTTTGCGCGAAGTTTCAGAGAGACTTTTGGAACGACTCCCACTCAACATCGACATACCACGGCGTGCAACCAGACGCAACAATGCAATGCCGCAGCCGGATCATATGCTAAATAGCCAGTTCGTCCGCTGAATTTCTCTTGAAGTAAGGATATCCTTCCAATAGACTTTTCGGCCTAAGCTGTTGGTGGGATTCAAATTCAAAAGCCCAGAGCAGTAGAGTCTTCCCAAAAGGCACATTTACGTTTCTCTAGCAAGAACGTAATTGCCCGTCTGTTCTAAGCTATCTCTCGAGCCATTGGGGTCTAATGCGTTTTCGTTAGTAGTGGCGCTCGCAGCGCCCTAGAAAATGCTGTCCCCGAGATTGTGGCAGTAGTCTCCCGGTCCACAACTCCAAAGTCCGATCGATCATAGTCGCCCCGGTTCGACCTGCGGTAGCTTTGCCCATGTCCCTTTCACGTTGGTTCTTCGCACCACTAACAAAATCACCCAAGCTTATCTCGTATTCCTAAGCTGACGGCGCAGCAAAAAGTACAAGCAACTGCAAGGAGTGCGGTTCATGGTTGAAGCATATCCCGAGAGTGTCCCCGCGCGGTCTTCACACAGCGTCTCAATTGCTCCAGCGCTATGGAAGTATCTGGCGCTGGTTCTGATTATTGTCGCAGCTGTGGTCGCGATTGATCGACCCAAACCTCCTGATGCGGCGCCACTCAATACATTGGCTACGGAGTTCTCCTCTGCTCGCGCCATGGTCCATGTTGAAAACGTTGCCAGACACCCACACCCGGTCGGCACCTTTGAGCACGCCGCCGTGAAAGACTATATAGTCCAAGATTTGTCTGCTATTGGCCTTACTCCTGAAATCCAGGAGGCCAGCGCCGTTGATGAAAATGGCGGCGCACCCTTTTCTGCCGGCACCGTGCGCAACATCGTCGCCGCAAAGAGGGGAACAGATGCAAGCCGAACGGCCCTGATGCTGGTGGCGCATTACGATTCCGTGCCAGGCGCTCCAGGCGCAAGCGATGACGGTGTCGCCGTGGCCTCACTGCTGGAAACGGCGCGGGCGCTGAGTGTTGGTCCACAGCTAAAGAACGATGTGATCTTTCTCTTCACCGATGGCGAGGAAATTGGTTTGCTCGGCGCCAAAGTGTTCGCGACTGAACACCCGAGGGCAAAAGACGTCAGACTAGTGCTTAATTTTGAAGCCCGCGGGGTGAATGGACCGGTCGCGCTGTTTGAAACAAGCGAGGGAAACCAATGGCTCATCAGCGAGTTTGCCAAAGCCGCGAGTCACCCGGCTGCGAGTTCACTGTTCGGCGAACTCTACAAACTTCTGCCGAACAACACGGATCTGAGCGTTTTCAAGGCCGCGGGAATGCCGGGCCTGAATTTCGCATTTTTTAGAGGTCTGACTCACTATCACACGCAACTCGACAGTCTCGACAACGTTGACCAGCGCAGCCTGCAACATCAGGGTAATTATGCGTTAGCGCTGGCCCAACAATTCGGCAACGCGGATCTTTCAAAACGGTCGGACAGAAATGCCGTCTACTTCGATCTGCTGGGAATCTGGTTGCTGCATTATTCGGTCGCCTGGGTAATCCCGTTGATTGTTTTGACGGGCCTGTTGTATGCAGGCGTAACGATCATCGGCCTTCTCAAAGGCAGGTTAACGTTGACCGGCATTGCTCTCGGCTTCCTTTTCTTGCTGCTAGCGATGCTGACCGCGCCCATTGCCGTCGGAGTTGCCTGGATAGTCATCAGCATAATCCACCCTGACTACAGAGCAATGCTGCAGGGTCATACCTATGACACCGGTGTCTACCTGATTGCGTTCGTCCTCCTGACCATAGCAATTACTTCGGCGCTTTATGCTCTGTTTCGTAAAAAGGCGACCATAGAGAATCTGCTCGTGGGTAGTCTTCTATGGTGGGTGCTGCTGCTGCTGCTGGTAGCTCCGGCTCTGCCGGGTATTAGTTATCTGCTAACGTGGCCTTTGCTGTTTATGCTCGCTGTCTTAGCGGTGATGATGACCTCCAGGCAGACAGACGTTATCCCTGCATGGAACCTGCCGTTGCTCTCTTTGGGTGCGATTCCCGGAGTGCTCATAACTGTTCCGGCGGTGCATACAACTCTGTCGGCCCTGCCAGTTGGCGCGGCCGGACCTGTGATGGTGCTGGTGGTTTTGTTGCTCGCACTACTGTTGCCGGTAATCGGTCTTGCGGCTTGGCGCGGACGATTGCTTCCGGCGGTCGCCTTCCTGCTGACTCTCGTTTTGATGTTGGTTGCGCTCGTCACGACCAGCTTCGATAGCCAGCGACGAAAACCTACCAACCTTTTCTATGCTTTGAATGCAGAGACCGGAAAGTCGTTATGGGTCAGTTCCGACGAGCGCGCGAACGAGTGGACAGCGCAATTCCTAACCTCGCCCAAAGAGACAGGCAAACTGGCGGATTTCTTTCCGCTCAGCTCGAGGTCGTACACCAAGAGCGCTGCTCCGTCCATAGAAGTGTTGCCGCCAGACGTAAGCGTTCTTGACGACCGCTCGGAAAGTGGCGTTCGCAGTTTGCTGCTGCGGCTTCGATCGGAGCGGCAGGCGCCGTACATGTCGATACAACTCGATTCAGCGACTAAGATCCTCGGAGCTGCGGTAAACGGAAAGCAAATCAGTTCGGACAACAAGACTGCTGCCAATAATGCCAGGGAGCGTTGGGGCCTTCGCTATTTTGGTGTTCCGATTAACGGCATCGAATTACTCCTGCAGATTGCTCCAGGCGTCCCGCTTAAGTTGCGAGTCGTGGACCAAACCTACGCGCTCCCTAACGGATTGGTTGGACCAGCAAGAGCACGTCCGGATTACATGATGGCGACGCCATTTCCCTACAGTCCCTACAGTGATTCCACGCTGGTGAGCAAGTCGTTCTCCTTTTAACTGCCCTGACCATCTGCCTCAAGCGATCCGCGCCAAAATGATGATTGCAGACGATAGCCTAAGCAGAGCTTTGCAACCTGCGGCTGCCCGAACGGCGGTGTCGCCAGGCACTCTGATCGAGTTGCTTCGCCACCGAGCGCTTGAAGAGCCCGCCGGAGCAGATTTCGTTTTCTTGTCCGACGGAGAAAACCAGGAGATCGCGCTGAGCTACAAGGAACTGGACCAACGGGCGAGAGTCGTTGCCGCCTGGTTGGAGCCGCGGGTAAAACCAGGAGAGCGTGTATTGTTAATCTATCCCCCTGGGCTTGAGTATTTGTGCGCATTTTTTGGTTGCCTTTATTCAGGGGCGATTGCCGTGCCGGCTTATCCGCCCAGCCGGCATCGAGCCCCGGCCAGACTCGAATCAATCATTGCCGATGCGACGCCTTCAGTAGCTCTGACGACCCAACCCATTCTCGCCAGAGTGCTCACATCGTTCCCGCGGAGCCATCTGCTTGGCAGCATGCACTGGGGAGCGACAGATACGTTTGACTGGACGGTTGAGCTGGACTGGAAACAGCCCGATATCAGCGAGGATGATCTAGCTTTTCTGCAATACACCTCCGGTTCCACCGGCGCGCCCAAAGGCGTCATGCTCACGCATAAGAATCTTTTGCATAACGCGGCATTGGTCCATGAAGCATGCAAACATACGACGAGCGAAAGATACGTCTCCTGGTTGCCCACGTTTCATGACATGGGTTTCATGGCAGGCATCCTGCAACCCATCTACGGTGGGTTTCCCGTGACGTTAATGTCACCGGCCTCCTTTTTGCAGCGTCCGTTCCTCTGGCTTCAAGCTATCTCCCGCTACCGGGCGACCACGAGTGGTGGGCCAAACTTTGCTTACGATTTGTGCGTGCGAAAGATACGGCAGGAAGAGCGCGACCAACTCGATCTCAGTAGCTGGACTGTGGCGTTCAACGGCGCGGAGCCGATCCGCTGGGATACGCTGCAACGCTTCAGCTCGACTTTTGCCTCATGCGGTTTCAGGACCGAGTCGTTCTACCCGTGCTATGGACTCGCCGAAGCCACTCTGATGGTTTCAGGTGACCAGAAGGCGGCGGTCCCGATCACCAGGAGGATCAGCGCCAGGGCATTGGAACAGAATCGGATTGTGGACCATGGCGAGCCTGATGAAGATCAACGAATACTGGTAAGCTGCGGCCGTACGAGACTCGACCAGATCCTGGCTGTGGTGAACCCGGATACGCTGGACCAATGCGCAGTGGGCGAGGTCGGCGAGATCTGCGTCAGCGGGTCAAGCGTCGCCAGAGGTTACTTCAATCGTCCCGTGGAAACGGCAGAGGTTTTTGGCTTGCGCTTGCCAAAACTGTCAGAGCGACCATTTTTGCGCACGGGAGATCTCGGTTTCATCCAGGATGCCGAACTGTTTATCACGGGCCGGCTCAAAGACCTCATCATCATTCGCGGGCGCAACCACTATCCACAGGACCTGGAGCTCACGGTCGAGCGATGTGATGAGGCGTTGCGGCCGGGTTGCGGAGCTGCGTTTTCCGTCGATATTGAAGGAGAAGAGCGTCTGATCATAGTGCAGGAGGTTGACCAGCGAAAGAACGCGAACCTGGAGGCGTTACTTGAGGACATTCGTCGAGCAATAGCAGAAGAACATGAGATTGACGTGCATGCGGTTGTCTTAATCCAGTTAGGCAGCATTGCCAAGACGACCAGCGGCAAGACCCAGCGGCACGTCTGTCGAGCAGCTTTTTTGAATGAAGGATTACAGGTGATCGCTGAATGGCGTAGAGCAACCGCGGCCACTCCAGAGTCTAAGACAGCTGCGGCGGCGCCTTCACTCGATGATCTCGATATGGTCCAATCCTGGTTGCGCCACCAACTCGCCACCCGCCTCGACGCGCAAGCTTCCGAGATTACACTTGATCGACCGCTTTCAGAGTATGGCCTGGATTCACTAGCGGCGATCGAACTGGCCCATGCGATTGAGACTACGCTGGGAGTTTGTTTATCTCCCGCCAACTTTTTGAAGGAATTAAGCCTCGCGGAACTTGCCATTGAAGCCGCCACCGAAGCTAAAAGCGCCAGGCACTGCCCGATCGCCAGCTCGACTGGCGCGGAAAATGCGCTGCTGGACCAGCAACTGTCTCAGGGCCAGAAAGCCATCTGGTTCATGCAGGCGCTCGCACCTGAAAGAACCGCCTACAACATCGCTTCCGCAGTCCGCATACGATCGGAGTTGAACGTCGAGGCACTGCGACATTCATTTCAAGCGGTGCTCGATCGACATCCGGCCCTACGCACGACTTTCAAGGTTGTAGAGGGAGAACCAGTTCAATGTGTTCGAGCCTACGCGGAAGTGAATTTCAGCGTAATCGAGGCGTCGACATGGGACGATCACTATCTGAAAGAAAAACTCGAAGAAGCTGCGCAGCAGACGTTCAACTTGTCAGAGGGTCCGTTGTGCCGGATCACGCTTTATACACGCAGGGCCTCCGAAAACACTCTGCTGGTGGTTATGCATCACATCGTGACTGACTTCTGGTCGTTGGCAGTACTAATGAACGAGGCCACCGCTTTTTATGATGCGGAGATTAACAACTCTCCAGTGTCGCTTCCTGAGCCCCCAATAAGCTATGCAGACTACATCAAGTGGCAGGATGAGATGCTGGCCGGAGACGAAGGTCGACGGCTCTGGGAATATTGGGAAAAGCAACTCGCAACTGCGCCGGCGATGCTGGCCCTCCCGACTGACCGGCCTCGTCTCGCGATGCAAAGATTTGCCGGAGCCTCTCAGAACTTCGAGTTGGATACTGAGCTCTTGCACGGCTTAAAAGGCATAGCCGTGCATGCCGGGGCGACACTTTACACCACGCTGCTCGCCGCTTTTCAAACACTGCTTTACCGCTACACGGGACAGAAGGACATTGTTATTGGCTCGCCAATGGCGGGGAGAAACCGCGCGGCCCTGGCTGGACTGATCGGTTACTTCATCAATCCGGTTGCATTGCGTGCAACGTTCGCTGACGACCACACATTTGCAAGTCTGCTTCAGATGACGCGCCGGACAGTCCTGGCGGCGTTGGAGCACCAGGATTATCCCTTTAACCTGCTGGTCGAGCGCCTGCGTTTGACGAGGGATCTCAGCCGGTCTCCGCTCTTTCAGGTGATGTTCGTATTTCAAAACATGGGACTAGCCGAATCACAAGACAATTTGGCCGCCTTTGCCCTGCAACAGACCGGCGCTCAGGCGAAACTCAATCATTTGTCGTTTGAATGTCTCGGCCTGGACCAGGGTATCGCCCAGTTTGATCTCACCTTGATGATGGCCGAAACAGAAAGTGGCCTGGGCGCCCGCATCGAATACAACACAGACCTGTTCACCGAGAAAACGATCTCCCGCCTTGTGGGCCACTTTAAGACACTGCTTGGCGCCATCGTCAGTGATCCAGAGCTTCGCGTTAGTGAGTTGCCATTGCTGACACCAGAAGAGCAGCGGCAGATGTTGGTGGAATGGAATGATACGGAGTTGGCCAGCCCTGTCGATCAATGTATTCATCAACTTTTTGAACGGCAGGCGCAGTTGACTCCGGACGCAACGGCCCTGATCTTCGCACGCGAAGAACTGAGTTATGAAGACCTGAATGCGAGAGCCAACCGGCTCGCACATCATTTGCGAAAGCTTGGCGTAGGGCCCGAGATCAGGGTCGGCATTCTGCTGCCGCGCTCAATCGAAATGATCGTTGCTCTATTCGCAGTGTTGAAGGCTGGTGGCGCATACGTTTCGCTCGATCCTGCATACCCGCCCGAGCGGCTCGCCTTCATGCTGGCCGACAGCCGGGCTGAGGCACTCATCACGCTTCAGGGCGCGCCGCTAAATCTTGCCTCGGAAGTCAATGTTGTTCGTCTTGATGCCGAGCAAACTTCCATTGAGCGCGAGAGTGTAGAAGATCCTGTCCCGCTGGCGACTTCAGACAATCTGGCTTACGTGATCTACACATCGGGATCCACGGGCCAGCCAAAGGGAGTCGGCATCGAACACCGGAGCACAGTTGCGTTTTGTCATTGGTCAACGGATTTCTTCGACCAACCGGATCTCGCTGGGACCTTAGCATCGACGTCTGTCTGTTTTGATCTTTCGGTCTTCGAGATCTTCGTTCCACTCAGTTGCGGCGGCACGGTCATTCTTGCGGACGACATCATTCAACTTCCGGCGTTGCCTGCGGCCGCAAAAGTAACGCTCATCAATACCGTGCCCTCGGCCATGACCGAGCTGCTGAATCTGACCGGCGTGCCGCCTTCCGTCCGGGTAGTGAATCTCGCCGGTGAACAACTGCACGATTCGCTGGTCCAACGCCTTTACCAGTTTCAGAACGTCGCCAGGGTCGTTAACTTGTATGGGCCGACTGAAGACACGACCTACTCAACCTTTGCACTACAGAGCCGGGAAACAAGCGGTGCAGTGGCCATCGGCAGGCCGATAGCAAATACCCAAACGTATTTGCTGGACGAACGAATGCAACCGGTCCCGATCGGCGTGACCGGCGAGATTTATCTCGGCGGAGCCGGCTTGGCGCGCGGCTATTTACAACGCGCCGATTTAACGGCCGTCCGCTTTGTTCCGCACCCGTTTGCTCCCCTCGCCGGGGAGCGTCTCTACCGCACAGGCGATCAAGCTCGATATTTGCCTGATGGCTCGATCGTGTATCTCGGGCGCGATGACCGGCAGGTCAAGCTCCGCGGGTATCGTATTGAATTAGACGAGATTGAAACGGTGCTTTGCCAGCACCAGGCAATCGATCGTGCTGTCGTGACGATCAGGGAAACGGCGGGCGACAGGCGACTCGTAGCTTACGTGGTACCAAAGCCGCAAGAAATACTGGCGCCAAGTGATATCCGCAATTATCTCAAGCAGCGTCTCCCCAGCTACATGGTGCCGCCGGCCATAGTATTGATGGAGTCACTGCCGCTGACTCCCAACGACAAGGTGGACCACCAAGCGCTGCCGGAGCCCACTGTTGGGATCGACGGTAGGCGTGAGTTTGTGGCCCCGGCCAATGAAATCGAGCGAACGCTTGCCGCCATCTGGATCCAGCTACTCGGCGTGGAGCGCGCTAGCACGAGCGATAACTTCTTCGAGCTGGGGGGACATTCTTTGCTCGCCGTCCGATTGATTTCGAGGATACGGGACGTCTTTCAGGTTGAGCTCACGATCGCCGAAGTATTTTTGCATCCGGCTATCGCCAGCCTCGCAGCGCACATTGAGAGCCTCGCGTCGAAAAGCGTGACCGTGCCAGGGCAGACGATCAAGCCGGCATCCCGCCAGGCTTATCGAAAGATACTTTCCGCGGTGACGAACTGAGAATGACGCAAGATATTTTTAGATTGGCTGACACTACTGTGGTTGAGCCCCTTGTTAGTAGATGGGCGGTTTGGTCAGACTTGATCTCTCCGGTCCCCGCCAGCCTTCACCTCGTGAACTATCAACTGAAGCTCCTGGAGTCCTATCTCGCGGATCCCGACGTTCACGTCAAGGCCAGTCAGAATCCAAAGTTCTACGGTGGCCGCTTTGTAGACGTGCCGGCAGCGAGGGCCGCGGAAGTCACGGAATTGCTGGAAGGGATGAAGGACAGCCAACGTGAGAGCATCAAACTCGCCGTCGCCGTGATCGACTTCGCAAACCACCTGGATCGCGAAGCCGAGGGCCAAAGTCTCGAGCCATTCTACGCGCAGCTGCCGGATGCGCTCCGCGGCTACGTGGAACTGGTCTACGACTATTTCAACAATCCAATACTGCGGCCAATTGAAAGCCTGCTCTACGAAAGCCCTTACTACAAAAAGGATCAGCAATGCCTGAGTATCTTCCAACAGGAGCGCGACAACTCACGCCCGTTCTTTTTGAATACTCCGCGTCTTGCCGATGATCGGCACGTGGACTGGAATGTTTCTTTCGCGGACTCGGCGGTCGATCATCTCTTCGACCTGGATCTTCACCCACAGCCGCTGGGCCAGATCAGCGAGTTGCTTAACTCTCACGCTCCCGAAGATTCGCAGCTCCGCCAATTCTTAACCACCGCGCCCGTCAACCCAACGGCGAGATGGACCGAGCCGGCAATACGCCTGCGCTACTTCGGACATGCCTGCGTCTTGATTGAGTGCAACGGAATCAGCATCTTGACTGATCCCTGGATAGGCGCGCAGTCAGCCACCGCCGGAGCCGAACATTTCTCCTACTCCGATCTTCCCGAGAAGATCGACTTTGCCCTGATCACGCATGGTCATCACGACCACTTTGTTCTGGAGACTTTGTTGAGGTTGCGTCGTCGCATTGAGTGTTTGGTGGTCCCCCACACCTCCAGCATGTTTTACGCAGACGTCTCACTGAAATTGCTGGCCAGGAAGCTGGGCTTCAAGTCAGTCGTTGATGTCGAGGCCCTTGACTCGATCCCGTTCCCTGACGGGGAGATCATTGCCGTACCTTTTCTCGGTGAGCACGCGGATCTGGCGCACGGAAAAATTGGGTACGTCGTGCGTGCAGGCAAAAAGCAGATCCTCTTTGCGGCAGATTCAAATTGCCTCGATGCGAATCTCTACCGGCATCTCAGACGAGTGCTTGGTCCAATCAAGACAGTGTTCCTCGGAATGGAGTGTGTAGGCGCTCCGCTGTCGTGGATGTATGGAACGTTTCTACCGAGTAAGCCGCAACGCAGTCACGATCAGTCGAGAAGGACCAAGGGCTGCAACGCGGCCGCGGCGCTGAACCTGTTGGAAGCCCTCGAGAGCGATTGTGTTTATGTCTACGCGATGGGAAAAGAGCCGTGGCTTCAATACAGTATGGGACTGGGGCTTTCAGAGGATTCCCCTCAGATCAGGGAGGCGATCAGTTTGCTCACCCAGGCTCGCGCGCGCGGCTTCGCAGAAGCCTCACGCCCTTTCTGCAAGTTTGAGACCTGTCTTCCCTAACGTCCGCAAAAAGGCGCAACCGAATAACTGAAGAAGATCGAATTGGAGTCGAGATGTCCAACGTGTCGAGCTTAATAGCCGAGTTATCTCCTGAAAAGCGGGAACTGCTCGGCCGGCAACTCAGAGAGAAAAGAAAGTCGAAACTAAGCGAGCCAGTCGTTACGCCGCGTGACTCGTCGATTGCGCAGGCGCCGCTCTCTTTCCATCAGGAGCGGCTCTGGTTTGCGGCCCAGTATGATTCCGGCAGTCCACTTTACAATCTCGCCGCCGCGGTTCGCTTGACTGGCCCACTGCAACGCGCGGCGCTCGAGCAAAGCTTCAACGAAATTATCGCCAGGCACGAATCGCTTCGCACCGTCTTTTCAATGAAGAATGGCCTGCTGGTGCAATCTATCGATCCAGTTCAGTACGCGGAGCTGCCGTTAAGAGAGTTGAGCGGGCTGGCGGCTGGTCAGCAGGATGCGGAAGTGCAGCGTCTGTTTGAAGCTGATGCCCGCGCAAGTTTTGATTTGGCTCGTGGCCCACTCGCGCGTCTGAGTTTATTGCGTCTCGCGGAGGACAAGCACATCGCGCTGCTGACGATGCATCACATCATCTCCGATGGCTGGTCCATCGGAGTATTCATTCGTGAGCTGGCCGCCTGCTACGAAGCCTTTGTCGAGGAACGCGCCCCATCGTTGCCCCCACTGCCGATTCAATACCCGGACTTTGCCATCTGGCAGCGTGAGTGGCTTCAGGGTGAAGTGCTGGAGACCGAGCTCGCTTACTGGAAACAGCAGCTCAGCGGAACCGTTCCGATGTTGCAACTTCCAACCGACCGTCCTCGGCCGCCGGCCCAGTCCTCCAACGGCGCCAAACACCCCTTTGTCTTGTCTACCAGTCTCTCGTTTGTGCTCAAGAGCTTTTGTCAGCAGGAGCAAGTGACTATGTTCATGCTGCTGGTAGCAGCATTGCAGGCATTGCTTCATCGTTACAGCGGTCAGGAAGACATCGTGGTGGGGACGCCCGTAGCCGGACGCTATCCGGTCGAGACCGAAACGCTGATCGGCTACTTCGTCAACACGCTCGCGTTGCGCGCGACCGTTACGGGTCAAATGAGCGTGCGGCAACTGCTCGGGGCGGTTCGCGAGATGTCGATGGAAGCCTTCGCACATCAGAAGTTGCCGTTTGAACAATTAGTGGACGCCATCGACCCGGCCCGGGACCTGAGTCACACGCCGTTGCTCCAGGTGTGGTTTGTCCTGCACAACACGCCGGCGCCGAAGCTAAACCTGCGTGGGCTTGAGTTCGAATTCATTGAGGTGGATACCGGAACGGCGAAGTTTGATCTGAGCCTCTCCATAGTCGAAACACCGGCCGGCTTACGAGGAGCATGGATCTACAATACGGACCTATTTGATCCTGAAACTGTCGTTCGCATCTCTCGACAGTTTCAATTGCTGCTCGAAGGAATTGTTGAGGATCCTGACCGCAGCATTGCCTCACTTCCACTACTAACCCGTCCTGAACGCGAGTGTTTGATCGCCGAATGCAGCTCGACGAGCGTCGCGCGGCCAACGGATCTGTGCCTGCACCATCTCTTCGAGGCGCAGGTTGAGCGCACCCCTGAAGCTGTGGCCATTGAGCTGGGAAGTGACCGGCTTACGTATCGGCAACTTAATCAGCGGGCGAATCAACTGGCTCACTATCTCCAGTCGTTGAATGTCGGTCCGGAAAAGTTGGTGGGGCTCTGCATGGAGCGTTCACTGGACGTCATTCTTGGACTGCTGGCAACGCTTAAAGCAGGCGGCGTTTACGTACCTCTCGATCCGCAAAATCCCGAAGAACGGCTTGCGTTCATGATGCAGGATGCGCGAGCGCCGGTCCTACTCACACAGTCGTGGCTGATCTCGGAGCTTCCGGCTTATGCGGCAGCTTCGGATCTCGTGTGCATCGATTCTGACTGGGACCGCATTGCGCAGGAAAGTGACGCTAATGTCGCGAGCACAGCGCAGCCGGAGAACCTGGCCTATGTGATCTACACCTCTGGTTCGACCGGTAAACCAAAGGGAGTCTGTATCTCGCATCGAGCAGCGGTCGATCACTGCATAACGATGCAACAGGAGTTTGGTCTTACAGCGGCCGATCGGGTCCTTCAGTTCGCCTCGTTTGGTTTCGACGTTTCGCTGGAGCAGATCCTGCCAACGCTTTTCAGCGGAGCAACCCTCGTTTTGAGAGGCGCCGACCTTTGGACCGCCGCCGAGTTCCGGCAGCAGATCCAGAAGCTGAAACTGAGTGTGGTCAATCCGCCTACAGCTTACTGGCATCAGCTGGCGCAAGAAATAGCCGGATGCGAAGAGTCGTTTTCTTCAACACCTCTCCGGCTGATGATCGTCGGTGGAGATCTGCTATTACCAGAGCGAGTCAAGTTGTGGCAGAGTTGCGCAACGCAGGCTGCCACGCTCGTGAACGCGTACGGTCCAACTGAGACAACAATCACCGCCAGTCTCTTTGTCATTCCACCAGGCTTTTGTGATGGACCAAATGGGGGCAGGATTCCCATCGGCCGAGCTCTGCCAAACAGATCGATGTTCGTTCTTGATCGCTGTCTGGAGATTGTGCCTGTTGGCGTTCCCGGAGAGCTATGCATTGGCGGTCCACTGTTGGCGCGCGGTTATCTCAATCGTCCCGATCTGACTGCGGAGAGCTTTTGCTCCAATCCGTTTGGTCAAACGCCCGGCGCGCGGCTTTACCGCACCGGAGATCTGGTGCGTTACCTGGCGGACGGCAATATTGAGTTTCTTGGACGGGTCGATGATCAGGTCAAGATCAGGGGTTATCGAATCGAGTTGGGGGAAGTTGAAGCTGCACTTGTCGAGAACCCATACGTGCGCGAAGCCGTGGTTGTGCCACAGCCGGACATAACCGGCGAAAAACGTCTCGTCGCGTATTTGGTTGGTGACCAGGACCAGTTGCGCAGGCTGGGCGAGTTGCGCGCTTTCCTGAAGAAAAAATTACCTGAATACATGTTGCCTGTCGCCTTCGTGACGTTGGATAAGCTGCCCTTGTCGTCGAATGGAAAAGTGGACCGCGCTCGGCTACCGGTCCCGAGTGAATCACGACCGGAAGTTGAGGCTAGCTTCGCTGCGCCCGGCACGATGGTCGAAGAGGTGCTGGTCCAGATGTGGGCCGACATTCTCGGCGTCGACCGCGTGGGAGTGAACGACGATTTTTTCGATCTCGGGGGGCATTCACTTTTGGCGACCCAGGTCGTTACGCGCGTGCGACAGACTTTCCAGGTTGAGTTACCTTTGCGCCGGTTATTCGAGTCACCGACGATTAGCGGCTTGGCGGAAAGTATTGAATCAGAACTCCGAGCCGGACACTCACAGAAGGACTTGCCGATTCAAAAGCGCGCGCTGAATGAACACCTGCCGCTTTCCTACGCGCAACAACGCCTCTGGTATCTCAACCAACTGAACCCCGACAGCGGTTTTTACAACTTGCTCACAATGGTTGAGCTCAGTGGGCCATTGGATGTCGAGATCCTCAAACGGAGTTTGAATGAGGTCATTAGGCGCCATGAAGTGTTGCGGACCACCTTCACAGTCGTAAATGGCGAACCCGAACAACGGATCTCGCCACCGGGTCGCGCTGCGTCGCTGTCGGTGCGAAACCTGACCACATTGGCCGAAGAGAAACAGCAACCACTCGTGGCACAGTTTGCCCGCGAGGAATCAGCCAAGCCTTTTGACCTAGAGAATGGTCCATTGTTGCGCGCAATTCTGGTTGCCCTCGACGAACGCCGGCAGGTGCTGCTGTTGACGCTGCACCACATGGTCTGCGATGCGTGGTCGCTCGGAATCCTGTTAAAGGAGGTGGCCGCGCTTTACCAGGGCTTCGCGAGTGGCCAGCCTTCACCGCTCGACGACCTGACCATTCAGTATGCCGATTATGCGCTGTGGGAGAAGGACTGGTTGCAGGGCGAGAGAATGCAGAAGCAGCTTGACTATTGGCGGCAGCAATTAGCAGGAGCGCCCGCGGTGTTGTCTTTGCCGACTGATCGTTCCCGGCCCCCAACCCAAACGCACCGTGGCCAAAACATCACTTTCACTATTCCCAACAACCTGCTGGAAGAGGTCAAGAATCTGAGCCGCGCGGCAGGCACTACGTTATTCATGACGCTGTTAGGCGCCTGGCAGGTTTTAGTTGCGCGCTACACGGGCCAGTTTGAGGTCAGCGTCGGCTCGCCCATTGCGGGCCGCAACAACAGTGAAGCCGAACAGTTGATCGGATTCTTCGTCAACACGTTGGTGATGCGCACAGATCTGACTGGCGACCCGACCTTCACAGAGGTGCTGCATCGCGTGCGAGAAGTTTCGCTGAATGCGTACATGCATCAGGACCTGCCTTTCGAGAAGTTGGTGGAGGCGCTGCAACCAGAGCGGCAGGGTGATCAGAATCCGCTGTTTCAGGTGATGTTCATTCTGCAAAACACGCCGATGCCAAGCCTGGAGTTTGGCGGGTTGAAGCTGCGGCCGTTGGCTTTTGACAGTGGGACGGCGAAGTTCGATCTGACGTTGGATTTGGCAGAAGGACCGGAAGGATTGAAGGGGTGGTTGGAATACAGCAGCGATCTGTTTGAGGCCGGCACGATCGAGCGGCTGGCCACGCATTTCCGGACGCTGTTAAGTGATCTTGTGCAGCATCCGGAACGGCCCATATCGCAACTGGAGTTGTTGCCGGCGGCGGAGCGGGCGCAGGTGGTGGAGGAGTGGAACCGGACGGAGCGGGTATATGAAGGTGAGCAGAGCGTCCAGGAGTTGTTCGAAGCGCAGGCAGCGCGGACGCCAGAAGAGATCGCGGTGGTGTCAGAGCAGGAAGAGCTGAGTTATGAGGAATTGAACGGGCGGGCCAATCAGATGGCGCATTATCTGCGGCGCCTGGGAGTGGGGCCGGAGGTGCTGGTGGGGCTGATGCTGGAGCGCTCGGCGGCAATGGTGGTGGCATTGCTGGGAGTGCTAAAGGCCGGGGGCGCGTACGTGCCGCTGGATCCACATTATCCGGCGGAGCGCTTGCGCTAC
>Ga0134125_10004396_pt1 | contig 16129 bp, 8 predicted proteins | sample KB31751_FD_96464 | JGI IMG/M metagenome (GOLD analysis project Ga0134125, IMG submission 96464) | Terrestrial soil microbial communities with excess Nitrogen fertilizer from Kellogg Biological Station, Michigan, USA - KB3-175-1 | ecosystem: Environmental > Terrestrial > Soil > Unclassified ... | reverse complement strand
CAGGATCAACTGCCGCTTCCCGACGAGGAAGCCCTCACCCTCGAACAATAGGTTTCGCGCGACCTGCTCCATCCAGACGCCGTCGGGCTGTCGCGTGATCCCGGCAATCTCCACCTTCCGCGTCGCCAGATCGATCAAGAAGAAGACGTGGTAGCGCAGCAGCCCGACCAGAGTCACGACCTCCACGGTGAAGAAGTCGGCGCCCACGATCGCACCCATGTGCGCCTTCAAGAACGTCGCCCACGGCGTCCGCCGCTTCGGCGCCGGATCGATCCCTCGTTCCTTCAAGATCGCCCGGATGGTGCTGCGGCCAATGCGGTGGCCGACGTTCTTGAGCGCGCCCTGGATCCGGGCGTAGCCCCACGTTGGGTTGTCCTTCGCCATCGTGAGGACCAGCCGCACGATCTCCGCCTTCGTTCGCGGGCGACCGGGACCGCGCCGATCACTGCCGTCGTACTTCTTCGCCACCAGCTCGCGGTACCACTTGAGGATCGTGTCCGGCGTGCCGAGCGTCGCGAGCTTCGCGAGCCCTCGACGCCCGAGCTTCTTCCCCAGCTCACCGAGCCGCCGACGACGCGCTTCCGAAAGCTGGACGCGACCCGGTCCGAGCTTCTCCCGAAGGGCCTGGTTCTCCTCCAGCAGGTAGTCGATCGCGGCCTGTTGCCATCGGCCTAGCCAAACGCCGATCCACGCGGCGAGGAACCGCACGGGGAGCGGCAGCGCTATCGGCGTCCTCCCGCGTCCCGCCCCGCTCATGCTTGCCCTTGTACCCCTCCGATTCTCGCTTGGGAAGCCCCTTTCGACGGTGGGCTATCCGCCCGTGATCCCTCGTGATTCTTCAGTCTGAGTTTCCGCATAGGACGGGGAAGCCCCTTTCCGACGTGGTCTATCTCCTCGTGATCACGCCGCTTCTGATCGGCTGCTTTTCCGAATAGGACGACTTCAAGATCGTGTCCGGGGTGCCCAACGTCGCGAACTTCGCCAAGCCGCGCCGGCCGAGCTTCTTGCCAAGCTCTCCGAGACGTCGGCGCTGGGCGACCGACAGCTGAACCCGACCGGGTCCCAGTTTTTCGCGCAGCGCCTGGTTCTCTTCCAGCAGGTAGTCGATCGTCGCCTGCTGCCAGCGCCCCACCCAGACGCCGATCCACGCCGCGAGGAATTGAAACGGCGGCGGCAGCTTCGCTTCCATCCGTCCCCGCGCCCGACTCATGCTCCGCCTTGTACGCCCCTCGATCTCGCTTGGGAAGAGCCCTTTCGCCGCCGTCTATCCACCCCTGATCGCTCGTGGTTCATCGCTCCAAGTTCTCGAATAGGACGGGGTTAGCTTGGTCCGGGCCGCGAGCTCCCTGCTTCATCTGTCGCCACCGGTCTTCTAATTGCTGCGATTCGAGAGCCGAAGTTCTTGTCGAAATAAATGGTTACTTCGATCCCAGTAAAACGTGGACCTAACTTTTTCAATCTGTCCGATCGTACTCGCCATCTGTCTTCGGCGATAGCCTCCAGCCATTCGCCCCCTCGAGCGGTGGTAAAGTCGGCGAGAACGCCGCCCCCCAAATGGGGGCATCGCATCTCGACGTTGCGAACGACGCCATTCGCATCTGCGATCTCGCTGATCAGCGAAAAGTCTCGAACAATCCGGCGCCAATACGTCCGACTTCCGGGCTTTCGCTTCACGGCTGCGCAGACCTTGGCCGCGAATAAGAATTCCGGCGCGCGTGCCATCTGAGTCAACCAGCGGCCAAGCATAAACGCTAGGACCGCAGCTATAGATGCGACGTACACGCTTATCCTCCTGGTAGACCGTTCGTGGTGCCACCACCCTTGCAGATGATGTACGCCAGGGTCGCCCTTGCAAAGCATCCCGGGATTTGCCAAATCGATTTCGTCGCGCAGATACCTACCGCAAGCCGATATATATTGTCGCAGTCGGGCTTCCTGGCCTGGCCGAGCTGAGGCACCGGCCAACTGTCGATTGACTCATAGTATCTTTGAGCAAGCAAATGCGTCGCATATGAGGCGGTCGCGGCCGTAAGAACCGCAATCCCGAATTGCGCCGCCGCCACGTATTCTAGCCCATCTTGCGAACCATTCGGATCCCACAAGTCTTGGGGATCTGCATCAGCAGCGAGGTACCTGTTCAGCGATGTCGGTTTCAGCAACCGACCCATCAATGGATCCATCGTAAGAAAGCGCCCCTCGTTCGGACTGTATAGGCGCGCTCGCAGGTTAATGAGCCCCAGGTCCGTGTCGACCTCCTGTCCCTCGTACAACCGCGTGTTTGGGGTATTCCCATTTTGCGCAATCACATTTCCCCACGCGTCGTACTGGTAGGTATCCGTTACCGCACCTGTGGCGTCGCTCAGAAACGCGACGTTTCGATGGGCGTCATACCCGTAGAAGCTCGTGGCTGGGCCGCCGCTAGCGTTCTGGGTCTCACTGACGAGCATGTTCCCGTACGTGTACCGGACCTGCACGGCCCCGTTTGATACCTCGTCGATGACTTGTAGGTAACCCGTCGGATTCAGGTCGTCGGTTAGGTACTTCGTGGTCAGGTCACTGACCGTCTTCGCGACCCGATTGCCATCGCCGTCGTAAACCACGGTCACCGCACCGCCGTCTTTGGACACGAGGTGGTTCTCGAAGTCGTAAGTATAGGTGTTACCGTCCGAGCTAGTCGTGTTGCCGTTGAGATCGTACGCGTGACTCGTTAGCTCGTCGTTTACGTCATACGAGAACGACTGCGCGCCAAGCGCCATCAGGGTGGAGGCGCGCGACAGCCGGTTGCCCACCGCATCGAGAACGTACGTCAGGGCGCCGTTCCCGCTCGGATCGCCGGTTATCGTCTCGCTCGTCAGGCGGGACGCCGCATTGTAGTCGTAGGTCGCCTCGCGTCCCGTCACGTCCGCCGCAGTCAGGCGCTGGCCGCGCGGGCTGTAGGTATAGGCAAAGCTGGCGAGCGCCGGTCCCGCTCTCTTCTTCCAGGCCATCGACATCACCCGGTCGAGCGAGTCGTAGGCGTACGTCAGTCCCACGCCGTTCGGCTGCGCCAGATTCGCCGGCCGGCCGGTCGCGGTGTACGCCGCCGTCGTCATGCCGCCGAGACGGTTGTCGGTCACGGACAAGAGCTCATTTGCCGCGTCCCAGACGTACGACACCGAGGTTCCGTTCGCGTTCGAGGAGTCGATGGAGGCCACGTTCCCGCTCGGGTCGTAAGTGTACGTTAAGGTCCCCTCCGGCGTCGCCTTCGTGAGCAGCCGATTGCGGGTATCGTACGTGTAGTTGGTCGTGCCACTGGCGTCGGTCATGCTGGCGCGCATGCCGTTCAGGTTGTACGTCCAACTCACCGTCGGCTCCCCGAGACTGGGGTCGGGGGCCTTCGTGACCAGGCGGTCGAACGCATCGTACGCCATGCTGGTGGTCTTGCCCCTGAAGTCGGTGTGTGAAAGCTGGTTTCCGACCGCGTCGTAGGTGAAGCTCTCGGTCATGCCCAACGGCAGCGTTCTTCCGATCTTCCGGTTCATGAGGTCGTGGGTGTAACTCGTGAGGTGGCCGTTCGCGTCGGTCACCGAGCTGAGGTTCCCGTCGGCGTCATACGCGTACTGCGTGACGTTGTTCAGCGGATCGGTGACCGAGAGGAGCTCCCCTTCCACGTCGTACCCGTAGTGCGTGGTCGCCCCGGTCTGGTCCGCGCTCGCGACGCGGCGACCCAGGGTGTCGTAGGTGTCGTGCGTCGCCGTTCCGTCTGGGAAGTCGGTCTCGATCAAGTGCCCGCGCAGGTCGTAGGCGTAGGACGTCTGGCGCCCCGCCGCGTCCGTCGTCGATGTCCTGCGTCCCATGCCGTCGTAGGTCGTCGACGTCGTGCGCCCGAGCGGGTCGATCACCGCGGTCAAGCGATTGGTGCAGTCGCAGCCCGGCTCGTAAGTGTACGTCGTGGTGTTTCCCCGCTCGTCGGTCTTGGAGGAGACTCGGCCCAGCGCATCGAACGTTTGCGTGGTGAAGGTCCCGTCGGGGTTGGTCGTTTGGAGGAGCTGGCCCGCCAGGTCGTACGCATAGGCCGTCACGTGTCCCACTTCGTCGGTGTACGTGAGCGCGTTTCCTCGAAAGTCGCGGGTGTAGTGGGTCGCAGAGATGGAATCAGAGAGCAAGTCTGTCAGGTGGTTCAGCGCGTCGTAGACATAGTTGTAGCTGTGCCCGAAGAATTGATAGCGGTCCGCGATGAAATTCCCGTTTGAGTCGTAGTTGAAGAGGCGAACCCCGTTTTGGCCATTCGACGTGTTCAGGCTAGAGAACTTCTGGCCTCGGTTGTTGTACGAGTATTGCCAGAGCGCTCCGCGGGGCGACGTCGTGGTGAGCTGGTCCCCCCAGCCGTCATAGGTATAGGAGGTGGCGCGCCCCAGGCGATCGATCCGTGACGTCAAGTCACCCGCGACGTCATAGCCCAGGAAGACGATGTTCCCGGAGGCGTCGATCGCAGTGAGCGGTAACCCGTGCTCCGAAGAGGTGAACGTCGCCAGCGGACCCATGCTGTCCGCTAAGCTCGTCGGCAGGCCGTTGTCATCGTAGGCGACAGTCGTCGTGTTTCCGACCGGATTCGCCGTGGTCAGCGGCTCGGAGAACGCGTTGTACGTCGTGGTGGTCCTTTCACCGAGCGCGTTGGCAACCGAGGTCTGGTTGCCGTTCGAGTCGTAGGTGTAGGTCGTCGCCTCGCCCAGCGCGTTCGTTCGCTTGGTCTCGTTGCGGTTGGCGTCGTACTGATGAGTCGTCGTCCGTCCGAGCTGGTCGGTCATCGACAACAGCATCCCGTTATCGTCGAAGGTTTGCGCGGTCGCGCCCGTGTCCGGATACGTGGTCGTCGTCGTGTGGCCGGGGACATCGTAGGCGTACTTGGTGACGTTTCCCAGAGCGTCGGTGTCGGTCGCGAGCCGGCCCGCGTCGTCGAAGGTCGAGGTCTGGGCGTGGCCGAACGGATCGACCGCCTTCAGTAGGCGATGGCCATCGTCGTAGGTGTAATGGATGGTGTTGTCGAGGCCGTCGACGTCCGGCCGCGTCGCCGCCATGAGATTTCCGTTGGCGTCGTACGCGTAGTCGTACTCCGCGCGGCCGTGGAAGAAGTCGCCCAGGTCCGGGGTGAGGATCTTGGTGATGCGTCCCTGGCCGTCGCGCGTGAACGAAACATTTTGGCCGCTGGTCTGGCTGGTGATCCCGTCCGGGGTAAACGTCAGGATGTTGTTGGTTCGGTCCTGGATCGACTTCAGGCTCCCGTCGGCGCCCATCGTATAGACGGTCCCGAAGGCATCCGTGTACTTGTAGGTGGTGGGCGCGAAACGGAGGCTGGCTTCGTCGATGGCCCCGAAGCAAATGGGATCGGGAGCGCTGGGATCGAACGACAGCAGACCGCAACCGTCCGAGGTAAGCGTTCCGAAGACGCCGGGCTCCGGAGCGAAGGTCGGCAGCCCCAAAAAGTCGAGGACGACCGGGCCCGCGACGACCGGGAACAACTCGAAGATGAACGTCGCCCGGCGGCCGTTCGGTAGCGTGATGGTGACGTTGTTGGCCGGGTCGACCTGCAGGTCCGGATGGCCGACGGTGAGCGCCCAGCCATTGCCGAAGTCGCCCACCTTGTCCTTGTTCAGGCTGTCGTACTGCCGTCCGACCATGATGGGGATACCGGCGACCGGCACCGTGAACTCGTTCGCCGCCACCGTCTCGCGTCCCGGCTTGTAGTCGCCTGTGACCGTCACCAGGACCGCGCTGGTCTGCTGAGTCCCGTGGTCGTCGGTTCCGGACAGAGCGACGACGTAGCTGTCGTTCGCGAGCGTCGTCGTGTCGAAAGTCGCCAGGGTCGCGCCGGGTCCGCCCTGCACGTTGATCGCCAGCGTGTGGACGTCGGTCGGCGAGGTCGCCGGCCAATAGCTGATCGTCGCCGAGACGACGGTGACGTTCGCCGCGACGGTGACCGGCACCAGCCCCTTGACCGTCGTCTGCTGCGCGGGCGAACCGATCCAGCCCTGGGAGGCGGCCGCAGTCTGGCCCGGGGTTACGGTCCATGCGACCGAGAGGGGGGAGCCACCCAATTGTGCCGTTCCGCCGAGCGCCGTCGCCTGCAAGACGTCCGTCCCCACAAACGCGCCCGCGTAGGTGAACGTCGCGACGCCGGTCGCGTTCGTGGTCAGTAAGGCGGAGGTCGGGTTCGCGCCGCTGACGATGAGCTCTATGGTGAAGTTGCCGATCGGGTGCGACTGCGCGTCGGTGAGCGTGGCCGTGAACGTTTCGGGCGTTCCGACGACCAGCGGGCCAGGCGACGAGAGCGCGACCGCCAGGTTGGCCCCGGCGAGCGACGGCGCCGGATCGACGACCACCGTGGCGCGGCTGGCGGTGGTAATGAAGCCGTCGGTGACCTCGAGCTGCAGGACGTACGTCCCCGGCTCGGTGAAGACCACGTCGGTCACCGGCGAGCTGGGGTTCGTGAACGCCACCGGGGCTGGTCCGCTGGCCTCCGTCCAGGTCGAGGTCAGGCCGAGGTCCCCGCGAGTGCCGTCGCCGTGTGCCTCTCCCTGCAGCGTGAGCGTCGCGGGCAAACGAACCTCGTAGAGCCCTTGGTCGCCACCGGCGCTCACCAGCGGCGGGAGGCTCCGGCAGGTGTCTTGCGTGACGTTGCTGTAAACCCAGCCGAGCTCCGACGACGACGGCGCGTAGAAGTAGTCGTTCGGCGAGCTGGCGATCGCGCGCATCGCGAGCACGTCGACGTTGGTGCCGTACCCGAGCGAGATGATGCGGACACCGGCCGCCTTGACCGCCGCCAGCTCTGCCGCGTAGTCCGGTCCGGTGTTGCCGCCGTCCGAGAGCAGGACGATGATCGGCGTGGCGTTCGGCCGGTGTCGCGGACCCTGGAGCTCATTCAACGCCAGCGTGAACGCGCTCAGGTACCCGGTGCCACCCCCGCAGAACCCGGTGCATTCGTCGACGTGGAGCTGGATGGCTGCGTTCAGCTCGGAGCTGGCGAGACCGAGGTCGGCCGTCAAAGGCGCGTCCAGAACCGCGTTGGCCATGAAGGCCGACCCGCTCACCTGATCGACCCCCGAGTGGAGGTCATTGATGAGAGCCGTGGTGGCCGCTTTCACGGCCGCCACCGTGTCCTCGCTGAACATCGAGGGCGAGTCGTCGACCAGCATCATTACGTCGAGCGGCGTGGCCTGGTTGCACGGCGTCCCGTCCTGAGTCGACCAGGTGATGGCCGGGGCGGAGGCGGTCAGCGTTGGGCCGTTGATCGTGGCGGTCACGGTCGCCCTATCGGCCCCCAGGTTGTGACCGTCGTAGGTGAACGACGCCGTTCCGTCGGCGCCAATCACCAGCGGCACCGTCTGGGGGTTCGAGCCGGCGATGACCAGCTGGACGGGCAGTCCCACCACGGGGCTGCCGGTGCTGTCGAGGGCGGTGGCGGTCAACGTCACCGACGTTCCGAGGAGCTGCGCTGGCGTAACGCCCGAGGCGACCAGCGTCAGGTACCCCTCGGGGTGTCCGACTGCCAAGGCGGTGGTGAAGCTGCTGCTGACCGGCCCGTAGACGTTCCCGTTTCGATCCTGCCAGGAGACCGTCGCCAGGTCCGTATACGGCCCGGGGGACTGGCCGATGGGCGCGGCGGCGCGGATGGTCGCCGTTCCGGTCGTCCCGGCGGCCACGATCGACGGGATCGAGATCTGGCCGCCAGCGTCGCTGCCATCGACCGTGTCGGCGACGGCGATCGACTGCGCGTCTGCCCCGCCGGTGTTTTGCAGCGTGACCGGGTAGGTGAGCGTCACCCCGGCGTTCGCTTGTCCGGGCCCGGATTTCTGGGCGCTGAGGATCGGAACGATGAGGTTGATGAAGAGGCCCTCGCTCCCTTGCACGTTGAGCTCCAGCAGCGCCTCATACGGATTGTAGGCGCGCAGGCGGGCCAGGTACTGGGCGTCGGTCTCGCCGGGTTGGCGAGGCATCACGAGCGGCGCCGTCGCCACGGCCGTCAAGGTGACCGAGTCGCCGGGCAGAAGCGTGTAGGTGGCGGGTGAGAGAGCGGCCCTGGTGAATTGCGCTTCCTGGTCCGCCAGGAAGACGTCGCCGTCCACGTTCGCCACGATCTCGGCGTCGGTGTCTCGGAAGGACGCCGTGACGTCGCGGTCCGCGGTGATCCCGGAGGTCCCGTCGGTGGTGTCGAGGTGCAGCTCCACACGGACCTGACTGACCTCCGCCGGGTCGGCCAGGCGACTGATCAGATCGGACGGCAGCCTCGCGTTCTCCGCCGAATCGAAGTGGCCGGTCTGGCCCACCCCGACCGTCTGCCCCACGTAACTGCCGGTGCCGAAGTTCAGGTGAAGCAAGGGCGGATCGTCGGACTGCGCGCCGGTGCCGTCGAACGAGGTCTTGGCGATCGGGACCCAGTCGCCGCCCACGACCGGCAGGTACTCCAGGGTCACCTGGTAGCTCCCCCAGACGAACGGCGTGGTGCCGAGATTGGTGACGGCCGTGTCCGCGCCCGTGCCCACGAAGGTGCTGCCGTTGGTCACCACCATGGTGAACGTCACCGGGTCGCCCGGCACGGCGCTCGGCTCGCTGGCCGCGAAGGTGTTCCCCACGTCGGGGAGGGGGACGATCTGGAAGCCCTCGTCTGTCTCGACGATCGACAGTGAGGTGCAGGTCGACGCGCCCGAGACGCACGCCCCTGCGTGGCAACTGTCGCCCGCGGTGCACGCGTTTCCGTCGTCGCAGGTGGCGCCGTCGGCGACGACGGGATTCGAGCAGGTTCCCGTCGATGGGCTGCAGGTCCCGACCGAGTGGCACTGGTCCTGCGCCGTGCAGGTCACGGTCGTCCCGGAGCAGGTGCCGCCCTGACAGGCGTCGGCCACCGTGCAGGCGTTGCCGTCGTTGCAGGCCGTCCCGTTGGCCTTGGCGGGGTTGCTGCAGGCACCGCTGGCCGGGTCGCAGGTCCCGGCCGAGTGGCACTGGTCCTGCGCCGTGCAGGTGATCGGGTTGCCGCCCGTGCAGGCTCCGGACTGACACGTGTCGGCCTGCGTGCAGGCGTTGCCGTCGTTGCACGCCGTCCCATTGGCGGCGGCCGGGTTCGAGCACGCCCCCGTCGACGGGCTGCAGGTTCCGGCGGCGTGGCACTGGTCGCTGGCCACACAGCTGACCGGATTCCCGCCCACGCAGGTCCCGGACTGACAGGTGTCGGTCTGGGTGCAGGCGTTGCCGTCGTTGCAGGCTGTCCCGTCGGCCTTCGCCGGGTTCGAGCAGGTTCCGCTCGCGGGATCGCAGGTCCCCGCTGCGTGGCACTGGTCCGCCGCCGAGCAGGTGACGGGGTTGCTGCCCACGCACGTTCCTGCCTGGCAGGTGTCGGTCTGGGTGCAGGCGTTACCGTCGCTGCACGCCGTGCCGTCCGGCTTGCCTGCACAGCCGCCGCAGACCATTGTGATGCGGGCGCTCGAGCAACCGGGGACCACGCACGAGCCCACGTCGCCGCTGTAGAACGTCTGCGCGCCGCAGCTCGCCGAGAAGCGATACGCGTCGTTCGACAGCACGAACGCCGCGTGTCCCTGCGCGTCGGTGGTCTGGTCGCACGTGGCGCCGCCGCTCGCCTGCGCGGTGACGTCCTGATTGGCGATCGGCTGGCCCGAGCCGTCGACGACGGTCACCACCACGGGCGCCTCCGCTACGGTGATGGTCGCGGTCCGGCAACCCGGCACGGTGCAGCTCCCGTCGGGGCCGCTGTCGTACTCGACCCCGTCCACGACCACGAAGAACTTGTACCCGCAGGCGTTCACGAACGCGTCAGCCTGCCCCTGGTCGTCCGTGGTCGGCCAGTCGACCTCGGTCCCGTCGGGCGTGACGGCGGTGACCCGCTGGTTCGTGACCGGACTGCCGTCGCTGTAGGTCACCGTCACCAGGACGTCGGTGATGCTGATGGAGGCACTGGTACAGCCCGGAACTACACAGCTTCCGCTCTCCCCGCTGTCGAAGGTGGTCCCGTCGGGGGCCTCCGCCCGGATCAAGTACGCGCCCGGGGGAATGTAGAAGGTGGCTTGGCCGGTGTCGTCCGTCGTGGTCCACGTCACCTCGTTGCCGTCGGTGTCGACCGCGGCCAGATTGGCGTACGGTCGCGTACCACCGTAGCCGTCATCCACCGTCACCTGCACGGGCTTCGGAATATGGATGGTCGCAGTCGTACAGCCGGGAACAGTGCAAGAGTCGCTGTCGAAGTAGGTACCGCCGTAATCGGCCTGGAACTGGAACGTGCCCGGGTCGGTCGACAGCGTCAGCTGCCCTGAATCATCCGTGTCGCCCATGTTGTCGGGGTTGCCGCTCGCGTCGTCCGCCTCGACGTGCACGCCGGCCGCTGGGGTTCCCCAGCCGTCGAGGACGGTGATCTGGACGGGCTTCTGCGTGGTGACGGACGCACTGGTGCAGGACGGGACGACGCAATTACTGCTGAAGTACGAGAACCCGCTCCCGGTTGGCGAGCCTTGCACCGCGAATTTGTAGGTCCCGGAGTTGAGGGCGATAACGGCATGCCCGTTCGTATCGACCGTCCCCGATTTGACGACCGTCCCGTTCGTGTGCTCCGCGTAGACCTGGCTGCCCGTTTGCGGTACGCCGGAGGTGTCGAGCACGGTGATGGTCACGTTGGTGGTCAGGGCCGAGCGCACGACCTCGACGTCGCTGCCGGGCGCAGTCGGCGACGGCGTGGGCGCGGCGCAGGCGAGGGCGGCGGTGGCGCAGGCGAGGGCGAGGAACGCGATCCGCCGAGCGGCGCCGATCACTGGGCACCTCCCTCGGCGGCCAAGCCCGCCCGGGCGAGATGAAAGTTCGCCAATGCTTGTGCGTTCGCCCGCAACTGGTCGGCGAGCGCCGCGACCCTCTGATAGTGGTCTTCGATCTTTGCGGCCGCCGTCGCCACGGTGGTCCCGGTCGCCAGCGTGGAAGTGCTCAGGCTCGTCGCGGCCGTTGTCAGGGCGGACGCCGTCGCGGCGGCCGCCTTCGCCGCGGTTAGCTGCTGTTCGGTCGCGATCGCCGTTGACACCGCCGCCGCCTGCGCTCGGTCCGTGGTGGCGACCTGCACATATACCGCGGCCTGTCGCGCGAACGCATCGGCCAGCGCTTGATCTTGCGCCGCCGTGCTCGCGCCCGAACTGGCAGTCAGCGCCGCGACTTGTTGCTCAGAGGCGCCGCCGGCCCTCCCGGCTCCGTCGCGGCACGACAACGCCAATACCGCCGTCAGGCAGACGGCAACCCAGATCACCCTTTTGACACGACGAAGATACACCACGGCTCACCCTCCCGGAGCCCCCCTCTCCGTCTGCTAGACATCAGGTTGTCAACGTTTCAGGGCAACTGCTGAACGAGCGCATCATTCTCGGACTCCAGCTCATCCGTCAACACCTTTTCTGCAGGACGCGCAACTTGTTGCGCCAAGAAGAGCGATGTTCGGTACTCGTAGTACCAGGACGCCGTGAGGGATGTTGGCCCTCATCGGCACTGCCCCTGGGCCGCAATCTTAACCGCGCGGCGTGTGACGCGGGCTTCTTCTCAACCCTGCGCCGGTTTACGCCCAATCGCCCTTCGAGAGTTGCGGTTTCGAAACTGAGGCATCGTCCGGAAAACTCCGCAGCGTCTTCACCACGGCTCCATGAACAACCAACGGAAGCGCATGCGTGGCTTGGGGCGGGAGCATCTCACAACGGTCCCTGCCAGGCTCCGTGCACTCCCACCGTTCGATCCGTCAGCCGCGCTACTTCGCTGGCCCATGGACCCGGCTACGATGCCGACCAATGTCCTTCGTCGCGCGCCCGGGTCGCATCGACCTCCGAGTTCCCATCGTTCTTGCTCTCGACGGCGTCCCGATCACCGCCGAGACCCGCAACATCGGCCTCGGCGGGGTGTTCGTTGCCACGCAGATACCCGCGTCAGTTGGTCGCCCGGTCTCGCTCAAGCTCACCCTCCCAGGATTGGCCGAGCCGCTTCTCGCTCGCGGCGAGGTCCGCTGGATTCGCGAAAGAGAGGAGCGCCAGGGCGTCCCTGGTGTGGGCATCAAGTTCGTCAAGCTACCGCTCTACGTCGCCGCCGCCCTCGACAACCTTGTCCGCTCGCTCACGCCCGGAGGTTGAGCGACACGCCGCCCGCGCTCTCGCTCCGCGCAGCTCCTGCTACGATGCGACCGTGGCGACGACGCCTCGACCCCGCAAGCCCGTCCCCGGCCGCTCGCTGGCAGAGATGTTCCCAAAGATCGCCGCGCAATGGGGCGCGCACAAGAACCGCGGCCTCACTCCCTTCGATATCACGCATGGCTCGGGGCGCGAGGTCTGGTGGAGGTGCGGCAAGGGGGGAGACCACATCTGGCTGCAGCAGGTCACTGTCCGCACGCGGCCGGGCAGCGGCTGCCCGTTCTGCGCGGGCAAGCGCCCGTCGATCACGAACTCATTGGCCACCCGCGCGCCGATGGTCGCCGCCGAGTGGCACCGCACCAGAAATCGACCGCTGACCCCGAAGGACGTCACCACCGGCACCTCACGGTTCGTGTGGTGGCGTTGTGCAAAGGCTCGAGACCACGAGTGGGGCGCGACCATCTATGACCGGGTAGCTCGAAAAACAGCGTGTCCCTTCTGCGCCGGCCACCGCGTGTCGTCGACGAGCAGCCTGGCTCGCGTGCGCCCCGATGTCGCCAAGATGTGGCACCCGACGAAGAACCGATCCCTAACGCCCCACGATGTCCTGCCGAACAGCGGCAGGTCCGTTTGGTGGAGATGCACCGAAGCCCCCGACCACGTCTGGCGGGGCCCGATCGCCAACAAGATCCGGCACGGCTGTCCGTTCTGCAAAGGAAGGCGGCTCTGCTGCAGCAACTCTCTCGCCGTCGTCGCGCCCGAGGTGGCCGCGCAGTGGCACGGACCCAAGAACGGGCGGCTCCGCCCAAGCGATGTCTTCCACCGCTCGGGGCGGATCGTGTGGTGGAAGTGCGACGCCGCGGCAGACCACGAATGGCGGACGGCCGTGGTGAACCGGCGGAAGATGGGGCCCGGGTGCCCGTTCTGCTCGGGCAAGTGGTTGGCCCCCAGCTCCAGCCTCGCAGCCCGCTTCCCAGCTCTGGCCGCACAGTGGCACAGACTCAAGAACCGGTCCCTCCGCCCGATCGACGTGCATCCCGGAACGAATAGGCACGTTTGGTGGAAGTGCGCTGCCGGCCCCGATCATCAGTGGCGAGCGGACATCCGAGTACGCGTCCGATATCCCCGCTGCCCCTTCTGTGCCGGCCGGCGGGCCAGCGCGACGAACTCCCTCGCTAAACTCTTCCCCAAGGTCGCGCGCGAATGGCATCGCTTCCGCAACCGCGGCGTCACGCCCGCGGACGTCCTCGCTGCCGCGAGGGACCTCGCCTGGTGGCGCTGCGCTCTCGGCCACGAGTGGCGCGCCAGCGTTCGCGAGCGGACCGCCGGTGGAAAGTCCTGCCCGGCATGCGCCGAGGCCTCGTTCCGACTCAGACGGTTCCCCCGAGCCTCCGCCACGCGCGGCGCCTGACGACACCTCCGACCTTCCCTCCTTCGCCGGCCCGGAACCGCATCTCGCCCTTTGCACAGGCGCCCCGAACGAGCGACGCTTGCGATGTGCTCCAGTCCGAGCGCCTCTCAGAGCTACGTGCCGCCGTCGAGGCGGAGCGGACAGCGGAGTCGCGGGCTCGCGCTGCTCGGCACCACGTCGACCTGCTGATCGCCCAGACCCTCAGCTCGGGCGCGACCTACGATCACATCGCGCGCGTCACCCTCCGGGTGCGCCTCGGCCGCGCACCGACGGTGAAGGAGCGGCAGCGCGAGATTGACAACCTCCGCCATCGTCGTCGCCGGGCCATGACACGCGGTCATGGGAATGTGGCCCGGCCGGGGCTGAAAACCGCCCGTCCCGCCGTACGATCGCCCGCAGAGGTGAAGGCCATGACCGAGAGACTGATCAGACGAAAGACCGTCGAAGAGGAGTTCATCACCGAGGAGCCAGACGAAGATAAGGACGACGAGCAAGACGACGACGAATGCGCGGACGACACCAAGGCCGCGGCCGCCGGCGACGAGGATGACGACGAAGAGGAGGAGGACGAGGAGGAAGGCGCGGACTGAGCTGTGACGCGGTTCCGTCGAAAGATCGTCTCCAAGCGCAAGCTCCCCGCCGGCATCCAGGCGAAGCTTGCCCGAGCAGCACTCCGCGCCGCGCGCACCGCCGCTGAAAGCGGTAAGTGCGCCGTCGCGGAGATGCTGTTCCGTTTCGGAGGGGGGAATCTTCAGGCCGCTGCGGCACGTGCCCGAGGCAAGGTCGCGGCGTTCAAGGTGTTCGACGCGGGGAAGGAGGCGGCGGACGCCGGAAAGGCGATCATCGACTGCCGCGAGCGGGAGCGGGCCGCCCAAGCATCACCAGGAGCCACCACATGATCTGCCAGCACCTACTGCTGATCCACCGACGAATCCGGGTCGCCCGAGAATCAGCTATCGGCGGCCAGTGTAGGGCGGCGCATCGATTGATGAGGACTGCCGGTCGGGACCTCGCGCGGGCCAGGGCCGACGGCGCGATCACCACGAACCCCTGCGCGCAGGCGCTCGCGAAGAGCGTCGGCCAGTTCCTCGCGGCCAGTCGTCGTCAGGTTCGCGAGAACTGTTCTCCGCCACGAGGCCAGGAATGAAGCCCTTCGGGAACGGCCTCCGGGTTGATGCTCTCGTGGCTGGCGAGCGCTACGTCCAGCGAGTCGGGTCGGCCGTCGTGGCGGGGCGCGCTCCTCGGACGCTCATCTCAACCCGCCTGGCCAGCGAAATCGCGGACGCCCCCGGCCCGAAGAAATGCAGCCGCCTGCCCTGGTTCGGCAAGGTCTGCGGCATCTCAACTCGTGTCGCCGTCGCGCTCCCCGACTGCCAGGCGGTCAAGGTGCGCGCCGTAGCTGTACCACTGCCACGGGGAGCCGACCTGATCATCGGCGCCGATGTGCTCGGTCGCGTCAGGTGCCGGCGGCGAGGTGGGCGATGAGGCGAGGAGGAGGACTGCGAACAGAGGCGCTCGTGTCGGGCGGGAAGAACGTCGAGAGGATCCGCGACGCGCTGGTCACGACGGCGGCGCCGAGGACCGTGATCTCGCTACGGCTTGCTGATCGGATCGTGAGCAAGGTGGGCAATTCGTGGAAGTGCTCATCGAGCCCGTCGATCGGCAAGGCGTGCGGACCGACGGCACGGGTCGACGTCGTGGTGGACGGGTGCCGGGGGGCGAGCGTGCGGGCGGTGGTGGCGCCGTTGCCGCGCGGGGTCGAGATGGCGATCGGGCGGGACGTCATCGGGCAGAGCGTGAAACGGATTCAGTTCTCGCCCGCGCGACCGGCTCAGTTTGTGTGTCGCCCGCCGCGCCGATAACCTTCCCCGCAGGGACATGGGAATCTCTGCGCCCGTGACGCTTCGGCCCCTCCTATTCGTCGTCCGTCTCCGGCCGAACGGGGCCGTCACTGCCAAAGGTATGGATGTCGACGTCAAGATCTCCGCCGACAACCTCACCGACCTGCGCGAGCGGCTGGTCGAGGAACTCAAGCCGTTCGGCTACGCCCCGACCCTGGTGGGCATCCGGAACGAACCCGAAATTCCGACGGCCTGATCAAGACGACGATGGCGGACGCGCTCTACCCGTCACGCCGGTGTTGTCGAACCGTTGCCGGTGCCAATCGCGAACCTGTGCGACCTTCTCCCGCGGCCCGTTGAATATAGAGGACGGGGAGAGGCGTCGAGGTTCACGGCGAAGGAGCGGCGCTCGGCACTCGGGCCGGTCGGGCGCCGCTCAGATTCGCTGCAGGCCGGGTCGTCGAGGACGTCGTGCACTCCAATCACTCAGCGCCAGCGCCGCGAACGACCCACCCCATAGCTGGCGCTACGACTCGATGCCGAGCGAACAGACCGGCGCCGAACGGCCACACGCTTGGCGCATTTCCAGAACGGGTCGAAGCCTCCAGGCGCGCTCCCGCGTGTTCCGCATTTCGAATACACTGCGGACGCAGGCGATGCCCCACACCAAGGCTGACCTCATCGCGGCGATTGCCTTCAATACAAAGCTTTCGATCGGTCGCGCCGACGCGATCGTGAACCAGATT
>Ga0134125_10004395_pt1 | contig 16130 bp, 13 predicted proteins | sample KB31751_FD_96464 | JGI IMG/M metagenome (GOLD analysis project Ga0134125, IMG submission 96464) | Terrestrial soil microbial communities with excess Nitrogen fertilizer from Kellogg Biological Station, Michigan, USA - KB3-175-1 | ecosystem: Environmental > Terrestrial > Soil > Unclassified ... | reverse complement strand
TGATCCACGTGTTACTCACCCGTACGCCACTTTACTCATGGATTGCTCCACTTTCTCGTTCGACTTGCATGTGTTAGGCGCGCCGCCAGCGTTGATTCTGAGCCGGGATCAAACTCTCATTTTTAAAATGTGAGAATGTTTTCGCCCCGGTTGAAAATTCAAAGTTCTGACGAAGTTGCTTAGTGCATCCAACCAGATTGTCAAAGATCTGGACTGCCCGCTCCCGCCTCCGAAGACGCGAAAACGACCAGTCAGCCTCGAAACTTGCGCGATCCACCCCGCCCCCGCTCAAATTCCCGCGTGAAGCGCAAAGGGTCATTACAGCACCCGGGTAAATCACAAAATTTCGTTCTTGAAAAAGAACTTACAGGAGGTTGTTACCACCGCTGGGCTAAACCCGAAGATTTCATCTCCGATTCGCCTCTACAGCTTGTTACCGCCTTGATTGCTGCCCTTCGGCAGCGGCCTTACTAGGGTTACTCTACCATGCCTTTTACGACTTTGCAACCTTTCAATCGGCTGCAGGCGACAAGTTACCCTTTGCTGTCCCGCCTGTGACAGTGCCACAGGCAACCAGCCGTGCAGACCTTGTCTGCTGAGCTCGGCTGCGTTCGCGACAACTCTTGTAGGTTAGCAAGCGCATTGCAGTTTTGCAACCTGTAATGGAAAGTTTTTTTGAAATGGCTTAGAATCAGTGGTTTGTATGCGGTACATCTATCTGCATGGATTCGCCTCGGGTCCGCAGTCCCGCAAAGCGCAGGCTTTTCGGGCAGCGCTCTCCGGCTCCGAAATCGATCTCGAAATTCCGATTCTCGATGAGAGCGATTTCGAACATCTCACACTTTCCCGGCAACTGCGCGTCATCGAAAAGACCCTGAACGGCGCCCCCTGCCGGCTGATCGGCTCCTCCATGGGCGGCTATCTCGCGGCTCTCTACGCTGCCGACCACCCCGAAGTCGACCGTCTCGTCCTGCTGGCCCCCGCTTTCGGATTCCAGTCGCGGTGGCGAGAGATCCACGGCGAACAGGCCATCGAGCACTGGCGGGAAACCGGCTGGCTCCCGGTCTATCATTACGGCGCGAAGGAAATTCGGCGGGTAGACTTCGCCCTGTTCGAAGACGCCGGCCGCTTCCCTGGCTATCCGGATTTCCGCCAGCCTGCGCGAATCTTCCATGGCGTGAACGATGCGGTTGTCCCCGTCGGCTTTTCCCGAACCTTCGCCGCCAGCCACCCGAATGCGCATCTCACCGAGCTCGACTCCGACCACGAATTGCTCGACGCGCTGAATGGAATCGTTGAGGACTCGGTCCCGTTCCTGACTGAATCGCCCGGGTGAATTGGCAATCCTTGCCAACCGTGTATTTACGTGCGAACAAAGGTGGAAAGTGGCAAATACGAGAACGCCAGCGAGGTAGTCCGCGCTGCACTTCGCGTTTTGGAGCGCGAAGAGCATCAGTTCGATGCGAAGCTTGCTGCCCTCCGTTCCGCGATCGACGAAGGGGATAAGAGTGGATTCACGGAAGGCAACGCATTCGATCGTATTCGCCAATCCCTGAAACTCCACTCGAAGAAGCACTGACCCTTGGGCATTTTTCGCCTTTCTCATCTCGCGGAAGCAGATCTTGAGGGAATCACTCGCTACACGCTGCGGCAGTGGGGAGAGGAACCGACGGTTCGTTACCTCAACGCCATCGAAGAGCGCTGCCACAAGCTGGCTGAGGACTTGTCGGCGGGACGACGCTGCGATTCCATACGTCGCGATCTCTGGCGCGCTGAACAAGGCGGTCACGTCATTTTCTTCAGGCGCGGTTGGGGTGGGATCCATGTTATCCGAATCCTGCACCAGCGAATGATGCCGGAAATGCATGAACTGGATGAGGACCAACCTTAGCCCGTTAAACTCGGGACAATGCGCCGGGCGATCCTCATCCTCATCCTGGCCGGCACGGTGGCCGCGACCGCACTGCCCCAACAGGAGCCCGCTGAACCCCTCACCACCGATACCCTCGTCGAAGCGACCGCCCGCGCCGCCGCCATCTTCGCGCGAAGCGCGCCGGGCATCGTGGCGCGCGAAAGACTGGAACAGCGCGGCCGCCGCGGATTCGTCCAGGTCCTCGAACAACAGGCTAAGAAGCAGGACGGCGACATCAGGGTCAAGCTCCCGCCTGAATTCCGCACGCACGTCGTGATTTCCGACTACGCGCTCGGCGAGATCGGCAAAACGCGCGCAATCCACGAGATTCGCTCCATCCTGACCATTGACGGCCGCACGATCTCATCCTCCGGCGAAGCGCGCCATGCTCTGGCGATCGGCATTCAGTCACCCGACGATGAGCTCAAGCACCGCCTGCTCGAAAATTTCGAACGCAACCGTCTGGAAGGCGCCGTCACCGATTTCGGACAGCTCATTCTCCTCTTCACCGCCGCCGCGCGCCCGCACTACACCTTCTCCACGGGCCACCTGCGCCGCCTCAACGGCGTGCCGATGATCGCGCTCAACTACACACAGACCTCCGGCGCAACCGGCCTCACTGTGTTTCACGAGCACACCATGAACGTCCGCTCCACGCACGGCGAAATCTGGCTCCGCACAGAGGATCTGCTCCCCCTGCGCATCATCATGGACGCGGAGACGCCGGTGACCGGAACCCTGCAGGTCCGCGACAACGCCGTCGTCGACTACACGCCCACGCCGTTCGGTCTCGCGCCCGCCCACATCCACCACATGCAGTTCCTGGGGCCGGATCTTCTCGTCGAAAACGATTTGCAATACTCCGGATATCAGCGGCTGACGCCCGGAATTCTGCCCTGATCTTCCGCTATGCCTCTGCTCGAGCCCGGCGCCATCGCCCCCGATTTCGAATTGCCCGATTCCACAGGCGTCTCGGTTCGCCTGAGCGCGTTGCGCGGGCATCCGGTGGTGATCTATTTCTATCCGAAAGACGATACGTCGGTCTGCACGAAACAGGCCTGCTCGTTCCGCGACCGGCTCGCGGAGTTCGAATCGAGCGGCACGCGAATTCTGGGGATCAGCGACGATTCAACAGCGTCACACGCGAAGTTCGCGGCAAAGTACGCGCTGCCGTTCACGCTGCTGAGCGATAAAGGCGGCGCAGTGCGGAAGCTCTACGGCGTCCGGAAGAGATTTGGCGTCATCCCCGGTCGCGTGACGTATGTGATCGAGGCCGACGGCCGCGTTCGTCACGTATATTCAGCGCTTTCGGAATCGGATCAGCACGTGGAAGAAGCGCTGCGGGTTCTGACCCGCTCCTGAGTTCGAGTGCGGGCGCTCACGCGCCCTTAGCCCTTCAGATCGCGGAACGCGTCTTCGACTGCCTGCTTTCCTTCGGCCGAAAGCGGCAGGAACGGCAGACGCGCCGGACCGCCGTAGTAGCCGTTGAGATCCATCGCGTGCTTCAGTCCGGGCGCGCCGTAGATTTCGGTCACCAACTCGCCGGGATGTGCGATGCGTCCCTGCCAGTCCACGCCCGCGTCTTCCTCGCGCGTGCGGAACGCTTCCCAGATCGCAATCGTCGCGTAGGGGGCAGCGCTCGCAAATGCCAGGGCAGCGCCGTTCGCGCCGGCGCGCAGCGATTCCCAAACCTGCCCTTCCGAGCCCGCCAGGATGGAGAAATCCCTGCCCGTGATCGCGCGCAGTTCCCTGATCCGCTCGACCGGAGTGCCGGATTCGAGCACCCCCACGATGTTCGGATGCTCAGCCAGCCTGGCGATCGTCGCGGGCTCCAGATCGACGCCGGTGATCGCCGGCAAATTGTGGATCAACACGGGGACGGGCGAGCGGTCGGCCAGCGCCCGGAAGTAGAGCGACTCCATTTGCGCGCCGCCCGAGATGTAGCGGTACTCACTGGGCGGCCGGCTGATGACCGCCGCCGCGCCCGCCTCCGCCATGGCGCGCGCTTCGGCAGCCGCGCCGTCCACGCCTTCGCGCGAGACGTCCGCAATGAGGATCGAAGTGCTTCCCAGAGCCGGGTCCGGCGCGGCCAGCTTCAGAATTTCCACCTTCTCCGCCGCGTCGAGCAGCGGACCTTCGCCGGCGTGCGAGCCCACGATAAATCCCGCCAGGCTGGTGCGCCGCCATTTGTCGAAATTATGCTGAACCTTCGTGCGATAGATCGCCCCTGTATGATCGAAAGGCGTGGCCGCGAGCGCAAACATTCCCTGTAATTTCATCTGAATCCTCTATGTTCTCAATCGACCTCGAATGCCCGCAAGGGGCGAAGGAATTGCGCATCGCCGAACTGTGGGAATGCGGCTGTACCGGCATCGTGGAGCTGGACGACACGTCGGAGGCCGCCCGCATGCGCGCCTTCTTCGATGACGACAAGCTCGTGCTCGAGTTGCAATCGCGCTTCGGCGGCGAAGCACAGCCCGCGGACACGCGCGACTGGGTCGCATTCGCCCGCGAGCACCTGCAGCCGATGGAAATCGGCCATCGCATCTTCGTTGTTCCCGAATGGCGTAACGAAGCGACACCGGCCGGCCGGATTCGGATCGAAGTCAACGCGGGCCTGGCGTTCGGCACCGGCGCGCACGAGACCACGCGGCTTTGCCTCGAATCGATTGAGCGCCATCTGCAACCCGGCGCCTCCGTTGTAGATGTGGGGACAGGCTCCGGCATTCTGTCCGAAGCGGCCCTGAAGCTGGGGGCGTCAAAGGCGCGCGCCTGCGATACCGATCATGGCGCCGTCATCGTAGCCCGTGAAAATTTCCGGCGCGCCGGTTTGGACGTGCCGGTATTCGTCGGTTCCGCGGATTCGATTGCATCGGCGTCAGCGGATATCGTCGTCGCCAACATCAGCCCCGCCTGGATCGCGGAGCTCGCGACGGAATGGATTCGCATCCTGAAACCCGGCGGCGTGGCGATTCTGAGCGGCTTCGAAGCCGCGGACATCCCGGTCATCGGCGCCGCCATTCAGAAAGCCGGCGGCCGTATCGCGGACACGTTCGGCGATTCTGAGTGGCGAATGATCGAAGTGACGGGTTAGTTCCCGGTCAGTTTTTCCAGCAGATCACCGACTCCGATGCGCTTGGCCCAGCGTCGGAGATATTCCATGTCCGCTAACGGGCCTCCCGCGTTCCACATTCCGAGGAGGTCGCTCCACTGACGTTCCGAAATCTCGCCTCGAGCCCGGAACCATTGGAGTTTTCGCAGGAGCGTGTCTTCCATTGACGAGAGAGAGCACTCAAGGGAGGTTCCACTGTTCGGCTGAATTTCCCGGAAGGCGCGGCGTGCAAATTCAACCCGGCTGTATTCGTCGGTCAGCAGAGGAAACAGGTCGAATTTCCAGCCACCTGTAAGATGAATCAGATTGGTGGCGCGTCCGGCTGTAAAGGCTTCGCGCATCTGCGTTGCATCCGCGTAAAACTCCTCGCGAACCTCGTTCACAAACTGCTCAATTTTGTCCGGCGCCATGTCCACGACCAGATCGACATCCAGGGTCGTCCGGGGAATTCCGTGCGCCGAACTGGCGACAGATCCCCCAACTTCATAGGGAATTTCCAGCCGATCGAGAGCTGCCAGCAGAGATTCCAGTGCTTCAGTGAGCGTTTTCATCGGCAGTGAAAGGCGTTTCGGGATCCCATCCATACGCCCGAATCATCAGATCGCGCGGCAGTCGCAGCGCGGCGGATCGCAGAAAAATTTCTCGTTCCGACGCATTCGGATAACGCGCGCGTACGCCCGATTCCGAGAGCCTCGCCGCAAATTCGCTCATCTCCAGCGCCATCGCCATCCGCTCGCCAGGAGTTTTCCTGCGCAATATATCGAGCCACACTTCCATCGCCCGGGGATCGGTATCGGAATAGGAATCGGACGGCCAAATCACGTAACCAATTCTAGTGCCTTCGCACTTGACGTCACTGGTACGATCAACCTCATGGCAGACGACCGCCGTCTTGATGGCGTGGACATCCTGCGCGGCCTGTCGATCCTCGCCGTCATTCTGCTCCACATCTGGATACGAATGCACATCGCGGGGCTCCCGTTCGACAAGCAGATGCCGGCATGGCTTGCCTGGCTGCTGTTCCGCAACGGCAACAACGGCGTCACCGTGTTCTTCGCGATCTCGGGCTTCCTGATCACCACCACGTCGCTGCGGCGCTTCGGATCGCTCGCCGGCATGCGGCCCGCGCGGTTTTATCGAATCCGCTTCGCCCGCATCATGCCATGTCTGCTGCTGATCCTGGCAATCCTCAGCGCTCTGCATCTCGCGCGTGTCGACGTATTCGCCATCAACCCAGCCCGGGCGACCCTGCCCCGCGCACTTGTCGCCGCGCTCACATTCCACCTCAACTGGCTCGAAGCAGCGCACGGATGGCTCCCGCCAAACTGGGACGTACTCTGGTCGCTCTCCATCGAGGAAATGTTCTACCTGTTCTTTCCGCTGGCGTGCGTCGTGCTCCTGCGCCGCCGCCGCGGCATGCTGTTATTCATCGGGCTGCTCGCGATCCTGATCGCCCTCGGCCCGTTTCAGCGCGCCGTCTGGCCGGGCAACGAAATCTGGAAGGAGAAGGCTTATCTCGGCGGCATGGACGGCATCGCGCTCGGATGCCTCTGCGCGCTGTTCACGAACCGAATCCGCCAGAGGCCCATCAGCCCACGGCTCTGGTGGATAGCCGGTGTCGCCGGCTCCGCCACGATGCTGCTCATCGCGCTGTGGCCCGGGAAATGGCCGCTCATGAAATTCCTCGGCCGCACAGGGCTTGATGGAAGCGTTCTCCCCATCGGCGCCTGCCTCGTCATCGCCGCCACCACGCTCACGGGAATGCGCGGCGGCCGTCTGACCGCGCCAATTCGCTGGATGGGCCGTTACAGCTACGAAATCTACCTGACGCACGAATTCGTTGTGCTCGGGGGCTGCCTGCTGTACGCTCGCTTTCAGAAAGGCCCGCAACTGCTGTGGGTGGCGGCAATCACCCTGCTGGCGCTGCTCCCCGGCGCGGCGCTCGCACGATGGTTCTCAGAACCGCTGAACAAACGGCTGCGCGGATCGGCTCGTCAGCAGCCGAAGCCCGAACTCAGCCTTTCAGCTTCGCAAGCTTCTTCTTGACGTCGTCCGCATTTTTCGCGTCGGGCGAAAGCTCCAGATACTTCTGGTACGCCTCCGCCGCCGCTTTGGCATTCGACTTTTTTTCCTGCGCTTCGCCCAGCCGCAGCCAGGCCTCGGCATTGCCGTTATTCCACTTCGTCGCGCGTTCGTAGCGCGCCGCGGCCGCCGTATAGTTGCCTTTTTTGAAGTAGAAATCGCCCGCCGTCATCTCGCGTTTGGATTGCACGGGATTGAAGCTGAACGTCTCCTGCGCATTGGTCTTATCCTCATCCGGCGGCAATTCCGTTTTGGGAACCAGCGGAGGCGGAAGCTGCCCGAGCACCGTTTTCGCGGCTGGAAACAGCCCCGCCGCCACCATCAACGTAGCGCAAATTCGCCCGCGTGACATACTTTAAGTATAGTTTTCTTCCCGTCCGAATCCAATCGGCAGTGACTCCGTTACGTGAACAGGCCGCTCTTTTACCGCTTACGCCAGGCGTGTATCTGTACAAAGACGGCGCGGGGAAAGTCATCTATGTCGGTAAGGCGAAGAGCCTCCGCGCCCGTGTTCGCAGCTACTTCAACGAAGATCGCCTTCTCGAAGCCAAGACCGGCACCCTCATTTCCGAAGCGCATTCGGTCGACTACATTCTGGTCGATAACGAGAAGGAAGCGCTCGCCCTCGAAAACAATCTCATCAAGCAGTACCGGCCGCGGTTCAACGTCCTGCTGCGCGATGACAAGACCTACCCGTACATCAAGCTGACGAACGAGCGCTACCCGCGCGTTTACGTCACGCGCCGTTTGCGCAAGGACGGCTCCACGTACTACGGCCCGTACTTTCCAGGCAACCTCGCGTACCGGATCGTACATCTGATTCACCGCCACTTCCTCGTTCCGAGCTGCAAGGTGGATCTCACGCGCTTTCATCCGAAGCCCTGCCTGCAGTTCCACATTCACCGCTGCCTCGGCCCCTGCGTGGAGGGTCTGACCACGAACGAAGAATACGCGCGCGCCGCCCGCCAGGTGAAGATGCTGCTCGAAGGCCGCCACACCAGCCTTGCCGCGGAGCTGCGCGACCAGATGGAAGCCGCCGCTGAGAATCTGCGGTTCGAACGCGCCGCCGCGCTGCGCGACATTCTGAATACTGTCGAAGAAATCGCTGAACGCCAGAAGATGGCCGCCGCCGCGGGCAATGACGCCGACATTTTCGGCTACTATGCCGAACCGCCCATGGTCGCCGTGAACGTCTTCCATATGCGCAACGGCCAGATTGTCGACCGCCGCGAATTTTTCTGGGAAGACCAGCGCGAATTCAGCGCGCCCGAATTCTTTTCTTCGCTTCTGCTCCAGATTTATCTCGATCAGCAGTTCGTGCCCTCCGCCATTCACGTCCCCGTCGAATTCGAGGACTGCGCCGTGATGGAAGAGCTGCTTTCGGAAAAGAAAAATCGCAGAGTGGAAGTCGTCACCCCGCAGCGCGGTCAGAAGAAGGCCATGCTGTCCCTCGCCGAAACCAACGCGAAGCACAGTTTCGAAGCGCGCTTCCGCGTGATGAAGCCTTCATCCGCCGCCATCAAAGAAGCCCTGCAGGATGCCCTCAGTCTCGGCGAAGCTCCCCATCGCATCGAATGCTTCGACATCTCCCACGTGCAGGGAACCGACAAGGTCGCCAGCATGGTGGTCTGGGAAGACGGCCGGATGAAAAAGTCGGATTACCGCAAGTTCATCATCCGCACCGTGGAAGGCAATGACGATTTCGCCAGCATGCGCGAGGTGGTGACGCGCCGCTACGCGCGCCTGCAGGCGGAAGGCACTCCGCTGCCCGGCCTGGTGCTGATCGATGGCGGACTCGGCCAGTTGCACGCCGCCGCCGATGCGCTGGCCGCTCTCGGTATCGGCGACGCGCAGGTCGCTTCCATCGCCAAGCGCGAGGAAATCATCTACGTCCTGGGCCAGGAGGACGAGCCGGTTGTGCTCGACCGTTTCTCGCCTATCCTCCACCTTATCCAGACGATTCGCGACGAAGCTCACCGCTTCGCCGTCACCTTCCACCGCACGCGCCGCAATGCCCGCACCCTGACCTCGGAGCTCGAAAACATTCCGGGCGTCGGCGACATCACGGTCCGCAAGCTGCTGCGCGAATTCGGCAGCTCCCCCATGGTGCGGCAATCGAGTGAGCACGAGCTGGCGAAAAAAATCGGTAAAGCGGCCGCGCGCCGCGTGCGTGCGTATTATGACCAGGCAGCGTCCCTGTTACCCTGAAAGTTTGCTTTTCCGATCTGCCAGCCTTGCAGCGCTTGCTCTGTTCGCGGCGGCCTCGCCGGCCTGGTGTGCCGATACGGTCGCCGTCCTGCCCCTGTTCAACGTCAACGCGTCCATTGCTCCCGATCTGAACTGGATTGGCGAAAGCGTGGCCGAAACCATCCATGAGACGCTGAGCGCTTACGGCCTGCTCACGCTGTCGCGCGACGATCGCGTCGAAGTTTATCGCCGCATGGGCGTACGGCCGGAAGTCCTGCTGACGCGCGCCACCGTCATGAAAATCGGCGAAACGCTGGATGCCGGCCAGATCGTCTTCGGTGACTACACCATCGATCCCTCCGCCTTCTCCTCCCAAAGCATCAAAGCACCGATCCGTGTCGTCGCCCACGTGATCGATCTGCGGAAATTCAAAGAAGCGCAGTCGTTCGAGCAGGATGGCATTCTTGAAAATCTGAGCCAGCTCGAAATGTCCATCGCGTGGCAGGTGCTGCGCCAGGTTTCGCCGGATTCCGCTCCTTCCGAGGAAATGTTCCGCCGCGAGCGCCCCGCCATCCGCGTGGACGCGATGGAGAGCTACGTCCGCGGCCTGATGACGCCCGCCTCGAACACCGACCTTCGCATCAAATTCTTCACGCAGGCCGCCCGTCTGGACGACCGCTTCTCGCAGCCCAATTACGCGCTCGGCCGCCTTCTGTTCGCCCGCAAGGATTATCACGGCGCCGCCGGCTGGCTCACGAAAGTCACGCGCGCCGATTCCCACTACATGGAAGCCTCGTTCCTGCTTGGCATCTGCCGCTACTATGAGGGCGATTTTGACACCGCCATCCGGCTCTTCCGCATGGTGGCGGACGAGGTCCCGCTGAATGAGGTCTTCAACAATCTCGCCGCCGCGCTTTCGCGCCGCAACGATGCAGCCGCCGCGGAAGGCTTCCACAAAGCCCTCGAAGGGGATGACGGCGACCCCGACTATTGGTTCAATTACGGCTACGCGCTTTGGAAGCTGGGACAATATGCGAAGGCCGCCGATCAGTTCCGCGCCGCGCTGCAGCGCTCGCCTGGCGATACCGAAGCCACCAGCTTTCTCGGGCGATGTCTGCGCAACGATCCCTGGAAACCGGGCGATCCCCGGACCGACGGGCGCGAACGGATCAAAACGCTTTTCGAAGATTCCGCCTACCGCCAGTTGCGCGCGGAATTGAAAAAGAAATAGGAGACGCTTTCAGACATGAGCAGTGCTTCGAAGCAGGACTACATCATTGACGCGCCAGTGACCGATGCGCAGCGCGAGATTCTCACGCCGGAAGCCCTGGCGCTCGTGGTGGCGCTGCACCGGAAATTCAACGGCCGCCGCAAAGAGCTGCTGGCCGCCCGCGACGCGCGCCAGAAGCGCATCGATCAGGGGGAGCGCCCTGACTTCCTCCCCGAAACGGCGTCCATCCGCCAGGGTGACTGGAAGGTCGCGCCGATCCCGCCTGACCTCATGGATCGCCGCACCGAAATCACCGGCCCCGTCGACCGCAAGATGATCATCAACGCGCTGAACTCCGGCGCCAGCGTGTTCATGGCGGATCTGGAAGATTCCAATTCGCCGACCTGGGAAAACCTCGTCAATGGCCAGATCAACCTGCGCGATGCCGTCCGCGGCGATATCACTTTCTCGAGCCCCGAAGGCAAGAGCTACAAGCTGGTGGAAAAGCCGGCGGTGCTGCTGGTCCGTCCGCGTGGCTGGCATCTTCCCGAACGCCATTTCCTCATCGACGGCGAGCAGGTCTCCGGATCGTTCTTCGATTTCGGCCTCTATCTCTTCCACAACGCAAAGGCGCTGATCGCGAAGGGCACCGGCCCCTACTTCTATCTGCCCAAGATGCAGAGCCACCTCGAAGCGCGGCTCTGGAACGACGTGTTCCTCTTCGCGCAGGAACAGATCGGCATCCCGCGCGGGACCATTCGCGCCACGGTGCTGATTGAAACCATTCTCGCCGCGTTCGAAATGGACGAGATTCTCTACGAACTGCGCGAGCACTCCTCCGGTCTCAACTGCGGCCGCTGGGATTACATTTTCAGCTTCATCAAAGTCTTCCGCAATCATGCCGACATGATGCTGCCGGACCGTTCCCAGGTCACCATGGATCGCGCCTTCCTCAAGAATTACGTGGATCTGCTGATCCAGACCTGCCACCGCCGCGGCATCCACGCCATGGGCGGCATGGCGGCGCAGATTCCGATCCGCAACGATGCGGCAGCGAACGAATCCGCGCTCGAACGTGTCCGTCAGGACAAGCTGCGCGAAGTAAAAGCCGGCCACGACGGCACGTGGCTCGCGCATCCCGGACTCATCCCCGTCGCGAAAGCCGTTTTCGACGAATACATGAAAACGCCCAACCAGATTTCGGTGAAGCGCGACGACGTCCACATCACCGCCGCGGATCTGCTCAAGGTTCACGAAGGCCAGATCACCGAGCAGGGCCTGCGGCTCAACGTGGATGTGGGGATCCAGTACATCGAATCCTGGCTGCGCGGCAACGGCTGCGTCCCCATTTACAACCTGATGGAAGACGCCGCCACCGCCGAAATTTCCCGCACCCAGGTCTGGCAGTGGCTCCGCCACGGCGCGAAGCTGAACGATGGCCGCAAGATCACCCCGGAGATGGTCCGCGAAATCGTAGCCTCCATGCTCCAGCGCCCCGGCTGGGACGGCGGCAAGTACAAGCAAGCGGCCGAACTCTTCGAACAGCTCGCATTGAGCGAAGAGCTGACCGAGTTCCTCACGCTGGCCGCTTATCGCTACCTTTGAATCCGCGCTTTCCCGTACCTGAGGCACGGAAAAGTTCAAATCTGCTGATGCTCCGGGTTAACCTCAGACGCAGGGTTAGTTCCCGCCCGGGAATATTACGCCGAAAAAACTGCTTCGGCTCAAAAATATTCCCGTACGTGCATTTTGCACCTGAGTGGTTCCCGATTCTGCTATAATATTCCCGTACGGGAATATCGTGAAAAATTCACCAGCAGACATCGGAAAGCTAATTCGCGAGACCAGGAAGCGGCTGGGCTCTACCCAAAAGGACCTCGCGCTCACCTCCGGAACCGGCCTGCGCTTCATTGTCGATCTCGAAAAAGGCAAGGAGACTTGTGAATTCGGGAAAGTCCTGACAGTCCTGAACACGCTCGGCATTAGGATGATGCTGACGCCGCCCGCTGCTTCCACGGAAGGATCAGCCGATGTCCCGCATGCTTGATGTCTACCTGCATACGGATCTCACCGGCCATCTGACGCAGGATGACGGCGGCGATATGAGTTTTCAGTACCTTGAGAGCTGGCTTTCAAATCCCGCTGCGGTCCCGCTTTCGCGTTCCTTGCCCTTGCGCAAAGAGCCCTTCCGGCGCAAAGAATGCCGTGGTTTTTTTGGCGGTATCCTGCCCGAACAAGCCCAGCGGGAGAGGATCGCGCGAAATCTGGGAATTAGCGCCCGCAATGATTATGCGATGCTGGAGCAAATCGGCGGCGAATGCGCGGGCGCGGTTACCTTCCTGCCGCAAGGCGAACCACTGCCAGATCGGCAGTATGCCTATCGCCACTTGTCCGATGATGAGCTCGCGGCAATACTGAAGGAACTTCCAAGGCGGCCGCTGCTGGCCGGAGAGAAAGGAATCCGTCTCTCACTCGCGGGAGCACAGGACAAGCTCGCCGTTTGCGTCGAAGGCCGTGCGATTTCCCTGCCCCTGGGCAGCGCGCCCAGCACCCACATTCTCAAGCCCAATGTCGAGCGCTTCGAAGGCGTCGTTTTCGATGAGGCGTTTTGCATGCAGCTCGCCACCGCTGCTGGTCTTCCCGCAGCCGCCGTCGAGATTCGAAGAGTCGGAAACTTCGATTTTCTGCTGGTGGAAAGATATGACCGTTTGCGCCGTCCAACAGCCGTCGAGCGGCTGCATCAGGAGGATTTCTGTCAGGCGCTCGGCATCGTCTCCGAACAGAAATACCAGAAGGAGGGCGGACCGTCGCTGAAGCAGTGCTTCGCGCTCCTGCGCGATGTATCGAGCGCGCCGGTGATCGACCTGGCGCGACTGCTCGATGCCGTCATTTTCAATTACCTCGTGGGCAACAATGACGCGCACGGCAAGAATTTTTCCCTCATCTGTTACGGCAGCGGCGAAGCCCGGCAAATCAGGGTCGCACCACTGTATGACGTGGTCAGCACAGCCCACTACCCCGAGCTCAGTCCGGATATGGCGATGCGCATCGGAGACCAATACTCATCCGAAAAGGTCGGTCCGAAAGATTTCGAACAACTGGCAGCAGACGCCCATCTCGGCAAGCCGCTGGTTCGCGCTCGCCTTTCGGAGATGGTCGAGCGTGTGATGACCGCGCTTCCGAATGTCCCGGCGCCAAACCCCGTATCGGAACAGGTCGCGAATCTCATCCGCCACCGGTGCGAAATTGCCGCAACCCGCTTTCGCCGGCGATCCTGAGAACCTTACTTCTTCGGCCAGGCATTCACCAGGTTATTCACATCCACACTCCCCAGCCCGGTGGCAAAGTTCCACGCTGACCCCGCCCCATACGCAGGCTCGAGCGAGGTCGTCGAGAGCGAAAGCACTCCCCCATACGTCGTCCCAAACACACGTCCGGCGCGGCCGAAAGTCGGCGTTCCCACATAGCCGAAGCAACTCACAATCCCCGCGCAATTCACGTCAATATCACCCTGCGTGATGGAGTGAAACACGGCCGGCGTCGTCGCCGCCAGCGAGTAATACACCGGATTCGGATTCCCCTGCGCACCGCCCACCGTTTGATTGATCAGCGCCTGCACCCCCGCCATCAAGGGCGCGGAAAGCGACGTCCCGCCGAATCCAACCCACTTCGATGGAATTCTGTTGCAGGGCACGCCGCCATTCGCTACATCCGTGAAACACATGATGGCAAAGTGATTCCACGAGCCATCGGAGGCGAACATCGAAACGTCCGGGATGCCGCGCACGCCATCGTTCGGAATGCCGTCGATGCCCGTCTGCCAGGACGGTTTCGGGTAACCCTGACACGTCCCACTGACGACTCCGAGCGTCGCCGGTTCCCCGCTTGCACACCCGCTCGGCCCTCCGCTCCCGCCCGTGACCACCAGAAAATTACCCTGTCTTGCCTGCTCGCTGCCGCAGAATCCAGCCGCGCCATACGACGTGCCATAACCGAAAAACTTCGCCAGCAGACCGCTCGCGCACGAATCGTTCCAGGGAATCTCCGGGATATAGGAAATCGCCGATCCGTACGTTGCCGTATTCGTCGCGTTCCAGTAGAGGGAAGACGTCCCCGAAGAAACATCGGCGAAGTCCGTACCACCCACGGCCACCGCATACGGCGATGACGCGAAGCTGCTCACCCCCATGCCGTGTGTTGCTGCCGCCTGGCCTGCGTCGCAGCTCGCCGAGTCTTCATCGCCCGACGACACGAAAACCGACATCCCCTCCGTGACCGCCTGCTGAAACAACGAATTGAGCTGCGCGTTTGCCGCCGCGCCGTTATACGCTTCGCACTGCCCATAACTCACGCTCATGATGGGCGGGGCGGGCGAAGAATTCACCACGTTCTGCATGGCGATGAGAATCCCGGAGGTCGCGCCCGTGTTCGCGCATGACGCCACTTCGATCACCGCGTCCGGCGCGGCCGCGCTTGCCCATTCGGCGTCGAGAGTCGCCTCCGCATCGTCGCCGTTGACTCCCGGCGCAACACACGCCTCGCCGCCGCCCGAAGCCGCGGGCTGCACCACCTTCAGCGATCCGTTCGTGTACTGCGTCAGTCCGAAGGTGGAGCGAAACGTTGTCCAGTCCGAATTTTTGTAGAGCTTCGTATCCTCCACCACCACGATCGTCTGCCCCTTCCCCGCAACACCCTTGTCGAAGAGTGGATTGAAGTTGTAGATCGTCGCCAGATCGGCGGGAACCATCGCATGAATCTGCTCCCCGGATTCGGTGAAGGTGTATTCGGCGCCCATGCTCTGCCGCCGCACACGCGCCATACGGTGCGGCCGGAAATCGTGGATCGATACCAAACCCGCCACCACCGGCACCAGCGCTTCCGGAATCTCGGGATCGCTCACGTTCGCAATATGAGCCGTCCCCGCCACCTCGTAACGGTGAATCGCCGTATGGAATGCGTCCTGAATTTGTGCCGCATTTCCGGAAAAATCAATCACCATCCGGCTGGGATAAACGAAATTCACCCGCAGTCCGTGTGATTCGAGCCACTGTGTCACGGCATCGACATCCGGCTGCGCGGCCCCGAAGCGCGCGCCGAACTCTTCCGCGGTCAGCCAGCGATGAAAGGATGGCGAAGCAGGGTCGTGCAGCTCGTCGATGAATTTCGTCAGTTCACCCTCCATCTCCACGGAACGGCGCAGCTGCAGCAGCACGTGATCGAGCGTCAGATCGCCGGCAACCGCCCCCAGGTCCCTCCCTTCCGCCGTCTCGGGGCGAGTATTGCCCGCAAGCCTCACCCGTCTGGCTTCTGTAACAGGGCCGCGCACCCTCACGCGGCTCGCGGGCTGCGGCCACAGCGCGAACGCCGCGGTAAACAGAAGAAAAACACACTCCACAAGAGCAGGCGGCCGGCGAGAGTGAAGCATAGTATTCAGATAATAACCGAACCCACGCCGGGTTCCGGAAGTTTCGATTGAAAATAATTTGGAATCTTTCGGTCCACTGCCGGCATTCGGATTGTGAACGGGCGCACGCGAAAAGTCCTGTCCGCTGTATGATTTATGGATTGAGAACTGGAACGCAGCCGCCGGGCGCGGCATCTGAGTAATCAGCGCTTTGCGTCTGTGG
>Ga0134125_10004394_pt1 | contig 16130 bp, 13 predicted proteins | sample KB31751_FD_96464 | JGI IMG/M metagenome (GOLD analysis project Ga0134125, IMG submission 96464) | Terrestrial soil microbial communities with excess Nitrogen fertilizer from Kellogg Biological Station, Michigan, USA - KB3-175-1 | ecosystem: Environmental > Terrestrial > Soil > Unclassified ... | reverse complement strand
TCGAGCAAGGTTGCGACCATCGTGGTCGTGGTGGTCTTGCCATGGGTGCCTGCGATGGCAACGCAACTCTTCAGCCGCATCAATTCGGCCAGCATCTCGGCGCGGCGCACCACGGGAATGCGCCGCTCGCGCGCCGCCATCAATTCGGGATTGTCGCGCTTGATCGCCGTGGAGACGACGACGACTTCGGCGCCGTCGACATTCTCGGCCTTGTGGCCGACCGAGACTTTCGCGCCCTTCTTGCGCAGGCGGTCGAGATTGTAATTGTCGGAGGCATCCGAGCCCTGCACGGCATAGCCGAGATTGACCAGCACCTCGGCGATGCCGCTCATGCCGATCCCGCCGATCCCGACGAAGTGGATGGGTCCGATCTCGCGCGGCAGTCTCATAATGTCTCCTTACGGTCATCGCCCGCGAAAGCGAACGATCCAGTACGCGGCGCAGCCAGAGATCAAATCGGCCGCCAATGGCTACTGGATGCCCCGCTTTCAAAGCCGCTGACAAGGGGGCATTTTACCGGTGCCCGCCTAAATACCGGCTACTTTCACCACCAGATCGGCCAGCCGCTCGGCGGCATCGAGCCGGCCCACGCTGCGGGCCGCCTCGGCCATTGCTGTGAGGCGGGCCGGTTCGGCGAGGAGGTTTGAGATTTCGGAAGCGAGGCGGTCCGAGGTGAAATCGCCTTGCGCGATACGAATCGCGCCGCCCGCCTGCGACAGCACGCCGGCATTGGCGAACTGATCCTGATCGATCGAGCCCGGCAATGGCACAAGGATCGAAGGCCGGCCGATCGCGGCGAGCTCGGCAACCGTCCCTGCCCCGGAGCGCGATACGACCAGATGATTCGACGCGAGCCGCGCCGGCAGGTCGGCGATAAACGGCTTGAGCTCGGCCTGGATCTTGAGCCGGTCGTAGACGGCGCGCACACGCGTCATGTCCTCCTCACGCACCTGCTGGGTGAGAATGAGGCGACTCCAAAGCGACGGTTCCAGTCGCTCGATCGCGCCCGGCACGATATCGCTCATCACGCGAGCGCCCTGGCTGCCGCCGACCACCAGGAGCCGCAACGGGCCGGTCGCGCCAGGCGGGTTATAGGCAATGGCCGCGGCGGCGAGAATCGCCGGGCGCATCGGCGTGCCGACTGTCGTCGTCTTCTGCCTGAGCGCCGGATCGCGGTCGAGCACGCCAGGCAGCGAGGTCGCCACCGCACTGACGTGACGCGACAGGAAGCGGTTGGCGCGGCCGAGCACCGCATTGGCATCGTGGATCACGCTCGGGACGCGGAGCAGCCGCGCCGCCATCAAGGGCGGTACCGTCGGATACCCGCCGAAGCCGACCACCGCCGCGGGCCGCAATCTTCGGATCACGTTGAGGGCGGTAGCCGTGCCCACGGCGAGCCATATGCCAGTGCGCGCGAGCTGCCAGGGTGAGCGTCCGCGCACAGTCTCGCTCGGCACGACGTCGATCATGTCTTTCGAAAACAGCGCGCCATAACGCACCGCGCGGGAATCGGTGACGAGGCGAACGCGCAGGCCGCGTTTGATCAGTTCCACGCCGAGCGCTTCGGCGGGAAACAGGTGCCCGCCGGTGCCGCCGGCGGCCAGGAGAATCAAGGGCGCGATGTCCATGAGGGCACGTTTACTGCTAATGCGCCGTCATTGCGAGCAGCGGCGCGAGGCGCAAACTCACCGCGTCGTTCCGGGGAGATGCCTAAGCATCGCCCCGGAATGACGGCGAGTAAATTACGCAAGGCCCCGCGCGACGCCGGCGTCGCGGACCGACTCGATTTCGCTCTGCGGGCGCAGCCGCGTCAACGCCAGCATCATGCCGACGCCATAGGCCAATGACACCATCGACGAGCCGCCATAGGAGATGAACGGCAGCGTCATGCCCTTGGCGGGGATCAGTTCCAGGTTGACCGACATGTTGATTGCGGCCTGCACGCCGAACAGGATGGCGAGCCCTGACGCCGCAAAGCGCGAGAACATGTCCTCATTGCGGTACGCGCGGGACAATGTGCGCATCACGACGAAGGCAAACAGAGCAAGCAGCACGAGACACAGCACGATGCCGAACTCTTCGGCCGCAACCGCGAACACGAAATCGGTGTGGCTGTCAGGCAGGTTGCGTTTGGCAATGCCCTCGCCCGGTCCGAGACCGAACCAGCCGCCATTGGCAAAGGCCTCCATCGCGGTATCGACCTGAAAAGTGTCACCGGAAGCGGGATTGAGGAAGCGCTGGATGCGCACAGCCACGTGCGGCACCAAAAGATAGGCGACGAACAGGCCGGCCCCGGCGGCACCCGCAAGCCCCATCACCCAGACCATCCGCATGCCCGCGATGAAGAACAGCGAGCCCCAAACCATCAGCATCAGCATGGTTTGCCCGAAATCGGGTTCCATCACGAGTAGCGCGACCAGCGTGAAGAGCAGCACCAGCGCCATCGTCGTTGCCGGCATTTCCGGCCGCTTGGTCGATTCCGAGAACAGCCAGGCGGCGACCACCACAAAGGCCGGCTTGGCAGCCTCGGACGCCTGGATGTTGACGCCGAGCAACATGATCCAGCGCCGCGCGCCCTTCACCTGCGGGCCGACCAGGAGCGTTATGACGATCAGCGCGATGCTGATCGCGAACACGATCAGCGCACTGCGCCGGACCTGCCGCGGCGACAGGAAGGACGTGCCGATCAGCACGATGAAGGACGGCAGCAGGAAGAAGACGTGGCGGTCGAAGAAGTGGAAGGGATCGAGCCCGATACGAACTGCAACCGAAGGGCTTGCCGCCAGCGACAGAATGACGCCACTCAGCATCAGCGCGATGATCGCACCTAGGAGCGGCCGGTCGACCGTCCACCACCATTGGGAAAGAGGATTGCGTTCTTCGCGCGAGAGCATCGGTGGTCCCAAATGGGCTGTAAAGGCCAAGGGTAGACCCATTGGTGGCCGATGTTGGTTTCTGAAGGGTTAAGGGAATGAGCAAGTTTTGAGATGGCGGGATGACGCTACGCAAATGCCCGTCATACCCCGCGCATGCGGGGTATCCAGTAGCCCGCGGCGAGAGTCGTCTCCTGGATAGGTCTCTGGAATACTGGGTCACCCGCTTTCGCGGGTGACGACAACGGGACTCGTCACACCACCGGCGTCACACCCGGCAGCGCGTTGACGAGGTCACGGAACCTGGCGCCGCGGATCTCGAAATTGCGGTACTGGTCGAACGAGGCGCAGGCCGGCGACAGCAGCACCGCCGCCTCTTTGAGCCCCGATGCCTCGGCATCGCGCGCGGCGTGATCGACGGCAACATCGAGGGTTTCGCTGATCTCGTGCGGGACGCCCTCGCCCAACGTCGCAGCGAATTCCTTCGCCGCCTCGCCGATCAGATAAGCCTTGCGGATGCGCGGGAAATATTCGGTGAGGCCGGTGATGCCGCCCTGCTTCGCCCTGCCGCCCGCGATCCAGAAAATGTCGGCGAAGGACGACAATGCGTGGGCGGTGGCATCCGCATTGGTGCCCTTGGAGTCGTTGACGAACAGCACGTTGCCGCGGCGGCCGACCTGCTCCATGCGGTGCGCCAGCCCCGGAAAGCTGCGCAAGCCCTTTTGCAACGTGTCGAGTTCAAGGCCGAGTGCGAGCGCGCAGGCTGCGGCGCAGGCCGCGTTCTGCGCATTGTGCAATCCGCGCAGCGAGCCGATGCCGCCGATCCGCGCGACCTCGCTGCGCGCCCCGCCGGAGGCCCGCACGATCGTCTCGTGCTCGGCATAGATCCCGTCGGGCAGCGGACGCTTGACGGAGACGCGCACCACGCGCCTTCCCGCCTGATCGAGGCGATCGGCGATGTTGCGGGAAAAGCCGTCGTCAACGCCGACGATGGCGGTGCCCTTCGCCTGCACGCCGGCGACGAGGCGCTCCTTCACCTCGGCATAATGCTCCATGCTGCCGTGGCGATCGATATGATCTTCGCTTAAGTTGATCAGGATGCCGACGGTCGGATCGAGCGAGGGCGTGAGATCAATCTGATAGGACGACATCTCGATGACGTGCACCCGCCCCTTGCGCGGCGGCTCCAGCGACAGGATCGCGGTGCCGATATTGCCGCCCATCTGGGTGTCGTAGCCGGCAACGCGCATCAGATGTGCGATCAGCGCGGTCGTGGTGGATTTGCCGTTGGTGCCGGTGATGGCGACGAAGGGCGCATCCGGCGCGTGGCGGGCCCGTTCGCGGCAGAACAGTTCGATGTCACCGATCACCTCGACGCCGGCCTCGCGTGCCAGCCACACGCTCCAGTGCGGCGCGGGATGGGTCAGCGGCGCGCCGGGGGTGAGCACCAGCGCGGCGATGTCGTTCCACGAGATCTTGCGAAGGTCCGCGGTGGTGATGCCGGCCTGCGCGGCCTCGGCGAACTTGTCGGCGCCGTCGTCGCCGGCGATGACATCGGCCCCGCCCGCGGCAAGCGCGCGCGCGCTCGCAAGCCCCGAGCCGCCGAGGCCGAACACCGCGACTTTCTTGCCGGCAAAGGAAGTGACAGGGATCATGCCTGAACCACCGTCGTTCCGGAAACCGCGCAGCGGTTATCCGGAAACTCGAGATTCTCAGATGTGCAATTGCACATCAGAGTTCGATGCTGGCGCATCGCCCCGGAATGACGATCGTGTGGAGTGAAAAACATCACCGCAGCTTCAAGGTGGAGAGGCCGGCCAGCGCCAGCATCACGGCGATGATCCAGAAGCGGATCACGATCTGCGGCTCCGTCCAGCCCAGTTGCTCGAAATGGTGATGGATCGGGGCCATCTTGAAGATGCGCTTGCCCGTCAGCTTGAAGGAGGCAACCTGCACGATCACCGAGACTGCTTCCAGCACGAACAACCCGCCGATCACCGCGAGCACGATCTCGTGCTTGACCGCAACGGCAATCGAGCCAAGCATGCCGCCGAGCGCGAGCGAACCGGTATCGCCCATGAAGATCGAGGCCGGCGGAGCGTTGAACCAGAGAAAGCCCAGGCCCGCGCCGAGCACGGCACCGCACAGCACCGACAGTTCACCGCTGCCGGGAACGTAATTGATCTGCAGATAGTCGGCAAACACCACGTTGCCGGCGAGATAGGCGATCAGGCCAAAGCTCGCAGAGGCGATCATCACCGGCACGATGGCCAATCCGTCGAGGCCGTCGGTCAGGTTGACGGCGTTGCCGGCGCCGACGATGACGAAGGCTCCGAAGATCACGAAGAACCAGCCAAGATTGACGGTCAGTTCCTTGAAGAAGGGAATCGCAAGCGAAGTTGACGACGGATCGCGCCCGAGCCGCACCAGCGCGTAGCAGGCGGCAAGTCCGATCAGCCCTTCCAGGAGCAGGCGGACGCGGCCACCAAAACCGCTCGAGGTCTGCTTGGTCACCTTGAGATAGTCGTCGTAGAAGCCGACGAAGCCAAAGCCCAAGGTCACCGCGGGCACGATCCAGACATAAGGATTGAGCGGATTGGCCCATAACACCGTGGAAACCACGAGGCCGGAGAGAATCATCAGCCCGCCCATGGTGGGCGTGCCCTTCTTGGTGAGGAGGTGGGATTGCGGTCCGTCGGCGCGGATCGGCTGGCCCTTGCCCTGGCGAACGCGCAAATGATCGATGATCCAGGGTCCGAACAGGAACACGAACAACGCGCCCGTTATGATCGCGCCGCCCGTGCGAAACGTGATGTAGCGAAAGACGTTCAATATCGTATGCAGCCAGCCGAGACCGGGGGGGAACGTGCTGGACAGTTCAGTCAACCAATAGAACATTCATCCTGCCCTATTCCGCGGCATCATCGCGCGCGGACCCGCCGGAAAATCGCTTCTCGAGCGCATTAACAATCGTCTTCATTTTCGAGCCGAGCGAACCCTTGATCATGATTGCATCGCCCGCGCGGATCGCGGCAACGACTTGGGGTTCCAGACTCGCCGAGTCCTCCGCATAGTAGCCCCGTTTAGCCGGGGACAGCGCTTCCCACAAGTTTCGCATCAACGGCCCGCAACAATAGACGAGGTCGATGCGATTGGCCTTGACGGCCTCGGCAAGGCCACGATGCAATTCGGGGGCCGTCGGCCCGAGTTCGAGCATATCACCAAGCACGGCAATGCGGCGGCCCTGCGCACCGACATCGGCCTGTCCCACGACGTTGAGCGCGGCGGCCATCGATGCCGGATTGGCGTTGTAGCTTTCATCGATCAGCGTTGCCTCGCCGTTACCAAGTTCCAGCGCACGGCGCACGCCGCGGCCGGCGGCCGGCGCAAGATTCGAGAGCGACAATGCGGCAAGTGCGAGATCGGCGCCGGCAAGGGAACTGGCCGCTAGTACGGCGAGCGAGTTCATCGCCATATGGCGGCCGGGCACGCCGAGCTTGTAGGTCACGTCATGACTGAGGATGTTGGCATGCACGGCCGAACAGGTGGCGTGCAGGGAAACATCGAGCAGCCGCGCATCGGCCTTGTCGTCGGCGCCAAAGGAAATGACGCGCGAGATGCCGCGCTCCCGCGCCCGTTGCACCAGCCGCGCAAATTGCGAATTGTCGCGATTGAGCACCGCTGCCCCGCCAGGCTCGACGCCGGCGAAGATCTCCGCCTTGGCATCCGCGATTGCCTCGATGCCGGAGAAGAATTCCAGATGCACCGGCTCGACCGTGGTGATGAGCGCAAGATGCGGCCGCACCATCTTGACCAACGGCTCGATCTCGCCGGCGTGATTCATGCCGATCTCGAATATCGCAAAGCGCGCTTCAGCCGGGCAGCGCGCCAGCGACAGCGGCACGCCCCAATGATTGTTGAAGGATGCGACGGAGGCATGCGTCGTGCCTTGCGCTGACAAGACGCTGCGCAGCGCCTCCTTGGTCGAGGTCTTGCCGACCGAGCCCGTAACGGCAATGACTTGCCCCGGCAGGCGCGCTCGCGCGGCGCGCGCGAGATCGCGTAAGCCCTCCAGCACATCATCGACGACGAGCAGAGGCGCATGGAGCGCAAATTTCGCGGCTTGCGCGGATTCGACCACCGCCAGTGCCGCGCCGGCCTTGAGCGCTGCATCGACGAAATCGTGGCCGTCATGCACGTCGCCCCTGATCGCGAAATAGGCTTCGCCCGGCAAAATGGTGCGGCTGTCGATGGAAAGGCCGGTCACCACATCGGGCACCGCGCCCTGGCGCGCAGCCCGCATGGCCTCAATCATCGCTTTCGAGGTCCAGAGTGGCGCGTTCATGCGACCCTCGGCGCCAATGCGGCCGCAACGGCCTCGTGATCGCTGAAGGGCAGCACTCGGTCGCCTATGATCTGCCCAGTCTCGTGGCCTTTGCCGGCGATCAAGAGCGCATCACCCGGCTGCAACTCATCGATCGCGGCGCGGATCGCGCTCGCGCGATCGCCGATCTCGCTGGCGCCCTTCGCGGCTCCCAGGATCGCGGCGCGGATCGCCTCCGGCTTTTCGCTACGAGGATTGTCGTCGGTGACGATGACGCGGTCGGCGTTTTCAGTCGCGATCTCGCCCATCAGCGGTCGTTTGCCCGCGTCGCGATCGCCGCCGGCGCCGAACACCACGACCAGCTTGCGTCTTGCATAGGGCCGCAGCGCCTGCAGCGCCTTGGCCAGCGCGTCCGGCTTGTGAGCATAATCGACGAAGATCGGCGCGCCGTTGCGCTCGCCGACCCGCTCCAGCCTGCCCTTTGCGCCTTCGAGCCGTTCGAGATTTGCGAACACCGCATCCGGCGCGCTGCCGGTTGCAATCGCAAGTCCCGCCGCAACGAGCGCGTTCTCGATCTGGAAATGGCCGACCAGTGGCAGGCGCACCGAATAGGTCCGCCCGCGATGTTCGAGCACGAGCTTCTGCGCAAAGCCGTCGATCGCGACCTCCTTCAGACGAATGCCTTCCCCTGCGCCCTCGCCGTTCGCGCCGACGCTCATGATGCGCAAGCCTCGTGCTCGCGCCGCCTCGAAGACTTGTGCCGAGCAATCATGATCCGCCGAGATCACCGCGGTCCCGTGAGGAGCAATCAGCTCGCGGAACAGGCGAAGCTTTGCGGCAAGATAATGTGCGATGTCAGGATGATAATCCATGTGATCGCGCGACAGATTGGTGAAGCCGCCGGCCGAAATGTGCACGCCGTCGAGCCGGAATTGATCGAGCCCGTGCGAAGACGCCTCGAAGGCAAGATGCGTGACGCCGTCGCGCGCAATCTCGTCGAGCTGGCGGTGCAGCGCGATCGGGTCGGGCGTCGTGAGCGAGCCGTAGACGGTGCGTTTTTCGGATACGAGGCCGATGGTGCCGATGCTGGCGGCGGCATGACCCAGCCGCTGCCAGATTTGCCGCGTAAACGCCGCAACCGAGGTCTTGCCGCTGGTCCCGGTCACCGCCGCGATCGTCGCCGGCTGGTGGGAGAAAAATTTCGCTGCCGCCAGCGCCAGCGCGCGTCGCGCGTTCGGCGTGACGACGAAGGGAACACGGCAACCGCCCGGCGGCGGCTGTTCCCCTGCGACCGCGACGGCGCCCGCGGCAAGCGCCGCGTCGACGAAACGCGCGCCGTCGGTCTTCTGCCCGGCGAGCGCGAAGAACAGGTCGCCCGGCTTCACGGCCCGGCTGTCCACCGCAAGACCGCCGACAGGGACGGCCCGCGCCGCCCCATCGAGGCGCGCGTCATCGCCGAAGAGCTCGCCAAGCTTCATGATCGTCCATTCCAGCCGGACCGCGGGAACGCGGTGAGATGCCGCAAGGACTTCTAGGGAACGGCGGCAATCTCGTGCTTACTGCGTTGTGTTTGATGCCGCAAGAATAAGGCGCTCGGGCGGCGGCAAGTCGAAGCGCGGTTCAACACCCAGGAGCGGCGCGATCCGCTTGATCACGTTGGCGGCGGTCGGCACCGCGTTCCAGCCGGAGGTGATGAAACCGTAGGTATCCTTGGTCGGCTGCGGTTCGTCCAGCATGATGAGAACCTGGTAGCGGGGATTGTCCGCGGGCAGAATGCCGGTGAAGTCGGTGAGCACCCGTTTCTTGGCATAGCGGCCATTGACGACCTTTTCCGCGGTGCCGGTCTTGCCGCCGATATAATAGCCTGCAACGTCGGCCTTTCGCGCGGTGCCGACCTCGGCATTGAGCCGCATCAAATACCGCATCTTTTCGGACGTCTCCGGCTTGATCACGCGCTTGGCCACCGCCATGGCCTGTTCCCGGGTACGCTTGAGGAAGGTCGGCGGAATCAGATAGCCGCCATTGACGACCGCGCTGATGCCCATCACTGCCTGCAGCGGCGCCACCGCGATGCCATGTCCGAAGGAGATGGTGATGGTGTTGAGATCGCCCCAATGCTTCGGCACGATCGGTGCCGCGCTCTCCGGCAGCTCCGTGCGCAACCGGTCGAGCTGCCCCATCTTGCGCAGAAACGCCTTGTGCGCGTCGACGCCCATTGCGAGCGCGATCCGCGCCGCGCCGATGTTGGAGGAGTAGGTGAACACCTCCTTCATATTGAGGAAGCGCCCCTTCGGCTCGTCGTCATGGATGGCGAACCTGCCGTAGTGCAACGGCGCGCGCGCGTCCCACAACGAATTGAGGTCGTATTTCCCGGAATCGAGCGCCATCGACAGAGTGAAGGTCTTGAACGTCGAGCCCATCTCGTAGACGCCGGTGGTCAGGCGGTTGATGCGATCGGGATCGTGCGCCTCCTTGGGATTGTTGGGATCGAAATCCGGCAGCGAGACCATCGCGATGACCTCGCCGGTCCTCACATCGGTGACGAGCCCCGAGGCCGCCTTGGCGCGAAATTTCTCCTTCGCCTTCAAGAGTTCGTCGCGCAGCGCGTGCTCGACCCGCATGTCGACCGACAATTGGATTGGCCGCTGCAGGCGATCGGTGGCCAAGCCTGCCCGGTGCAGAGCGGCAAGACCGTTGTTGTCGAGCCATTTCTCCATTCCGGCGATGCCCTGATTGTCGACGTTGACGAGGCCGATCAGGTGCGCCTCCTCGTTGCCGGTGGGATAGACGCGCTTGTTCTCGCGCATAAAGCCGATGCCGGGAATGCCGAGGTGGTGAATTTCGTGCTGCTGTTGCGGGGTGATGTCGCGCTTCAGCCAGACGAAGCCCTTTTTCGACGATAGGCGCTGCCGCACCTCGGCGCTGTCGAGGTCGGGCAGCGTGGCGGAGAGAAGCTCGACCGCCTCGTCCACGTCGATGATGCGGCGAGGCTCGCCGTACAAGCTCGGCGCCTTGATGTCGGTTGCGAGAATTTCGCCGTTGCGGTCGATGATGTCGGGCCGCGCAGTCCCGACCGCGTCGCGTATCACGGCCTGGCGCGCGCCGTGCGCGTCCGCGCCGATGGCGAACATCACGAGCCGCCCGGCGATCACGGCATAGACCGCGGCAAAGGCGAGGATGGTGAAGCCGACGCGGGCGCGCGCCTTCGCGGCGCGGTCGACATTGCGCCCGTACAGCAGGGTGCGGATGATCCGCTGCCGCCACGGTTCCAGCTTCGCAGGCACCTGTGCCGCCTCACTCATTGCTTGTTCTCCGGCGCTGGCACCGAACCGGTCACATCGGCGCCACTCACTGCGGCGTCGATGGTTTGGATCATCGACCCGATCGGATCGGGATCGCCTGGCCTGACCCAGGTCGGCGGACGCTCGGGAAGATTCTTCAGATCATCATATTGGTGGCCGTCGATCGGCTTCAGCGGCAGATGCCGCTCGACCAGGCCCTGCAGCCGCTCCGGCGAATCGAGCTTGGCCCATTCGGCGTGCAGCACCGCAATCGCATCGCGCTGGTGGCGGATCTCCGACTGGAGCTTCAGCACATGCTCGGTGCGTGCGGTCGAATCCATCTTGATCCGGTAGACATAGGCTGCCGCGAACACCAGCATGCCGATCACGAGGATGTGGAGGATGCGCATCGCGTCAGCCACCCCGGATCACGTCGGCCAGTCGAGGCCACGACGGCAAGGGAAGAGGCGGATGCGCTGATGCCGTGGTGCGCGCCGCTGCCCGCAGCTTCGCACTGCGCGCGCGCGGATTGGCTGCGACTTCCGCGTCAGTTGGCGTCAGCGGCCTGCGTGTGATGAGCTCGAAGCTCGGCGCGCGTTGCGCGAGCTCCGGCAGATGCCGCGAGCCGCCGCCGGACTTGCCCCGCTCGCTCAGGAAATTCTTGACGATACGGTCTTCCAGCGAATGGAAGGAGACGACCACGAGCCGCCCGCCCGGCTTCAGCAGCCGCTCGGCCCCCTCCAGCGCGAGCTGCAGCTCGTCGAGCTCCTCGTTGACGAAAATGCGCAAGGCCTGGAAGGTGCGCGTCGCCGGGTGAATGTCGCCCGGTTTGGCGCGGACCTGACGCGCGACGATCTCGGCCAGCACGCGGGTGGTTGATATCGGCGCCTCCTGGCGCGCCGCGACGATGGCGCGCGCGATGCGCCGCGAATGACGCTCCTCGCCGTAGAGATAGATGATGTCGGCGAGCTCGGTCTCGCTTACGCGCGCGATCACGTCCGCCGCGGTGAGGCCGCGATCGCCCATCCGCATGTCGAGCGGTCCATCGAGGCGGAACGAGAAGCCGCGCTCCGCCTGATCGAGCTGCATCGAGGACACGCCAACATCCATCACGACGCCGTCGATGGCCTCGACGCCCAGCCTTTCGCAGACTTCGGCAAGATGCGAGAAGCGGTCTTCTACCAGCGTCAGCCGGCCGCCGGACTCTTCGACGAGGGTCGAACCGCCGGCGATCGCAGTGCGGTCGCGATCAATCCCGACCACACGCGTTCCGGCCGTCTGAAGCAGAGCACGGCTGTAGCCACCGGCGCCGAAGGTGGCGTCGACGTAGATTCCGCCGGCGCGCGGCTGCAGCAGTTCGACAGCCTCGCGGTCTAGCACGGCGACGTGGCGTGCGGCACCGGTGCTCATGCTTTTTTGCCTCGCCGAAGCCGACGGTATAAATCGAAGCTGGATGACCGCCGGCCCATGCCGCCTCAAATCCTTGCGCCTGCCGCGGAGTTCCGGAATGGGCCGCCGCTCCGCGCCATGGCCTGATCCGCGCGTCCCATCCCGCAAATCCGGATTTCCGCATGGACTTTGCTGGGGTGACATGGATTTCGAGCGTGAAAAGAGCTGGCCGTCCCCCAATAACCGGTTCGGCTTTCACCACTTAGTAACGGCAAATAGGCTTAAGAAAGTGTTGATGGGACGGTTACAATCATGAAAGGAAGGGCTTGTCAGCGAGTTCCATCGGGGAACGCGACCGCCCTTGTTAAGCTTCTGCACGGAAATGCGAACGCCGTTTACCTCTGATGATTGCGTCGCTGCTACAGTAAAAGAATAGTTAAAGCCGTTGTCTCCAAAGGGGCCGAACCCCATTGTCCGGTTCGGTTTTTGAATTGCCAGATGCCGCCCGGTTGGCTCACATCCAATGGATCTGATTCGAAGCGCCCTCGTGCCCTTCCGACTCCGAAGGCCGCAGCGAACATGCAGACGTTCACTCCCGACACCTCGATCGCTTCCGACGTGATCGCTTCGCCGAACTACGGCGAGCGGAATCTGGGGCGCGCGCCCGACATGATCTTGCTGCACTATACCGGCATGCCCGACGCGGAGGGCGCGCTCGCGCGGCTCTGCACCGCGGGCTCCGAGGTGTCAGCGCATTACATCGTGCTGGAGGACGGCCGCATCGTGCAATGCGTTCCGGAGTCCAAGCGCGCCTGGCACGCCGGGATATCGTCCTGGGCCGGCGAAGAGGACATCAACTCCTGTTCGATCGGCATCGAGATCGTCAACCGCGGGCATGATTGGGGCTACCCGGATTTTCCGCTGCGCCAGATTGCCGCCGTCATCGCGCTCTGCCGCGGCATCATGCTTCGCCGCAACGTTCCTGGGCATCGCGTGCTCGGGCATTCCGACGTGGCGCCAAGCCGCAAGAAGGATCCCGGCGAAAAATTCCCCTGGCATTCCCTCGCCAATTCCGGGGTCGGCCATTGGGTGCAGCCGGCACCGATCGTGCGCGGCGACAGCATTATGCCCGGCGCCATCAGCGACGGTGTCCGCCACATGCAGGCGGCGTTCGCCAAATACGGTTACGGTGTCCCGGTCACCGGAAAATATGACGCCGCGACCATGGACGTGGTTACCGCCTTCCAGCGCCACTTCCGTCCCGCTCACATCGACGGCATCGCCGACCATTCGACGCTGACGACGTTGCATGCGCTGCTGACGAGCTTACCGGCCGGCAGCGCGGCAGCGGCGAGATAACGCCTTCTCGTCCAACACGCTCTCACCGCAGTCGCCGGCACGCACCAACACGGCCGGGCAAGCAACCCGCGAGTCCGAGCTCGGCTATGTGCCTCATCAGAGAAAATTAGTCGAAGGGATGATCGAGCGTCAGGAACATTGAGCCCGCTCCGTCGCTGTCTTGCTGTCAAGACAGACGGAAGGGAAATCCTCATGAAGATGCTTGTAGCAGCCGCGGCAGTTGCCTTGTTGACCGCACCCGTATTGGCGCAATCGTCGCCGAGTTCGCAGAACTCGGAGGCCAATCAGTCTCCTCAGACCATGCAAAATCAGGACACAAATTCGCAAGCGAATGCCCAGTCGTCTAAGCATGGACTCATGGCGGCGCAAAAGATCAAGCAAGACCTGCAAAAGGAAGGCTTCACCGATGTGAAGGTCGTGGCTGAATCATTCGTGGTTCAGGGAAAGTCTCCAGACGGAGATCCCGTAGTGATGACGATCGGTCCACATGGCATGTCGGTGTTTGAAGCCATGAACGCAAAGGGATCGAATTCCGGCACCGTCGGATCGAGCAACGAATCTTCGGGCAGCTCGAATTCAAACTCCTCCACAAATCCGAGCTCCGGGATGAAACATTGACCTTCTCTTAAATCAGGTCAGTCGAACTCCGCGCGCCGATTTAAGGGCGCGCGGCGCGCTGAGAGCGCAGCCCGAAATACTTCTCCCAAAAAATTACCCGAAAAGTTATCGCAGGACGAGCTGAAGCACCGCGGCGTAATGGCAGCTTGCGCCAAGAAGCACGAAGAAATGCCAGATCGCGTTCTGGAACCGCAATTGCTCCCAGAGATGAAACACCACGCCTATTGTGTAGAACGCGCCGCCGATCATCACGAGCCACAGTTCCTCCGGCGGAAGAAACGCATTCGCGTCCTGAAACAGCACGAGGCCGCTCCAGCCCATCAGAAGATAAAAGCCGACTGAGAGGCGGTCGAACCGGCCGGGGCAGAAGAGCTTCATCAGGACGCCGAGGGCCGCCGCGCTCCATATTCCGATCAGGAATTCGGCGGCGACAGCGCCGCTTTTCAGGTCGACGACGAATGGTGTGTAGGTCGCCGCGATCAACAGGAAGATCGCCGAGTGATCCATGCGCCTCAGCAGCCATTTGGTATGGCACACCGGCCACAAATTGAAGGCCGCTGACAGCGTGAGCATCGATAGCAGGCCCCAGACATAGACGACCACGGCGACGATGCTCAGCAGCGTCGCTGAAACGACGCTGAGAACGATCAGGAGGGGACCGGCGATAAGTCCGAGGCACACGCCAGTCAGATGAATGACGCCGTCAGCGGCGATCTCGCCGGGATCGTAGTTCCAATCAATCGCGCCGGGCTCTGTCGGGATATGATGGCGCGCCGGGACCGCGAAATCCCAACTGCTCATATCTTGGATTGCATTCTCTGGCAGGGACATGACAACAGGCTGAACTAATGGACTGGCCGCCGAGCCGACCTCACGAAGATCAGCGGCGCCTCATTGAGAAAAGAGCCGAATGAGCCTTGACGTTCCATGTTTCGGCATCGGCAATCGCGCGGATAAACAATGATTAAGATCCGAAACCACCGCCAAAGCGCCAGCGCCGGCGCATGCTGATCGCGCTCGCCAAAGGGCGGCCGGTGAGCGGAAAAATACGGCGGGCCGACCATGAGCGCGATCGCTGCCCTTCAGCGCCATTTCCGCGCCTTCCCTCATCTGCCTCTGGACACAAACGTGCTCTAATTCCAAACTCGTTTGGCACAAAGGAGTTGCACCGATGGCGATCATCGATTCCCAGGTCCATGCCTACGAGGCCAATACTCCGAAACGACCTTGGCACACCGTTCCGAACTGGCCCCCTCATGTCACCGGTGACGAGATGGTCGCGGCGATGGACAGGGTCGGCGTCGACGGCGCAATCTTCATCTCCGCCTTTTCGCTGTACCGTTACGACGCCAGCTATGCTGTCGAGGTGCAACGGGCGCATCCCGGCCGGTTCGCAATCATCAAGCCGGTCGACCCCGACGATCCTGATGTGGCCGATGTCGTCGCCGATTGGAAAAGGACGGAAGGCGCGGTCGGCATCCGCATCATGCTGACCAAAGAGGCCAAGCGCGACCCGAACCATCCGGGCCTCGATCGGATCGCACGCGCAGCCGTTCGCTACGAATTTCCGCTCAACATCCTGTGCTGGAACAATCTCGAAGCGGGCGCCGCGCTCATCGATCGCCATCCCGACACGCGATTCATCATCGACCATCTGGGTATCGTGCAACCGCGTGTGCCGCCCGCACCGCCGCAGCCGTGGGCCGACCTTCCAAAGGTGCTGGAACTCGCCAAGCGCCCGAACGCCGTGATCAAGGTCAGCGGTGCCTGCACGTTGTCCCGTGAGCCGTATCCTTTCCCGGACATTTGGGATCCGCTTGCCCGCGTGTTTGATGCGTGGGGTTTCGATCGCTGCTTGTGGGGTACCGACTGGACGCGCGCGTGCGCTATCGTCAACTACGAGCAGGCGGTCGAACCCTTCCGCGAGACTGATCGCCTGAGCGAGAGTGAGCGGGCGATGCTGATGGGCGGCGCTTGCGCCAAAGCGTACGGCTGGTCACCAAAGAAGGGTTAGCTCAAGACCGACTGGATCAGACCCGCGACATTCATGCCTTCTGCGCTAGCTCCAAGACCCGCGCCAACTCCGCCGCCGTCACTTCTTGACGTGGACCAAGGAAAGCGTGTCTCGGAAACTTGCCCTGCGAACTGGATCAGAGCGCAATGCGACTTCCACTTTCGGCTGCTCTCTCGATTGCGGCGATGATGCAATGCACCGCGACGCCGTCCTCGAAGCTCGGCGCTGAGCGAGTCCCCTCACGCAGATCGTGAGCCATCTTGGCATAGAGG
>Ga0134125_10004393_pt1 | contig 16134 bp, 12 predicted proteins | sample KB31751_FD_96464 | JGI IMG/M metagenome (GOLD analysis project Ga0134125, IMG submission 96464) | Terrestrial soil microbial communities with excess Nitrogen fertilizer from Kellogg Biological Station, Michigan, USA - KB3-175-1 | ecosystem: Environmental > Terrestrial > Soil > Unclassified ... | reverse complement strand
TGTGTTTTTCACATTAACTATTTTTATGTTTATTTACATAATCTATCTATATATTTCCTATATTCTTCTCTTTATTTAATTTATTATCATACTTTACATTTTCATGTGTTATATCTTCTGTTATAGTTTTTGTTTCTGTAATAGGTTTCTTTTTTACTACAATCTCCTCCTTAACATACGGTTTCTTTATTATCACAGGCTCTTCTCTTTTTATAGGAATTGAAATTTCAGTTCTGAATTCAACCGGACCTTCTACCGACAATGATGATGAATTTAAGTTATTGGTGCTACTACTATTTCTACCACTGTCGCTGGTGCTGATGCCATTATCAGTGATAGGCCTTCTTTCAATTGTAATTGTTTCTCGCATTAGCTCAATCTCTACTGTTTTTGTTTCTATTACTGGCTCTTTTATTATATCCACATTTTCTTCTGTTAATCTTTTTGTAATCTCAAGGTTTTCAGCCATTACTGGAATTTTTGTTTCAAGTTCTTTTGACATATCTGAAGATTTAAAGGAAGAATATCCTTCAAATTTTTGTCCCCCATCAATTTCTTCTTCAAACCCACTTAATTCACTTTCATTAACTCTTACAGTAAGGACATCTCCATCAAAACTTTCTACTTTAGATTTTGGAATATGATATCTTTTTTTATTTATAAGGCCCTTTTGTGTTGTAAAATATGCATCTCCAACTTCATGCACTTCACCTAAATTCAAACCATCTATTCCTATGACTTCTTTTTTTATTACGTTATTCCAGTCAATTTTGACATTACTACCACTATTAATATTATTTTTAGGAGACATAGACAATATTAAACAACAAGATATATAATTACCATATAATCAAATTTTTTTGATTTAATTAATTCATATTATTTTGTCGTTGTTATTGTAGGATTTACTACCACTTTTTCCCAAGATTGCTTTTATTTATCATTTATCAATATTTTTAAAGATAAAAAATTCACTTTTATTTAATCATTTAATTGCAATAATGTTTAATAATTAAATCTTTAGATGTAAAAGAAGAATTAAATACATTAGGTTAAACCTAAAATAGCGTATCAAAAAAATTAACAAAAATTGTAAAAAAGTATAACTCTTAAAGGATGTTGCTTGTAATTTTTGTTTTTAATTTATAAATTTATAATATAAAATACAATGTACATAGAACATATTTTTTAATGATTTTTATAATTGAGTTAATTTTTTAAAAAATATATATTAAATTTATCCATAATTATATATTATTCCTTTTTCACCTCTTGGATGCTTCCACTCTGTTTCTTTTGCACAAGTTCCACACTCTATACATCCTTCATGTTGAAGAATTACTTGTCCATTTTCTATGCTGTAACATTTTGTAGGGCACAAGATAACCATTTTTTTCATAAAATCACTTTGGGATTTTAAAACTTTAATATGCGATAAATAATCATCATTATAATTTAATTTTGCTATGCGATCAGCAATTGTAGGAATATTGATAGAATAATTTGTATGAACATTTTTACCTATTTTATCTGCAATTTCAATTGGAATACGAGTATAAGATTTTTCTGATTCTAAAATTGGTAAAAGTTTCTTATATCCTATTGTATTTGCAAAATCTATTAACAAATTCCTAAATACATCATTTGATATTAATTTAAAAACGGTTTTATATCTATAGTCAAATATGTTTTTTGGAAGTTGTCTTGTACAATCGATTAAAGTTTTAATATAATTTTTATCAATCTTCTCCATATCTGTAGTATAAGGACTTTGTTCTATTGATTTTGTATAAATTTGGCCCAAAGTATCACCATTAAAATTATTGTGATCTATAGCATATGAAATAGATTCTGAAGCTCTTACGGCATCATCAATACCAACATTGAGACCTTCTATACGAGGTCCTATAAAAATGCCTCTTCCAGCAGCATCTCCAATAAATAAAATGTTTTTAAAATACGGTTTTCTCATTCTACAGCGTTTTCCATCAGGAACCAATTTTGCGCTATATTCTAATTCAACATAATTTGTTTCAAATTCTATATTATATTTTGATACTAGTTCTGCATATATAGAATCTATTTTATCTTTAATTTCATCCTTTGTTTTATACCGTCCATTTTCTAATAAATCTGCAATACCTGATTGAGAAAAATATGCATGGCGTAGCTCTTTCCAATTTTTGATTAATTTACTAGATTTAAATCGAGCTCTTAATTCTTCTTCTTTTGTGAAATTTTTATAATTTTCTTTATCTTTTGGAATATCATCTTTAATCAAATCCATTACAAAGGGATTTGAAAGCAGAGCATTCACAAGCAGATAAGGCTCTACAGGTTTTTCAATTAACGAATCATAATGATATACTGTACCAATCGAAATAGTATCTTTATTGGTATATAGAAATCCTCCGCCAATATGATTTAGTGTTACATCACCTGCGAATAGATGAGCTGCCCCTTCATTTCCTACAAGTTCAAATCTTTTTTCTAATAATTCTTCAGGTAGTTTTACTACTACCTTTACACCTTGATAAAGATCAGAGGGCGTAAATTTGTCCCTAGCACCTGTTAACTGAGCTATTTCAGAATTAACCCCATCAGCAGCAATAACTGCTTTTACTTGGAAGGGCTCAAGTTCATCGGTCTCAATAATAACAGCGTTATTGTCTTGCATGTTATCCCATGTAATTGATCTCACATGAACTCCTGATACTACACCTCCGCCAAGTTTTTCTGCACTTTGAGAAGCTTCCTTTGCAAACCATGGAAGTAATTTATTGAGTAAAACAGAATATCCAAAATTTGTTTGATAATTATGTGCAGATTTAAGATCAAAAGAAAATATTTTATCTTTAGAGGCCGCATGAAGTATATATTTTGTTATCTTTCTCTCTACAGGTGCATCAGTTATGAAATTATCAAATACTTCTTCTACATTGTTTACTTTTCCTGTTGATGGCGTTTTTGAATATAATATACCACCTGAGATATTTTTAGATCCGATTTGCTTTCCAGCTTCTATAAGAATTGCTTGTTTTCCCATATTTGACAGGTGTTTGAGCGCAGTAAGGCCCGCAGAGCCTCCTCCAATAATGGCTACATCAAAATTTTCCATAATTATCTTGCCTCTGTTAATACCAGCATTTTCTCTTTGTATTTTTTTATTGATTTAATTAAGAGAGGCAAAACATCCTCAATATTTCCTTTGATTAAAATATCTGAGTCGTCCACAATGGGAGCATCACCATCTTTATTAATAGAAATTACAAATTCTGATTCTTTCATTCCAGCAATGTGTTGTATAGCTCCGCTTATACCTATTGCAAAATATAATAATGGATTTACTTTTCTACCACTTGTTCCAATAACTCTATCGGAGATAAGATACATTGATGATAAATTATCGCTTATTAAATAAGGTTTTTTTGAAATAGGTAACGATATTCCTATTTCTGCACCTATTTCTTTTGCAAAATTTTCTATCAAAATTATGTTTTGTTCAGGATATTCTTTGATTCCTCTTCCAAAGCTAACTATTGCTTTTTTATTGTTAAAATTAATTTTGCTATGGATTATTTTCCTGTTTGTTATTTTTATTTTGAGATCTTCTGATGATATGTTGGGCATATAATTAATTATTTTTCCATCTCTATTCAGATCTTTTTTTATTTGAGAGAAAACGCCTGGAATTATACTACATCCCTGAGGATGAAATTTTTTTTTATTTTCTGGATTAAGATTATCCAAACAAAGTATTGTGGTCCAAAGAAAACCTGAAAAATCTGGCCTATACATTTCAAGAGTTTTTCCATATACAATTGGTTTTCCCTTTGTTTTATGCTCATGTCTTATTTCTAAATCACTTATTACAAGTTTGTTGATATCAGAAGCAAGTCCTGATTCTAATTGAGCCATGACTGTTGCAGATAGATGTCTTCCAGAATCATTTGCAGAAAAAAACATGTATCTAGGCTTGTCAAATGAAGAATTTGACATCGATGATAAAGATGATGTCGATATTTTATCGGCACATGTTTTGTCTGTTGCAATTTGGCAGATTGTTTTTGTATAGACAAGGTTTCTTGGGTATTGAAGATCATGATGATCTGCACAAATTACAACATCTGCACCCTGATAAATTATTTCCTGGCATAAATGGCTAATATTATGACCTAGAATAATTGCAACTACCTTTTCTTCTGGCTTGTATCGGCTATTGAAATCATCCATTAACCTTCTTGCTTCTCCTAGCATTTCAAGGCTTACTGGCAATAACTTTCCTTCTTCTTGTTCTAGTATTACGTACAAATGTTTGTAATTATTTTCGTCTTCTTCTCCTTGCCTCATTTCCTTTTCCTTATCTTGTATATTATGATTATTAATCAAAATTCCTTTTGAATCTTCATTTACTTGTACTTTGGAAACAGGTGATTGGGACAGTGTCATCTGACTACTGATCCTCCTTCTCTTTCACCTAATTTCAGAATATCATAGATTTTTATCACAACTTGATCTATTTTTTCTTGGTCATTTCCATCAATAATTTCTGCTTTTCTAGTTGCTTTTGCTCTAGGTATTTTTTCAACCTTATAGACGATAGTTGGCGAACCAGGTAATCCTACAGATTTAGGGCTAACTTCTAGAGATTGGGCATTAAAAATTTTTAGATATTCTTTATAATTATACGATCTTATTTGGGCCTCTTTTTGATGATGGGCTAATTTAAGCCTTTGAGAAACAGTATTAAAAAAGGGGTTATAAGATGGATCTAGTGAGATAAAAACCGGTAATGGTGCTTCTATTTCCTCCATTATATCATTATCACCATAATTTTTGATTATACGTTGTACTTTTATACAATGTCTATTAATATCTACATCATAATCAATGACATTGCCAAGAAATGGATAAGCAAGTTTCCAAGCTGTTTGTGGCCCTGTTTGTCCGGTTTCGCCATCTGATGCCCGATGCCCTGAAAAGACAATATCCATATTATTACCATTTGCCATTTTATTTATGCCTGCTTTTAAAACTTCAGCAGTAGCAAGGGTATCAGCACCTGCAAATATGCGGTCACTATAAAGATGTAACTCATCGGCATTGCAAATCAATTGGGATTGTTGTAAAGCCAAATCAGCATTTGGAGGACCCATGGTAGCAACGGAAATATGAGCATTGTGTTTTACTTTAGAATACAGAGCAGCTGATGATGCTACTGCACTATGAGGACCTAAAATATTCTTTGTTTCAGCTCTATTGAGTGTTCCATCAGCATTGTAACTTACATTTCCTTCAGAAAAATCTGGTTCGAGTTTTACTATGACGGCTACATTCAGCGTTCCATTTAGATTCAACATTAATATTTTGTTGTATTAAGTTAAATGTTTTATGAAAAGGCATTGTAAAATGATTTTAATATAATTTCATGGTCAATGTTACCTGTTTCTACTTATTTTACAATAAATTTCTATAACTAATAATCTATTATAATAGAAATAATATAATTGTATTATAAATTAATATAATTAGTATAGAAATATCGACTGCTTTAATTATTTATGTTATTTCTGTATTGTATACGATCTATATATGCTTTCATTAAATTGAATTATTTATGTTAAATTTGACGTTTTTTATAAAAATTCTTCGATTTTTTCACTATTTTAAGTATTATTTCTTCTTTCCAAGGAGAATTTTTCTTACTACTTCTTTGTATTGTAAAAAATCGATCTTAATTTGTCGAAGTATATGCAATGCAAATATTTTATTGCGTCGCAATCATAATCTCCATTTAATCCATCACTATACATATATATCGGCTCTCTTAACTTAACGATAAATCTATAGCTTGAAGACGTTCTATTTCAGTTATACGTAATAAAAGAAACAAAGAACATCTTCAGAATATGTTGGCTATGGGCTGTATTTGTGTTCTCGGGGATTGTCAACTAGAAAAGTTGCCAAAGCATTATCTTTTTTATACATAGTCAAAAGAAGCCAAATATCAATCTGGAAATGGATCAAGACATACAAACCAGCAAAACTATCATCTAAAAGAAGAAAGATATCGGAATTTGTAGTTGATGAAACAATGATTCAGGTTGGTTCAGAATTCCTATGGCTATGGGCTGCAACAGAGCCTAAAAATAGGAAAGAAACACGTTTGTTGCCCATGGTGCTTACTGTCAATATTGGTTAAAGATCATGGAAAACATTTTTTCTACAGATGGTTGGCACTTGGTATCCACCGCAAGCATAAAGATTCTTAAAACTACCACATCATACCCATTCCCAATTGGAGAAAAGCCTCATTGAGAGAACCATACAATACATCAAGGATAGAATCGAAAGTTTTGATGACTACTTCCCATGCAAGAAAGAGAATTGCAATCTAGATCACGTTAGAGTGGTTGAACCTGTTTGTAAATATGCATAACAAAAATATAACAAACGCTAAAGTTAACAATTATGTTAATTATATGATACATCTTCCTGTAAAATAGTTGTGTTTGTTTACTATCACAACACCTATAGATTGCCACTCTTAACTATTGTTATGAGGGATACACTCCTCAGGTCGATTACTGATGATGAAAAGAACCTGTTATACCTGATGCTTGAAGATAAAGAATCAGGATATAGAGCCAATATAATCATGTTCAAAGATGAAGGATATACAGCACCGCAGATAAGAAAGATAACAAATCATCATGATCATAACATAAGAAAATGGATACATCGATTCAACGAAAAAGGAATTGATGGCATTATATCAAAAAAGCACAGTCATAAACAACACAAGTTTGATAAGGATATAGAGAAAAAGATTGTCAATATAGCATCTTCAAATCCAAGACCTTGTGACTTAGGTTTCTCTATATGGTCATTAGGTGTCCTTGCCGGTTTTATTATGCATGATCTAAAGACTGTCGATAGAATAAGCCATTCAGGAATAAGGAATATTCTTTTGAAACATAAAATAAAATGGAGAAAATCTAAATCTGTTATATCAAATAAAAACAATGACCTAGAATACGTTTTGAGAAAAAGTATATTCAACAACAAAGGTACAATACACCTTCTGATTCTGTAATTTTATGCGTAGATGAGAAAGGGCCAATAACAGCAAAGACCTATGGTGGTTCGTCATGGTCATCAACACAGGCAAAGATAGAGAAGACGCAAAAGATAAGAGGACTTCTAAATGTGTTTGGAGCGTATGACCACACAAATGATAAGATGCATGTACATTGTTATAGAAATAAGACAGGAAAACAGTTTGTTGACTTTCTAAAAAGAGTAGATAGAAGGTATGACAAGGATATCCAAAATATCTTTGTTGTAATAGATAACCTGTCGGCACACAAATCAAAGATGGTAAAGGAAGAAATATCCAAATGTTGTCCAAGAATAAAATTAGTATTCTTAATGGTAAGATCTCCGGAACTCAACTTAATAGAAGTAAGATGGTCATGGTTACAGCGGCAGACAATCAACAATTCTACATTCAAAGATGAACGAGAAATAGGTCGAACGGTTAGCAAGTGGAAGAATATCTACAATAAGAATCATGGCAGAGCGATCACAGATGTTTTACAAGAGTATATACCATTAAGTGTACATAGCTGTTAACAGGGTCCATATATTATTAACATCATAAATTAATTATAATGATGTAATACCTAGAGCGAGCATAATATAATAAAAAATTAAAAAAAATACATAGTTAAGATTATAGATTCAAAAACAAATTCTATACAAAATGAAATTTAAAACTGAACATCTTAATTTTAAAACTGATACAAGAAGTGCATTTGTAAATATTACTCCGCAAATTAGAAAAATTGTAAAAGAAAGCAGGGTTCAAGAAGGTCTATGTCTAGTAAACTCAATGCATATATCATCAAGTATTTTTATAAATGATAACGAGTCTGGGCTGCATAAAGATTTTGAGAAATGGTTAGAGCACATAGCACCGCATAATCCTATTGAACGGTATCAACATAATGACACAGGAGAAGAAAATGCAGATGCGCATCTTAAGCGTCAAATTATGGGGAGAGAAGTTGTTATTGCTATTACCAATGGAGAATTGGACTTTGGTCCATGGGAACAAGTGTTCTATGGAGAATTCGATGGACAAAGAAACAAAAAAGTATTAGTAAAAGTAATTGGGGAGTGAACATAGTTCCATTTACATTATAACTTAAATGAAAACGCAATAAATAAATCTATTTTATTTGTTATGTTTATTTTAGATACTATACTAATAAAAGTTATTTATACAATATTTTAACTAATTTATCAATCTTTTTGAGGATTTTAAACATTTATTATGTATCATAGATTTTGATATAAATGAGTTTAAAAGATATAAGAAACAGGATAAATAAAAAGATTGATGAAAAATATAAAGAGCGTCAAAAGATACTTACAAGGATAAAAGAGTGTTTAAATATAGATTTTAATAAAATTTCAATTTACCAATCAGAAATCAATATAGAGCACCCCAATGCCAAAAATTTAGGGATTAAAAAAGAAAGAAATGATCAAAGTAATATATTATTTAAAATAGAAGTTCCTGGCTCCATTATTGCAAATGCCAGATTTTATTATAAAGGAAAAGAGATTGATTCGTTATCAATTGAAGAGGCAAAGAACCTTGTAAAAGATTTAGAATATATTTTAAAAGAAATAGAAAAGAAAACCGATAAAGTTATTTTCTAAATATATTACGATAATGTATCATAACACAATAAAACTATCTATCAAAAAATATGTTGATTTTTCTTCGAATTAACAATTTTTCTATCATTAAAATGAAAATGATAAAAAGAAAGTATGAATTAAATGTTGAAGCCATCATCAGCATAATTACAAGATATTATAAAAATTTAAATTAAATTTAAATCCAGTAAAATAACTTCATCAAATTATAATATTGATTGAAATAAAAAACCTTGTAAAGAAATATAAAAATATAATTGCGGTTGATAATACTAACTTAAAAATTAATGATAATGAAATTTTTGGTTTATTAGGTCCAAATGGTGCTGGCAAAACAACATTAATCCACATCCTCGCTACACTTATCAAGCCTTCATCTGGAACTGCAATTATAAATAGATATGACATAATAAATGAGCCTTCAAAAGTTAGATCTAGTATAGGAATCGTTTTTCAAGCACCAAGTAGTGATGATATTCTTACAGGATATGAAAATTTGAAAATTCATTCATTTTTGTATAATGTAGACTCTCATATACGAGAAAAAAGAATAAGCGATGTATTGGAACTGGTAGGATTAACCAATAGAAAAAATGATCAAGTAAAGAAATATTCTGGAGGTATGCGAAGGCGCCTTGAAATTGCCAGAGGATTATTACATAAGCCAAAGGTAATCTTTCTTGATGAGCCAACACTTGGTCTTGATCCTAATAGCAGAGAATCAATGTGGAAATATATAAAAAGACTAGTAGATGAGGAAAAAATCACCATAATATTGACAACACATTATATGGAGGAGGCAGACCTATTATGCAATAGAATAGGCTTTATAGATAAAGGCAAAATAATTGCTCTAAATTCACCATCAAAATTAAAAGCAAATATTGGAGGCGAAATAATTAATCTCAAAATAGAAAATAAAGAAATGGACAATATCGAGAAAATCATGGATTTAATAAAAAAATTTGATTTTGTTCATCGGGTAGAAAATTTTGAAACAAAAGGAGAAAAAGGAAAAATTGCTGTTTATGTTGATAATGCAAGCAACAATTTACCAATTATTATGAAAGTCATCAATAAAATGTTAAATGAAATAGATATATCATCGGTAGACTACAGAAGACCAACATTAAATGACGTGTTTTTAAAATTCACAGGCAGACATATTGAAGATCAATATGATAAAGATAGCGCAGAAGGTGGTTTTATGGAGCGATATGCACAATATGCAAAAAAATAGAAAAAAAAGTTATAAGCCTGATCTTGAAATAGGTAAAATTTATGCTATTTGGTTACGAGAATTTAAGGTATTTCTAAGAGAAAAAAGCAGGCTAATTGCATCAACATTTACTCCATTATTATGGCTATTTGTCCTTGGTGGTGGGTTAGGATCGACTATGTCTTCACCCATACATACTTCAAACATAGATTACCAAAAATTCATTTTTCCTGGGATAGTTATTATGTCTGTAATCTTTTCTTCAGTTTTTTTTGGTGCCTATATAATATGGGATAGAAAATTTGATTTTCTCAAAAGTGTAATGGTTGCCCCAGTTAGACGAAGCACTATTTTTATAGGAAAAACCTTTGGTGGAATGAGCACTTCATTAATACAGGCTTTTATACTATTAGTAATCGGCATTGTCATTGGAATTAATTATACTCCTTATTCCATATTGTCATTTGTTTTAATAGTTTTAATGTTATCATTTACATTAACATCATTAGGTTTGGCTATTGGAAGCTTTATGGAAAGCCTAGAAGGATTTCAATTAATTGTAAGTTTTGTTGTATTTCCGCTTTATTTTCTAAGTGGTGCTTTGTTTCCACTTGATAATATTCCACCATGGCTTTCAATACTAACAAGTATTAATCCTGCTACATACGCTGTTGATGCATTGAGATTTTCTATGCTAGGCATTTCAGGAAAAAATTTATTCATTGTCAACATAGGTATTCTCTTTTTCTCATCAATTGTACTTAGTATAATAGGAATATGGTCATTTAGGCGAATGAAAGCAATCTAATTTAAATAATTACAATTTTTCTTGTTTTATTTGAGGATATATAATTATTGTATATACTTCATAAAATAAAGCTTTAATATTTATAAATCATTGCAGGATACCATTTATTAAGATTATAATCTGTCTTCAGATTTTACAAAAAACCATCAATATCTAATATTTAGAAATATACATAATATAGAACAAGGATATATTAATAAGCGAATGTATTTTGTCATTTATTTCAATTAGATTTCTATGAGATATAGTCCAATATCAACAATATTCAAAAGCATTTTTTTAATATAATGGTTACAATTGCGATTATTTTCAGATTAAAATTTTTGTTTTATTATTGATACAAACATTATACAGTAGATCTCTTGCATAATTAGAAACAACATACATTATATCATGATTTTTGCATCTGTTCTAGTGAATCTGGTTCATTACTCTATAGTTTACAAGGCCTGCTATACCATATCTGATATTTTATTATATTTGCTCAATTTGTTCCTAAACATATCACTCATTATCCTGTAATTTTTTATCCTGCAAATCGTATGCTCTATCACTATTCTTTTTTTAGAATGATTTTTGTTGGTTCCTTTTTCTTCTTATTTTTCTTTTTCTCAGGATAACCCTCCTTGATTTCTCTTCTTTCTTTTCGGCAAGATATTGATGATATGGTTGCTCTGGAAAGTCCTTTTTGATGCTAAGGTATCCAAGATTAAATATATTTACAATCTCTTTTTTTTTGAGTTACAACGTGGTGTTCTTTCTATATATATAGATATATCATAATCATGTCTCTGAGTCCTTTCTTGTATCCTAATTTATAAATGATGAGACCACGTGGTTATTAACCATAATCTGTGTGTCTTTATAGCAGTATGTCTCTGTTCTTCTTTCCCAAATAGAATATCCTCTTTCTTTTATTATCGGCATGCCTTGGTATTTTTGCTGTTGTTGTTCAGTAAAACCTATGAAAGATAAAAATACTGGAAATTACTCTTTCACCTTCTCAGAAGTTTTTAACCTCTGTAATATTGTATAATTTTCTGCAGAATTTGTACGCATTGTATAACCAACCTTTCAATCTTTTGGATATCTCTACTGCAAATGTTACTTTGATCTAATTCAAAGAGAAAACCCTTAACTAGGGCATAGGTTATGTAAAGACGATAACATACACTAAAAGCATTAAAAATCTATTTTTTAGGTCAAGTTTGAATGGTCTCCCACCAGCACCCATTTATTTCTCTTTCTCGATCTATTTGTTTGGATAATAACCGTTGTATCTCATATTTAATATATTTTTTGGCCATATTTTTATCATATAAATATCATCAAATTCCTGTAATGTAAGACCGGTAAGTGATTTGAAGAGTAACGGCTTTTTGGATAACATCTCATATGAAAGCAAAAAAGAGGGAGAGAACATCTGAAAGAAGGAACAAATAGTCATAAAGCTGTTTGTAAGCAATTATGCAAGAGATCTAAAGTATTATAATTGCATATATTAATTTGACAAAGTCAACCTAGGTTATTTGCATGATAAAGATAACTATAAGCAACAATCTAATAGTTATAGAAAAATTTATAGCATCTTTTGCAAATTATCTATTTACTTATTTACCATAACAATCTTTTATAGATATAATTGCCACTATTAAGAGCCTATCCCAAAACTCAGTAGAATCATAGCTTTTGTTAATATTAAATAAATTATGCCTTGCTACAATAGCTACAAGAATAATAGTAAGAATGCTATTACAAATATTCCTGATAGGTTATGGGATAGTATGTAACCTTTTGCCAGTTGAAAAACCAAAAAATACAATGGATCTTCCTATTGCTATTTCCTTTAGAAAAGTGCTAGATGATATTGTTTATGTTTTAAGAACCAGTTGTCAATGGAAGGTGTTGCCTTCAGAATTTAGCTCAGGCTCAACCTGTAATAAATGATTTCAACAATGGGTTAAAATGGATATTTTCAAAAAGATATGGACAAGGCTATTAAAAGAACATGACCATAAAAGAGGTATCAAATTGGCGTGATGACAATCCATAGACGGCATATCAATAAAATCACCTTTAGTGGTGGGGCGATGACCGGATATAATCCCACTGATAGAAGCAAAGTAGTCTAACCAAAAAGGCACGTTTTAACAGATAAAAAAGGGAAGTCCATTATCTACAATTACAACATCATCAAGCACTCACGATATTAAAGCAGTAACAAAGATGTAATTGATAATTCAGTAGTTCTTAAACGACTATATTCTGAGTCATCTTTTACAAAGAGTAAGATAAGGAAGAAGTAGCATCATCATCTATATCTTGATACAGAGCATATAGTTCTAAATCTGTAAAACAAAAGAGATATTCAAACGGAGCTATATTCCTCATATACCATATAAAGGACAAGAGGACAGAATAAGATGGTACGTCACCAAATGAATTATCGAACTGCAAAAAATAAACGACGGGTTGTTGAGAGAGAACAAACTCATTATGGTATAACCGATTCAGAAAGCTGTTTACAAGGTATGAAAAGAAGGTTGGGAACTACCTTGGTTTGGTGCAACTATCGTGCAGTATCATTATCTATTGAAAGATAATTTTGAGATAGGCTCAAAATTTATTATTTATAATGTAAATCATTTTTTATCTTAATTTGTTGTAGACAAAGCATAAATCCAAACAATAATACCATTAGAAGGTAATAAAAAATATATAATCTAGTGCCGTTCCAAATAAATACACTTAGATATTTAAAAGTCACAATTGAATTAAATAATAAATCTTTTACTTGAGAATAGGTTTAAAAGATCAACGAATATGAGCTTTTTGACTATCTATATCAAAAAAAAAGAAAATTAATTAACAATTTTTATATGCCTGCATGCATAATACAATATAGAAAGTTTTTTGATTCAGAATAGTTATCCTCTGAAAAAGTGGCATATAGAAAATATGGAAAAAACAATAATAAAATATGTAAAAGGTCTACCAGTTGATGCAACTAGATGGGAAATTAGAAAAAATAAAAAATATGGCAAACTATCTAATATAGTAAGAAACATAAATTATGACATAAAACATGGTGTTACCAGCGAGGAGGTCACTGATGTCTTTTTAAGGATTCGCAATGAACCTTTATTTGTAGATTTACAAAACAATGCAGAAGCAATGAGCAGACTTGGCGATCTTGAAAGACAATTAAAAAGTACTCAACTCGCTTGATAGAAAAATATAATCAATTCTATCTTTGTCCTCTTACTTTCAATATGAGAAATCAAAATAATAAATTCAAAGCAACAAATAAATTATTTTAATTTAATAATTGGTGTGACAATACATAAGTTTGTAATAGAGATTATTTGTGGTGGATTATTTCATGTCCATCTTTTGTTTAACTTTACAGTATCAACTTGTTTTAAAATAATAATTGTGAATTTATTATTTGTAGCAAATATTATTTTAACTGAAATTTTTTTATAGAATTTGTATGCAAATAAATGAATTAATATTGTATCCTAAATACTGGTTAAAATAATAAGTAATTCTAAATTGAATTCGCATTAGAGCAATTACAAAATTTATTTTGCTCCAATCTATTGATGAATACAACTATCAAACAATATAATTTTTTAAATACTCATTACAAACAACATTTCCAAACAAAATGTATTTTATGATCTAACAATAAGTATTTGATTTCTGATATATAGCATTAAAAAATTAAATTTAATAATAACTTACATATTAATTATAAATATTCTATAAATATTATAAGATAATTCCTATTCTAAAAAATTATTTATATTTAGAAAATATACTTGGTATAAATTTACAATAATAAGAATTTTTATTAATATAATTTAAATTATACAAAGAACCATTTTTAATAAAAGAAAATGGGCATAATTTATAAATATGTTTTCCATCATTAAAGAAATACAAAAAGTACAAATTTACTTTTCTACCAACATTATAACGATATATAAATACATAATAGTTGACATATTTTTTAATGTCAATTCACCAAAGTAATAAATAAATTAATTTCAAAATAGTAATATTTTTATTACATTTCTTATATTAAATTCCAAAATCATGTCATTTATTTTAAAAGTTTTATTAATAGTTAAATATTTGCGAGGATTTATTTAAATTGACAATAATTGGATAAAGACTATATACATAATCTATCAAATGATAAAGATAATTCAAGTACTGATACTAATTCTATTGCAAAAAAAAATAAAAATGGCGATACCTATATAGATAACAATACCATCAAGGAGGAATTATCTATAGATGAAAATCATTTGAACAGTCTTGACCCAAAATTTAAAAGTTCAATTGAGGATTTTATTAAGGTATTAAATAACCATTTAAATGATGTTAGCATTTCAAAAGAGCAAAAAAAACTATTAGAAAAACAAATCGAAGAAATGACCATCTTAATTAGGGAAATGCCAAATAATCAAAAAATACAACAAAATCAAATTGAAGAACCTATTAAATCTTCAAACAATCCTTATAATGAAAGTGTTATCCATCATGACAAGGCTATTGAAATAAATCCACAAAATGCTGAAGATTATTTTAACAAAGGACTATCGCTATACTATCTTGGATCTTATAATGAAGCTATTGCCTGCTATGATAAGGCTATTGAAGTAAATCCACAAAATGCTGATGCATATAATAACAAGGGGCTATCGCTATACTATCTTGGATCTTATAATGAAGCTATTGCCTGCTATGATAAGGCTATTGAAGTAAATCCAGAAAATGCTGATGCACACTATAACAAGGGACTATTATTACAATATCTTGGATCTTATAATGAAGCTATTGCCTGCTATGATAAGGCTATTGAAGTAAATCCAGAATTCTCATGGGCTTTTTATAACAAAGGCATTATTTTGACTGCTCATGGATACAATAATGAAGCTATTGCCTGCTATGATAAGGCTATTGAAATAAATCCACAAAATGCTGATGCATATAATAACAAAGGACTATCGCTATACTATCTTGGATCTTATAATGAAGCTATTGCCTGCTATGATAAGGCTATTGAAATAAATCCAGAATTCTCATATACCCATAATAACAAGGGGCTATCGCTATACTATCTTGGATCTTATAATGAAGCTATTGCCTGCTATGATAAGGCTATTGAAATAAATCCAGAAAATGCTGATGCACACTATAACAAGGGACTATTACTTTATTACATCGAAAATCATGACGAAGCTATTGCCTGCTATGATAAGGCTATTGAAATAAATTCAGAATTTCCTTATGCACACTATAACAAAGCTCAGGCATTATCAACTCTGCAAAGATATGAAGAAGCTCTTCCTTACTATGATAAGGC
>Ga0134125_10004392_pt1 | contig 16138 bp, 16 predicted proteins | sample KB31751_FD_96464 | JGI IMG/M metagenome (GOLD analysis project Ga0134125, IMG submission 96464) | Terrestrial soil microbial communities with excess Nitrogen fertilizer from Kellogg Biological Station, Michigan, USA - KB3-175-1 | ecosystem: Environmental > Terrestrial > Soil > Unclassified ... | reverse complement strand
CCGCCCCAGCCCGCCGCCGCTCCGCCCGCCGCCCAGCCGAAGGAGCAGCCCAAATCCGAGCCGCCCGGGCTGAAACTCGAGGACGTTCCCAAGCCCCTCCCCAACCCGCAGTTGAAACTGAACATCAGCCCGGCGACGGCGCTGCAACGCGCCATCGAGGGCGCCGCGCGTGACGGAGCGCGCGGACAGCGCAGCATGACCTCGGTCACCCCACTCCCCCGCCCTCCCTCCGGCAGCGGCAGCTCCGCGCCCGGAGAGACAGGCGCCGGGGTGGAGATCCTCACCGACACCCAGGGCGTGGACTTCTCTTCGTATATGCAGCGGGTGATCGAGATTGTTCGCCGCAACTGGTACGCGGTCATGCCCGAGGCGGTGTATCTCGGCGCTCAAGGCCGCGTGGTGGTGATCTTCGACATCGCCACCAACGGCAGCATCCCGCAGCAGCCCGGCATTCACCCCGTCTCGCTCTCCGGTCAAGCCGCCCTCGATCAAGCTGCCCAGGCCTCCATCAGCGCCTCCAATCCCTTCCCTCCCCTCCCCTCCGCCTTTCACGGCCCCTTCATTACCCTGCAGTTTTCCTTCTACTACAACCTCACCCCGCCGGGGCAGAACTGATGCCCGCCCTCCTGCAACCCCTGCGCTTCGCCTGGACCGCCACCCGCGGCCACCGCTTCCGCCCCTGGCGCAGCCCCCTGCTCCGCTGGCGCATCGAAACCTACAGCGGCATCCCCGCCGAAGACGTCACCCTGACCGTCTTTGTGCGCTTCTGCTGGCGCGAACGCCGGGACCTCCTCCGCTTCCTCGCCTGGTCGGCCCAGATGCGCGCCCATCGCAACCGCAGCCGCCACCCCGGTCTCTCCGCCCAAGCCGGACCCTGACCATTCGGCCGCCATGTCAGGGACAAATGTTTGTCACAAGTTTGTCACTGCCATCTGCATCCAACTACTTGCGTCCTCCGGGCACGGTTCGACCCAATACAAGGGAGCCGGTTACGTGTAACAGGCTAACCCCCAATGGAATCAGTCAAAACCCCCGGAAAATGTTACAAAAAATCGCTCGTTGGGGCCCGGCCACGCAGGCTGCAACCGTGCACGCTACAATGGCAACGGAATGAGGTGGACGCTGGTCATCGTTGCCTTCCTGCTGGGGAGCATCCCCTTTGGCTTTCTCCTCTACCGCTTGAGAACTGGCGGCGATTTACGCCGCTCGGGCAGCGGCAATATCGGCGCCACCAACGTGCTTCGCTCGGCGGGCAAGACACTCGGCCTCCTCACCCTGCTGCTGGATGCCGCCAAGGGATGGTTGGCCCTGTGGCTGGGGCTGCGCGTCGCCCCCGGTAATACCACCCTGCTCTCCCTCATTTTGTTGGCCGTCATTGCGGGCCACATGTACACCCCCTGGCTGCGCTTCCATGGCGGCAAAGGCGTCGCCACCGCCCTGGGCGCATTCCTGGCCTGGGCGCCCCTGCCGCTGGCCGGCGCCATCGGCGTTTTCCTCATCGTGCTGGGCATCTGGCGTTACGTCTCGCTGGCTTCGATCTGCGCCACCCTCGCCCTGCCGCTGCTCCTGGCCCCGCTCAGTCCACGCCCCGTGGCCCCGGCCGAAATTGCTGCCGCCAGCCTGGCGGCGGCCCTGATCCTCTGGCGTCACCGCGCCAACATGGAACGATTGCGGCACGGCACCGAGCATAAGTTCGGCCGCCGCCTGGAGCGCCCGGCGTGAGCCTGCCGGCGGGTAACAAGCAACTGGCGGTGGTGGGCGCGGGCAGTTGGGGCACGGCGCTGGCTCTGGAGTTCAGCCGTCAGGGCTACCAGGTGGGCCTGTGGGTCTACGAGCGGGACTTGGGCGCGAGAATCGCCGCCGAACGCGAAAACAACGTCTTTCTCCGCGGCTTCGCCCTGCCGGAAAACATTGTCCCCACCCCTGACCTGGGCGCCGTGGCGGGCGCGCCGCTGCTGGTCATCGCCGTCCCTTCCCACGCCCTGCGCCGCGTGCTCTCCGATTTGCGCCCCCAACTGCCGCCCGCCAGTGAGATGGTGCTGGCGACCAAGGGCCTCGAGGAGCACACCAGTCTGCGTGTCACTGAGGTCACCCTGGAGGTGCTGGGGCAGGACTGGACTTCCCGCCTCGCCACCCTCACCGGCCCCACCTTCGCGCGCGAAGTGGCGGCCGGCGATCCCACCGCGGTCGTGGTCGCGGCTCAATCGCCGGCTCTCGCCGTTTCTCTGCAACAGCGCCTGTCGTCCCCTACTCTGCGTCTCTATACTTCAAACGACGTGGTGGGAGCGGAGCTGGCCGCTTCCCTCAAGAACGTCATCGCCATCGCCGCCGGCATCTGTCAGGGCCTGGGCATGGGTTCCAATACCCGCGCCGCTCTCATCGCCCGCGGCTTGGCCGAGATGAGCCGCCTGGCCATCGCCATGGGCGGCGCGGCGGAAACCCTGGCCGGCCTCGCCGGCCTCGGTGATCTGGTGCTCACCTGCACCGGCGAGCTCAGCCGCAACCGCGCCCTGGGCATCGCTCTTGGTTCCGGCCAAACCCTGGCCCAGGCGCAGGCTTCCACCCCCATGGTGGCCGAAGGCGTGCGCACCGCCGCCGCCGCCGTCCAGCTCGCCGCCCGTTGGGGCGTCGAGATGCCCATCCTCCGCCAGATGCACCGCGTCCTGTTCGAGCACCTCGCGCCCCGTCAGGCCGTCGCCGAACTCATGGGCCGCGCTCTCCGCCCCGAACGCTAAACGTACCCGGCGCTACCGGCGGCCGCGGGGACGAGCCGTGGGCGGAAGCAGCTTGTTCAACCGCAGATAGGCGGCCTGCTGGCTATAGTGATCCGCCCAGTCGTCGCTCAACGAGAGGATCAACTGCGCCTGACTCACTTTGCGACCGCCAAACGACTGCACGTCCTTGCCCAGATCGGCATCGGTGAGCGAGCCCAGCGACTGTTGGCAGTAGTCAAACGACTTCTGCAAAAACGCCACCAGCTCATCCTTGGGCGAGGTGGGCGTCAGCGTGGTCTTGATGGCCGGAGCCGCGCCACTCACCCACTGGCACATGCTCTGGTTCGAGTTGGCCACATGCAGCACCAGTTGGCCGAAGCTCATGGACTCAGGCGTGGGCTTGAAGCCGTACTTCTCCGCCGGCATCTCTTTGGCGGCGGCGACCATCTTGTTGTTGGCGCTCTTCAGCGAGTTGCGCAGCGCGTTGGCCACGGGATTCGCGGCCTGGGCGCCGGCCAGGGCGGAGCAGGCGGCGAGGGCGCAGGCGGCCAGAACTAGGCGGGTTTTCATGGCAGGACTCCTTGGGGTGTGGGTTGAGACCGTGTCTCTACCCTCATGCTAGCAGTGACCGGGCGGGAGTTTGAAGAATGATTCCGCCGCCGCCACATCCGCCTGAATCTGAGCCTTGAGCGCCTCCGGCGATGCAAAACGTCGCTCGTCGCGCAGCCGCCCCAGGAACGCAATCTCCATGCTCTCCCCCAGATGGGCCGGAATGCCGGCGGGCGGCGGCCGCAACAGGTGCGATTCCACGCTCAGCGGCCCGCCTTCGCCGAACGTCGGGCGGACGCCCACGTTGGTCAGCGCCGCCCGCGCCTCACCGCCCACCCCCACCCGGGTAAAGTAGACCCCGTTTGCGGGCAGCAGCTCCTCATAGTGCTGCAGGTTCAGGGTGGGCACCGTCCGCTGACGGCCAATCCCCCGCCCCGGCGCAATCAGCCCCCGCACCGCAAACGGCCGCCCCAGCAAATCCGCGGCGCCCGCCACCTCTCCGGCGGCCACCAATTCCCGCACCCGGGAACTCGAAACCACCTCGCCCGCCACCATCACCGCGGCGTGTACGGTCACCTCGAACCCTGACTCCCCTCCCAGCTCACGCAACAACGCCACCGTTCCCTGCTGACGATGGCCAAAACGAAAGTTCTCCCCCTCGTGCACCGCCCGCGCCCCCGCGCCCGCCACCAGGATCTGTTGCACAAACTCCCGCGGGCTGAGCAGCGAAAGATCACGGTGAAACGGCAGCTCCAGCAGCAGGTCCACGCCGCATGCGGCGATCATCTCCGCTTTCATCGCTCCCGGCGTAATCAACCGCGGCGCGGCCTCGGGCCGCAGGATGCGCGCCGGATGCGGCGTAAACGTGATCGCCAGCGACGGCAGGCCGCGGCGGCGCGCCTCGGCCGCCACCGCCTGCAGCAGTTGCTGATGTCCGACATGCACCCCGTCGAAGTTGCCCACCGTGGCCACCGTGGCCAGCGATCCCGCGGCCGGAAGCTGATGCAGAATGCGCATTACAGCCCCACCTCCAGTTGCAAGCCGTCGTAGGCAAGATGAACTCCCGGCGGCAGCTTCGCCTCCGTCACGGCGTGCCCCATCTCGTGGGCGATGTGGGTAAAATACGCCCGCTTCGGCCGCAGTTCCGCCACCAGTTCCAGCGACCGCGCCAGATGGAAATGCGTTGGGTGCGGCCGCTCGCGCAGCGCGTCCAGAATGAGCACGTCCAAATCCCGCAGCCGCTCCCGGCTCGCCGGCGGTATGGCGCTGACATCGGTGAGGTAGGCATTCGCTCCAAAGCGGTAGCCGAGAATGGGCAGCGACCCGTGCAGCACCTCGACCGGTTCGAAACGTACCCCCCACAGGTCCACCGGCCCCGCCACCACCCGCGCCTCCACCCGGGGAATCGAGCTGGCGGTGGGCTTGGCCTCAAATACGTACTGAAACACCCTCCGAATGTCGGCCAGTGTGGAGGCGTTGCCGTAGATCGGCAGCGCCTCCGGCCGGCCGAAATTGAACGGCCGGATATCGTCCATGCCCATGATGTGGTCGGCGTGGCTATGGGTATACAACACCGCATCGAGCGCCGGTATCCCCGCCCGCAGCGCCTGGGTGCGGAAGTCCGGGGTGGTGTCAAAGACGACGTTGTGGCCGCCGAAACTCAGCCACAGGCTGGGCCGGAGGCGTTGGTCGCGCGGGTCGCTCGAGCGGCACACCCCGCACCCGCATCCGAGTGTGGGTACCCCGGTCGAGGTGCCGGAGCCGAGTACGGTGAGCGTGCCGTGCACAAAAAAACGATCAGCGTTTGCGGCCGCCCGGCGGCGGCGGCAGCGGCGGCATGCGGGTGGCGGCGCGCATCAGCTCGACATACGCCAGCCGCAGGTCGTACAGCACCGCGCTCATCAGCTGCTCCTCCTGCGGGTCGCGGTTGCCGTGCGTCTTCTGTTGCAGCATTCCCAGCAGGTCGATGGTTTCCCGCGCCCCTTCAATGTCCACCTGCCCCGGCTGCCCGGGCTGCAACTCCGCCCCCATCTGCATCATCGCCGTGGCGTATAAATCCTGGATCAGTCCGACCAGGGTAATCTCGCGCGCGGCCAGACGTTCGGGTCGTGCCGGAGGCGGCGTCTTGGCGGTCGCGGCCGCCGGCGGCGGCTCGGCCGCCTTGGGCTTGGCCGCAGCCGCCGCCGGTGGCGGCGCGGGCGCCGGACGCTCTTCGTATTCCTTCTGATCCACCCCCGCCCGCCGTTCGCCGCTTTCGGTGAAATGACGGCGGTCGCTGACCTTCAGGAGAGGCTCTTCGTGCTGGGAGTTGCTGTCGGCCATGCTCGGTTATCAGTATACGGCCCGCCCGCCGCCAACCGCGTGTCCAGCCGCCGGATGTAGGTGTCGGTCATGCCCGCCAGATAATCACAAATCACCCGCGCCGGCCGCCCCTTCGCCGCCGCCTGCCGGTACGAGGGCGGCAGCCGCTCCGGATGGGCGAGAAAGTGCTCGAACACACGCTTCACCGTAGCCGCCGCCTGTGCGTGCTCTTCCTCCAATTGGGCGTGATGGTACATGTTCTGGTACAGGAAGCGCTTCAACTCCTGCCGCTCCGCCTCCACCGCCGGTGAAAAGGCCGCCAGCCTTACCGGATGGCGCCGTATCGCCTCCACTGATGCAAATGTCGAAATCTGCGGGGCCAGGTTCTGAATCAGGTCGGTGGCAAAGTGATCCAAAAGCCGACGCAGCATCTCGTTGAAGCGCAGCTTGGGCAGCAGGGGGCCGTATTGCTGATCCACCGTCTCAAACAGGCGGCCAATGACCGCCACCTCGGCGATTTGCGGTTGGGTCAGCAGGCCCGCTTCACTGCCATCGTCCAGGTCGGCGGTGGAGTAGGCGATCTCATCGGTCAGATCGATCAGTTGGGCTTCGAGCGGCGGGCGGAGGTCGAGCAGGTACTCCGCCAGTTCGGGGTGTTCCTCCTCGAGGTAGTCGTGGGAGTGCTTCACCAGCCCTTCGCGCACCTCGAAGGTTAGATTCAGGCCCGGAAACGACGCATAGCGAACCTCAAACTGCTCCACGATGCGCAGCGCCTGCAGGTTGTGATCGAAGCTCTCCCCCAGTGGCCGCATCAGGGCGTCCAGCGCCTGCTCCCCGGTGTGGCCAAAGGGCGGATGCCCCAAGTCATGGGCCAAGGCCAGCGTCTCCACCAAGTCAGTGTTTAAGCCCAGCGCCCCGGCTACCGTACGCGAAATCTGGGCGACCTCGAGGGTGTGGGTCAGGCGGGTCCGAAAGTGGTCGGAGAAACGGCGCGAGAAGACTTGGGTCTTGTTTTCCAGCCGCCGGAACGCCCGGGCGTGTAGAATCCGGTCCCGGTCACGTTGAAAATCGCTGCGGTAGGGATGCTGAGCTTCGGCATACCGTCGCCCTTGCGACTCCCATAAACCGCATCGCGCCGGTGGGACCACAGCCAAGGTCATGGTCCTAATTATAGGGGTGCGCGGGAAGCGGCTGGAAACCCCCGGCGAGGTGCGGTATCATTGGAGAGGAAAGTCCGGTGCCGACCCGATCAGTGGGCGCAAGCCCACTTTTTTGTTGGCATTGCAAGGTAATGAGATAGGGCGAAGATGAACCGTTCGCCAGATTTGGAAGCGCTGGTGGGTCAAGTGGTGGCCGCTACCGGCCTTGATCTTGTCAAATGCGAGATCAAGGGCGAGGGTGGCCAGAGGCTATTACGGGTGTATGTGGATCAGCCCGGAGGCGTGGGGCTGGCGGAATGTGAGCGGGCGAGCCGGGCGCTGAGCGCGGCTCTCGATGAGCGGGAAGCGGCCGGTGACTTGGCGCTGCCCGGTCCGTTCACCCTGGAAGTGTCGTCGCCCGGGCTGGACCGGCCTTTGGTCAAGCCTGGGGATTACGAACGCTTCTCCGGCCAGCGCGCGCAGGTGAAGACCCGGACACCGGTGGCCGCAAGCCGCTCGTGGACGGGAATCTTAGAGGGGTGCGTGGCCGGGGGTATCCGGCTGCGGCCGGAGGCGAAGGGGGCCGAAACGGTGACCATCGCTTTCGACAACATAGAGCGGGCCCAACTGGCGCCGCTCTGGCCCGCTCCGGGAAAGGCGGCGCGGCCCGGAAAACGGGGCTGAGCCGCGGGTGAAATTATGGCAAGTCCACTGCAACAACAAATTGAACTGATCAGCCGCGACAAGGGCATTGATCCCGCCATCGTGGTGAGCGCGGTCGAGGACGCCTACCTGGCGGCCACCCGCAAGCACCTGAAGACGCTGGAGGAGCTGGAGTCGGTGCTCAACAAGGACACCGGCGAAATTTCTGTCTACGCGGTGAAGAAGGTGGCCGAGGAGGTCACTGACCCGACCCTGGAGATTTCTCTGCACGAAGCCCGGGCCATTGATCCGGCGGCGGAGGTGGGCGGAGAAGTACGCCTGAAGAAGGACACGGAAGGTCTGGGCCGCATCGCCGCCCAGATGGCCAAGCAGATCATCTTCCAGAAGGTGCGCGAAGCCGAGCGCGACACCGTGTACAACGAGTACATTGGCCGGGTGGGCGAGGTGGTCAACGTCACCGTCAAGCGCACCGAGGGTCCGGACGTCATTGTGGACCTGGGGCATACCGAGGCCCGCCTCGGCCGCCGCGACCAATCGCGGCTCGAGTCGTTCGCCAACAACGAGCGCGTGCGGGTGGTCATTCGCGGCGTGGAAAAGGCCGCCAAGGGTCCGCAGGTCATGGTTTCGCGCGCCGATCCGGCGCTGGTGCAAAAACTGTTCGAGGCCGAGGTGCCGGAGATCTACGACGGCACGGTGGTGATCAAGGGCGTGGCCCGCGAGGCCGGGGAGCGCACCAAGATCGCCGTCTTCTCCCGCGACAAGGACGTGGACTGTGTCGGCGCTTGCGTCGGCATGAAGGGCATGCGGGTGCAGAGCATCATCCGCGAGCTGCGGGGCGAGAAGATCGACATCGTCGAGTACAACGAAGACCCGGTCGAGTTCGCCGCCAAGGCCCTCAGCCCGGCCAAGATCAGCCGCGTGACCATCCTGAATGCCGAGGGGCGCCATCTGGAAGTTGTGGTGGACGACAGCCAGCTTTCGCTGGCCATCGGCAAGAAGGGCCAGAACGTGCGCCTGGCGGCCAAGCTTCTCGGCTGGAAGATTGACATCAAAAGCGAAGAGGAAAAGCGCCGCGAGGTGGAAGAGCAGATGTCGGCGCTGGTGGGGGATGGCGTGGTCAGCGAAACGCCCCTGTCGCAGCTGAGCGAGTTGAGCGAGCGCATCACCACCCGTCTGGGCGAGTCCGGCATCGCCACCGTGGAGCAGTTGGGCGGCCTGACCCCGGAACAGTTGCAGGAGATTCCCGGCATCGGGCCCAAGGCGGTGGCCAAGATCTTCGTCGCCGTCAATCGTTTCTTCGGTGTGCTGGAGGGTGAGTCCGGAGAAGGCGCCGAAACCGCGGGCGCCGAGCCGGAACTGACCGCCACCCCCGAGGGCGAACTGGAAGCCACGGGCCAGGATCTGGAGGCCGAGGAGCAGCGCGGGGTGCTCGATGCCCCGCTCGCCGACCGCGCCGAGCTGCCGGCCCGCGACGGTCTCGAACCCGCCGCCGAGTCCGCTGCCGCGCGCGGCGACGACGCCGAAGCCGAAGCCTCGGGATCTCAGTTGGCAAGCAGCAGCGAACCGGAAGGCGCGGCGGCGCCGGAGACAAAAACGCCGGAGCACAATACCTAGGATGGCGACCATTCGCATCAACAATCTGGCCAAGGAACTGGAAGTCAAGTCGCGCGTGATTCTGGACGCGCTGGCGGCCATCGGCTTTCAAGAACACAAGACCCACTCCAGCTCCCTCGATGAAGATGTCGCCGAGCGGGTGCGCCGTTACCTCAAGGGCGAGGAACCGGCGGCTCCGGCCCCGGCGGAAAAACCTGTCCCCGCCGCCCCTGCTGCCGAGCCGGCAGCCGCGCCTCCCGCGCCGGCGGTGAGCACGCCGGTGGAACCGGCCACGCCACAGCCGCGTGTGCCCACCCTGCGCCGTGCCGCGCCCAGCGCTCCGGCGCCGGCGGCGCCGGCGGCCACTCCCCGGCTCCCCACCGCGCCCGAACGACCCAGCTATCGCGCCCCGGTGCATCCGCCCGCCGCGCCGCCCGCACCGGCGGCTCCCGTCACCCCGGTGGCGCCGGTTCGCCCGCCCGCACCCGCTCCGCCGGTTGCGCCCCCGCGCCCCGCGGCTCCCACGCCCGGGCGGCCGCTGGTGCCCGCGCAGCCCCCCACACCGCCCCCGCCGGCGCCCACCATCCGTCGTCCCACGCTCAACGTGGCCTCCCCGGCCGCGGGAGCGCCCATGGCCCCCGGTGCCCTGCCCGGAGCACGGCGCGTGATTGTGCCCGTGGCCCCCACCCGGCCGACCTATACCGCGCCGGAACGGCCCGTGCGGCCCGCTCCCGGCCGCCCCATCGTTCCCGCCCCCGGTCGTCCCATCTATCAGCGCACCCCCCTGGCGCCACGCCCCGGCGCGCCCCGCCCCGGGGTCGGTGCGCCCGCCCCCGATGGCCGCCGTCCCATGCACCCCACCCGCCCCGGGGCCGGACGCGAGACCGCCGCACCCCGCGGCCCGCACCATCTGCGCCGCGAACCGCGCCATAAGGAAGGCGCACAGAAGTTCCAGCCCTCCTCCGCAGCCACTCCGGTAATGGCCACCGCCAGCGCCATCACCATCAGCGAAGGCGTCACCGTCAAAGATCTCTCCGAACGCCTCGGACTGCGCGCCAAGGACGTCATCCGCAAGCTCCTCGACCGCGGCCTCTTTGTCACCGTCAATCAATCGCTCGACACCGAGATCGCCACGCAGGTCGCCAAGGACTTTGGCGCCGTCGCCACCACGGTGAGCATCGAGCAGGAAGCCCTCGGCGCCGAAGCTGCCACCGAAGAAGTCACCGACGGTCAGGCGGGAGCCAACCTCGTTCCCCGCGCCCCGGTGGTCACCATCATGGGCCACGTGGACCACGGCAAGACCTCGCTGCTCGACGCCATTCGCGCCACCAGCGTGGCCGAGGGTGAAGCCGGAGGCATCACCCAGCACATCGGCGCCTACCAGGTCGAGATCAGCGATAAGGCCTCGCCTGCCTACGGCCGCCGCGTGGTGTTCATTGACACCCCCGGCCACGCCGCCTTTACCCGCATGCGCGCCCGCGGCGCCAAGGTCACCGACATCGTCGTGCTGGTGGTCGCCGCCGATGACGGCGTCATGCCCCAGACGCTCGAGGCCATGGACCACGCCAAGGCCGCCGGCGTGCCCATCGTCGTCGCCGTCAACAAGGTGGACAAGCCCGACGCCCAACCCGACCGGGTCAAAAAGCAGCTCGCCGACCGCGGCCTGCTCGCCGAGGATTGGGGCGGCACCACGGTCATGGTCAACGTCAGCGCCCGCGCCAAGACCAATTTGAATCTCCTGCTGGAGATGATCCTGCTGGTCAGCGATCTGCAGGAACTCCGCGCCGACCCCGAGCGTCCCGCTCAGGGCGTGGTGCTCGAAGCCCAGCTCGACCGCGGCCGCGGCACCGTGGCCACCATGCTGGTGCAGAACGGCACGCTGCGCGAAGGCGACACCATCATTGTGGGTTCGGTCATGGGCCGTGTGCGCGCCATGTTTGATGATCGCGGCCGGCCGATCAAGGTCGCAGGCCCCTCCACCCCCGCCGCCGTGCTCGGTCTCGACGGCGTGCCCGGCGCCGGTGACAACTGGCTGGTGGTCAATGACCGCCTCAAGGCCAAACAGATCGCCGGCTTCCGCGAGGAGAAGGAACGCGAGGCGGCCATGGCCCGCTCCTCCCGTCTCAATCTCGAAGCGCTCAGCCAGCAGTTGGCCCGCGGCGACGTCAAGGAACTCAACCTGGTCATCAAAGCCGACGTGCAGGGTTCCGAGGAAGTCCTGGTGGACACTCTCCAGAAACTTTCCACCGACAAGGTCAAGCTGCGCATCATCCACTCCGGCGTGGGCGCCATCACCGAAAGCGACGTGCTGCTCGCCTCGGCTTCCCACGCCGTGGTCATCGGCTTCAATGTGCGCCCCGAGCGCAAGGCCGCCGACCTGGCCGAAGCCGAAAAGGTGGACATCCGCCTGCACTCCATCATCTACGAGCTGAGCGATGAAATCCTGAAGGCCATGCAGGGGCTGCTCGAACCCACCTTCAAGGAGACCGTCGTGGGCCGCGCCGAAGTGCAGCAAATCTTCCGCATCCCGCGGGCCGGCACCATCGCCGGGTGCCTGGTGCGGGAGGGCAAACTCTCGCGCGACTCGCAGGTGCGGGTGCTGCGCGACGGCGCCGTCGTCCACACCGGCAGGCTCGCCTCGCTCAAGCGTTTCAAGGACGATGCCAGTGAGGTGCGCTCCGGCATGGAGTGCGGCGCTTCCCTGGCCAACTTTAACGACATCAAACCGGGCGATATTCTCGAAGCCTTCACCGTCGAGAAGGTCGCCACCCTGCTCTAGCGGGAGACCGGGCCATGGCGGTGGGTTGGGTGCGGTTGGACATCGTGCTTCCCGAAGCGGCTTCACTCAAGGATCGCCGCCAGGTGGTGCGCAGTGTGCGCGACCGCCTGCGGCAACAGTTCAACGTTTCCGTCGCCGAGCTGGACGAGGAAAAGGATCTTTGGCAACGCGCCTCGCTGGGCATCGCCGCCATCAACGGCGATACCCAATATCTGGCCGGTCAGCTGGAGAAGGCGGCCGGCGCCGCCGAACGCATGCTGGCCGGGCAGGACGTCCGCCGCGGCGCGGTGGAGATACTGAACTAAGGAGTACCCATGCCTCACCGCCAGGAGCGCATCTCGGAAACCTTGCGTGATGAACTCAACGAGCTCATTGAGGGCGAGCTGGCCGACCCCCGCATTGGATTGGCCACGGTCAGCGAGGTCAAACTGGAACCGCCCATGCGCCTGGCCCTCGTCTACGTCGCCGTCGCCGGCGACGAACGCGAACAGCAACGCTCTCTCGAGGGTCTCATGGCCGCCCGGGGCTTCCTGAAAGCTGAACTTGCCCACCGCTTGCAGGTGCGTCGTGTCCCCGACCTGCGGTTTGAGCTTGACCGCTCCAGCGAGTACACCGCCCGCCTCGACGCGCTGTTGCGGCGTTCGCGGCAGCGGAATCCCGAAAATCTAGACCAGTAGGAGAATTGATGGCTGAAGTCACCATTACCGTGCGACGCAAGGGCTCCCTCAAGGTGGAGGGTCCATTTCGCCTGATTGACAGCGAAGGCAACGATATCCCCTTGCCTACCAACAAGCCGGCCGTCTCTTTGTGCCGCTGCGGGCAATCCCGCAACAAGCCCTTTTGCGACTCCTCCCACCGCGACTGCGGCTGGGACGCGCCCGAAGCCCATATCCTCGCCCGCGAAAAACTGGCTGCCCAGGGCACACCCAAGTAGTGGAGCATTCTCCCCTTTTCTCATTTTCGGGAAATTGGCCAAAAGTTTTTATTGATTTTAGGATTTCCACGCTACACTTGGCTTATCCACACACTTGACCGTGCCTCCGCAAGGAGCCACGTTTTTGACGCCGGAGCGCGCAAGGCACTCCGGCGTTTTTTTGCTCAGTCGTAAGATGGAGGCATGACCTATTCGAGCAAGTTCCTTGCCCCTTTGGCTGAAGTGGACCCTGCGGTGGCCGACGCCATCGCTGCCGAGGCCGAACGCCAGCACGAACACTTGGAATTGATTGCCTCGGAAAATTTCGTCAGCGAGGCGGTGCTGGAAGCGGCCGGGTCGGTGTTCACCAACAAATATGCCGAGGGGTATCCCGGCAAGCGTTATTACGGGGGCTGTGAATACGCCGATCAGGTGGAAGATTTGGCCCGTCAGCGGGCGCGCGAGTTGTTCGGCGCCGAGTTCGCCAACGTCCAGCCGCACTCCGGTTCGCAGGCCAACCAGGAAGCCTACGCCGCCGTGCTGCAGCCCGGTGATACGGTCATGGGCCTCAACCTGGCTCACGGTGGACATCTCACCCACGGGCATCCCCTCAGCTTTTCCGGCAAGACCTATCACATCGTGCCCTACGGCGTCGACAAGGGATCGGAGACGATCGATTACGATGCGCTGGCCGCCAGCGCCCGCGAAGCCCGCCCCAAGCTCATCATCGGCGGCGGCAGCGCTTACCCGCGCATCATTGACTTCGCCCGCATGCGCGCCATCGCCGATGAAGTCGGCGCCCTCTATCTGGTGGACATGGCCCACTTCGCCGGCCTGGTGGCCGGGGGCGCACACCCCAGCCCCGTGCCCCACGCTCAGATTGTCACCACCACCACCCACAAAACCCTGCGTGGCCCGCGCGGCGGCATGATCCTGGCCCGCAACGAATACGGACCCGCGATCGACAAATCCGTCTTCCCGGGCTCCCAGGGCGGCCCGCTGGTTCACATTGTCGCCGCCAAGGCGGTGTGCCTGCTGGAAGCGGCGCGGCCCGAATTCCGCGCCTATGCAGCTCAGGTGGTGGCCAATGCCCAGGCGCTGGCGGATCAGCTGCAGAAGGAAGGCTTCCGCGTCGTCTCCGGAGGCACCGACACCCATCTCATGCTGGTGGACGTCTTCAGCCAGGGCATCCGCGGCAAGGAGGCCGAGAACGCCCTGCACGCCGCCAACATCACCGTCAATAAAAATGCCATCCCCTTCGATGTCAATCCGCCCATGAACCCCAGCGGCATCCGTCTCGGAACCCCGGCGCTCACCACCCGCGGCATGGGAACCGGCGAAATGCGCCAGATCGGCGCCTGGATAGCCCAGGCACTGCATCATCGTCAGGAAGCAGTGGAACTGCAGAAGGTCCAGTCCCAGGTCCGCGAGCTGGCCCAGGCATTTCCGCTCTATCCGCTGCGCCGTACTGCCGGCCAGGCGCGCTGACCAGGCGCTATATTTGCAACGTGGGGGGATAAATATCCATCCAACCTCTTAAAGGAGGAAGGGTGCTATGGATTTCCGCAGCCGCGCTCCACAGTTTCTACTGCTCGGCCTGAGTCTGCTGTTGGCGGTGAGCATCGCCACGGCGCAGGCCCGTCCCGAGGCTCAGGCTTCTTCGGCCAAGGATCATCAGCTGCAGGCCGAGGTTCAGCAGAAGATCGCCAAGAAGAAGGACATGAGCCAGGTCCATGTCACTGTCGAGGACCGGGTGGCCAAGCTCAGCGGTTCGGTGTCGAACCTGCGCGCCAAGCTGGAAGCTGCCAATCAAGCGCGCGGGGTGGACGGAGTGGATGGGGTGGTCAACCAGATCGCCGTGAACACCGAAACGGTTCCCGATGCCCAGCTCAAGCGCGAGCTGGCCGACCGCTTGACCTACGACCGCATGGGCATGGGGCAGACCTTCAACGCCCTGACGGTGGGCGTGAACCACGGCATCGTGACCATCGGCGGGCAGGTGCGCGACTACCCGGATCGTGACTCAGCGGTGGACATAGTTGTGGACACCAAGGGGGTCAAGGGCGTGGTGGACAACATTGAAGTAGCCGCGCTCTCTCCCATGGACGATCAGATCCGTGTCGCCGCCGCCCGCGCCATTTACGGCAACCCGTCCATGATCCGTTACGCCAATGACCCCGCCCATCCCATCAGAATCCTGGTGCAGAACGGCCGCGTCACCCTGGTCGGCGTGGTGGACTCCCAGGTGGACAAGTCCGTCGCCGGCAACGCCGTACGCGGCTTACCCGGCGTGCTGGGCGTCAAGAACGACCTGGTGGTCGCGGGCGGAACCTAACCCTCAGCCATTCGCGCCGTTGGCAAGTATCGCCAGAAACTCGGCCACGGCGCGAATGCCTCCCTGAAAGCACGAAAGCGCGAACTTTTCGTTGGGGCTGTGCAGGCCGTCGTCAGGCAGGCCAAAGCCCATCATCACGGTAGGCACCTTCAACTCCGAGTCGAACAAAGCCACGATGGGCACCGATCCCCCGGAACGAATAAACACCGGCTCTGCCCCAAAGGTCCGTTGCAGGGCTGTGACCCCGGCCCGGACGAACCGATTCCGCGGGTCCACCAGCACCGGATCGGCCGCATTCAGCAAATTCACCGTGGCGTGAAATCCCGGTGGGGTGAGCCGCTCGACCGCCGCTTTAAACAGAGCGAAGATCTCTTGCGGCTTCTGGTTGGGGACCAGCCGCATGCTCATCTTGGCCGAGGCCCGCGCCGGAATTACGGTCTTCGACCCAGGGCCGGTGAAGCCGCCCGGCATTCCGTGCACGTCGAAAGTGGGCCGCGACCAGGTACGCTCCTGCACCGAAAATCCTGCCTCGCCCACCAGCGCCGAAGCGCGCACTTCCTTCTCTTGATACTCCTTCTCGTCAAACGGCAGCCTCTTCCACGCCGCCATCTCCTCCGGGCTGGGCAGCAGCACACGATCGTAAAAGCCGGGGATCAGAATCTTCCCTTCCGGTGATTTCAGTCCGGTGATCATCCGCGCCAGGGCTTCAAACGGATTCGGCGCCACCCCTCCGTACAGCCCGCTGTGGAGGTCGCGCCCCGGCCCCTGGACTTCAACTTCCGTATACACCATGCCGCGCAGGCCCACATCAAGCGACGGCAAACCGGGCGCGAACATCGCGGTATCGCTCACCACCACACAATCACAGGCCAGGGCCTTCTGGTTCTGGCGAACGTAGGCGTCCACCGCCTCACCGCCCACCTCCTCTTCCCCCTCGATCAGAAACTTGACGTTAACCGGCAGCTTGTGTTCGCTCCGCATCCAAGCGTCCATGGCCTGCACCTGGGCGTACACCTGGCCCTTGTCATCGGCCGCGCCGCGCGCGTACAGGTTGCCGTCTCGAACCGTGGGCTCAAACGGCGGGGTGATCCACTCCCCCAGCGGATCCGGAGGCTGCACATCGTAATGCCCGTAGAACAACACCGTAGGCTG
>Ga0134125_10004391_pt1 | contig 16138 bp, 6 predicted proteins | sample KB31751_FD_96464 | JGI IMG/M metagenome (GOLD analysis project Ga0134125, IMG submission 96464) | Terrestrial soil microbial communities with excess Nitrogen fertilizer from Kellogg Biological Station, Michigan, USA - KB3-175-1 | ecosystem: Environmental > Terrestrial > Soil > Unclassified ... | reverse complement strand
TGTGCCCATGCGCCAGCAGAGCCGCGCGCGTCACATCATTCATCGGCTTCGCCGCCGTCAGCCCGTAGTTGAAGCACGCGCTCATGATCCCCGCAAACGCCGCCACCACAACGCCGCGCGCAAACAGAAACTCCCCATGGCCGCCCGGCGAGACTGCATCTTCTACTTGCTTGCCGGCGAGCTCGCGCTCCTTCATGCGTCCGGCAACGCCGCTGACCGCAATCGCCACCAGGCTAAGCGCCACTCCCGCCAGCACTACGCGGCCCGCCGGATCGCGCGCCACGCCCGCAAGCTCTCCCGCAAACAGCGGCGGGACTAAAGTTCCACAAGCGGTGCTGAAGCCCAGCGCAATCGTGTATCCCAGCGCGATCCCCAGGTAGCGCACGCCCAACCCGAACAGCAGCCCGCCGATCCCCCACATCGCTCCCCAGAACCACGAATAGAACAGCGTCGCTCCGCCAGCGCCGCGCAGGCTTGCGCTCCATCCCGGAATCAGCACCGCCGCAAACACGAGCGGCGCAACGATCCAGCTGAACCATCCCTGCAGGATCCAGTAAATCTCCCAGGACCAACGCTTGATACCGCGGAATGGCAGATAGCAGCTCGCCGCCGAAAGGCCGCCAATCCAGTGATAGACAAGGCCAAGAAACGGATTCGAGTTCAATCGAAGTGCCTCCGCCGCAAACCCGTTCATCGTAGCCCATGCGCCAAGTGGCGCGCGGGCCATACGCCACATCCGGGCGCACTGCGCCAGCTTATTCCGCAATACGGATCGATACAGCCGGATGACCGGCGATATCGCAACCCTCCGAAGCAGAAACTAGGCAGAAACCTCCACTGAGCTAAGCGCAGACGCGATGGCTGTGCCCGCGGTTACCGTATTCGCTGTGCCACCCACATCCCGCCTGCACCAGCGATTTGTCCACCAGCGTGGCTTCAATGGCCTTCAGAACAGCAGCTCCAGCCGCCACTTCTCCAAGATGGTCGAGCATCATCGCCGCGGACCAGGTTTCGCTTGAACAGCGCTGTTTCACTGTATATGAAGGCGGTGCTTTTGAATTGGCCTCGAATGCGCGAGCCAACCACCCGCTGCGAGCGCCAGTTCTCTTCTGTGCCAAGGATTGGGGGTTTGCAGGCCGGCAGATTGAATTACGCATAATTGTATTTAAGATTGTGTACATTTCTCCTGCGGGTTTTTGACAAGGACTCTATGCGCTCTGATTCGGATTCCATATTCCAACTGTCTTCCCGGGATCACCGCAAGATGCGTTCTACAGGGCGCCTCTTCTCTCTGATCGCCTGTTTTTCATTCTGCGCAGCCACTGGCCTGGCTCAAACTCCCTCCGAATGGACCGCTGGCCACGTGATCGTGAATCCTGCGGCCCATTTCGACCAGTCAAAGACGCTGGCCGAAATGGCCACCATGTGGAAACCGCCCGCTGCGCCGGAGAGGGTGCGGCGTCCGAACGCGAGGACGCCTCCAGGTGCACCGCCGGAGGAGCCGGCCGGACCTCCCATGCCGGAAATTCCGGCGGCGGCAGCGGCGATCGAACAGACGACACAAGGCACCAAGCCGGCGCCCGAACTGCTCACGAGTTTCGATGGCCTCGGAGCAGGGTTCTCTGGTCCACAAGGACCGGCGGCGGGACGGAATCCATCGGACAATAGCCTCGCGATCGGACCTGACGAGATCGTGCAGATCGTGAACTCACACATGGCGATCTACAACAAACAAGGGAAGGTTCTGTTCGGGGCAGTGGTGACGAACACGATCTTCGCGGGCTTTGGAGGGCCATGCGAGCAGCAGGTGAGCGGTGATGCTGTGGTTCGCTACGATCAGCTCGCGCATCGCTGGCTGTTTGTGGTCCCCATCTTCCGCCGGCCGGCGCCGGATGCTCCGTACGCCATGTGCTACGCGGTAAGCACGGGGCCTTCTCCGATGGGCCCATATTACCGCTACGAATTTACGCGACCGCTGTTTCCTGACTATCCACGTCCTGCGATTTGGCCGAACGGCTATTATCTGCCAACAAGTACCGGCGACACGGTGATCCAGAAACACATCTGCGCCGCAAATCGCGACGCCATGCTGCAGGGAAAGCCGGCCTCTGAGCAATGCTTCATCATTGACGGCGTGAACTTCCTGAACGCGGCTGACGTGGATGGAACTCGCCTGCCGCCTCATGGCATGCCGGAAGTGATTCTGGCAGCCGGGGGAACTCAGCTCAAAAAGCAGTTCGAGGATGACGCACTGATGGCCTGGCGCGATTCCATCGACTGGAAGCATCCCGAGCGGTCGCATGTGGATGGTCCGGAGCGAATCCCGGTAGCTCCCTATCATTACCTTTGCGACGGCCAGCTTTCCAAGTGCGTCCCTCAGCCGGGCACAACAACGCGATTGGATGCGCAGGGCGACAAACTGATGCAACGTATGGTGTATCGCAATCTTGGCGCGAAGCAATTCATTGTCGCTGCGCACTCAGTGGATACCAGTGCCGGGGGCGGCGGAGTGCGCTGGTACCAGCTGGCGGTGAAACGCGATGCCACTCTGCAGCTGGTTCAGCAGGGCACCTACGCGCCGGACGGAAACTTTCGCTGGATGCCGAGCATCGGCATGGACCGCAAAGGCGATATTGCGGTGGGCTACTCCTTCGGGGACAAGCAGGACTTTCCCGGGCAAAGGCTCGCGGCCCGCATGGCAAACGACAAGCCTGGAACGATGACTCTGCACGAGTCGATCCTCGCCGATGGCAAGGCTGCACAGACCAACACGCTCCGCTGGGAGGATTACACGACGCTGGCAATGGACCCGACCGATGACTGCACCTTCTGGTACGTCGGTGACTATTTAAAGGCAGGCGAAAGCAGCTACTCCACGAAGATCGGCGCGTGGCGACTGCCGGGATGCGCTGCTTCTCGCAAGCCCTGATGTTGGGGCGCATGGAATTGCGAGCGCCGTGTTGTGGTTTCGGATCGCTTTCTTGTATACATTTATGCCTACAATGTCGTATTTTTCCGAGGGCGGTACGATTCCACGAAATCCGGGATAAAAGCTCTTTTCGGAAGCTGCAATTTCCCTTTCGGGATCAACATGGACTGAGACTTTGATTGTCAGAGGCGCACGATGAAGAATCGCAGGACCTTTCAAGCAGCTGCAGTTTGCGTAGTGCTGGCGCTCGTTGCACTAACTCCGGTAGCGAACGGACAAAGACGTCGTGGCGGAGGCGGCGGAGATGGCTTCAGCTTCCGCTTCCTCGGTCCGGCGGCGGGCAATCGCGTGGCCGCAGTGTCCGGTGTGCCCGGCGATCCAAACACATGGTATGCCGGAGCGTCCTCAGGCGGCATCTGGAAGTCGACCGATGGCGGATCGAACTGGCGTCCCATCTTCGATGACCAGGATGTTGCGGCAATTGGCGCCCTTGCAGTAGCTCCCAGCTCTCCCAACATCGTATGGGCCGGTACGGGCGAGGCGTGGGCGATTCGCGATATCGATGTAACGGGCGATGGCGTGTACCAATCCCCGGATGGCGGCAAAACATGGAAGAACATGGGCCTGAAGGATACGGGTCGCATCGGGCGCATTGTCATCGATCCTAAGAATTCAGACAACATCTATGTGTGCGCGCTTGGTCGCCTCGCAGGCCCGCACAAGGAGAAGGGCGTTTATCACTCCACGGACGGCGGCAAGACCTGGGTGCAGTCGCTCTTTGTGAACGAGAACACCGGATGCTCGGGCCTCAACATGGACGCCCACGACTCGAACACCCTCATTGCCGGCATGTGGCAGGTGGAGATGCACACGTGGGGAGAGTTCAGCGGCGGCGAAGGCAGCGGCGTTTACATCACCCACGATGGGGGCGCCCATTGGCGGCATGTGGAAGGTCGCGGCATGCCAAAACCCCCGGTCGGCAAAATCGATGTGGCGATTGCTCCGACGGATTCCAATCGCATGTATGCGCTGATCGAAACAGACAAGCAGGGCTCATTCTGGCGGTCTGATGACGCTGGCGAGAGTTGGCGTGTCACCAGCTGGGACCGCACACTGATCGGCCGCGCCGGGTATTACATTCGCATCGCAGTGTCGCCATCGGACGAGGACAGGGTTCTGCTGTCCAACAGCGGATTCCACCTCTCAGAAGATGGAGGCGAAACTTTCAAAGAGGTTCCATGGGGCGGCGACAACCATGACATCTGGTTCGATCCCACCGATTCCAATCGCTTTTCCATCACCTACGACGGCGGCCTGGACATCACCAACACAGGCGGCAAGGGATTCCAGCGAGTAACTCTGCCCATCGGCCAGATGTATCACGTTGCGGTGGACGATCAAATTCCCTACTACGTCTACGGCAACATGCAGGACAACAGCACGATGCGCGGCCCCAGCATTCCCGTTGGCGGTGGCGGCCGCGGATCTGAAGTTGGATGGGACCATGGCATTGGCGGATGCGAGTCCGGCTTCACCCTGCCGGATCCAACCGATCCCAATGTGGTGTGGGCTTCCTGCTATGCCGATGAGGTGACGCGCTGGGACGCTCGTACGCGGCAGGCGCGTTCGGTGAGCCCCTATCTGCACACGCTGGATTCAGCGCCGACGCAGATCAAGTATCGCTGCCACTGGACGCCGCCGCTGGCGATCGATCCGTTCGACCACAACACGATCTACTACGGCTGCCAGGTTGTGTTCAAGACGACGAACAGCGGTCAGAGCTGGACCGTCGCCAGCCCTGATCTCTCAACCCAGGATCCCAGCCGGATTGTCTCTTCGGGTGGATTGATCGGCGATAACCTGGGGCAGTTCTATGGCGAAGTGGTGTTCGCGATTGCGCCATCGACGGTTCAGAAGGGGCTGGTGTGGGCCGGCACAAACGACGGCAAGGTTTGGTACACCACGGAAGGCGGCGGCAAGTGGACCGACGTGACCAAGAACATCGGTATGCCGGTATGGGGAACGGTGACCAGCATCGAACCCTCGCACTTCCAGGCTGGAACGGCTTACGTTTCTGTGGACTATCATCTCGTCGACGATCGAGATCCTTACATTTACAAGACCACCGACTTCGGCAAGACATGGACAAGAATCACCAGCAACCTTCCTACCGGGCCGCTCGCTTATGTAAGAAATGTTTCCGAGGACCCGAATTGCCAGGGCTTGCTGTTCGCCGGCACAGGACATGCGCTCTATTACTCACTCGACGACGGAGCGAAATGGACGCAGATGCGCAGCGGGTTACCGCCCGCCCCCGTCACCTGGACGGTGGTTCAAAAGCGCTTTCATGACCTGGTGGTTTCAACCTATGGCCGCGGATTCTACATCCTGGATGACATCACTCCGCTTGAGCAAATGGCGAAGGAGAAGGCCGCGCCGGAAGCGGAGTTGTTTGCCCCGCGCAACGCATACCGGCTGGGCAAATACGACCGCGCCATCCTGAACTACCAGCTGAAAGAAGCGCCAAAGGGACCAGTGCGCTTTGAAATTCTCGGGCCCGATGGGAAGGTGGTTCGCAAATTGACCAGCATGGGTCATCCCGGAATCAATCGCGTTGCCTGGGACATGCACTACGACGGGCCTCATGTGGTTCAGCTGCGCACCGTTCCGCCAGAGGACCCCCACATCTGGGAAGAGGAGCGCTTCAAGGGCAAAGACGTGCGCGGCATTACCCACTGGGGGATGCCAGTAGAGCAGCAAGGGCCGCTGGCCGCTCCGGGCAAGTACACCGTGAAGATGACCGTCGGTGATCAGAGCTTCCAGCAGCCGCTCGAGGTACTGATCGATCCGCATAGCGCCGGCACGCAGCAAAGTATTGAAGCCACATTGAAGCTGCAGTTGCGCATCGAGGATGATGTGACTCGCGTGGCGGACATGATCAATCGCATCGAGTGGATGCGGAAGCAGCTTGAAAGCCTGGAAAAGATGTACGCCGCCGATCCTCACGATGCCGAGATGCTGAAGTCCGTGAAAGATACCGACCAGAAGATGCAGGACGTGGAATACACGCTGGTCTCGAAGGACCTTGTAGCGAGCGATGACAAGTACTATGTCTCGGCCTATAAGGTCTACTTCAATCTGCTGTGGCTGAATGGAGAAGTGGGTCAGGGCGCCGGTGATGTCGCCGGGGCGGGTGATTACGGGCCCACCGACACCTCCGTCTCTTTGTTGGCGCAGATCGAGCAGGACATGAACAAGGGCGAGGCAGCCTACAAAGAGCTGATGGCAACTGTCGTTCCGGCATTCAATCGCACGCTGGCCGGCAAGGGCCAGATTCCGTTGGCCACTGCAACTCCGGCGCGGGCACAATCCGGCGGAGAATAAGTCGCGCAGCACGTTAGGTTCGCAGCTCGAATGCCAGCGGCGCCGGGAAGATTTCGGCCCGTTGGCATTTGGCGGATCTTCCTACCGTCTCATACGAGAGGTCCAATGTCTGGCTCAACACAATGCATCAGGATTCTCATTCTGGGGATGGGTGATCTTGGCGTTCGCATTGGTCAGAAGGTCATGGAAGGAGGCTTTGCCTCGGAGTGCCTTCTGGCTGGCAAGAGCGATGCCGCAGAGCAGTGGGCCCGGCTGTTTCATATTTCCAGCGGTCGGCCGATCGCTGCTGCAAAGGTCGACGGGTTGGATGTCGACGCGCTGAAGGCGCTCCTCACTCGTTTTGAACCGGAGCTGATTATCCAATGCGCCGCGCTCCTCTCGCCGTTCGCGCTGAAATCCATTCCGACCAAGGCCGCGAAAGCAGCGGTGGAAGGGGGCTTCGCATTGCAGCTGGCAGCCCAGCTGCCGGTCGTTCGCGCGCTTATGCAGGCGCGGCGCGAAATCGGGATGCATTGTCCGGTGATCAACTGCTCCTATCCGGATGTAACGCACCCGATTCTGGAGGCGGAGGGTTTGGCCCCGACCATCGGTATTGGGAACGTCGCGATCATGGCGATGTGGTACCGGCGCAATCTTCCGGATGCCGGCGAAGATGCTCTCAAGGTGGTTGGCCAACACGCGCAGCTTGGCCCGTGCCTTGCAGGAAAGCTCGCCGCAGCTGAAACACCGGTGCCAATGGTCTACCTGGAGGGCCGGAAGCTGAGTCCGGAGCAACTCCTCTTCGATACGGGGCTTCAGGGCGGCGCCGCGATGAACCATCTCGCCGCCGCAACAATCATTCCGATTCTTCGCGGGTTGACAGATCGCGATGGACTCGTTGAGACGCACGCGCCCGGAGTTTTTGGCTTGCCGGGAGGGTATCCCGTACGCTTCAGGCGCGGTGAACTGGAGTTGAGGCTACCCGACGGACTCACTCGCGAAGAAGCGGTCAGCTTCAACCGCGTTGCGGCAAAAGCGGAGGGCATCGAACGAATCGATGAGGATGGCACCCTCTACTACACGGAGCACGCGCGGCAGAGCGTCGCACCGTTCTGCCCGGAGCTCGCGAAGCCACTGCATCCGCGCGACGCGGAGAAGCGCTTTCAGGTCCTGCGGGCGCTCGCGCAAGCGTGAGGTCGAGTCGACCCTATTGGCTGTTTGCGTTGGGTGAGAAAGCAGTGCTTGTTCCGCCCTCGGGTATACCCCGAGGATCGGGCTCAACTGTCACAGCTTGCGTGAGCGTCTGGCCATCGACGGTCAGGCGCACAGTATATTCTCCCGGCTGGAGACCCGCTTCGGTGCGCGGCGGCCGATCGCTCTGGGCATGAGACGCAGGATTGCGCGAGGCTGAACCGGAAGGATGACAAGCATCCACCATCGGCGCCGTTGAATGCCCCGCGGCGCCAATGCTACGCGTTGGATGGACATCGAGCGAAACACGATGTGTGCCGGCTTTGTCTGAGGGTGGCGGAGGCTGCTGCTCCCAGATCGCCTGCACATCGATGGCCTCGGTATCGACGGGCTTCACAGGAATATCGCTGGCGAGGCAGGCGCGCACCGATCCTTTGCTATCCACAAGTTCGATCTTCAGCGGAGTTGTGGCGTTCTGCCTGAGGTAGTAGTACGCCACCACGCCGCCGGGAGGATTGAGTTCCTGCGGCTCTTCGTGCGGGAGCGGCGTTCCGTTCATTCCCCCTTGTCGGACGGCGAAGGATTCGCCCGGCGCAAAGAGATACGCGCTCGATGTGGCGATCTTCCGGCCAGCGGCTGCAATTTGGCGCAAGGAACTCATCCTGTCGAGCACCCAGAAACCGCGGCCGAAAGTGGCGATGGCGAGATCATCGCCATGAACGACGATATCGCGGACGGAGGTCACAGGCATGTTGAGTTGCAGCGGCTGCCAATGATCGCCGTCATCGAACGAAATGTACACGCGGAGTTCCGTGGCCGCGTAAAGAAGGCCCTTCTGCTTCGAGTCCTCCTTGATGGAGTTGACGAAAGCGCCGTCGGGAATTCCGCTCGTGATCTTCGTCCAGCTTTTGCCGCCATCGTGCGTACGAAAAATATAGGGATGCATGTCGGCGAGCCGATGGCGATCCACGGAGATGTACGCGGTTGGCGTGTCGAAATGCCCGGCTTCGACCTGGGAAATCTTGCTCCAGGCGGTGAGCGCCGGCGGCGTGACGTTGTTCCACCTTGCGCCGTCGTCGGTGGTGATGTGAACAAGGCCGTCGTCGGTGCCTGCCCATACTGTCTTAGCATCGAGCGGCGACGGGCTGATGGTATAGACAACACCGAAGCGATGCGTCATCGGCTCATCGATATCTTTCGCGGTGATCGCATCGAGGGTTGCGGGCAGGGGCGGATCGACGCGCGTGAGGTCAGGGCTGATCTTTTCCCATGTCCTTCCACGATCGCGGCTGCGGAAGACAAATTGATTGGAGTAGTAGAGGGCCTGGTCGGCAGAAGAAAAAACCTCAGGTAGGGTCCACGTCTTGCGGTCTGGGTCATTCGGATCGGCGGCGGGAAGGTCGCCTGACGGCAAAGCAATGTTGAGCGACTGATCGCACACGCGGCCATTGCCGTAAAGAACTGTCGCGCGCTTCGGATCGGGATCGGGAACGACAGTATTGCTTTCGCCCGAGAGGCAAGTGGGTTCCCAATCGCGGAAGTTGAGAAGGCCAAATCGCGACCATGTGGCGACTCCTACCGCGCCTGAGTCCTGCTGCGCGCCATACAGCCGCCAAGGCCAATCGCTGCTCGCCGCAACGTGGTAAACCTGTGCGGTGGGCTGGTTGTACCAGGTGCTCCATGTCTGTGCGCCGTCGACGCTGACAACCGTGCCCTGGTCTGTCGAGAGCACCATGCGATTGCCATCGCGCGGGTTGATCCACATCTGATGATCGTCGTCCCCTCCAGGCGAACCTTTCACAGCCACAAAGGTCCTGCCGCCATCGCGCGTTTCAAAAGTTCCCGTGTTGCTGACGTAAGCGCGATCGGGATTCGTTGGATCGACCGCTACGGCTTCGAAATACCACCCGCGCTGCCAGAGTCGCTGTTCGCTGTTGACCAGCTTCCATGTCGCGCCGGCGTCATCCGAGATGTAAACGCCGCCTCCCGTCTCGCGGGGCGGCCCCGCGGCCGGTATCGGCTGGCCATTCGACCGAATCGGCCTTGCAATGGGCGTTCCTAAATCATCGACGACAGCCCAGAGGCGCTTAGGATTGCTCGGCGCAACGGCAATGCCGATCTTGCCAACGTAGTCAACCGGGGGAAGACCCGCGGTGAGCTTTTGCCAGGTATCTCCGCCGTCCGTGGATTTATAGAGGCCGCCACCGGGCAAATTCGCAGGAGCATATACCGACCAGGGCGGACGGCGGGTACTCCAAAGCGATGCGTAGACCGTGCGCGGGTGCTTGGGATCGATGGCAAGGTCGATCGCGCCAACATCGTTCGGTCGACGCGCGTCGAACAGCACCTTCTTCCAGTGCGCCCCGCCATCCGTGGAACGATAGACGCCGCGGGTCGGGTTGGAATCATAGATGTGGCCTAATGCGGCGACATAGACAATCTCCGGATGATGAGGGTCGACGACGATCCGGCCGATCTGGCTGCTGTCCTCCAGGCCGACGGCGCTCCAAGTCTTTCCGGCATCGATGGATTTGAAGACGCCGATGCCGTAGGAATGCTGGCTGCGGATATCGGGCTCGCCCGTGCCCACATAAACGATGTTCGGGTCCGACGGCGCAACCGCGATCGCTCCGATGGAGCCGATGGGAATGCCCTGATCACTGACGGGAAACCATGTGCGGCCGGAGTTTTCTGTCTTCCAGACGCCGCCGCCAACGGAACCCATATAGAAGGTGTCGGGCTGGCTTGGAACACCGGCGACGGCGTACGCCCGGCCGCCGCGCATCGGACCCACATCCCGCCATTCCAATCCGCCGAGGAGGGCAGTGGGAACCTGCCCCGAGACAGGCTGAGGCTGCTGGGCCGCCGCTGAGCGAGGTGCAATACCGAGAAACATGGCTGCAGCAATCGCGAAGCCAATGGGACTCAAACCCCGACGTGCGACTTTCATTCCGTGCGTTCCTCCTGACTAGAAACTTACTTGCGCGGAGAACTGCATGAACCGCGCCGGAAGTTGGCTGGTGACGCCGTAGGTCGGCGCGCCAAATCCGACTCCAGGAGCGGAGCCATTGCCGAAGGTTCCACTGTAGCCGACGAAATTTGCATGGTTGAGCAGGTTGAAAGCCTCTGCGCGCAACTGCAATTGCAAGGAGTCATGCGCGAGCGAGAACGCACGGCTGATACTGGGATCGACCGAATAGACAGGCTTGCCGCGTCCGGCGTTTCGACTGATAACGGCCGCCTTGACAACAGGACGGTCCGCGCTTGCACCAGTATCGCCGCTATTCACCGTACCTGTGACGATGTTGAATGGAAGGCCGCTCGCCAGCGTTGCGATACCGCCGATCTGAACCTTGAACGGAGCCATGTATTCGCCGCTCAGGACGAAGCGATGGCGCTGGTCGTAGATCGCCGGGCCGTACTCTTCGTGCTGTGTGAAGTTGGCATCGTTGGGGTTCTGCGAGGTGGTGTCGGGATCGACGTTGTCGAGCGTATGGGACCATGTGTAGCTCGCGAGCATCGCGAAGCCGCGGGTGAAGTGATGACGCACGTTCAGATCGAGCGCGTTGTAGTGCAGATACCCGTCGTTCACGTCCGTCTGGATGACGCTGTAAGGCGGAGTGGCAACGCTTTGTGGGGATCCCTGCTTGCTGCTTGCATCGCACGCGAGGCTGCGCTGCGCATACCAGGAGATCCAGTACGGGCGGGAGCAGTTGGCTTGTTGGGCGGTACGCTGGTATCCGCTGTCAGGAATGGGATTGTAGTTAGCGTCCAGGATCACATTTCCGGAGCACTGGGCCGTTCCGGTGCCGGGGCTGGTACCGCTGGCGTTGCAGTTCTTGCCCAGGAATGAGGCGTTGGGCAGCGAGCGGACGAAAGGGGAGGGGCTGTCGATGTCCAGCGGACGAATGATGCGCAGCGTGTGGGTTCCCACGTAATCGATGCTCATCACCCAGCTGCGCGGGAGCCGCTGCTCCAGACTGGCCGTGTACTGCTCGGAGTAGGGATTCAGCAGCGCGCCAGGGTAGCCCTTCAGCACGGATGTGGAGAACCAGCGGTTCAGATAAGCAGACTGCCCCGGGCGCACGTAGAGGCTGCGAATGGGAGCGATGGCGCCTGACGGAAACGCGGGAAGCGGCGCGCCCGCGACGCTAGTGGGGAAACCGACCTGACCGGGAGACGCCGTGTAGGTGAATACGCCGTTAGGCTCTCCCAGTGCATAGCTCGCAACTGCATTGTCGACGACCTGCGAGTAGTAGATGCCGAACCCGCCGCGAATGACGGTGGCTCCGTTCCCGCGCGTATCGAAGACGAAGCCGGCGCGTGGAGCGAAGTTGAGTACAGCGTCGGTCAATGTCTGGCGCTCGTAACGTATGCCGCCGTTCAGGGTCAGCCGCGGGAAAACGGCGAAATCATCCTGCACGAAGAGCGACCAGAGCTGGTCATCGACAAGGTAGTTCGCATTACCGTAGCTCTGCTGGTAATTTGCGACCTTGGTGATGTCATTGAGGTATGCGCTGCTTTCGCATACGCTGGCGACTTGGGTGCAGACGTTGTAGGTGAATTTGCCGAGGAAGATCGGGCCGCCGAACTCCTTGCTGTTGCCGCCATTGTGAGCTGCGATGATGCTCGCGCCGGCAGAGACCTGATGCCGGCCGAGACCGGCGGCGAGTGTGTCGGAAAATTCATACTGCCGGTTCATGAGCAGCGCACTCTGTGACGTGCCGGAGGTAAAAGTTCCGCCTGAGGAGATGGGCACGACGAACTGCGTGCTGTAGAGCACAGGATCGAACTCTGTGACTGGGGAGCCAAACTGGAATTGGAGGCGCGCATTGTTAACGAAGCGCGTGCCGAGTACAGCTGTCTCGCCGAGCACGCCTGAATAGGTGCGGCGGCGGAAGATGCGCGCGACGTTTGCCAGACTGGAACCGCCGACGATTCCATTTGGGTTGGAGTCGGAAAAGTTGTCGGCGTCGGCGCGGAAAAAAGCGCTGTTGTTTGCGCCAAGTTGGCGATCCAGGCGGATCAAGCCAAGCCACCCGCGGTAGTGGCCAACGTAGCTGCCCGGCGCTAGAGGAGAGGTGATAGGTGAGGCTTTGGCTTCGCGGTTGAACTCCGCGGCCGTGAAGATGTGCAGAGTGTGAGCTGCGCCCAAGCTTCCGGAGAGCGATGCAGCGCTTTGGCCAAGCACGTCACTGGTCACCTGGTTGCCGCTGGTGGCGTTCAAGTTTGTAAACCCGGTGAGCTGTGCCTGGGCAGCCGCGGGCCGCCAGAGTTCGAGGAACTGACCGTGAAGGCCATCGCCGCCGCTGCGGGTGACCACGTTGATGACGCTGCCCGAGGATGCGCCATGTTCCGCGGAGAAGGCATTGGTCAGAACGGTCAGCTGATCGACAGCCATCAGCGGGATGTTGGTAAAGATGGTCTGACGGCCCCACATATCGATCGCGTTTGCGCCATCCGCGACAAAGAGCGCCTGCCGCCGGCCGGCGCCGTTGGTTGTGAACAGAAACTGATTCATGAAGATGTCTCCCTGGTTGATCGCAGGGTGATTCGCGGCATCAAGCAGGGGCAGATAGGTGATACGGCGAGTGGGTACGGGCAGATTCTGACTCTGCGAGCCGGTAATGAATAAGCCCAACTGCGGCTGGTCAACCCGAAGATCGTTCGCAACGCCTTTGACGTTTACAGTCGAGGTTTCTCCAGCGACGCGAAGCGTGAGCTGGAGGACTGCGCTCGAACCGGCGGCGAGGACGACATGATTCTCATCCGCCTCTGCGAATCCGGCGAGTGTTGCGCTGACGCTGTATTCACCGCTGACCGGAAGGCCCGCCAGAGAGAAGCGGCCCACGGCGCTCGAATCCACGGTTCGGGTTTCGCCGGAAAGGGTATTGTGGACAGAGATGTGTGCCCCTAAGATCGGAGCGTGATTTACATCCAGCACGGTGCCGCGAATCGTGGCAGTATCCGGAGTCTGCGCCGCAAGGGGCGCGGCGATGAGGCTGCAGACAATGGCGATGGAACGAAGAGTCAAGCCGGAATCTCCAGAGTTGCACGGTATGCAATCGCGCCGGCACTTCCCCGGTTGAGAAGAATGGATGCGAGTTTGTATACAATTCTGCCCTACTCATCTTAGAGAGGCAACAATGTTGGCCCTCGCAAGTTGCGGGTCGCATCGACACGAATGACATTACTGGATCTTTGTTCGTATCTAGGGCTCGGGGCAGCGGGCTCCATCGTAGTCAATCTGCTGATCGGGTTACTGCTGTCGATGCGGTACAGTCCAGTTCGGTTTTGGCCTCATCGGCACATCAATATTTTTGCCTTCCATCGCTGGACTGCCTATCTCGCGATCGCACTGGTGCTGGCGCATCCGGCTGTGCTGTTGTTTGTGCATCAGCCGCGCTTTCGCATCATCGACGTTCTGTGGCCGGTGCATTCCTATCTGCAGCCCACGCTGAATACGATTGGAGCGATTGCGTTGTACGTGCTGGTTCTGGTGCTGGTCACTTCCCTCCTGCGGACGCGAATAGGCCGCCCGCTGTGGCGACGATTGCACTATTTGGTTTTTCCAGCGGCGGTATTGCTATTCATTCACAGCATCTACACTGACCCAAATCTGAAGGACGGTCATCCCGACCTGCTGGACGGAGGAAAAATCTTTCTCGAGATTGCTGCATTGCTGACGATTGCTGCGACTGCCGTGCGAATTCGCCTGCATGGCCGAGGGCTTCGACCGGAACTCGCAACCCGGCCGAAGCTGGACCGCGGCGAATCGTAGCAATGCGCGAGCCGAAAACAGCGCCAAGGGGCTAATGGAAATCATGCGAGCGTAGTTCCAGTGCATGATCTTGCAGCGGGAACAGGCGAACCGCCTTCACATGGACCACTCCGTCCTGGTTCTGAAGAGGTCCTTCCACCATCAGAAATTTGCTGCGGGTTACGACCAGCTTTTGTCTCTCATAAAGGTCAGGGGTGATGATGACATTTGCGATCCCTGTTTCGTCCTCCATGGAAAGAAAGATGAACCCTTTGGCTGTTCCCGGTCGTTGACGGGCGATGATGCAGCCGGCTGTCCGAACAGTTTCCCCATCCTTGCAAAGCCGAAGTTCCTGCGCAGACAGTACCTGTTGGCGCCGCAACACTGGACGCCGGTAATGCATTGGGTGCCGTCCCACGGTGAGTCCGGTACCCGCATAATCGGAAACCAGCCGTTCGCCAGTAGTCATTTGCTGCAGTGGGACAGATCTCTCATCCTCACACCGTAAGCCGCTCTGCTGAGCAAGCAAAGGCCCTTCCAGTTTGCCGGCCCTCTCCACCTGCCACAGCGCATCGCGGCGATGCTCCACGCGGCCAAGGCGATTCATCGCTCCGATGCGGGCCAGCAAGGTAAGCTCTTTGCGATTAAGGCACCGGACACGAACAGCAATATCCTCCACGGAATGAAACGGTCCGGATTGGTTCCGCTCCCTCACCAGAGCTTCGCATGCGTGCTTGCGAAGTCCCTTCGCATAACCCAGCCCCAGTCGTAAGGAGAGCTCTCCACCGGGCTCATGCTCAATCGTGCATGCCCAGTCAGAAACCTGTGCATCGATAGGCTTCACGCGAAGCCCATGGCGCTGCGCATCCTTCACCAGCACAGCTGGCATATAAAAACCCATCGGCTGATTGTTAAGGATGGCGCAGGTGAAGGCGGCCAGATACTTCACCTTGAAATATGCGGAGGCATACGCAATGAGGGCGAAGCTGGCCGCATGAGACTCCGGAAACCCATAAAGTGCAAACGAGCTGATGTTTTCAATGATCGTCTCCTGAATCTTTGGTGCGATGCCATTGGCGGTCATCCCCGCGCGGAGCTTCCCTTCGAGGTTCTTCATGCGCTCCCAGGACCTGCGCATTCCGACTGCCCGGCGCAGTTCTTCGGCCTCCGCGCCGGAGAAGTTAGCGACCGTCATTGCGATGCGAAGCAGCTGCTCCTGAAAGAGCGGCACACCGAGCGTTCGCTTCAGAACCGGCTCCAGCGATGGGTGGGGGTAGGAGACTTCTTCCTTTCCCTGCCGCCGCCGCATGTAGGGGTGCATCATTTTGCCCACGATTGGCCCGGGCCGAATGATCGCGACCTGGACAACGAGGTCATAGAACTTCTTTGGGCTGTTTCGAGGCAGCGAAGCCATCTGTGCGCGGCTTTCCACCTGAAACATGCCTACTGTATCGGCCTCACGAAGGGTCCTGTAGACCTCTTCGTCCTCCGGCAGTTGGGCGAGGTCCACCGGATCGCCATAGTGCTGCGGAATTAAATCCACGCAGTCCTTGAGCACAGCCATCATGCCGAGGCCCAGCAAATCGACCTTGATGATGCCCATATCCGCGCAGTCCTCTTTGTCCCACTGGACGACGGTACGGCCCGGCATCGAGGCTCGCTCCAGCGGGACAACCTTGTTCAGTTGCCCCTGGCAGATGACCATTCCGCCGGAGTGCTGCCCAAGATGACGCGGCAGGTCTTGAATGCGCATGCAGAGCTCAAGATATTTGGCGATCCGGGGATGTTTTATATCAAAGCCCGCGTTTTGGAAGGAGTGGGCCATCGTGTCGGTCTTTCCTCTCCACTCCCACTGGCTGACAAGGCTGGAGAGCCGGCCGAGCGAGTCCCGATCG
>Ga0134125_10004390_pt1 | contig 16142 bp, 19 predicted proteins | sample KB31751_FD_96464 | JGI IMG/M metagenome (GOLD analysis project Ga0134125, IMG submission 96464) | Terrestrial soil microbial communities with excess Nitrogen fertilizer from Kellogg Biological Station, Michigan, USA - KB3-175-1 | ecosystem: Environmental > Terrestrial > Soil > Unclassified ... | reverse complement strand
AGGCGCTGAAGGCTTTTACCCCCAGACCTCCGAGTGGCAACGCAGCTCAACCGGTGATCACGCCGACTCCCCAGCCCACGACGAATCCCGGCGCCGTTCCGGGCTTGTTGGGTGGGGGCAGCCCTCAACCGGCATAAATCGAGACCTCAATACCGAAAGAGGAAAGAAGGACGGGTTTACGCCCGTCCTTTTTCTTTGAAGCTATGGGGACGGACCCCAATTTCTCTGCGAGGATTTCCGTCCAGCGCCCACTACATCTGAGAAACCCATGGCGCGGATATCCCGTCTCGTTCTGGAAAATGTGGCGCATCACGTGGTCGCTCGCGGTGTCGGTCAGATGCGCATCTTCCGTAACGGCTTCGACAAGCGCAAGTACCTGATGCGCTTCGCTCTCATTGCCGAAGAGGAAAATGTGCTGGTCCACGCCTATTGTTTGATGGATAACCACGTCTATCTCATCGTCACACCCTCCGATCCGAACGGCCTCGCGCGCTTGTTCCGCCGCATGCACACCTGGTGGGCAATGAAACTCAACCGCTGGCTGGAGCGCTCCGGCCACGTTTTCCAGAACCGCTTCCACTCCTCACCGCTCGACGAGAACCATTACTGGACGGCCATGCGCTACGTCGAAGTAAATCCCCGGCGCGCGGGACTTCGGGCAACTCGAAGATTGGGAACTCTCGTCGGCGAAAGCGCATCTGACCGGAGCACAAGACCCGCTGGTTCCCTTGGCGGAAGAGATCGGACGCAGGCGCTTCACCGCCGCGCAATGGCGAGAATTCCTCGATGGCGCCGACGCGGAGAAGGAGCGTGCGCTGCGTTCGGCTCTCAAAGGCTCGCGCCCTTGCGGAGCCACCGAGTGGATCGTCGCCTTGCAAGAAAAGTTCAAGCGCAAGCCGTCCTCATCCCCCCGCGGACGGCCTGGAGGCGTGCTGCACTCTCCTACGATCGCATAACAGCACGGTTCTGGAATTCGGGCTCTCGTTGAGCCAAAAACGGCGAGAGTTCGCGTCAATTAAGTTAAGCCTTTGTGGCGCGAAAGCGGAATGCTCGCGCCCCCACGTCAACCTGAACGTTTGCGAATCCCGCTGCTTGGAGCCGATCCGGGAAGCTTTTGGGATCGACCACAACCATCGTGTCAAACAAATGAAGCAGGCCGAAGATTCGGCTATAGAGGCTGTCAGTGCCCGCAAATGTAGCGCCTGGACGCAAAACGCGGGCAACTTCCGCCAATAGCCGGTCTTGCAGTTCGGCCGAGGGAACGTGATGTAGCATCGTAAAACTCACGGCTGCGTCGAAGCTCGCGTCAGGGAACGACATCGCCGTTGCATCTTCGTTCAACACCGTAACGTTTCGGCCGTCGAGGCGGCGCGACAGCGACTTTGCTAAAGCAGCGTCGATCTCCACGCATGTCAACTGATCGACACGGCTGCAAATCAGATCTGTCGTAATACCGGGCCCGGGTCCGATTTCGAGAACCCGCGAGCCTAGTGCAACTCCGTCCAGGGCCCATGGAAGTATTTTCGTCTCCACGGTTTTCCTCCACAGCGCGGAACGGCAGATCCACCTGTGAACCGAGTTCATGTTAGTGACCACATGGGGATAGCAACACCTACTGTAATACTCGCTTACAGCTCGGGAACGGTTGGGGAGGGATCAATCGACGCGCGCCGGAGATGGGGTCCGTCCCCATGAACTCGGAAGTAGAGAGGCGAGGCGTTTGTTAGGTAGTTTTACTTCGCCCGGAGGCCGAACTCGCGCAACAGGTCTCCGTAGGTCGCCCCGTTCGATCCAACTGAGTAAAGACGCACAAAGTAGTTGTCTCGATGGTTCAGAGTGGGCAGCGAAACGGCAACGGACTCGTTGCGAACGGAAGCCGGTCCGTGCCAGACCTCTCTTCCGCTTGAATCGACTAGCTGAACAACGACCGCTCCCGTCCGAAGGTCTGTCGAATTGAGTCGAAGGTCAAGTGGATGCCCAGTGGCGACACTCGCGATGTCTACTCCGCGCCAAGCTGAGACGTTAACTCGAAGGGGAATCGCTTTGTGGCGCCGCGGAATGGGTCCGGGAACAAACGAAATTGCGACAAATAGCATAGCGCCCGCAGAAGCCCACGCGAGTCTTCCTGGCGTGAACCAGGAACCGCGTTGGGCGTCCTTTTTTTCCGTCCGGAGGCTCCCTTCCCGGCTTAATTCCTCGGAAGCCTCCCGGAACACAGCGGCATAGCTCTCGAGATCTTCCAAGCGTGCAATGCAGTCATTGCATCCTAGAATGTGGCCTTCAATAACTTCTATCTCTTCCCAGCTCGAATTCCGAACAGAATAACGTTCTAAAACGTCCTCTGACGGATGACTCAAATCAACGTACAGCATACGGATGGGTCGAATCGGCCTCGCCTCCTATTCACATTCACATAGCATTCAACTAGCCTGGCTTCTGACAAGAACGGAGAATACCCCGCTCGCCAGCTTCTTCTTTCCTATCTCCCCGAATCTTGCCTTGGCTCGGGACTTCAGAAGTCGAAACTGTGTTTCGCTCAAATCCATCTCCCGGCAGATCTGTTCTTGCGGCTCTTCTTTCAAATAGAAACGTTCCAGGATATCGCGGTCCCGCGCTGACAGGCTTTGGAGCACTGCCTTCATGAGATCTACCTTCTGCCTGGCAATAGCCTGTTCTTCCGGCCCGTCCTTGCGATCCACTACTGTAGCAGTGGGTTCGAGTTCAATTTGATCCCGGCGTTTATGCACAGCCTGATCGATGTAGGTTGCAACCTGCCGCCTTACGATTGTTCGAACGAAGCCCATCAATCGCTCCGGCTCCCGCAGCTCACCCTTACGGATCGCGTGAACGACGGTCAGAAATGAATCGTGAACCCGATCCTCTAATTCTTCCGGTCCCAACTGCCGGCACAAATAGTACCGGATACCCCGGCTAAATACTTGATAAAGATGCTCCAGCCCGGCATCGTCGCCGGCTTTTATTTGAGCGACAAGCGTGGCCCAATCGGCCGCTTGGCTGCTGGTTTTCGCGGGCGCAGTCTTCACAGGGGCTTCGAGCGGAGTAACACCGCTGGGAGTGCCGGAGGAAGATGTATCGCGGATAGCCAACATTGAAAAAAATTACTCCTTGGAAATCACTGAATAAGCGCCCCAGAAAGAGGCCAAACGCCGATAATCCGAAGCTGCCCTCATGTCCAGTTGCGCGCTTGCGAGCGCGGCTGCGGCCCGTGTGGGCAGTGGAGTCGCCGACTGACCCGCACTCGTCAAATGGCGGTAAAACGCCGTAAAAAAAGCGCCTGCGTCGTCCGGCGTCGGCCACGAGCTGACAACGACTGCGCTCGCGCCCGCAAGCAGCCAAGCCCGGCTCAGTCCCGTTAATCCCACGCCTGCAACCGTTCTGCCTCGCTGCGAATCGCAGCCACTGAGCACAACGAGGCTTCCTGGCACGCGATAGGTTGCGATGAGTTCGGGCGTGAGTAATTCCGGCAAACCATCAGCCCCAAGTGAAAGAGCGAGCGCTGCATTCTCCGGTTTGCCTGCCGGAGAGATTACGTGGACCGCGAAGTGAATTACTGTGGGACCGGCCTCAAAAGCCGCTGCAATGTCCATTGATGACGCGTGAACACCTGTCAGCAATTGAACGTGGTGAAAATGTGACGCGGCGCTTCTGAGTTCGTGCCCGCTTCCGACAAGCCGCTCGAGGGGACTCGTCGGCTGCGGTCGAGCGAAGAAGGATGTTAGTCGAAATGAAGGCGCCAGGCGGGCATCCGCGGAATTGTACACGGCATCGCCGATACCTACGAACTCGGCATTGCCGGGAAGTGGAGTCTGTGGATCGGCCAGCGACAATTCGCTCGCGACATACCGAATTGTATGAGCGGCGATTAGCGGCGCCGGTCCGGATGATCGCTCGCGATCCTCTTTTTTCGGCAAAGATGCCGGCAACGCCGCAAAGGGAACGCCCGACAGTTGTGGTCCGTCATTTACCAGCATCCAGTGATGCCGTTTCCAGATGTCAGCCGGCAGTTGACCGAATAGGGTGCGGGACAGCGCGATGCCAGAGGGTCCCATGTTTTCTCCGCACCGGACCCGAGCAGTCCAGGCCTTGGCGGCCTGTTCAATGTCGCTTGACGGTGGGAGTTTGCAAAGAAAGATTGAATTGCGAGTGACCGCCCAAAGCCAGGATCTGGCGGCCCCGAGCCCGAAACTGAGCAAAACATCGTCGTCGTTTAAATTCCCCTGGATATTGGCAAGTGTTTTCTGGGAGCGAATTTTCTCCGGCTTCTCCGATAAACTCCGCGGTTCCAGGCCGAGTTGCACTTGCAAATCGGCTAACCGCGCATGCAATGCAGCGGTTCGTTTCTCGCCTCCGGTCGCCCCCGAAAGGATCGTCGCAGCTTCCGCGGAACGTAAGTCGTCCAGGATTTTGTAATATTGCGCCGGCAAACGGTTGCTTTGCTGCCACGCCACGGTGCGATGCTCACGAAGATCCGCTGCCCGGTTAAGGGCGAGCGTCAGAAACGCTTCGGCCGCGAGCGCCGAACTGTGCCGCTGCATCGCCAACTGAGCTTCCAGATCGCTGCAATCGGCATACACGGAGTTAATAAACGCAATCGTGCCGGTCTGTGCAATCTCACCCGGCGGCGCTTCTTCGCGCCAGATGGACGCCAATTCCACGGCTTGTCGAAAATCATCCAGCGCTTCGTCGTCACGGTGCGATGCCGCGAGCATCTGCCCGCGCAGGTGGACGATCTGATATCGAGGGATCGTCTTCAGGGCAGGCGATTTTTTCGCGAACGTATCGTCCAGACGCCGAAGCGCTTCAGCCGCATTGCCCTGCCAATATTCGAGTTCGGCCAGCTTGGCCTGCGTCACCGGAAGCAGTTCATCGTGCTGAAGCAGGCGGATCCGATAGGCGTCCGTCAACGCTCGCTTCGCTCCGGGCAGGTCGTGAACCTCCATTAGCGCTTCGCCCAGATGATCCTCGACGAGCGCTTCTGACCGGAAATCGTTAGTTCGTTGGCAAATCGAGATCGCCTGTTGGTACGCCGATTTGGCCTCCTCGTCGTGCCGAGCTTCTGTTTCCAGGGAGGCGATCTGAATAAGCGCCTTCACCAGAAGATCGGATATGTGCGCCTTTTCAAAAATGGCCTTTGCCTCGGCTACATTGGCGCTGGCCGCTTCTACGTTATGAAGTTGAAGGTAGACCGAGGAAAGGTCGAACAGCGCCGCGCCCGTGAGTCTTGGATCTCCCAGGTCCGAAGCGAGTCGGCGAACATCTGAATATGTGGCGATTGCCTCCCGATATTCGAACAGGCGTAGCTGGCACCCCCCTATGTCTAGCCGTGCTCGAACCTCCATTCTGCGGTCGCCGCGATCATGAGCAAGAGCGGCTATTTTTACAAAAGCCGCTTCGGCGGACGCAAATTGTCCGTCGTTACGTAGCCGCACCGCTTCCTGGAACGCCGAAGCAAGTGAATTTAATTGTGATGGGGTGTGCCGAATGGATCCCGCGCCTTGCGGGAGTGCGCGCAACCACAACGATGCGCTCAGCACAATCAGACACGTCAGCGGCACAGCCAGCCGCCGGCAATGCCGGATGAAGAGTGGCAGGATTTAACTCAATTTTGGGAGTCTCGCTAAAATCCTACCACTATTTATGCTTATTGCTCAAGAATTACGAGCCTAATTAGGCCTCAAATTCGGGGCTAATCCGGACATTGTTAGAAGCGAAACACAAGGCCAAGAACGTCGATAATAATTGGTTCATGCATGTGAACAGTCCCTTTCCATGCATGAGCGTAAAAGCAGCCAAACATCTTTCGTATCGTTGAGCGGAGCTAAGTCACTGAAAAGACGCCGGATATTTTACAAAGGTTCCTGTGAATCAAAATTGAGAAGTGAATTCGTGCCGGTTCGGATTCCCATTTGGAACCGGAGGGCCCAAATCGATATCGCCGATCTGCCGAGCAGGAGCGGCGCTAAGAAAGGGGACGGACCCCATGTGGTAGGTCGAAACTGGCGGTCGGGAACGGGGACGGACCCCCAGCCCGGCGTTATCCTACGCTTGGAACCTGCTGGCGGAGTCGCCGCCCGGCTTTCCCTTTCCGTCCCAGGCATTCGCGGGAGAATAGGCGCTTCCGCCCCGACAGAAAGAAATGTATAGATTTGTAATCAAATCGTTGCGCCCTACGTATTCGTGTTGATTGGATGCTGCCAAATGGAATGTCTCTGCGGAAACGATACATTTACCTTCGCGTTGAGTGCAGCGGGACTTCCGAACCGGCATCGCTCCCGACTTGGCCGGCAAAGCTCCGATCGGTTTTGCCCTGACTTGGCTCCGTCCTTCTGAATTCGGTATAGTAATGAATTAGCAGGCGTTTACTGTTCCAGGCGAAGTGTCTCCTGGCGTTCCCTGGCTCTTCCGCACGAAAACCAATGTTCGACAACTTATCGGATAAGCTGCAGCGCGTCTTCAAGAACCTGCGCGGCGAAGGGAAATTGACGGCCGAAAACATGGAGGATGCGCTCCGCGAGATTCGCGTGGCTCTCCTCGAAGCCGACGTTCACTTCAAAGTCGTCAAGCAGTTCATCGAACAGGTGCGGGGCAAAGCCATGGGCGAAGAGGTGCTTACCGCGCTTTCTCCGGGGCAGCAGGTTGTGAAAATTGTTCGCGATGAGCTGACCAAAATGCTTGGCAGCCATCAGTCGAAACTGCGGTTTAATAACGAGCCGCCGACCGTGGTGCTGATTGTTGGATTGCAGGGATCGGGAAAAACAACCAGTGCCGGGAAACTCGCGCGGTTTCTGACCAAGGAGGGCCACAAGCCCCAACTGGTTTCGGTTGACGTATACCGGCCAGCGGCCCGCCAACAACTCAGCATTTTGGCCAAGCAGGTGAATGTTCCCGTATACGAGGGAGCGGCGGAAGAAACGAAACCACTCGATCTGGCGCGCTCCGCCCGTCGCGAATCGGTTCAGGCCGGGCGGGATGTCCTGCTGGTCGACACAGCCGGACGCCTGCACATCGATGAAGAGTTGATGCAGGAGCTTCAGCAACTGAAAGAAGCACTGAATCCGACGGAAATTTTGTTCGTCGCCGACGCCATGACCGGCCAGGACGCGGTGAAAACAGCCGATGAGTTCCACAAGCGTCTGGGGATCACCGGTATCATTCTCACCAAGATGGATGGCGATGCCAGGGGCGGCGCGGCTCTGTCGATTCGTTCGGTCACCGGGCAGTCGTTGAAATTTGTCGGCGTTGGCGAGAAGACCGACGCACTCGAAGCGTTCTACCCCGACCGCGTCGCCTCGCGCATCCTGGGCATGGGCGACGTGCTCTCGTTAATCGAAAAGGTCGAGCAAACCATCGATCAAAAAGAGGCCGAGAAGATCCAGGAGAAGCTGATCACCGGCGACGAGTTCACGCTTGAGGACTTTCGCGACCAGATGAAGCAGATCCGCAAGCTGGGTCCGCTCGAAAATATTCTTAAGATGATGCCCGGCATGGGCTCGTTGACGGACCAGTTGAAGGACACCAAAATCGACGAGAAAGAGATCAACCGGGTGGTTGCGATTATCGACTCGATGACGCCGCGCGAGCGCCGGAATCACATGATTATTAACGGTTCCCGGCGGAGGCGGATCGCCAAAGGCAGCGGGACGTCAGTGCAGGACGTGAACAGCCTGCTGAAGCAATACTCGCAAACACGTAAAATGATGAAGAGCTTCGCGGGCGGAGGCGGCATGCTGGCCAAGAAACTGGCAAAGATGAAGCTGCCGAATTTACCCGGAATGTTTAATGCCGGCCAATAGAGGCTCGCGGTCCTAAACGGGACCCTGAACAGAAAATCTCGAAAGGTAAGAGAAAGCAGAATGTTAGCAATTCGACTGGCGCGGTTCGGCGCCAAAAAGAAGCCCACGTACCGCGTCGTCGTGATTGAACGCGAACGCGCGCGCGACAGCCGCTCCGTGGAAGTAGTTGGTTACTATAATCCCGTTACGCAGCCGCCGCAAGTGACGTTCGATCACGAGCGAATCAATCACTGGCTGAAGTGCGGCGCCCAGCCCTCCGACACCGTGTCGCGGCTGTTGAAGGCGAATCCCGCGACAGCAGCGTAGAGCTGACAGGCAGGCCAAGGCCTGTTCCTACCGGACGAGGTGGCCATGGACGAGAAGAGCAGCGTGAAAACGCTGGTAGAAGATATTGCAAAGGCGCTGGTAGATATACCGAACGAAGTGGTGGTTAAGGAACTGGACGGCGAGCAGGTCACCGTTTTTGAATTGCGCGTAGCGCAGGGCGACCTGGGCAAAGTGATCGGCAAGCAAGGCCGGACCGCCCGTTCCATCCGAACGCTTCTGGGCGCCGTCGGCACAAAGCTGAACCGGCGCTTCGCGCTGGAGATCCTTGAGTAGGTTTGGTGCGAATAGGCTGTGACTGACGATCGGGTCGTGGTGGCGGAAATTCTGCGGGCACGGGGCAACCGCGGCGAGGTGCTCGCCGAATCGCTGACCGATGTGCCCGGCCGGATTGAGACGCTGAAGCAGGCGCAGGCGCGGCTGGCGAACGGATCGGATGTTTCCGTGGAAATCGAGCAGGCGTGGCGACATAAGGAGTTGTGGGTCCTGAAATTCGCGGGAGTCGGTTCGATCGATGAGGCCGAGCGATTTCGTGGCGCCGACTTATGGGTTCCGTTCAGCGAACGCGGTCAATTGCCGGAAGGTGAATTTTTTCGGTCCGACCTGGTGGGCTGCGAACTGAACGATGAGCGGACCGGCGAGCGTATCGGCGTTGTCCGGGGCTGGCAGCAGTACGGCGGTCCGCCGCTAATGGAAGTGGATGTTCAAGGCCGGGAGGTCTTGGTCCCTTTTGTTCCGTCGATCTGCCGAAAGGTGGATCTCGCGGAAAAATCCATTTCGATTGCGGCGCCTGAAGGTCTATTGGAGTTGTAAAACGGCAGGTGCGTGTTGTTTACCAGCGTGCCGGAGATTCCGGATGAGATTCCATATTGTTACGATCTTTCCGGAGTTTTTCGGTAGTCCGTTTCAGCATGGCGTAGTCGCCAGGGCGCAGCGGGCCGGGCGGTTGGATATCCAGATTCACGATTTGCGAAACTGGACATACGACCGGCATCGTACGGTGGACGATCGCCCGTTTGGCGGAGGCGAAGGCATGCTGCTGAAGCCGGAGCCGCTATTTGAGGCAGTGGAATCGATACTGCCGGAGCGCACGAACCGGAGGCGGATCGTGCTGCTGTCGGCGCAGGGAAGGCTCTTCGACCAGCCAATGGCAGTGGAGTTTTCGGCACTCGATGAGCTGCTGCTGATTTGCGGACGATACGAGGGCGTGGATGAACGGGTGGCCGAACATCTGGCCGACGCGGAAGTTTCGATTGGCGATTACGTGTTGAGCGGTGGAGAGTTGGGGGCAGCGGTGATCGTCGATGCGGTGGCGCGATTGCTTCCGGGCGTGCTCGGAAATGAAGAATCTTCGCGGAACGAGTCGTTCAGCGAACGAAGCGAAGGTTTGTTGGATTGCCCGCAGTACACACGGCCGGCCGATTTTCGCGGCTGGAAGGCGCCGGATGTGCTGCTGGGCGGAAACCATGCAGAGATCAGGCGGTGGCGCCGCGCGGCGTCGCAAGCCAAAACAGAGCGGTTGCGGCCGGATTTACTCGGCGCCGGCCGCCAGGAAAAGGATTAAGGATTAAGGACGAACATGCAGAACGCATTACTGAGCAAGTTCATTAGCAAGCAGAAGCGCCAGGATGCGCATCCGGAGTTTCGGCCGGGCGATACCATTCGAGTGCACGTGCGGATCAGAGAAGGCGAGAAAGAGCGTTTGCAAGCCTTCGAGGGCACGGTGATTGCTCGCAAAAACACGGGCGTCGGCGAAACCATCACAGTCCGCAAGGTCAGCTTCGGCCAGGGCGTGGAAAGAATATTTCCGCTGCACGCGCCGGTCGTGGATCACATCGACCTGGTCCGGACGGGCCGCGTGCGCCGGGCAAAGCTTTATTACCTTCGCAATCTGCGAGGAAAGGCCGCGCGCCTGAGAGAGCGGACGTAGCGGCATCGGGCGCGCCGTTGTGGCCCAGGGACGAGGGGAACCAGACCGTAATCCTCGCCGCGTGGCGCGGTCGAGCGCCACGAGCGATAGGTCTATCCGGTGCGTCTCTACTTACGAGAATCTGGCGCGGGAGCGCGGCTACACTTGCATCGCCGGCGTGGATGAGGTCGGACGGGGATCTTTGTTTGGACCGGTCTTTGCGGCCGCCGTCGTCCTGAATCCGGAGCGGCCAATTCGCGGGCTGAAGGACAGCAAGGTGCTTGACGCCGGCGAGCGTGCGGATCTGGCTGCTGAGATCCAGCGAAAATGTTTGGGATGGGCCGTTGGGGCCGCCGATGCATTTGAAATCGATCAGATCAATATCTATCAGGCTTCGCGGCTTGCCATGCGCAGGGCCGTTGAGGCCCTGGCGCTCCGGCCGGACTATTTGCTGATCGATGCCCTGAAAATCGACGTGCCAATTGCACAGGAACCGCTGATTGACGGCGATGCCCGGTGCCGCGCAATTGCCGCCGCGTCCATTGTCGCCAAAGTACTTCGGGATGCATGCATGGGCCGCTGGCAGGCAATTTTCCCTGCATACAATCTCGCCAGCAATAAAGGCTATTCGACGCCAGATCACCGTAAGGCCCTTTGGGAGCATGGCCCGACAGCCCTCCACCGCTTCAGCTTCGAGCCAGTGCGGATGAGTTGCCGGGAGGTCTGGTGGAGCGGTTATCGCGGCGATGCCGCGCAACAGGATCTCTTTGCGGAAACCGCGGTTGGAGGCGGCGCTTGAACACAGGACCGCAAATGACGCAACCCGCTCCACAGCCAGGCCCGGAGGAACAGCCTCCCGATCGTTCGCGCTTGCTGAAGTGGCATAAACGGGTGCTCGGGTTGTGTCTTGCGCTTTTCGCGATTGAGCTCGGCGTGTTTCTTATCGTATTTCCGTGGCTGCGATCATGGGACTTGAATTGGGTTCCGCTGCAATCGCCCGAAATGCGCGCAATCTGGATGAGCCCTTATTTTCGCGGGGCATTGACCGGTTTGGGCCTGGTGAACCTGTATGTCGGATTTGAAGAACTTCTCCGGCAGCTACGGTCCTTGTTTCAGTAGAGCGGCGAATCGATATGCCCGGACTGGCGCTTTCCAGAACATGCGCCACGTTCCGGACGATACAATGAATTTTTCAGGAATGCAGATTGAAAGCGAACCAATCGCGGCGCCGGATAAACCGCCTGAGCCGCCGGAGCGCCGGCAACCGCCGTCGCGAGGGTTCGTTGCCGAGTGGACAGTCACGATCCTGATCATGCTGTTTGCGTCGACGACCCTCGCCTGGTCGTATGTCATCCCGACCGGTTCAATGGAGAGCAATCTTCTGATCGGCGATCACATCATTGTCGATAAGCTGGCGTATGCGCCGGCGGGCCCGGTCAGCAAATACCTGCTGCCATATGAAGCGCCAAAGCGCGGCGACATCATCGCCTTTGAGTACCCCGCTGATACATCACAGCTTTTCGTGAAGCGAGTCATCGGCTTGCCGGGCGATCGCCTGAAATTGGTAAATCAGCAGGTGTACATCAACGACAAGAAATTGTACGAACCCTACGTTCAACACACCAGCGGATTCTTCGATCCTTACCGCGACAACTTCCCGGGCGACGTCTCGATGCTCGATGTAGTGCCAGACACCAGGCGGGACACGCTTCTGCGGGACATGCTACAGCATCACGTGGTGAACGGCGAGGTAGTGGTCCCGCCGAATTCCTATTTCGCAATGGGCGACAATCGCGACAATTCGCTCGACAGCCGCTACTGGGGATTTGTTCCGCGCGATTATATTGTGGGCAAGCCGGTGTTGATTTACTGGTCGTACAATACGACGACCGCCATGCTAATGCCGGATTCGGCACGGGGCTTCGAAACGCACCTGATCGACCTGGTTGAGCATTTCTTCACGAAAACCCGGTGGAATCGAACGTTGCGGCCGGTCCGAGGATTCCGCTACCCGCAACAGACGCAGTAGACTTCGAGACAACGAATGGCAGAAAAGGCTGAGGCGAAGGTCGCCCCGAACACTGAAGGTCCGAACAACCAAAAGAAGGCCGGGGAACCGCCCCGGAGGGCGATAGCGGAGTGGACCGTCACCATCCTGCTGCTTCTCTTCGGCATAACCACGCTGGTGCAGGCGTTTGTGATTCCAACGGGATCCATGGAAGACTCGTTATTGATCGGCGATCACCTGTTAGTAGATAAGCTTGCCTACTCTCCCGAGGGGCCGGTCAGCAAGTACCTGCTGCCGTATGAGAAGCCGAAACACGGGGACATCATTGTGTTCCGCTACCCGGCGGACATCACCCAAACGTTCGTGAAGCGCACTATCGGCGTGCCTGGCGATCGCATCAAAATCGTGAATCAGGTCGTTTACCGGAACGAAATTCCGTTGAAGGAGCCGTACGTCTACCATAAGAGCGGCATGATGGATCCTTACCGGGACAACTTCCCTAGCGAGCCGCCGCCATACACATACGATCCGGCGCGGGATCCTCTCCTGCGCGATATGCTGGAGCACCATGTCGTCAACGGGGAGGTCGTCGTCCCGCCGGGCTGCTATTTTGCCATGGGCGACAACCGCGACAATTCGCTCGACAGCCGCTACTGGGGCTTCGTCCCCCTCGACAACATCATCGGGAAACCCCTGCTGATTTATTGGTCGTACGACGCGACCACGGAACAATTGACGGATGCCTCGGTGGGAGCTACGGTCGGCCACATTGAAGATCTCTTTCTGCATTTCTTCACGCGAACGCGATGGAACCGAACCTTCAAGATCCTTCGTGGATTCCCGGATAAGGATCTGTCGAAGGCGGCTGCGACGCCTGGAACAAACCAGCCGGGCGTGAGCACTCCCGCGCCCGCCGGAGTGCCTCCAAACTGAACCGGTTCCAGCGGCGCATGGGTCAAAATTCTGGTCCAACACCGGCCGGCCGGGCCGGATGGCCTCGACGAATCATTGGGCACATGTTCGGTTACGTCATGGCCTGGGTCAATGAACCGGCGAACCGACTGGCTGTTGAACTGCTGGGCGTCCGTCCAGGTGACACTGTCCTCGATATCGGCAGCGGTCCCGGCGAGACGGTGCGCCATTTGGTGCGCCATCATCAGGCCGGTTTCGTGGCCGGGCTGGATATCTCGCCAACCATGGGCCAGTGGGCTGCCCGGCGCAACCGCGAGTTAATCGAGAGTGGCCGCGCGGAGATTTGCTGCGGGTCGGTCCGCTCAATTCCTTATCCGGAAAGCCATTTCGATAAGATCCTCGCCTGTCATTCTTTTCACTTCTGGCCTAATCCCTATAACGACCTTCTTGAGGTGGCGCGAGTACTGAAGCCGGAAGGTAAGCTCGCAATTTTGCTACGGCTCCGGAGGCGGCGCGGCCGGACCGGCCTCACCGATGAGGACGTGCAGCAGGTGCTCCGGCTTCTCTGGGTCTCTGGTTTCACGGCAGACGTTCAGCAGCGGCTCCGTTTATTGTTTTTTGGCAGCGGGCTGTGCATTGTGGCGACAAAGCGCCTATAGGCTATGGCAGAATCGTAGAATTGATCGCCTTCAGACTAGATCCGCCGGACCGTGTTGGTGCTTTCACTGCTCGAAAGAGCAGCTTTTGAGGACAACCAACCGGCGGTGTGGGCCGTCAGTAATATCACGGGAACAGGCGAATTCGCATGTTAGCCTGAAGAGCGGAATCTCCGCATCGGGCGCTTCCGTCCACAGGGAAAAATGGAATCAACAGGAGCTTATCGAGGAATGGTACAGAAATTCAGAGGCGCCGCGCTGTTCTTGCTGGCGGTGGCGCTTTCGGTGACGGCCGCGCACGCGCAGACGCTTAAGATAGCCATTGTCAATGCACAGAAAGCGGTAGCCGACACCCAGGAAATTAAGAAGGCTCAGGCGGATTTGGGCGCCAAGTACCAGCCGCGCCAGCAGGAGATCGAAAAGTTGCAGACCGATCTCCAGCAGATTCAGGGGCAATTGCAGGCACAGAACTTGACGCCGGTGAAGGAGCAGGAACTCACGCTCGACGGCCAGCAGAAGCAGAAAAAGCTTCAGCGGTTGAGCGAGGATTTGCAACAGGACTTTAACCAGGATCGCGCCGACGTGCTCGGCCGGGCCGGCCCCCATATGCAGGCTGTGATCAAAAAACTAGCTGAAGAAAAGGGCTTGGATGTCGTCATAGATACGAGCAACACGCTCTACTATAAACCGGCGCTCGACATGACCGCCGAGGCAACCGCGGCATACGATAAGGCCTACCCGGTTACCACGGCCGCCCCGACGGCGGCAAAATAGCGCGCGTATCCGGCCGCCAGCGTCGCCTTCGGCTAGCGCTAAGAAACGCCGGGAGGTGTGGGGAGAACGCAACTAGGGCTGTTCTTGCTATTGACTCGGGAGAATGGAAATGGCCAGTTACCTGGACCAATATGGTGTTGGCGATGAGCGGCGCATCCGCCTCATCAAGCGTATCGCGATCGCTGTTTTGATTGTTCTGGTGGTGACGATCGCGCTATATCTCTTTTTGAAGAATTACCCTGAGAAGCAAACCATCAAGCACTTCCTTGCCGAAGTCAATGCGGGACAGCTTCAGACCGCATATCAAAGTTGGGGATGCACGAACGCCCACCCATGCCCGAACTACACCTATCAGAAATTTCTTGAGGACTGGAGTAAGAAGTCCGGCGCGAGCGGCGATTGGAAAATCGCTAAAGTTGACGGCTGTAAATCCGGTGTCATTGTCACGGTGAGCAAACAGGGCGCCGAGCCCGCTCCATTGTGGGTCGAGCGAGGCGATCAGGCGCTCAGTTTCTCACCCTGGCCGGAATGCCAGGGAAAGAAGTGGCGCTTTAAGCAATTCTTCCATCGCATTTTCGGCGGCTAGAAGGCGTAATTTTTATTCCGTTGGCGGGGACGGACCCCACTTCCTGGGCTCAACGGCAATAGAAGCGTCCGGCCTAAGGAAGCGGATATGTTCCCAAAATCGAATATCCGACCGAGCTGTAGTTGAAATCGTTAGCTGCCGGAGTAATTAGTGACCGGCGTGATGCAGGCCGCATGGTGCGTTCCAAAGCGCTGGCCGCGCGGTGGTTAAAATCGCCAGCGTAACCGAAGTTGTAAATTCACCAGCGATTACTTGCCGGAGGGGACATTCGCTTTTTCCAAGCTGGCTCGGATACGCTCTCGGGTTTGGCCAATCTGGTCCTTCAGCTCGCTATCACTGTTGTTCGCTTCGAACATCTGCAGTAAGAATAGCGTTGCGCGCGGTTGACGATCATTTGCTCTAGCAATCAAAGTTGGTTCCTCGAAGGCGTTCTCCATAATTGTCAGAGCGGTGGTCAGCTCCGCTTCGGTTGGTGTTATCGTTCCACGCATACCGAGGATCTTGATGATGTTCACAGCTGCTTCGTCGCCCATTTGGTGCAAGTGAAAGGCGCCGACCGTCAATGCAGGGCTGCCCTCCCGCAGGACTGTCTCAACCATCTGCAGCCTCATATCCTCCGGAGAGGTAATAGATGAGGAGGAGTTGTGTTTCCAGTCAAAAGACGTACCGTCTGGGGCTTGAGCATAGCTGACACCTAATGCAAAGAATGACAAAAATATTGTTAGTTTCGCGGTTAGTAGGCTCATTTTATCCTCAGTTCGAAAAATTGATACCATCAGTCGTGCTACCGGTGCCATGACCAAAACTGGTACCCGTGAACGTCCACGTGTGTGAATGAACCGGGTAGCTTGCAGTGCCCACTTTTATCGAATAGTTTTGGGTCGTTCCTGTCTGGGTAAAAGTCGATTCAGCAATACACGTTCCGATGGGGTCGTCATTGAAGGTGCCATCCGATCCTGCCTTCGCATTTTGACAGTCTGCCACAATGTTAGAAGGGCCACAAACATTGCCGGAGTAGGAATTAGGGCTGGTGATTTGCACACCATTAACAAACACTGCAGCTACTGTTCCGGACTCGAAAGGTATCAGCGGCACCACGGTCGATATGAGATTCCCCGTAGCACCTGTGATCTGGTATCTAACATTGCCAAGGCAACTT
>Ga0134125_10004389_pt1 | contig 16142 bp, 15 predicted proteins | sample KB31751_FD_96464 | JGI IMG/M metagenome (GOLD analysis project Ga0134125, IMG submission 96464) | Terrestrial soil microbial communities with excess Nitrogen fertilizer from Kellogg Biological Station, Michigan, USA - KB3-175-1 | ecosystem: Environmental > Terrestrial > Soil > Unclassified ... | reverse complement strand
CATCGGCCTGCTGTACCTGCGATTCCACCCGCGATGAAGAGGCAGGGCGAACGCAGGGATTTGATTACATCCGCGACAGATATATGATGGTCCGATGCGCAAGTCGAAGGCCACGGGGCCGCTGACGCCGGCGGTATTCCACATCCTCCTGGCCCTTTACGGCCGGGAACGCCATGGCTACGACATCATGCAGCAGGTCAAGGAGGACTCGCACGGCCAGGTGAAGATGGGTCCGGGTACGCTGTATGGCTCCCTCGATCGCATGATCGCGGCGGGCCTCGTCATCGAGGGCAACCAACAGGATCCGCGCCGGATCTACTACAAGCTCACAGCGCTCGGGCAGGCGGCCTTGCGTGCGGAGAGCGATCGGCTGTCGGCCGTTGCCGCCACGGCTCGGCGCCAGCTGGGGGCAGGCTGACCGTATGGGCGAGGGTAGGGAGAAGGGTGCTTCCCGGAGTCTCGCAATTTACGGGCTGCTGCTGGAGCTATATCCGCGTGCGTACCTGCGACGGCATCGCGCGGAGCTGCTGCAGAATTTTCAGGATCTCGAGCGGGAGTTTCCCTCCAAGGCAGCGCTCTGGCGTTTGCTCGGCAAAGACCTGGCCGTCAGCCTTCGCGCCGAGCTCGCTCGGACATTCCTCGGGCAGACCACGATCCGCTTCGCCATATTGAGCCTGATGCTGCTGATCGTGGGCCGGCATGCCGGACTGAGTGAGCGGGCGGCCCGGATCTTCTGTTTCGGCTACGCGCTCGGCTGGATAGGCGGGTGGTCGGGCCGATCCTGGCAGGCGCGATCGAGCCGCGAATCACCCGGCTTCATCCGATCGTTCAGCGGACAGGCGGCGGCGCTCGTCGGGGCGATCATCATCGTGCTCGCCACGGCGAGGCTCTTCCCCGGCCTGCAGGAGCGCCTGGTGATCGCGTTCTGCTATGCGGCCGCGCTCGCCTGGTTCTCCGGATGGTGGGGAAATTATCGACTCTCGAACGTCTGGCGCTGACCTTTACGGCGATTGCGGCGGGCTCGGGCGACTCTACGGGATGATTTTTCAGATGGCCACGGCGCGGGCCGCGTGAGCGCTCAGAGGCTGGTCGATAGAACGCCCAGGAGCAGGGTGCTGCCGTAGCTCGCGAGCGGCAGCAGGAGCGCGCGGACGACCGGCTGCTGTGACAGTGGCGAAAACGCCCCTTCCCGCAGCGCCGCGACGCGATCCAGGAGCAGGTCGAGGCGCTGGCGGAGCTCAGGGGGCGACTCGGGGGCCATCGCCCGCCACTTCAGCATGGTGAGATTGCGTATCGTCTCGCTGCGTGCGTCCTCGGCTGCGCTGCGCAGCGCCACAGCGCTGAGGAAGGCCACGAGCAGGCCCACTGCCGCGACCGAGATCGACGCAGGATCGAAAGTGGCCGGTCCCAACAGCGGACTGCGGGCGATCACCGACAGGGCGATCAGGATGAAGGGATAGTAGATGAACGGGGTGATGCATCTCGTACGCTCACTCACGTAGGCGATCGTCATGGTCGTCGTCACGAAAGCATCCTGCGTGTCATCCTTTGCCGGCAAGGCCGTGCGCAGACTCGACCTGGCAAACTCCTCCTTCGCAGAGTGGGGCCACACCGGGGCATGGCTGTCGCGCGCGAACGCCTCGCGGACCAGGAGCCTGGAAAACAGTGTGATGTCTGCCACGTACAGCGCGACGGCGAGCGTGACCAAGCCGCCGATCAGCGCCGTAGCCGTGTAGAAGGCGCTGGTTGCCGGGCCGGCCATGGGAGTTGACCATGGAAATATGAGGTGAACTGCGCTCGCCAGCCCCATAGCGACGAGGGTGAGGACGAGGATGCGCACGAGCTCAGCACGATGGCGCGCATAGTCGACATATCGGACCCAGAAGGTGGCCGACGCCGCGACGGAGTCGGCGGGCGACTGTTGCACATCAGGGCCCACCCCACGGATCACCTGCCACTTTCGAATGCCGAAGGGCATGATTTCCCGCAATCTAATGGGGCGCGTCCGCCGCTGATCCTCGAGGTCTTTCAGGACACCTGACATGTGAAAACGCGTGCGCAGCTTGGCGAGATTCTCGGTCGAGTTACGGCGCATGTTGAATATCACCGCGACACCGAAGGCGATGCTCAGCAGCTGAATGCAGATGAATGGCCAGAGGCTCACGCCCTGGAATAGGAGCGTGATATCGATCCGTGCGAGGAGCTCGGGATCGAAGATGTGGATCCCGGCCACCGTGCCCCCGACCAGGCTGGCCGTCAGCCAGCGGGCGAACGAGCGCTTGCGGCCCACCGCGAGCCGCAGGAGGAAGCCCGACAAGGCGAACGCTGCGCCAGCCTCGAGAATGGCGAGCCCGATCAGACGTGTCCGGGAGGGCTGCCGCGGTAAGTTGTCGGGAAGAATCGAGCCGCACGCAAAAACATCGACCTGTCCACTACGTGAGGTGCACCCGGCCGCGCTGGATGCTGCTGGCGCGTTGTCCGTGCGGTCGGCGAGCCGGACCGGCCTCGTGCGGCCTATCTCGTAGGTGATGACACGTTGGAACCAGCGGGACGCGGCCGCTGCCTGGTGGGAGCCGCCGCAGCTCGAGCGGGAACTTCCGGCGCCCGACTCTGGCGCGCAGGCTGCCATCAGGGTGGCGAGGAACGCGGCGGTCTGGTACGACCCTCGGAACGGCGGGATATCTCGCTGCAGGGGCTGCCGCAGCGTCAGACCGAGTCCCGAGGCGACGATGAGGTTGACCGTCGAAAGGTCCTTCGCCGGGCTGATCAGTCGCCGATCCAGGTCCGTCGTGAAGAAGACGGCACGCGGAAGGGCGGCTTTGACTGCCTGGAGCACGAGGAGCTTGTCGTAGAGATCGCTCCCCAGTACGCCAACCGCTCGAATGCCATCACCGCCATGGTCCCTCAGCAGGGTGTCTCTGTGTCGCAGCGTGGCAGCCAGGCGTGCCAGGTAATCGCCCTGCCCATCGCCCTGTGCGGTCTCGGAGAGGAGGGCCCCTCCGGAGCCCGCCGGCGCTTCGGTCGCCGACTCGCCCGATTCGGCGCGCGTGGCCCGGGGAGCCGCCGACGAAGCATCCGGAGTCTGTCCGTCGAGACCGCGAAGATAGCTGTAGCGGCGGAGCCAGGAATCCGTCGCTCCATTGATGGCGTCGTCCGTCCCGCTCTCGTTGCATAGCCCGTCCGAGGAGCCGGCGCTCAGACAACGGGCGAACGTCTCGGGCAATGTGCGTCCGTAGAGCGTATCCCACTCCGAGATCAGGGCGACGTTAGCAGGTCCCGGATGAATCCCGCGGTGGATGAGCTCAGCGCCGATGGCACGCGCGAGTGCATCGTCCGTCGCGGTGGCCCGCAGGAAGCGGATGTGGGCCTGCTGGAACTGCAAGCTCACCCAGTCCCCTTTCGCTTCGCATCCTGACGGGTGCTGCGCCCGACAAAGCGCCGCCGGATCAGCCGTTGCCGAAAAGTCGTACAGCGTCAGACCCGGAAAACCCGCCGTGCCCCATGCGGGGGCGTTCTTGGCCATCGCGAGCAGCGTGCCCGATCCCTGCGGTCCCAGGATTTTGATGCGGGAGCCGTCGTCCGGCTGCAGACCGAGCGCGTGGAACACAGACGCGAGCCGCCCCAGCGGGTTTTGATCGAGTGCATCCTCGTCGATCCAGAGGAGAACCAGACGAGGGGTCCCGATACCACGCTCCAGGAACTCGTACGGAACGAACTGCGGGCCACCGGAATCGGACGGTGCGCCGGCGTTGTGCGGCAGCGTGCTCGCTTGTGCCGGGAGGATGAAGAGTCCAATGTGCTGAGAGTCATCCGGCGCATAGCCCAGCACGTCGAGCGCGGCAAGAACGGCGTAACGGGTTCGGCGGCGAAACTCGGCATCCTCGGAATAGGGACCGCCCGGCTCGATGATCGCGATCACCTGTGCGGATGAATCCCCGCCCCCGAGCGGAGATCGGCAGTGCATGTCGTCCTGTGTGGCGCCCAGTGGATGACACGGGTGCAGCGTTGTACGGATTCTCACTCCGGTGGCGCCGGTCCATCCATAGTAGCTGCCGTCGGCCTCGAGGACGGTTTGAAACGGGTCCTGCCAGAGACGCGCGTCCACGTCCTGCTCGGTCGCGGGGACAGTCGAGAGCTGATCGGCGTGCGGACGGAGGGTCTCGAGGTTGGTACGACCGGTTATGTACGCCAGCACGGCCGCTACGAACGCCACCCAGACGAAGGCGTTGCCGCCGAGGTTCGGACCGGATGGTTTCGATTCACCTGCCATGATGCTCGAAGACCGTCGCGAAGCCGAGCGTTGTTATGCCGCCCTTTGCCCCTAGGCGCGGGATTCTAGCACCAGGTGTAGGAAGCAGGCGGACAATTCGCTTCAGTTGGAGCTCGAGCCGGGGTCCCTCTAAGTGATTGATTTCCGTGAGCGACGTTTTATACGATGCCAGCAATGATCAAGGTTCAGGAATACGTGCTGCAGAACCTGCGTACGGCGCAGATGACCGAGCACATTCCGGTCTGCGACCGGAAATAAAGGCCGCACTACGCGTCGATGCCGCCCAGGTCCGCTAGTCGCAACGCCCGACGCAAGAAGTCGCGGGGACGTCGCAGCCGCTGGTCGTGGCTGAACCGGGCGTGGCCGAGCGCGCGCCTGCGGCGGCGATGGCTGCGCGGCTTCAGGCGTGCGCCTGGCGGTGTGCAGATCGGTGCCGTGCTGGGCATCGCTGTCGTCCTGTTTCTGGCAGTCAACTGGATCTACCAGGTCATACACAAGCCGACCGAGTTGTTCTTTCCGGTCAGCGGCACCCTTTACAAGTCGCCATCGCAGACCTGGAGCGATTACGGCTCGCTGTTCGAGAAATACTCCACCGATATCATGACACCGGAGCTGCTGGCGGCCCTGGCGCAGGTCGAGGGCTCCGGCAATCCCATCGTGCGCACCTACTGGCGCTGGTCCTGGGTGCCTCATCCCTTCGAGGTATATCGCCCCGCCTCGAGCGCCGTGGGCATGTACCAGCTGACGGACGGTACGTTCGCGGAGGCGAAGCACTATTGCATCCACGACCATCACGTCGTCGGTGAAGGCCCCTGGAACGATTGGCATTCCTGCTGGTTCAACAGCCTCTACATGCGTGTCATCCCTCGGGACGCGATCGAGATGACGTCGGCCTACCTCGACAGGGCCGTGACCGAGACTCTCTCAGCCGATCACGTGCGGCACGCCACTTTGGAGGAGAAGCAGAATCTGGCGGCGGTCATCCATCTGTGCGGGGCGGGCGCGGGTGATCTTTACGTGCGTAGAGACCTCAGGTTGATGAGAGGTCAGAAGTGCGGCGATCACGAGGCGCGCGTGTACGTCGGGCGCGTGGACGCGATGAAGCGCCTGTTCTCCCGGTTGGCCGCCGGCGGCTAGCGGAGTCACGCCAGGCCGGAATCAGGTCAGGAAGCCGGCGCCGTCTGCAATCCAGTGGGCGATCATGTTGGCCCATAGGTTGCGGCGCCAGAGGTAGAGAATCGTCAGCAGCACGCCGCCATAGCAGGCGATGATGAGCTGTGCTCCGCCCCACGACGCAAGGTGCGCATAGGTGAAGGCCGCCACGGGTACCGCGCCTGCAACGAACCGGCTGCCGCTCCATTCCTCGAGGCGCTCGATCGGGTGGCCGCGGAACAGCGTCTCCTCCGCTACCGCCGCTCGGGTGACCAGGAGTAGACGATACGCGAACGGAGTGTGCTTGAGCGCACTCGCTTCGTGCATGTTGATCTGCAAATGGAACAGGGGAAATACGACGCTGTAGATGACGACTATGCCCGCCACCATCAGCATGCCAGTGATGACGGCGAGCACGATGTCCATGATGCGCGGCCGTTGGAAACCGATGGAAGACAGCGGGCGCCGTTCGGCGAAAAGGACATAGGCGTATACGCCGAAGGTGAGGACCCACCAGAGGACTTCGCGGCTGTAATTGGGGCCGAGCTCACGACCGAACAGATGCTCACTCCACCCGCTGACAGGTGCGAAGGTGGCAATGAGCAGAAAGAGAAGCCCGATCAAAGCGGTGGCGCGGGGTCGAGACGTCACGGCGTACCTCCCAAGTTTCCGCCGGCAAATCTGGCAGCTGCGTGCCGGCGTGGCAATCGCGACGCCTTCGAAATGGCTCGAGCCGTGCACTGCGAGGCGCCAAACGGGCGAGTCGGCCGGGTTGCCTGAATCAGGCGAATCAGCCGGCAGCGAGTCCGAGCCGGGTACGCAAATCTTCCGCGTAAGTGCGGCTGACAGTCAGCGATGCGCCGCCGCGGAGGGTGAGAGAAAGATCGCCATTGCGTCGCGGTGCAATCGTTTCCACGCGCGCCAGCTGGACGATGACGGAGCGATGGATGCGTGCGAAGCGGGCCGGATCGAGCTGGGCTTCGAGCTCGCCCAGGCTGATGCGCATCAGATGCACACGCCGGCCGACATGCAGGCAGGCATAGTGCCCCGCGGAATCGACGTAATCGATGTCTCGTAGAGGCACGAGATCGATGCGGCCCCGATCTTTGACGGCGATGCGGGTCGGCGCTTCGCGGGGCGCGATGCGCTCGCGAGCACGGGCAATGGCCCGGCCAAAGCGCTCGCGGCTGAACGGCTTCAGGAGATAGTCGACCGCCTGGAGATCGAAAGCCGCGATGGCATGGTCCTCATGGGCGGTGAGATAGATAGTGGCCGGCCGCCGCTCCGGTGTCAGCCTGGCGAGGATTTCGAGACCATCGAAATCCGGCAGGCGGATGTCGAGCAACGCGAGATCTGGCGTCTCGCGCTCGATCAGGCGCACGGCGTCTGCACCGTTGGACGCCTCTCCCAGCACTGCGATATCAGGCTCGTCCTGCAGATAAAGGCGGACCCGCTCGCGAGCGAGCGGCATGTCGTCCACGATGACAGCGCGGATCACGCCGGCGCGCTCGCGTGTTTCAGCGGTAGACGTACGGTCACGCACGGTTGTGAGCCCGTTACCAGCTCAAGGCTTTGCGCAGCCCCAAACAGCACCTTCAGCCGCTCGCGCACGTTGGCAAGGCCGGTGCTGGCGCCCGCCGCGCTCCCGGCCCGATCCGGCGCGTCATTGCGAACCGAGAGTACCAAAGAGCGGCCCTCCGCAACGGCTGCCAGCGAGATCTGACCGCCCTGAGTACGCCGGGCAATACCATGAACGATGGCATTCTCCACCAGCGGCTGCAGGAGCATGGATGGCACCATGGCCTCCCACACAGTCGGGTCCACTTCCATTTGGACCTGCAGGCGATCCGGCATCAGCAGCGTGTAGAGATCGAGATAGCCCTTCACGAAGGCCAGCTCGTCCTTCAGTGCGATCTCCTGGGGCCGTTCTCCCAACAGCGCGCGCAGCAGCTCGCTGAGCTGCGCCATCGCGGCATCGGCGCGAGCGGCATCGCGATAGCCCACGGCCGCGATGGCATTGAGCGTGTTGAAGAGGAAGTGCGGTTGAATCTGCGCCTGCAGGGCCCGGAGCTCGGCCCGGGCCAACAGCCGCTCGCGCAAGCGCGCCCGCTCGAAATAGGCGACTGCCTGCCCGGCCGCCACCAGGGCGATATAGAAGGGAATGCTGTAGAACGACGTGATATAGGCAGCCCCGAGCAGGGTGGTCCAGTCGTGCCCGGTGCGTCCGGTGCACAAGACATTGAGCCCGTAGCCGGCGAATACGGCCAGGGGCGTCAGCACCACGCCGATTGCCGCCAGGATGGCCAGCGGCCGCACGGCCTGCATTTCGGTGACCGGAAAACGCCGGCTGAGCCAAAGGACGACCGGTGTGAGCGCCATCCATGGCACGAAGGCGATCAGAACATAGAGGAAGATGAAACCGAAGTGCAGGTGCGTGCGTGGCGCGCCGGTGCTGATCTGCAGGGCCACGGTCGGGGGCGTCCAGGCGGCTGCCATCAGCACCCAGGCGGCAATGACGATCAGCGCCTTGGTGCTCATCTCCCGGGCTGAAGCTGTTTCGGATTTCATGCGATGGCTGGCCGTCGGCCCGCCCTATAATAGGCGCGCAAGCTTGTCCTTCGGTAGCAGCGCGGCCTTGGCAGCAAGGCGGCGCGCAAGCCAATAGCGAGATCGTGCAGCCCGGATCCTCCCAAGCGCTCACCGAGCGTGAGCTCCTCGACAAGAATCGCAGCTATTACGACATGCTGTGGGCGGGCGCTCGCCTCGTGGAGCCGCAGCGGTTCAATACCTGGCCGTTGGTGCAATCACTGCTGCCGGCCGCCCCTCGGCGGCTCGAGGTGGCACCGGGATTGAGACCACGACTGCCTATAGGGGGCACACAATTCGTGGATATCAGCGCGCCCGCAGTCGCGACGCTACGCGCGCGTGGGGCGCAAGCTGTCATTGGCCAGGTGACCTGCCTGCCGTTCGCCGACAGCTCGTTCGATCTGGTGTGTGCCTTCGACATCATCGAGCATGTCGACAACGATGATGGTGCGCTGTCGGAGGTGTCGCGCACGGCCAAGCCGGGCGGAGTCATTTTGACCTCGGTGCCGCTGCATGCTGCGATGTGGACTGCATTCGATGACTTCGTGGGGCATAAGCGACGGTACGAGCCCCCGGAGCTGCTGTCGAAACTGGCGCGGCATCAGCTGACGGTGGAGCGCAGCGCGATATATGGAATGCAGCCGCGCTCGTCCAGGTTGGTTGACCTCGGCATGTGGTGGCTCATGCATGATCGCGAGCGGGCGATGTGGTGGTATAACCGGGTCATCATGCAATTGGGGTTGCTGATGCAGAAGAGACTCAGGTTGGAGTCCGGGATGATTGCGACGGAGCGGGTCGATGAGGTCCTGCTGGTGTGCCGCAAGCAGGGCGGCGGTGGGCCGGGCGGGGCGTGACGTGTGGGTGTGGGGGGCGACAGGGTTGGCGCGTCTGAGCTGAGGGTGCAAGCTCCCTCGCTATCCGGGCGCCAAGCGGCGGCAATTGCCGTAGGGAACGGGCTGGAATTCTACGATTTCGTTACCTACGCATTCTTCGCGACCCAGATCGGACACACGTTCTTCCCCTCCAAAACGCCCGGGCTGAGCCTGCTGTCGTCGCTGGCGACGTTCGGAGTGGGGTTCCTGACCCGGCCGCTCGGGGCAATCGTAATCGGGCGGTTCGGCGATCGGGCAGGGCGCAAGCCGGCGATGATGTTGTCGCTCTGTCTGATCGGAGTGGCGGTCACGGGGCTGTCACTCACTCCTTCGTATGCGTCGATAGGCACGCTCGCGCCCGTCCTGGTCATTGGATTTCGGCTGCTTCAGGGATTCGCGTTGGGGGGCGAGGTGGGGCCGAGCACGGCGTTGCTGCTGGAAGCGGCTCCGCCTTCGCGGCGTGGGTTGTACGTATCGCTGCAGGCGACCAGTGCGGATACCGCGGCGCTCGTTGCGGGGGTTGTGGGAGTCGCTCTTGCGAGTACGTTGGATGCGGCGCAACTGGATGCCTGGGGGTGGCGTGTTGCGCAGCTGCTGGGGGTCTGCATCATCCCGTTTGCGCTCGTATTGCGCCGGACACTGCACGAGACACTAACGGGCCCCGCTGCAGCGGACCTCGGTACCGGCTCCGCGAAGGGGTATTTTGGGGTGTTCGTTTTGGGCGTCGTGATGTTGAGCGCCGCGACGACGAACAACTACGTGCTCGAGTACATGACGACGTATGCGAGCAATACTCTCGGGATGCCGGCTGCGATATCTTTCGGTGCTACTGCTGCGATCGGCGCCAGCGGGCTGGTTTGCGACAGCCTCGGGGGTTGGCTGTCGGACCGATTTGGACGCAAGCCGGTCATGATCATTCCCTGGTTGGTGTTGATCGTGGCCATATACCCGTCCTTCTGGGTGCTCGAGCGGCTGCGGACGGGTACGGCTCTGCTCGGGGTCAGTGCTCTCCTGAACGGAATTCAGACGCTTTCTTCCGCCACCATCATTGTGGCGATTGCCGAGTCGTTGCCCAAGAGGGTGCGCTCGGGTGCTATCGCACTCATCTATGCTCTGGCGATCGCGGTATTTGGTGGGTCGACGCAGTTTCTCGTGGCGTGGATCATTCATGTGACGGGTAATCCGCTGGCGCCGGCGTGGTACATGCTCGGGGCGGTGAGCTTCGGGCTGATGGCCATGCTCCGAGTTCCTGAGACAGCGCCACGAAGGTAGCGCCCGCAGGCGCACGAACGCGTTGGGCGGTCTCACCAACAGACGATACACGCGTCATCGAATTACGACGTAGAAAGTGGGTTGGCCCGTCGGTGTGCACGCTGCACTGACTCGCTGTAATGCGGGCCAGTGTGGATGTTCGTGGCTGAAGGAGATTCCATGCACCTGGACCTCATTCGGAACATCGCAAATTCCGACGGGACCGGAACGTTCGGATCGCTCTCAATCGATGGCGAGCTGTTCTGTGCAACTTGTGAACAGCCCTGGAACGACAATAGAGGCGACATATCGTGCATCCCAGAAGGCGACTACCGCCTGCTGCCGTACGACTCACCTGCGCACGGTCCGACCGTCGTATTTCACAATCCCGAGCTCGGCATCTACGGCACCCCTTCGATGGTGCCGGCCGGCAAGGTCGCGCGAACGCTTTGCGAAATCCATACGGCGAATTGGCCCTTCCAGTTGAGGGGGTGCGTCGCCGTCGGCAGCCAGGTAATGGTGATTCCGCCTAACGGGCGCGGGGTTTGCAGTAGCATTGCGACATTCAAGAGCCTCACATGCCCGAACGGGAGAGGGTGATTGCGGCGGATTTCGCTCAGCAAACGCTCAGATTCATCGGTGTTTAGCCACTTCCGGCGCGCGCTGCCAGACGGCCACCGGGAGTTGATGGAGTGAGCATCGTCAGCGCGGCAGGCGCCTCGATCATCGTGGCGGGGCTCGAGATTTCCTCGCGTGATCCCCTGTTCCTTGCGACAGTCGGTGTGCACGTCCTCCTGGGACTCGCCTGCACGATCACCGGTCTCATCGCAATGCTGAGCCCCAAGCGCCCCGGGCAGCACCCGCGTTTTGGTTCTATCTACTTCTGGTGTCTGGCCGGAGTATTCGTGACGGTGAGCGCGCTCGCAGCGGTGCGCTGGAGCGAGGACTATCACCTTTTCATTCTCGGAGCGCTTGCCTTCGGCGCGGCTTATCTCGGGCGCCGCGCACGCCGCGAGCAGTGGCGCGGTTGGGCGAAGCTCCACATCACGGGCATGGGCACCTCCTATGTGCTCCTGTTGACCGCCTTCTACGTGGACAACGGTAAGAGCCTGCCGTTCTGGAGAGACCTGCCGCCGATAGCCTTCTGGTTCATTCCCGCCGCGATTGGTGTACCCCTCATCCTTCGTGCGCTGTGGCGGCATCCGCTGGCGCGCACTTCCCCTTCTGCTATTCGCTCGGGGTGAGATGCCGCTCGACTGCAGCAATTGCCTCCGCGGTCTTCGGTGGCAGAGCGGGTTTCATCCGTGCCAGAAAGCTCCGGCCTCGAGAAACAACGAGCGCCCCATCGATCTCGACGTCGAACTGACCCACCTTCCCGCCGATGACCTCGACCTCGGCGTTGAACCGTCGCCGAAGCTCTTCGGCAACCGCGAGCGCCCGGTTGCGATAGCCGAAGCAGATGGTGCAATACCTGATCGTGACATTCACGGCTTACTCTTCCGGTGCATTACAGGCGGCGGGCGATCACGATTTCCGAGGCTATGCCCCATGAGACGACGACCTCCGCATGCTCGACGGACCAGTCGCGTTCATCGAGCCAGGAGCGCCTCTGCAATGACCGGCAGCCGCCCACCAGGCTCGGGTTGATCCTGTACAGGCGCATCCAGGCCGCGCTGACGAGGCGGGATATCGGCCCCGTCCCTTCGGTGGACGTGATCACGCAGAGCTTCCCATCACCCATCAGCAGCCGACGGGCCTCCTGCAGAACATTCGCGATGGCGGCGTCCGGCAAAAGATCGAGCACGTAGGTTGCAACGAAGCGGTCGAAGGAGCCGTCGCCAGACGGCAAGGACCTCGTTCCATCGACCTGGGAGACCGTCACGCGCTTGCCCCAGCGCGCCAGGCGGCGGGTCGCGATCCCGATCATCGTGTAGCTGATATCGACCCCGACGTAGCGTGCGGCTTCCGGCAGGTGGTCCTCGAGAAGTTCCGCCGCCAGCCTGCCGGTCCCGCAGCCGAGCTCGAATACGGCCGAGGCATGCTCGAAGTCCGAGGCGGTCACCAAGCGCTTGAGCGCGGCCCGCTCATAGACCTGGGCGTCCTGCAGACTCCCGAAGCGATCGTAAAAGCGCTTCGACTCATCGGGGCCGAACTGGCGGTGCATGTGACGGGCCGGTCGAAGGCCGGAAGGCGCCCGGCGCCTGCGAGTATGCGGCGCACCAGCCGACCGCTACAAACTGGGGAAGCTCGCCGGCCAAGTGCTTACGGCGCGCATAACTCCCGGTTCGCAGCTACTCTGGATCGAGGGCAGGCCATCGGGTTTCGGAAGATTGCCCTCAAGGCGGCGTTGAATCTGGCCGTCAGAAGAAAGGATGTGACTGCTGCGCTGAGCGGCGAGCTGCGCCTGGTGGAGCCCAAGCCGTATGAACTGGGCAAGAGCAAACGAAGGGAACTCTACCTCACCCTCGCGCAGCGCCGGGCGCTGCTGAAGGCTGCAGGGGGGCGCACAGCGACTGGGACGAGCCGATTCGCGAAGCGGCTACAGCCGCGAAGTTGCCGGCCGAACCCCATACGGGCGTGTGTGCGTACACGTTGCGCCATTGCTGGATCACCGACACGCTGCGGGCTGGAATGAGCGTGCTCGAAGTACCGCGGCTCGCCGGTACATCAGTGCAGATGCTCAACGATCATTACGGGCACCTTGTCGCGCACGCCGCTCGCGCCAAGCTCTCCAAGGTGAGGCTGACATAACTTCCCGAACCTGGACGTGGCGCTGATCGACATCGGTCTCTCCGCTGATGGACGCTCGCCGGGAATCCGGCAGCCTCTCAGACCATCTCAGCTTGGCCGCCCACGAACCCGGGTTCGCCCGGATTTGTGCATGCCGGCGTATGATGACCCCGATAGCCCTGGCTTTCGCGAGAAGAAGAACGGTGCGTGCATTCTCTGCAGACGAGGCTCCAAGCCCAGACGGTGAGGGAATGAGGCCGCCTTTCCCCGATCCGGTCCTGGCTGGTGAACGGGATAGGCTGGAGGTCTCCGTTCGCCGTGCGGCACTCGAGGCACTGGCCAGCGCCACTCAGATTGAAGCCGGCCCGGGTGCTCGCGCCGCGATCTTTCTGATTGACCGTGAGGCCTCGCATTTGAGTCTTGAGGTCTCGGCTGATACTCCAGACGATTTCACGGGGGTGGTCTGCCGGTTTGAGGTCGGGCGCGAAGGGACCCCCTGCGTGACGGCCGTCCTCACGGGTGAAGTCGTCATCGTTCCCGATGTCTCGTCCCAGCCTGGATGGGGTGAGCGGGCGATGCGCGTTCCGCTCTGGGCGGAATATCTCAATCTTGCCGCCCGACACGCGGTGCGGGCCTGCTGGTGCCAACCGATTGCCACGTCCGCCGGCAGGACACTTGGCGTCCTGGCTCTTTACCCTGCCGCCGCCCGATCTCCGACGCCCGTCGAACGCCTCGCGATGAAGGAAATCAGCTCGAAGGCCGCGCTCGTCGTCGAGCGGTGCCATGAGTTCACGGAACACCTGCGGACCGAAGAGGCGCTGCGGCGCAGAGCGGAGCGGGCCGAGGCGCTGCTCGCCGAGGCGCAGCGCCAACGTGAAGAGCTCGAGACGATGCTCGATCTCATCCCGGTGGGTGTCGCGATAGCGCACGATCCGCTTGCCAATGAGATCTCGCTACTGCCGCGATTTGCCGCAGTACTCGGGCTCGATGCAGCCCAGAATGCCTCCTTGAGCGGACCGGGACGGGAGCGCATTCCGTATCGATGCCTCAAGGATGGCAAGCCCATTCCGCCGGAAGAGCTGCCCATGCAGCGAGCGGCGCGCACCGGAAAGGAGGTCCGCGATGTCGAGTTTGACGTCGAATTCGCTGACGGACGAGTGCTGCACATGCTGGTGAACGCGGCTCCGCTGTTTGACAGGGACGGAAAGGTGCGCGGCGCGATCGGCGCTCACATCGACATGAACGGCTTGAAGCGCGCACAGCATGAGATCCAAGAGCGCAGCCGGATCCTACAAACAATCTTCGATCACATCCCTGAAGGGTTGCATCTGGTGGGTGGCCCGCCGGAATACCTCTTCGTGCTCAACAGCCGCTACGCGATGGAGCACCTCGGCCGAGGGGTAGACGAGGGCGTGGGCACTCAGGCGGGATACCACGCCGAGAAATTCGGCATTTACCTCAGCGACGGCTCTCGGCCGGCTCCCGAGCAGCTGCCACTCTACCGCGCGACACGACTCGGTGAGACTGTGCGCAATGTCGAGCTCCTCTACGAGCGGCCTGACGGCAGCCGCTTACCCGTCCTCACCGACGCCGTGCCGATTCGTGATCAGAACGGCAGGATCATCGGTGCCATCAAGTGCTGGCGCGACATCAGCGAGCGCAAGCACATGGAGGAGCGCCTCAAGGATGCGGATCGCCGCAAAGACGAGTTCCTGGCGATGCTGGCGCATGAGCTCAGAAACCCACTCGGTGCGATCAACAGCTCCGGAGAAGTTCTCGCGCATATGGTGCCGCTAGATGAGCGTGCGCGGAACGCGAGCCGGATCTTCCGGCGGCAGGTAAGGACGCTCACCCGGATGGTGGACGATCTCCTCGATGTCTCTCGAGTCGCGCATGGGCGGATCGCGCTCAAGCTGCGGTCTGTACGGCTCGCGGACATCGTGTCCCAGGCGGTCGAGATGGTCGAGCCGCTCATCAAGGAGCGACAGCACCGGCTTTCGATCACTAGCACCGAGACGCTGACCATCAGGGCCGATCCCGGCCGGCTGGTTCAGTGCATCTCCAACGTCCTCACGAATGCGGCGAAATATACCGACCCCGGCGGGCAGATCCGCATCGACTCGCGCCGTCTCGAGGGCAACGCGCTGCTCAGCATCGCGGATACCGGCGTTGGAATCCCTGGTGATCTCCTGCCGCACATCTTCGACCTCTATGTTCAGGGCGACCGGACGCTCGAGCGGTCGCGGGGTGGGCTGGGCATCGGCCTTTCGGTCGTAAAGGGGCTGATCGAAATGCACGGCGGCCGAGTGTCGGCCTCGAGCGCCGGCATTGGACGCGGAGCGACGTTCGAGATCTGTCTGCCCATCGACCAGGTAGCCGACCCGAGCACGCCATCAGGCGCGGGCAGCAAGGCCCCTCCGCGAGGCATACTGATCGTGGAAGACGATACCGACGCGGCGGAATCGCTCGCCATGATCCTTGGCATGTCGGGGCATGAGGTACTCGTCGTCGAGGACTGCGAGCAAGCGATCAAGCGGGCTTTGGAATTTCGCCCTGAGGTGATGCTGCTCGACATCGAGCTTCCGGAGATCGACGCCTGGGAGGTGGCACGGCGAATCCGGGGGCAGCCGAGTCTCGCGAAGGCGTGCCTCGTCGCGGTCACCGGCTACGGCCAATGGGAGGACAAGCAGCGCACCAGTGAGGCGGGATTCGACCACCACCTCGTTGATCCGATTGATCTTGCGATACTCGAACAGATTCTGGCGGGGCTCTCGGGTTCGTCAGCGGATTGAAGGACTCTCACCTCAGCCGAGAAGCTGGTGGAGCTTCGAGATCTCAAAGCGGCCGCTCGCCTCGTATTCGGGCCTTGCGCGGTACACCTCAACACGCCCGCGCCCGGCGATTTTCGCTGCGTAGCAGGCGACATCTGCCGCGCGAAGGAGAGCGCTTGCGTCACACTGCCGAAGATCGAGTAGGCGAGGCCGACGCTGGCGCCGATAGTGAACCGCTTTCCTTCTCCCCATTGAAGAAGGGTCACTCGGCACGAAAGGCCTGGCGTCCCGCTATGCCCTCAGCCTGGCCGCCGAGCCGTAGATCAGATTCAGCACTTCGGTGCGGGTTGCCTGATTGCGCACGAACGTGCCGCGGATCGCGCTGGTCACCATGGAGCTGCCGGGCTTGCGGATGCCACGGATAGTCATGCAGGTGTGCGAGGCCTCGATGACGCAAATGGCTCCGAGCGGGTGTAGTCCCTCCATGATGGCGTCCGCGATCTGGTCAGT
>Ga0134125_10004388_pt1 | contig 16143 bp, 11 predicted proteins | sample KB31751_FD_96464 | JGI IMG/M metagenome (GOLD analysis project Ga0134125, IMG submission 96464) | Terrestrial soil microbial communities with excess Nitrogen fertilizer from Kellogg Biological Station, Michigan, USA - KB3-175-1 | ecosystem: Environmental > Terrestrial > Soil > Unclassified ... | reverse complement strand
GGGGGTCGGCCGTTTTGCGGTGCTCGCCGCGGCCGCCGAGGCCAAGAAGCGCGGCTTCGACCGACTCACCGTCATCTGGGAACCGGGTGAAGACGGCCCAGAGGAGTTCTTCCTCCGCGTCGGTTTCACCGTGGTCGAAGAGACCAGGTACGGCGAGAAGATCGGCGCCATCGAGCTGCCCTGAGCGCCCTCATGGTCAGCCAGCCGAACGACGACTTCGTCTCGCGCGTGCTTCAGGTCGTCGAGTCGATTCCGGATGGCCGGGTCATGGCCTACGGCGACGTCGCGGCCGCGATCGGGTCACGCGCCGCTCGCGCGGTGGGCCAGGTCATGGCTCGCTACGGCGACGGCGTGCCGTGGTGGCGCGTGGTCCGCTCGAGCGGACATCCGCCGGTCTGCCACGAAAATCGAGCGCGGGAACACTATGAGGCCGAGGGCACGCCGCTGCTCGTGCCGGCATCCGGCGACTATCGCGTGAACCTGCGGCTCGCGCGGTGGTGGCCCTGAGCGGCTCGCTGTTACGCCGCTCGCCGCTCAGCCGGCGTAGGCACCGGTCGAGAGTCCTGCGACCCCGGCGTCACAGCTGAACACGGCGCCGGCGTTCGGTTCGGCATCCTCGGCGAGTCCCTCGCGAGAGGTCGTCATGTACAGCGTGCGCAGGTCGTCGCCACCGAAGGCGCATGCGGTGACGTTGCTGACGGGCAGCTCGACAACCTGGTCGAGCCTGCCCTGCCGGTCGTAGCGGTGCACGGCCGAACCCCGCGCGACGGCGACCCACACTCCCCCGTCGACGTCGAGGGCGATGCCGTCGGGATACCCGTCGTCGCGAGGGATGTCGACGAAGACCGAGCGCGAGACGAAACCGCGATCGGGGTCGTACTCGAGCCGGTCGACCCGGTTAGTGGGGCTGTCGACGTAGTATGCGACATCGCCGGAGGCGGCGAACTGCAGGCCGTTCGAGATCGTGACGGGTGCGAGCGCCACCGTCACGCTGTGGTCGAGTTCCAGTCGGTAGACCTTGCCGCCGCCCTCGGCCGCGTCGTAGCGCATCGTGCCGCAATACAGGCGGCCCTGGGGGTCGCAGCCGCCCTCGTTGAAGCGCACCGCGGGATCATCGAGCACGCTCACCAGTGGTTCGACGTCGCCGGAGTCGTGCAGGATGGCAAAGTCGTGCTCACGGGCGACGATCGCCCCGCCGGCAGTGCGGGGCCTGATCATCGCCGCGATTGTGCCGACGTGCTGCCGGCGCACCGCACCATCCGCGGCGAGGGTGAGCACATCTCCGGCGAGCATGTCGACCCAGCGCAGGCCGCCCCAGCTGTCACTCCACGACGGACCCTCCCCGTGAAACGCCAACGGATCGGTCAGTTGTACCGCCTTGACCACTGCTCGGCCTCCCCGTTCGACGTGCCGAACCGCGCGGCCGACTCTGGAACGTTACACGAGCGACTCGCGCCAGGCCGCGTGCAACTTCGAGAAGCGGCCGGTGCCGGCGATCAGGTCGTCTGGCGTGCCGTCTTCCACGATCCTTCCGTGTTCCATCACGAGCACCCGATCGGCGATCGCGACCGTCGAGAGGCGGTGCGCGATGATCACCGCGGTGCGATCGGCGAGCAAGGTCTGCAGGCCCTCCTGCACGAGCCGTTCGCTCGGGATGTCGAGCGAGGCGGTGGCCTCATCGAGGATGAGCACGACCGGATCGGCGAGGAAGGCGCGCGCGAACGAGATCAGTTGCCTCTGCCCGGCCGAGACCCGGCCGCCACGCTTGTTGACATCCGTGTCGTACCCGCCGGGCAGCGACTCGATGAATTCGTGAGCGCCCACCGCCTTCGCGGCCGCCACGATCTCCTCGCGACTCGCCTCGGGCTTGCCGAGCGCGATGTTGTCGCTCACGGTGCCCGAGAACAGGTACGCCTCCTGGGTGACCATGACGATGGCGCGGCGCAGGTCTTTCGGGTGCAGCTGGCGCAGGTCGATGCCGTCGAGGGTGACCACACCATCCGTCGGATCGTAGAACCGCGACATGAGCTTCGCGAGCGTGGACTTGCCCGCGCCGGTCGACCCGACAAGCGCGATGGTCTGACCCGCCGGGATTTCGAGGTCGAACTGCGGCAGGATGACGCGATCCTGCTGATAGGCGAACCGCACGCCCCGAAACTCCACATCGCCCTTCGCCTGCCAGAGATCGATGGGCCGCACCGGGTCGGGAACTGTGGGCTCCTCCTCGAGCACGCCCGAGATCTTCTCGAGCGCCGCGGCCGCCGACTGGTAGGAGTTGTAGAACATCGCCATCTCCTCCGCGGGCGCGTAGAACGATCGCGTGTAGAGCAGGGCGGCGAGCAGCACGCCGATCGCGAGATCGCCACTGGCCACCCGCAGACCACCGACCAGCAGCACCACGGCGAGCGTGACGTTGCCGATCAGCACGAGGCCCGGGTCGAAGACGCCGAACAGGTTCAGCACCCTCGAGTTCGCCGAGCGGTAGTCCTCGACGAGGTCGCCGAACTCCTTCTCGTTGCGCTTCTCCTTGCGGAACGCCTTCACCGCCCGGATGCCGGTCATCGTCTCCACGAAGTGCACGATCACCTTCGCCGAGGTCACGCGCGTCAGCCGGAACAGTTTCTGCGAGCGCAGCTGGAACCAGCGCCCGAGCACGAGCAGCGGCACGAGAGAGGCGAACAGGATGAGCCCACTCAGCCCGTCGAGCGAGAACAGCGCGATGGCGATGAACGCCATGTAGAGGCCGCCCTGCACGAGCTGGTTGATTCCGGAATCGAGCAGCTCGCGAATCGAGTCCAGGTCGCTCGTCTGCCGCGCGATGATGCGACCGGAGGTGTAGCTCTCGTGGAATTCGAGGCTCAGTTTCTGGGTGTGCAGGAACATCCGCTTGCGCAGCTCGATCAGAATCGCCTGACTGATGCGCGCCGTCAGCACGGTGTACTGCGCGATGAGCACCGCTCCCACGATTCCGGCGACGAGGTATGACGCCACGGCGAGGCCGAGCGGCACCCAGTCCTGACGCGCCAGCAGCGCGGGCAGACCCGTGTCGATGCCGTACGCGATGAGAGCCGGTCCCACGACCTGCGCACCGGTACTCAGCACGACGACGGCAATCGTGAGTGCAACCCGCGCCCACAGTGGTCGCAACAGCGAACCGAGCAGGCGCAGCGAGCGCTCACGGATCTGCCTGCTCTCGGCCCTGCTGAAGTTCTCGCGCTCTTCGCCTTCAACGCCGATGACGCTCATAGCGATGCCTCCCTGAGTTCACTGTCGTCTTCGTCGCGCCTGTCGTCGCGTCTGTCTTCCCGCTTCTCCTCATCCTCAAGACTCGAGATCACGAAGCGGTAGTGCTCGCTCGAGGCGAGCAGCTCGCTGTGCCTGCCCACGGCCGTGATGCGCCCGCCCTCGAGCAGCGCGACCCGGTCGGCGAGCATGACGGTGGATGGGCGGTGAGCGACGATGAGCGCGGTGGTCGATGCGAGCACCCGACGCAGCGCCGCCTCGACGAGCGCCTCGGTGTCCACGTCGAGCGCCGAGAGAGGGTCGTCGAGCACGAGCACCGAGGGCTTCGCCGCGATCGCGCGGGCCAGCGCGAGTCGCTGCCGCTGCCCGCCGGAGAGGCTGAGTCCCTCCTCGCCGACCTTTGTGTCCAGGCCATCGGGCAACTCGTAGACGAAGTCCGCCTGCGCGATGTCCAGCGCTTCGGCGAGTTCGGCATCCGTCGACTCCGGGCGCCCGAGCAGCACGTTGTCGCGCACGGAGGCCGAGAACAGCGTGGCGTCTTCGAACGCCATGGCGAGGTGGCTGCGCAGTTCGGTGCGAGTGAGTTCACGGATGTCGACTCCGTCGAGCGAGATCGATCCGCCCGTCACGTCGTAGAGCCGCCCCGTGAGCGCCGTGAGAGTCGACTTGCCCGAACCGGTGAGGCCGACGACAGCCATGGTCTCGCCCGGCACGAGCTCGAGGTCGATGCCATCGAGCAGGTCCGGGTACTGCGCGGGCGAGTCCTCGTAGCGGAAGTGCACACCCGTGAAGACGAGCCTGCCGGTAGGCGCAGCGATCGTCTTCGGGTGCTCGGGGTCGGTGATCGTGTTCGGCGCGTCCAGCACCTCGAAGAAGCGGTCGACCGCGGTGCGGGTGTCGACGGTCATCGAGAGCAGGAAGCCGATCGACTCCACCGGCCAGCGCAGCACCGTCGCGGTCGCGAAGAAGGCGACCAGCTCACCGACCGTGACCTGCCCGAGCGACGCGAGCCACACGCCGCCAAGCAGGCAGATCGCGAAGGTCACGTCGGGCACGAGCAGCAGCCACAGCCAGATGTTGGCGATCGTGCGGGCCTTCTCGATCTCGGTGCCGCGCAGGTCTTCGGCCTGCGAAGCGAAGTTCTTGAGCGCGTACTTGCCGCGACCGAAGGCCTTCAGAACCCGGATGCCGTGCACGGCCTCCTCCACGGACGTCGCGAGATCTCCCGCCTGGTCCTGGCTGCGCCTTGCCACGATCGAGTACCTGTTCTCGAAGAAGTAGCCGTAGATCCACAGCGGAATGGAACAGATCATGAACGCGATCCCGAGCATCCAGTTGATGCGCAGCAGCAGGGCGAAGCCCACGAAGATCGTCAGCACGTTGACGACGAGCAGCACGATTCCGAACGAGATCCAGCGGCGGATGAGGTTCAGGTCGCTGATGGCGCGCGAGAGCAGCTGTCCGCTCGGCCAGCGATCGTGGAAGCCGACCGGCAGATCCTGGAGGCGGTTGTAGAGCGCGTTGCGCATCCGGGATTCGACGTGAGTACCGGGCACGAGCACGAACTGGCGCCGGAACCAGATCATCGCCGCCTCGGTCACACCGAGCGCGAGTACGATGCCGACCGGCCACCAGATCTCGCTCGCGTCGCCGTTGCCGAGAGCGCCGTCGACGAGTTGTCCGAGCACCTGGGGAATCAGCAGGGCGACGATCGCGGCGAGCATGGCCGATGCCATGCCGAGGTAGATGCGCGGCATGGCGGGTTTCGCATAGGGATAAATGCGAAGGATGGCGGCGATGGTGCCGATCTTCTTCTGGTCTGCAGACACGTGTCTTCCTGGCGCTTGAACGACGTCGGGCCAGACGGCAGACGTCGAAGAAATGAATTTAGGTGGGGAGTCGAGAGGGAGCTACCGAAGCGATCGTGGGGCCGTGCGGCCCCGGCGGCTATCGGCGCGGGAGGGCAGGGAGCGATGCGCCGGTGACAAAACGAACGGTGCTCGCGAATGCGACTGTTGTCTTGATCATGGGATCCTCCTGGGCACGTCTGTACTTCAACTCTTGACTGCCTCACACCGCCGGTTCGGGCCGTGAGCAGCCTTGCAGTCTATGACCGCGGCCTCGCTCTGCGCAACAGGTGCGCACAGCGAGTGCGTGCTCAGGATTCCGCGACGCCCTCCGTGCGCGGCGCGGTAAATCCGCGCACGACGTGATAGGTCATCGCGACGAACGTCGCCGCCCACGCCGCGAAGGCGACCCACAGCTCGACCTTGCCGATCCACAGCACGATCGGCAGGGTATCGGTGGCGCCGATCGAGAGACTCGCGACGGCGTACATGCCGAGCGGGAAGATGATGCTCCAGAGCGTCGGTTCGTAGCGAAGCGGCAAGCGATGCATGACGTGGCGCCACAGCCCCGCGGCCAGGAGCGGCGGAATGAGCCAAGTGGCGATGCCCCAGAACACCACGGAGAGCCCGGCGATCAGGTGCCCTGTCGCGGCTACCATCGGCGCCTCCGCCATGTCGACGATGCGCGCCCCGGCGAGCACCGTGATGGCCAGGGCGCCCATGGTGACCCAGTACGGCGGAGTGAACTCGTCCGGTCCGAAGCGATACAGCATGAGCCTCAGCGCAACGAACACCGCGGTCGCGCCGTACAGCAGCACACCCACAGACCAGGCGACGACGGCGACGAGCGCGAGAGCCGATCGCGCTGCATCTGCCCGCGGCTCGAGCGTCGCGGCGGCGATCGCGATCGACTGGCTGGCGACCACCCAGATGAACCAGGTGCCGTTCGCCGTGGCGACCACCGACCGTTTCTGCTTGCTGAGTGCAGCAGTCCACGGGATGACGTAGCCGATCACCAGGAACAGTGCACCCGCCGCCACGAGAAGCGCCGTCGTGAAGAAGGGCATCCCCGACATGAAGAGTCGCACCCCGAGCACATCCGCCCCGGCGACGAGCGTGAAGAAGCCGAAGGCGCGGCGCGGATCCATGAAGTCGTCACGGATCGCCCCCGGGTACCTGATCGCGCGCCACCCGGTCAGTGCGAGCAGGATCACGAAGGATGCCGCACAGATCACCAGCAACAGCACGGACAGCACGTCGAAGCCCTCGAGTTCCATCCCCACCGAGACGATCCCGCTGGCCATGGTGAGCGCGAAGTACCCGGGCGTGAGCGCCTCGACCGACTGCCCCAGTCGCTGAGCCGTGGTTAACGTCACCCCCGTAGGTTAGTCGCTCACTCCGGCGGCACTCGCTGCGAAGACCGTAATAAATACGCTGTCCTCCATCCGGCGCATCCGGGTGGCATTTTTCACGGCACTTCTCTCGCGGTCGCGCGCGCGCGTCTCCTAGGCTCGAGAAACGACGAAAGTGACACGATGAACTCCCACGAAGAGCGAACACAGGTCAACGCGGCTCCCGCATCGCTAGGTCGTGCCTACGGCATGCTCGCTCTCGCGACGGTGGGCTTCGCCATCAACTTCTGGGCGTGGGCGCTGCTCAGTCCACTCGGCCCGCTCTTCCGCACCACCGGCAGCCTCGGCACACTCTCCGAAGCCGACGTCGCGCTGCTGGTGGCAGTGCCGGTCATCGTCGGTTCGCTCGGGCGCATCCCCGTCGGGGCGCTGACAGACCGCTTCGGCGGCCGGGTGATGTTCCCGATCGTCTCTGCGGCGACGATCCTGCCGGTGTTGTTCATCGGTCTCTTGGGGCTCGATTCCTACTTCGCCCTCCTCGTAGGAGGCTTCTTCCTGGGCATCGGCGGAACGACCTTCGCCGTGGGCGTTCCCTTCGTCAACGCCTGGTTCCCGCCCGAGCGCCGGGGCCTCGCCGTCGGCGTCTTCGGTGCGGGCATGGGCGGCACCGCCGTCAGCGCACTCACCACCGTGTCGCTGTTCAACGGCGTCGACCACCGCGCGCCCTTCGTGATTGCCGCGATCGGACTCGCCCTCTTCGCCGTCGTCGCCTGGTTCGTGCTGCGGGATGCGCCCGGTCGCAAGGCGCCCGAGGGCTCGTTGCTCGGCCGGGTCGTGTCGAACGCGCGGCTGCCGATCAGCTGGCAGGCCTGCATCCTGTATGCCGTCTCCTTCGGCGGCTACGTCGCGTTCTCGGTGTATCTGCCCTCGTACCTCAAGGTCGCATACTCGCTCGACCCGGGCGACGCGTCGGCGAAGATGGCCGGATTCGTCCTCGTCGCTGTGATCATGCGCCCCGTCGGCGGCTGGCTGTCCGATCGCTTCGGTGCCATCCCGGTGCTCGCCACCGGCCAGGCGATCGTGATCGTCGGCTCGGCGGTTGCGGCGGCCACCCCCCTGCTCCAGTACACCGGCACCCTCGCCTTCCTCGCGATGGCCGCGGCACTCGGGGCAGGGAGCGGTGCCACCTTCGCGCTCATCGCCAAGGTCACTGAGCCCGCCCGCGTGGGTGGCGTCACGGGCCTCGTAGGTGCCGCCGGTGGCCTGGGCGGATTCGTGCCGCCGCTCATCATGGGAGACATCTATGGCCGCACCAACTCCTACGCGATCGGGCTGCTCCTGCTCTCCGCGGCCGCTGTGGCGACCCTCATCATGACGCTCACCATCGTGCGCTCCACGGCGCAGAAGGCAACGCTCGAGCGCGCACGGCTCCGGTAGAGTCTCACGCCACGTCTTTGAGGCAGCCCTCTGCGGCGACCCAGGCGAGCATGGCGCACTTGACCCGCATGACGTATTTGGAAACGCCCTGGAAGACCACCGCGTCACCGAGGATGGCTTCGTCACCCTCATCGCCGCCGCGCGAGCGCATCATCGCGCGGAAAGCATCGATCTTCTCACCGAGCTCAGCCGTGGTCAGGCCTGCCGCGAGCTCGCTCAGAACGGATGCCGACGCCTGCGAAATACTGCACCCCGCGCCGTGCCAGGTCAGCGCGGCGACGCGATCGGAGCCCGGTTCGAGCACCAGTTGCACGGTGAGTTCGTCGCCGCAGGTGGGATTGCGCTCGAAGCGCTCGGCGGCCGGGTTCTCGGCATGGCCGTAGCCGTGACGCAGCTTCGAATGATCCAGGATGTGCTGTTGATAAAGGCCCTCGAGCGAGTCGACCATCACGCCTCCCCGAAGTAGCCGCGCACAAGGCCGACCGCCTCGACGAAGCGATCAACCTCCTCGGTCGTCGTGTACAGGTAGGCGCTCGCGCGGGTCGTGGCGGTGAGCCCGAGGCGCCGGTGCAGCGGTTGCGCGCAGTGGTGGCCGACGCGCACGGCGATACCTCGCGCATCCAGGAACTGGCCGACGTCGTGCGCGTGCACCCCCGCGGTGTCGAAGCTCACGAGTCCGGCGCGAGGCGCGCCGGGCGGCGGCCCGACGACTCGGATGCCGGGAATCTCGGCGAGGCCGCGCAGCATCCGCTCGGCCAGCAACTCTTCGCGCGCCTCGACGCGGTCGAGGCCGACACTCTGCAGGTAGCGCACGGCCTCGGCGAGCGCGACCGCCTGGGAGACCGGCTGCGTGCCGGCCTCGAAGCGCTGCGGCGCCGGCATGAAGTCCGCTCCCGTCATGGTGACGGTCTCGATCATCGATCCACCGGTGCGGAACGGCGGCAGGGCGTTCAGCAGTTCTGCGCGGCCGTAGAGCACCCCGATTCCCGTGGGGCCGAGCAACTTGTGACCGGAGAACGCTGCGAAGTCCACACCGAGCTCGTGCAGATCGATGGCGCGGTGCGGCACCGACTGGCAGGCGTCGAGCACGACCAGTGCGCCACGGTCGTGAGCGAGTTCCACGAGCTGCGCGACCGGCGCGACGAAGCCGGTCACGTTGGAGACGTGTGCGAAGGCGAGGATGCGCGTCCTGTCTGTGATGACGGCGGCGGCGGCATCCGCGTCGAATACGCCGACGTCGTCGACGGGCACGGAGCGAAGGACGGCGCCCGTGGTGGCCGCGAGTTCCTGCCAGGGGATGAGGTTGGCGTGATGCTCAGCCTCGGTCACGACGATCTCGTCGCCGGGCACGAGGGCGAAGCGCCGTGCGGCCGGTCCACCTCTGCCATGGCTCGCATTGGCGATGCCGTAGGCCACGAGATTCAGGGCGTCCGTGGCGCCGGAGGTCCAGACGATCTCCTCCGCGCTCGCCCCGACGAACTCGGCGACGGTCGCGCGGGCATCCTCGAACGCCTCGGTCGCGAGCCCGGCGAGGGTGTGTGCACCGCGGTGCACCGCGGCGTTGGAGTGCAGCAGAAAGTCTCTCTCCGCGTCGAGCACCTGGCGGGGTCGCTGCGTGGTGGCGGCCGAATCGAGATAGCTGAGTGGTTCGCCGTTGACGGTCTCGGCGAGGGCCGGAAAGTCCTCGCGAATGCCTCGAACGTGCTCATCGTCCAGAGGCGCCAGAGCTGGCTTCCCTCCCCGCGGATCGTCGGTAGAGGGTGCGGTCAGAGACACGGAAATCCTTCGTTCTGCCGCCGCCGTAGCGCAGTCGGCACTCTTCATTCTGCACGCACACACCGACCCGCCGCTGCACGATCGGGAAGGCGGTACTTTCTCGCTGGCATAGCTTTGCTGGCACGCGCGCCATACGATCAAAGACATGGGAACGCGTCGTCCACCCGACCTTCGCACTCTGGCATCGCTCAGTCGAGTCAGGCTGCTCTATGCAATGCTGCAGCACGGCCCACTGACGATCGAAAAGCTGGCCGAGGCGGCCGAGCTGCACACGAACACCGCTCGTGAACACCTGCACCGACTCATCGCAGACGGCTTTGCCGTGTCCACCACTCACCCGAGCGCCTCACGCGGCAGGCCCAAGGTCGTGTACTCCCTGGCCCTCGACCGCGACGATCCGATCCAGGCCAAGAAGATCCACTCCGCGCTGGAACGCATCGAACGGCTCAACCGCCTCTATCCCGACTCGACCGGCGGGCAGGATCGCTCCGACTCCGACCGCCAGGTCGACATGGTCGAGGACCACCTCGACCAGACCGGCTTCGACGCGACCGTCGACCGCAAGGCGCTGTGCGTGCACATCCATGAGTGTCCGGTCGAGAGCATGGCGCGCGAACATCCGGAGGTGTGTCAGGTGCACTTCCACCTCGTGGGCAGCGCACTGGGTCGCGTCGACGGCCCCCTCGAGACCGCACAGCTCAATCGGCTGGAACCGATCGACGGTTGTTCGGTTGATCTGCGTCGCACCGATGAGGGGAATCGCACCATCGGAAGGTAATTTTCACGGCATTTTGTCGTTGCCGGAATCGCCCGGCGCGGCGAGGCTCAGAGTGAGGGACGCGGCAGTGTTTTTGATCGCCGTCCCGATTGGGAGGGCACTGTGACATCATCCACTTCGCCGGGGGCCCGCACTGATGGCCCTCTCGCCGACACCCTGCTGAACCTCGGCCGCTTCCTTCGGCCCGGCGAGGTCTCCGAAGATCTCAGATCGGTGTTTCTGGATGGTGGACGCAAGGCCGATGCCTTCTACCGCGACCGCTGGACGCACGACAAAGAGGTGCGCTCCACGCACGGAGTGAACTGCACCGGGTCGTGCTCGTGGAAGGTGTACGTCAAAGACGGCATCATCACCTGGGAGACCCAGCAGACCGACTACCCACTGATCGGGCCGGACTCCCCCGAGTACGAACCTCGAGGATGCCCGCGCGGCGCCTCGTTCAGCTGGTACACCTACTCGCCCACGCGCATCCGCTACCCCTACGTGCGAGGCGTGCTCCTCGACGCCTACCGTTCGGCCAAGAAGAGCACCGGGGATCCCGTGCTCGCCTGGGCGGCGGTGATGGATGACCCGGTTGCCTCGCGAGCGTACAAGCAGGCCCGGGGCAAGGGCGGCCTGGTTCGCGCGAGCTGGGCCGAAGCATCCGAAATCGTCGCCGCCGCCCACGTGCACACCATCAAGAAGTACGGGCCAGACCGCATCGCCGGCTTCTCACCGATTCCGGCGATGTCGATCGTCTCGCACGGTGTCGGCTCGCGCTTCGTCACGATGCTCGGCGGCACGATGCTGTCGTTCTACGACTGGTACGCCGACCTGCCGGTGGCGAGCCCCCAGGTCTTCGGCGACCAGACCGATGTGCCGGAATCGGCAGACTGGTGGAACTCCTCGTACCTCATGATGTGGGGATCGAACGTGCCGGTCACCCGCACACCCGACGCCCACTTCATGACCGAGGCGCGCTACCGGGGCCAGAAGGTCGTCGTCGTCTCCCCCGACTACGCAGACAACACCAAGTTCGCCGACGAGTGGCTCGCGGTGCACCCGGGTACCGACGCCGCGCTGGCGATCTCCATGGGGCACGTCATTCTCAAGGAGTTCCTGCTCGAGAAGAAGACCGCGCGCTTCATCGACTACATGAAGAAGTACAGCGACTCGGCCTACCTGATCGAGCTGACCCCGCGCGGTGACGGCTATGTGGCTGGCAAGTTCCTCATGGCGGATGCGCTGCCCACGACGACAGCGGACGTCGCGAACCCCGCGTTCAAGCCCGTGCTGCTCGACCAGAACGCCGTCCCGGTGGTGCCGAACGGATCGCTCGGTCACCGCTTCTCGAAGGAGGACGAGGGACTCTGGAACCTCGACCTCGGCGACACCGATCCGCTACTGTCGATCGCGGACGCTCCCGGCCACGACGGCCGCGCGGTCGAGGTGGAGCTGCCGCGCTTCGACCTGACCCCCGAGCCGGGCCAGGAGCATGCGGGTGGTGCGGGCGGCATCCGTCGCGGTGTTCCCGTGATGGAGGTGGCCGGGCGACTGGTGACCACGGTGTTCGACCTGCTGCTGGCCCGCTACGGCGTCGGTCGCGAGGGGTTGCCGGGCGACTGGCCCACCGGCTACGACGACGCGTCGAGCCCCGGCACCCCCGCCTGGCAAGAAGAGATCACGAGCGTTCCCGCGCACATCGCCGAGAAGATCGGCCGCGAATTCGCCCAGAATGCCGAGGACTCCGGCGGACGCTCGATGATCCTCATGGGCGCCGGCACCAACCACTGGTTCCACTCCGACACGATCTACCGCACCTTCCTCGCGCTGACCACCATGACCGGCTGCCAGGGCGTGAACGGTGGCGGATGGGCCCACTACGTCGGCCAGGAGAAGGTGCGGCCGCTCACCGGCTGGGCGCAGTACGCCTTCGGCCTGGACTGGGTGCGCCCGCCGCGCCAGATGATCGGCACCGCGTTCTGGTATCTCGCCACCGATCAGTGGCGCTACGACGGGCTCCCCGCAGACAGCCTGGTCAGCGCCCAGGCGACGGGCATGTTCGCCGGCCGCACGACCGCGGACTGCCTGGTCGAGTCCGCCAAGCGAGGCTGGATGCCGAGCTTCCCGACCTTCAACCGCAACCCGCTCGACATCGTCGACCAGGCGGAGGCCGCGGGAGTCGAGCCGGCGCAGTACGTGGTGGATCAGTTGAAGAGCGGCGAGCTGAAGTATGCGGTGGAAGACCCCGATGCCCCCGAGAACTTCCCGCGCGTGCTCAACGTGTGGCGAGCCAACATCATCGGCTCCTCCGGCAAGGGCAACGAATACTTCCTCAAGCACCTGCTCGGCACGAACTCGGCCATTCAGGGAGAGGAATCAAGCCCCGAGCGCCGACCGAAGTCGATGAAGTGGCACGACGAAGCACCCGTCGGCAAGCTCGACCTCATGGTCACGAGCGACTTCCGCAACACCTCGACGACCGGCTTCAGCGACGTCATCCTGCCGCCGGCGACCTGGTACGAGAAGCACGACCTGTCGACGACCGACATGCATCCGTTCATCCACACTTTCAACCCGGCGATTGCTCCGCCCTGGGAGGCCAAGCCCGACTTCGAGATCTTCACCCTGCTGGCGCAGAAGATCAGCGAGCTGTCGGTGGGGCACCTGGGCGTACGCAAGGACCTCGTCGCGTCCCCTCTCCTGCACGACACCGCAGACGCGATGTCGACTCCGCACGGAACGGTGGTGGATTCGCCGGAGCTCATTCCCGGCGTGACGATGCCGAAGCTCACCGTGGTGGAGCGCGACTATGCAGCCTTCGGTGCGCGGATGGCCGCCCTCGGTCCGTTGACGGCCAAGCTCGGCATGGTCACCAAGGGCATCCTCTTCAACCCGGATGTCGAGGTCGACGACCTGGGGCACCGAAACGGACTCGTGAAAGAGGGCCCCACTGCCGGCCGCCCGCGGCTGGACACGGTCAAGCGCGCCTGCGAGATGGTGCTCGCGCTCTCGGGCACCACGAACGGGCGCCTGGGAACCCAGGGCTTCCGCACGCTCGAGAAGCGCACGGGCACGAGGCTCGCCGATCTCGCCGAGGACAATGAGGCACGCAGGTACACCTTCAAGGAGGTCGGTGACACCCCGGTGCCGGTGCTGACCTCGCCGGAGTGGTCGGGCAGCGAGCACGGTGGTCGCCGCTACAGCGCGTTCACCATCAACGTCGAACGGCTGAAGCCGTGGCACACCCTCACCGGGCGCCAGCACTTCTATCTCGACCACGACTGGATGATGGAGCTCGGCGAGCAATTGCCGATCTATCGCCCGCCGCTCGACATGCATCGCCTGTTCAATGACTCGATCATCGGGTCGACCTCACCCACCGGTGCTCCAGGGTCGAAGGGCCGTGCCGAGGTGGCAGTACGCTACCTCACCCCACATTCCAAGTGGTCGATCCACTCCGAGTACCAGGACAACCTGATGATGCTCACCCTCTCGCGGGGCGGCCCCACCATCTGGATGTCGCCGAAGGACGCCGACAAGATCGGCGTGCGCGACAACGAGTGGATCGAGTCGTACAACCGCAACGGTGTCGTCGTCGCCCGCGCCATCGTCTCGCACCGCATGCCGGAGGGAACGGTGTACATGTATCACGCGAAGGATCGCACCATCAACGTGCCCATCGCGGAGACCTCGGGGCAGCGAGGCGGAACGAACAACTCGCTCACGCGCATCCTGCTGAAACCGACGCACCTCATCGGCGGGTACGCCCAACTGTCGTTCGCGTTCAACTACCTGGGGCCGACGGGCAACCAGAGAGACGAAGTCACCGTCATTCGCCGGCGCAGCCAGGAGGTTGAGTACTGATGAAGGTCATGGCCCAGATGTCGATGGTGATGAACCTCGACAAGTGCATCGGATGCCACACCTGCTCCGTCACCTGCAAGCAGGTGTGGACGAACCGCGACGGCATGGAATACGTGTGGTTCAACAACGTGGAGACGAGGCCCGGCCTCGGTTATCCGCGCGGTTATGAAGACCAGGACAAGTGGCACGGTGGCTGGGAGCGCGGCCGGAAGGGGCGACTGAAGTTGCGCTCGGGCGGGCGCCTCTCCAAGCTCGCGAACATCTTCGCTAACCCCGACCTGCCTACGATCGACGACTACTACGAGCCGTGGACCTACGACTACGACATGCTCACCAACGCGCCGCAGACCAAGAACGGCCCCGTCGCGCGTCCCAAGTCACTGCTCACCGGCAAGGACATGGACATCAAGTGGTCGGCGAACTGGGATGACAATCTCGGAGGCGCGCAGGAGACCGCGGAGCAGGATCCGATCCTCGCGCACATGAGCGAACACGTGAAGATGGAGTTCGAGAACACCTTCATGTTCTACCTGCCTCGCATCTGTGAGCACTGCCTCAACCCATCGTGTGTCTCGGCCTGCCCCTCCGGTGCGATGTACAAGCGCGAGGAAGACGGCATCGTGCTCGTCGACCAGGACAGTTGCCGCGGCTGGCGTATGTGCGTCTCCGCCTGCCCCTACAAGAAGGTGTACTTCAACCACAAGACGGGCAAGGCCGAGAAGTGCACGCTGTGCTACCCGCTCCTCGAACAGGGCAAGCCCACCATCTGCTCTGAAACCTGCGTCGGCAGGCTGCGCTACCTCGGCCTCATGCTGTACGACGCCGACCGTGTGCTCGAGGCGGCCAGCATCGAGAACGAACACGAGCTGCTGGATGCCCAGCGCTCGGTCTTCCTCGACCCCTTCGACCCCGAGGTGATCGCCGCGGCCAAGGCCGAGGGCATCGCCGACGACTGGATCGAGGCCGCCCAGAACAGCCCGATCTACAAGCTCATCAGCGAATACAAGGTAGCGCTGCCGCTGCACCCGGAGTACCGCACCATGCCCATGGTCTGGTACATCCCGCCGCTGTCGCCCGTGGTCGACGTGGTCTCGAACAGCGGCCAGGACGGCGAGGACATCACGAACCTGTTCTCGGCGATCGACCAGCTGCGCATCCCGATGGAGTACCTCGCGGGCCTCTTCACGGCCGGCGACCTCGTGCCGATCGAGAACTCGCTCGGCAAGCTCGCCGCAATGCGCTCGTACATGCGAGACATCAACCTCGGCCAGGAGCCCAACGAGCGCATCGCGAATCTCGTGGGCATGACCGGCGAGGAGATCGAGGCCATGTACCACCTGCTCGCGGTCGCGAAGTACGAAGACCGTTACGTCATCCCGAAGGCTCACGTGGAGCAGGCCCGCGACCTGGAGAACCTGGCCTGCTCGCTCGACAGCGACGGCGGGCCGGGCATGGGCGGACCGGACGATCACGGACCGCAGGATCGCGGCATCCAGAAGACGCGCAAGCGTGCGGGGTCGACGGATGCCCCTGCCGCGGTCGCGCGCTTCGATGTCGACGAGAACGGGGTCGAGAACTTCCACGACCTGTCGAATTTCGTTGACGAGCCCGAATCCGCGCCGCCCTCCGGTCGCATCAATCTGCTCGGCTGGAGCGGCACCGGCACAGAACCGGGAATCTTCCCGCCATCACCGGCGGCAGGCATCGCATGATCGCGAAGAAGGTGGCCCCACGCGAGACGGCCGCCCTCGAACTGAACTCCGACCAACGCGCAGCCACCCACATGGCCGCGTCGATCCTGCTCGACTATCCGCACGAGGAGCACCGCGCGCGGTTCGCTGCTGTCGCGGCGGTGGCCGAGTCG
>Ga0134125_10004387_pt1 | contig 16144 bp, 18 predicted proteins | sample KB31751_FD_96464 | JGI IMG/M metagenome (GOLD analysis project Ga0134125, IMG submission 96464) | Terrestrial soil microbial communities with excess Nitrogen fertilizer from Kellogg Biological Station, Michigan, USA - KB3-175-1 | ecosystem: Environmental > Terrestrial > Soil > Unclassified ... | reverse complement strand
GTAGGGAAAAGTGCGTGTGTATCGCTGTATCCACCGAGCGTCGGGAGCCTGTGCAGTGCCGATCCTGCTCATCTTGCTCACTGCCACCGTCGTCGAGCTGGCGGTGCTCATCGCAGTGGGACACGCGATCGGCATCCTGGCGACCATCGGCCTGCTGATCCTCTCCTCGCTGATCGGGGCGATCTTGCTGCGGCGCGAGGGATCCCGCACCTTGGCTGCCTTCATGGCGGCGGTCCGCACCCGCAGACCCCCACATAGCGAACTGCTCGACGGCATCCTGATCGCGGCAGCGGGAGTGCTCATCGTGCTGCCGGGTTTCGTATCCGACGGCCTGGGCCTGCTGCTGCTCCTGCCGCCCATCCGGGCACTCGTCCGGCGGCGGATGCTGCGCTCGGCGTCCCGGCACGCGCCGTCGCAGTTCGCTCCGGGCGCTGTGGTCGAGGGCGAGGTCGTCGACGATCCGCCGCACCATCCGTCCCGCGGAGAGCTTCGCTGACCGCGACCTGCCCCGTAGTCCCGCAGCCCATCGACGCCGGTGAACTGCGCGAGCGGGAATACTGCCGAGCATGCCTCGAGCAGGGGGGTGCGCTGGCGTGAGGTGGTATCGCCGGCTGCTGCTGGGGGGTACTGCGGTCGGTGCCGGCCTGCTGCTGTACGCCGGCGCACCGCCGCGTGAACTGTGGTGGCTTGCGCCGGTGGCCTTCGCCGGGCTGTGGGCAGTGCTGCAGGGGCGGTCGGCGCGGGCCGGGGCTGGTTACGGCTTTGCCTTCGGACTGGGTTTCTTCCTGCCACTGCTGTCGTGGACCGGGGAGTTCGTGGGTCCGCTGCCGTGGCTGGCACTGGCCACCGTCGAGGCGCTCGTCATAGCGCTGGCCGGCGCCGGCATCGCTGTCGTCTCCCGGCTGCCGGCTGCCCCGCTATGGGCGGCAGCGGTGTGGGTGGCGGCGGAGGCATTGATCGCCCGGGCACCCTTCGGTGGCTTCCCCTGGGGCCGGGTGGCGTTCGGGCAGCCCAGTGGAGTGTTCCTGCCGGTGGCAGCCATCGGTGGTGCACCGCTGCTCACCGCGGCGGTGGTGCTGACCGGATTCGGCGCGGGGGAGTTGGTGCGCCGAGCAGTACAGGGCGGTGGCCCGTCCGGCAGGCGCCCAGCGTTGGTCGTGCCCGCCCTGCTCGCGATCGGCCCGGTGATCGCCGGGTTACTCGCGAGCCTGACCGTGGGCACGACCACCATCGGTGGGCAGGCGGTCGTCGCGGTGATCCAGGGCAATGTGCCCCGTGCCGGATTGGACTTCAACGCCCAGCGACGTGCGGTGCTGGACAACCACGCCGCGCGCACCATCCAGCTGGCCGCCGACGTGGCAGCGGGCCGTTACCCGCGACCAGCTCTGGTGATCTGGCCGGAGAACTCTTCCGACATCGACCCGTTACGGAACCTGGACGCTCGGGCAGTGATCGATCAGGCAGCCCGCTCGATCGGCGTACCGATTCTGGTCGGCGCCGTGCTGCGCAACGATGACGGGCACTACACCAACACCATGATCGTGTGGGATCCGCGGACCGGGCCGGGGCAGCGCCACGATAAGCGCCGGGTGCAGCCGTTCGGGGAATACGTGCCGTACCGGGATTTCTTCCGGCTGTTCAGCCCCTACGTCGACCGGGCGAGTGACTTCGTACCGGGCAACGGTGACGGGGCGGTGGACATCGGACCGGTCCGCGTCGGGATAGCGACCTGTTACGAGGTGGTCTTCGATGATCTGGTGCGCCAGAGCGTCCGCTCCGGCGCTCAGGTGCTCGCCGTTCCGACGAACAACGCCACCTTCGGCTACACCCAGATGACCTACCAGCAGCAGGCTATCTCCCGGGTCCGCGCGGTGGAACACGGTCGCACCGTGCTCGTGGCGGCAACGAGTGGGGTCAGCGCGGTGATCGGCCCAGACGGTACCGTCAAGCAGGAAACCAGGCTGTTCACTCCAGCTGCACTGGTGGCCGGGGTCCCGCTGCGCTCCGGTACTACGCTCGCCACCCGGCTCGGCCCCGCGCCGGAGTGGGCATTGGTGACGCTGGGTGTGGTCGGGGTGGCGGCGGCCCTGATGATGCGCGGCAGATCCAGCACCGAAGATCGGCGAGGCGCGCCGGCGAAGGAGGACGTCGATGGCGGATCAGCGCGGCGGGTACGTCGGAAGGGTTGGTCGAACCGTCGTGGTGATACCGACCTACGACGAACGGGCCAGCCTGCCAGTGGTGCTGAACCGGCTGCACGACGCGGTACCTGACGCCCATGCGCTGGTCGTGGACGACAACAGCCCTGACGGCACCGGAGCGCTGGCCGACGAACTCGCTGCCACCGACAGCCGGCTGCACGTCCTGCACCGCCCGAGGAAAGCGGGTCTGGGTGCTGCCTACGTGGCCGGGTTTCACTGGGCGCTGGAGCGTGGATATGACGTCATCGTGGAGATGGACGCCGACGGGTCCCACGCCCCCGAAGACCTTCCCCGGCTGCTCGAGGCACTGGCCACTCAACCCGACGGGGCCGGCGCTGACGTGGTGTTGGGCTCCCGATACGTCCCTGGCGGACGGGTGGTGAATTGGGCTCCTTACCGGGAGTGGCTGTCGCGCGGCGGCAACTACTACTCGCGAATGGCGTTGGGTGTAGACCTCACTGACCTCACGGGCGGGTTCCGCGCCTATCGGCGCCACGTGCTGGACAGCATCGACCTCAGTACTGTGGCCTCGCAGGGCTACTGCTTCCAGGTCGATCTGGCGTGGCGGTCAGTGCGCGGCGGCTGCACCGTGGTGGAGGTGCCCATTGTCTTCACTGAGCGTGAACAAGGGCAGTCCAAGATGACCGGCGCGATCGTGCTGGAAGCATTCTGGCGGGTGACCGCCTGGGGCCTACAGCGCCGGGTGGCAGGTTTGCGGCGTCGTCAATCCAATGCCAATCCTACGAATACCGCCACCCAGCCTAGCCAACCTTAACGGTGTGTGGACTCCTCAGGCCGAGCGTGATCGGCGACCTTGCAGCTCCGTCAGCCGCTCGTCGAGCAGTTCTTCCAGCTCGGGAATGCTTCGGCGCTCCAGCAGCATGTCCCAGTGGGTGCGCGGTGGCTTGATCTTCTTCGGCTGCGGATCGTCACCATCGAAGAGCCTCGACTCGTTGCCGTGCAGCCGGCACTCCCACATCATCGGCGGCTCGGCATCGTCGGCGAACGACACAGCGAAGTCGTGGCCCTTAGGGCAGGCGTAGATCACCGGCCTGCGAGGAGCAAGATCATGGTCGCGGTCGGCCTCGTAACTGACCGTTCCGAGCCTGCTGCCACGAAGAACGCGGTCGGCCATGGCGTCTCCTCTCTCCGGGCCGAGGACTGTGCAGTCCCCGGATCCAGCGCACCGGGTGTAACGTCGAGGAAGGCCCCCGACATTCCCGGACCCCTTCACCAGCTGTGGCCGAGGTCCGGACCAATGTATTGGTCCTGCAAGTAGGTTTCGGACCAGCATCGCCCACACAGGGTGAATCGACGCGACAATGTGACCTGTTACCTCACCCGAGGTGCACAACACCACCCGTTCGGGCGGTATGCACTACGTCCGTCCGAGCAGGATGTGATCTTAGACAACCGTCGGCTCGGGGTTGCCGACCGCGCGGATCGCGCGGCGAATCGGGATGACAGAGATCAGCACGAAACCGCCGAGAAAGAAGCAGACCAGCGACAGGATGGCAGGACGGAACGAGCCGGTGGCAGCCCCGATGACGCCGAACAGCAGCGGCCCCACCGTGGAAGTGGCCTGTTCGCCGATCTCGTACACCGAGAAGTACTCGGCTTCCTTGCCCGCCGGCACCAGCTGGCTGAACAGCGACCGGGACAGTGCATTGGTTCCACCCAGCACCAGCCCGATGCCTACTGCTACGGCGTAGAACTGAAGTCGATCACCGGCCCGGATGGAGTACGCCGCGATGATCACAACCACCCACACCAGCAGGCTGCCCATGATCGTGCGCTTGGCGCCGAACCGGCGAGCCAGCCGGCCATGCACCAGCGCGCCGATGAAGGCCACGAACTGCACCATGAGAATGGTGCTGATGAGCGTGCTGCTGGCCAATCCCAGTTCCAGATCGCCGTACTGGCCGGCGACGCTGGCCACCGTGGAGATCCCGTCGGTGTAGATCAGGTATGCAGCGAGGAAGCCCAGCGTCAAGGGGTATCCCCGGGCGCTGCGCAGCGTGCCGGCGAGTTGGCGGAAACCGCCGGTCAACACCTGCAGTCCTCGCTCGCTGCCTTGCGGAGGCTGGTAGCTGCGCATCCGGGCCAACGGGATGAAAGTGAACGCGGCCCACCACACCCCGGCGGTGACGAAGCACAGCCGTACCGCGGCTGACTCGGACAGCCCTAGCTGGTCGCGTCCCAGATAAGTGATCAGGTTGAGGGCGAGCGCGACACCACCGCCGAGATAACCGAAGGCCCAGCCGCGTGCGGACAGCCGGTCGCGTTCGTCGGGCGCCGCGATCTCCGGAAGCACGGAGTAGTAGACGACCACTGATGCGTAGTAGCCGGTGGTCGCGATGATGAACAGCACGACCCCGAGCCGCCAATTGTTTCCGGTCACCAGCGCAAGAAGCGCAGTAGCGGCTGCCCCGGTGAACGCGAAGAGGCCGAGCATCCTCCGTTTATGTTGGGTGCGGTCGGCGATGGCGCCGGTCAGCGGCAACACCGCTACCTGGAGAAGCGTGGATGCGGCAAGCAGGTAATCGAACAGCGAGCCGGCCGGAAACACCAGCCCGAATAGTGAGACGTTGCATTTGACCAGGGCATTGCGGGTCAAGCAGGTCTGACCGGCGGCGAGCGCGTCGTGCTTGGCCACGGTGGTGAGGTACAGCGAGCCGAACACGGTGACGATCGAGGTCGGGAACACCGAGTTAGCCCAGTCGTACCAGCACCAGGCACGTTGATCGCGGCGGCGGTCCGTTTCGTCCAGCGAGTCCGGACCAGGCTGCGACGTCGGCTCGCTCACCCGCTGCGTCTCCCGGGCCAGACCACCCGGTCGAGAAGGACATCGCGCAGCACGTCAGGTCGATCGGAGATCAGCCCATCGACACCGAGATCGAGCAGGAGATGCATCTCGACGGCGCTGTTCACCGTCCAGACGTGCACTTCCCAGCCCCGGCGATGCGCGTAGCGCACCAGCGCACGGTCCATCACCGGAATGCCGCACCAGCGCACCGGCAGTTGCGCCAACTCGCCACGGATCGGCGCGGTGATGGGAGGGACCGGGCACAGCGACCTCAGCCGCAGCGCTGCCACCGATGCGGACGCCATCGACGTCAGCAGCCGCGAACCGGCGGCTTGTCGCAACCACCGCAGCCGCGGTTCGGAGAACGACGCCAGGCACACCCGTTGCCAGGCGTTGGTGCGACGCAACAGATCGAGTACCGGCCGGGCCGCGGAGTCCGCCTTGACGTCGATGTTGATCAGCGCGTTCGGAAGCTCCTCAAGCAGATCAGCCAGCTGGCAGACCGGCTCGCGGCCGTTCACCCGAGCGGTGCGGACAGTCTGCCAGTCCAGCCGTTCGATCGCACCGGAACGGTCGGTGGTCCGGTCCAGGGTGGCGTCGTGCATGACGACGACCACGCCATCCCGGGTGGCTCGAACATCGGTCTCGAGGTAGTGGTATCCCTCCGCGGCGGCGCGACGGAAGGCTGCCAGCGAGTTCTCCATGCCGGCCAGCTCGCCGACGTGCCAGCCGCGATGCGCGAACGCGCGGGGAAAGGGTCCCTCCAGGAACGGGTGGCGGACCGGGATCACAGCGCACATTGTGCCCGGACCTCGCTCAGCGAAAGATGCACGAGCATCCATGAGACCGCCGAGGGGCCGGTTAGTCAGCGTCTTCGATGCCGAGGGAGAAGGTAGCATCGATATCGCGCCGGGAGTACGAGCGGAACGCGATGTGTGTGTCGGTGCCCAACACGCCCGGGATCTTGCTGATGCGTCCTGGCACCAGCTCCGCTAGATCCTCGTGCGTGGCTGCCCGGACTATTGCGATGAGGTCGACATCGCCGGCGCACGAGTAGACCTCGGCCACGCGGTCGATATCGGCGATCGCCTGGGCAGTTTCGGGAATGCAGTCGGCGGCCGCCTGGATGAGCACGATCGCGGTGATAATAGAGGCCTCCCGGGACGACGGGGTGGACGAAAACTCTCCGCCATCGACGTGCTCGCCGCAAGTCATGGCTGATGAGACGAGAGGCCCAGACCAGGGGAGTGGGATGACGACGTACCAGGGTGCCAAGCTGGCCGTGCTGGCGGCGGAGCTGCCCGCCGTGCTCGGGTCGCACGCCGTGATCACCGACCGGCAGCGGCTGCGCACCTATGAGTGTGACGGGCTGACGCAGCATCGCGTGGTGCCCGGTCTGGTCGTGCTGCCGGAGTCCGCCGAGCAGATCGCGGCGGTGGTCCGGGCCTGCGCCGCACAGGGGGTGCCGTTCGTGGCTCGCGGCTCGGGTACCGGTCTGTCCGGCGGCGCATTGCCACATGCGGAGGGTGTACTGATCGTCACCTCGCGGATGCGCCGCATCCTGGAGGTCGATGTCGCCAACGAGCGCGCGATCGTCGAACCCGGCGTGATCAACCTTGACGTCACGAAGGCAGCCGCCCCATACGGCTGGTACTTCGCACCCGACCCGTCCAGCCAGCAGGTCTGCTCGGTGGGCGGCAACGTGGCGGAAAACTCCGGCGGGGCGCACTGCCTCAAGTACGGGTTCACCACCCACCATGTACTGGGTGCCGAGGTGGTCACGCCGGACGGGGAGCTGGTCTGGCTGGGCGGCACCACCCGCGATGTACCCGGGTACGACCTGCTAGGCGCATTCGTCGGCAGCGAGGGCACGATCGGCATCGCCACCAAGATCGTGGTGCGGCTACTGCGCCAGCCGGAATCGGTGCGCTGCCTGCTCGCCGCGTTCCCCGGGGTGGACGAGGCGGGCGCCGCGGTGTCGGCGATCATCGCCGACGGGGTCACGCCGGCGGCGATCGAGATGATGGACGCGCTGGCCATCGAGGCCGCTGAGGCCGCCGTGGCCTGCGGTTATCCCGAGGGCGCCGGTGCGGTGCTGATCGTGGAGTTGGATGGCCCGGCCGCCGAGGTGGAGCACACCTTCGCCGCGGTGCGCGACCACTGCACCGGCGCCGGCGCCTTCGAGATCCGGCTGGCCCGCGACGCCGCCGAGCGCGCCCTGTTCTGGAAAGGTCGCAAGTCCGCGTTCGCCGCGGTGGGCCGGATCAGCCCGGACTACATCGTGCAGGACGGGGTGATCCCCCGAACCGTGCTGCCCGATGTGCTTCGCCGCATCGCGGAACTGTCGGCAGGTACTGGCGTGCGGGTGGCCAACGTGTTCCACGCCGGCGATGGCAACCTGCATCCGCTGGTCCTGTTCGACGAAGCGAAACCAGGGGAGGCGCAGGCCGCCGAGGAGCTGTCCGGCGCGATCCTTGACCTGTGCATCTCCTACGGTGGCTCCATCACCGGTGAGCACGGCGTCGGCACCGACAAGGCCTGCCACCTGCCACGCATGTTCAGCACCGATGACCTGGACACCATGCAGCGGTTGCGTCGCGCATTCGATCCCGCCGGCGTGTGCAATCCCGGCAAGGTGTTTCCCACCCCCCGGTTGTGCGGCGAGGTGCCGGGCAAACGCAAAGGTGTGCACCCGCTCCAGGCGGCGGGCCTGGCAGAGCAGTTCTGATGGTCACCACGCTGGACGGGCTACGAGCTGCCTGCGGTGAGGTAACCGAGGCCGGTGCCGACGACGCCGTGGATGGGGTGCCGGCGCGCTGGGTGGCCTGGCCGGGTAGCACCGAGGAGGTTTCGGCGGTCCTGCGCGCGGCAGCCGGCTTGGGGCTGCGGATCGTTGCCCGGGGAACCGGAACCCGGCTGGCCTGGGGGCTGCCACCAACCGACCTGGACCTGATCGTCGACGTCAGCCGAATGGACGCGGTACTCGCGCACACCGCCGGTGACCTGGTCGTCACCGTGCAGGCCGGGCTGCGGATGGTCGCTTTGCAGGATGCGTTGGCGCGTCATCGCCAGCGGCTAGCCCTGGACGGCGGTGACACTCTGGCCGGCACCATCGGTGGGACGATCGCCACCGCCTCGTCGGGCCCGTTGCGTTGCCGGTACGGCTCGGTGCGCGACCTGCTCATCGGGATCACCGTGGTGCTCGCCGACGGCACCATCGCCCGCGCCGGTGGCACGGTGGTGAAAAACGTCGCGGGCTTCGACATGGGCAAGCTCTATGCCGGCTCGCTGGGCACCCTGGGGGTGATCACCGAGGCGGTGTGGCGGCTGCACCCGTTGCCCGATGCCCGCCGGTGGATCACCACGGCGGGAGACCCGGCGCATACCGCAGCGGCGATCGCTGCGGTCCGGGCGTCGCAGCATGACCCGGTCGCTCTTGAGGTGGACCGCGCCGCGCCCGGTGGTGCCGTGACGGTCGGAGTCGCCGTCGAGGGCGTCACCGACGGTATCGATGCTCGCGCGGACGCCGTGGCGGACCTGCTCGGCACTGCGGCCGGCACGGCGGCCACCGTGGCCGACCACATACCAGACTGGTGGGGTCAGCCGCTGCCGGCACCGCACGCGACAGTGACCTGCGAGCCAACCGGACTGGCCGATCTCCTCGCCACCTCCCCGGGATCGCTTCGCGGCAGCGCCGGCGCCGGTGTGCTGACCGCGGGCCTTTCCGACGATGACCGCTTAGGCGCTGAGCTGGCACTGCTGCGCGAGACTGCGTGGAGGCACGGCGGCCACGCGGTACTGCGCTGCGCGGCACCACCACGCAAGACAGGCCTGGACGTGTGGGGGCCGGTGCCCGCATTGACACTGATGCGCCGGCTCAAAGACCAATTCGATCCGGAGCACCGGCTGGCACCGGGTCGGTTCGTAGGAGGGATCTGACCCTTGACCGCGGGAGCTTTCGACGATCACCACCCACCTCAGGATGAACTGATCAAAGACTGCGTGCACTGCGGGTTCTGCCTGCCGTCGTGCCCCACCTACGTGTTGTGGGGCGAGGAGATGGACTCACCGCGCGGTCGTATCCAGCTGATGAAGACCGGCCTGGAAGGCGAGCCGCTGTCGGGCTCGATGGTGGGGCATTTCGACGCCTGCCTGGGGTGTATGGCCTGCGTACCGGCGTGCCCGTCCGGTGTGCAATACGGCACGCTGATCGCCGACACCCGGGCGCAGGTGGAACGCCGCTACGAGCGGCCCCGGCGGGATCGGGCGCTGCGTGCGGCGATCTTCTGGCTGTTCCCCTACCCCAGGCGGTTGCGGGCGTTGCGCGGACCGCTGGCGTTGTACCAGCGCAGCGGGCTGGGCCGGTGGCTGCGGCGAACCGGGCTGCTCGACCGGTTGCCCCCGACGCTGCGGGTGATGGAGTCGCTGATTCCCACGCTGACCCGGCGGCGAGAACTGCCCGAGCGGGTGACTGCGCGGGGACGGCGGCGCGCGGTGGTCGGAATGCTCACCGGTTGCGTGCAGGATGCATTTTTTCCAGAGGTCAATGCGGCCACTGCCCGGGTGCTCGCCGCGGAGGGTTGCGACGTCGTGATTCCCCGCGGGCAGGGTTGCTGTGGTGCGTTATCACAACACAGCGGCCGCGAGGATGAGGCGGTCTCCTTCGCCCGGTCGCTGATCGACTGTTTCGATGCCGCCGGAGTGCATTACGTCGTGGTCAACGCGGCGGGCTGCGGTTCGGCGATGAAGGACTTCGCGCACCTGCTGCGTGATGATTGCGGCTACGCCGCACGCGCGCAGGCCTTCGTCGAGCGCACCCGCGACGTATCCGAACTGCTCGTGGAACTCGGCCCGGTGGCGCCGCGGCACCCGCTCGACATGGCAATCGCTTACCACGACGCTTGTCATCTCGGACACGCCCAAGGAGTCCGGTCCCAGCCGCGGGAACTGCTGCGCGGTATCCCCGGGCTGGCGCTCGCGGAGATCGCAGAAGCTGACATTTGCTGCGGTTCGGCGGGGATCTACAACCTGCTGCACCCCGAGCCGGCCACCGAACTGGGCGAGCGCAAAGCCCGTAACGTACTGGCGACCGGCACATCGATACTGGTCACCGCGAATCCAGGCTGCTTGATGCAGATCGCAGCCAGCGCCAGGCGGCTCGGTGCACAGCTCGAGCTGGCGCACCTCGTCACCGTGCTCGACGCCTCGATCCGAGGCGTGCCGCTGCGACGGCAGAGTTCCATTGCGGCGTGAGCGACGAGCCATATAGCGCCGCCGCTTCGATGGTGCCGCCCAGCGCTGCGGGCAAGCCGGCGATCAGCTGCTGTGGAGCCGGCCACGGGCTGCTCGGGGCAGGTTGGCGACGACCAGCTCGTAGGAATGGTGGATCATCCACCGAAGCTCGCTGTCCTCGATGGAACCGTCGAGTTCGACGGTATTCCAGTGCCGCTTGTTCTGGTGGTAACCGGGACGGACCGATTTGTAGCGCGCTCGCAGCTCCAGGGCCAGATCTGGGTCGCATTTGAGGTTCACGCTGCCCGGGCTGCCCTCAAGCGGAACAAGGGCGAACATGCGGCCTCCGACCTTGAACACCGCCACGCCCTCACCGAACGGGTAGTCCTCGACTGCTCCCGGCAGGGCGGTACACAGGTCGAGCACGTCGTCTCGCGTCATGAGGTCTGCGGTTGGTGTAGACGCGGGGGAAACGATGAGTACGGCAGCTCGTAGCTCTAGTGCCATCCCCCGATCGTAGGTGGCCAGTCGTCATGACCAGAGGTGTCGTTGTGCCCAGTGCGACTCCGGGGCGATGTGGCACGATCTCGCTGGTGACCAGCAGACCCGCCGCGGCGCAGCACTTGCGCGACCTCGCGCGGCTGCGCCGCGTGCGCGACCGGATCGACCGGGAGTACGCGCAGCCGCTGGACGTCGAGGCGCTCGCCCGCGGCGCGCAGATGTCAGCCGGGCACCTCAGCCGCAAGTTCCGGCTCGCCTACGGCGAGTCGCCGTACGCCTATCTGATGACACGGCGCATCGAACGCGCGATGGCGCTGCTGCGTCGTGGCGACCTCAGCATCACCGAGGTCTGTTTCGCGGTCGGGTGCGCGTCGCTGGGCACCTTCAGCACTCGCTTCACCGAGTTGGTCGGTGTGCCGCCCAGCACCTACCGGCGCCACGCGGCGCGCGCGACGGCGGGGATGCCGCCGTGCGTGGCGAAACAGGTCACCAGACCGATCAGGAATCGAGAAGCGCCGGTCCCGGAGCCGCACCTAGCCTGACTGGCATGGACATCACCATTCACGCGAGCTTCCTCCCGCACGACGCCCCGGACGCATCCCTGGCCTTCTATCGCGACATTATCGGTTTCGAGGTCCGCAACGACGTCGGAAACGGCAGGATGCGCTGGATCACGGTCGGCCCCGCCGACCAACCCGGCACGTCCATCGTCCTGCACCCGCCCGCCGCCAACCCCGGCATCACCGACGACGAGCGCCGCACCATCGCCGAGATGATGGCCAAGGGAACCTACGCCATGCTCGTCCTGGCCACCAAAAACCTTGACGGCACCTTCGAGCGGCTGCAGGCCAGCGACGCCGAGGTCGTCCAGGAGCCGACCGAGCAGCCGTACGGGATTCGCGACTGCGCCGTCCGCGATCCCGCGGGCAACCTGATCCGCATCCAGGAGCTGCGCTGAGCCGTCCGGCCGGCTGGACTCGCCGCGACCGAGGTGTTCGAGCCGGCCTGCGACGCCCTGTCGGCGGCTGATCCGATAAGCGACATTATGACAAATCGGCGAGGAGTGAGTCGTGTCCCCCCGTGTACTCGGTGCGATAAGGCCTTAGCCTGCTTGACTGCGATCGACCGACCGCTGGTCGACTCTGGTCGACTCTGGTCCACCGCACCCAGAAGCAGTCACATATCGCCGCCGACACCAAGTTGCGCGCCTGGCGGTGCCGTACTAAACCGCGAGCCTGCGCGGGTCGTCAGGCCCGAGGCCATCGGCGTACGCCGGCGGCGCACCGTGCTGCAGTTCATCCCCGCTTATTGGTTCACTGCGGGCGGGTCAAGCCGGACCGGGGCAGGTTCCCTGACTCGGTAGCGTTCAACGTATGCCTATCAAACTCGAGAACGTCGGCATCGCCGTCCGCGACCTCGACGCGACGATCGACTTCTTCACCGACCTCGGGCTGACCGTCCTCGGCCGCGACACGGTCAGCGGAGAGTGGACCGACACGGCCGTCGGCCTCGACGGCAACCACGCCAACATCGCCATGCTCCAGACGCCAGACGGCCACGGCCGCCTCGAGCTCTTCGAGTACATCCACCCCGACGCGATCGAGACGGAGCCAACCCTGCCTAACGAGATCGGCATGCACCGCGTCGCTTTCTCGGTCGACGACATCGACGAGGCCCTCGAGATCGCCGCGAGGCACGGCTGCCACCCGCTGCGCGGCGTTGCGACCTACGGGGACGTCTACAAGCTCACCTATGTCCGCGGCCCCAGCGGCATCATCATGATGCTCGCCGAGGAACTGAAGAAGGGCTGACCGTGGGCCGAACCCAGACCGGCGCCGCGGAAGTCGGGATGATCGTGGCATGACTGATCAGCGCGGGCTGGCATTCGATTGCGCCTCTGATCTCTACCAGCAGGCCCGGCCTGAGTACCCCGAGCAGCTGTACGAGGCGATGATCGCTGCCGCTGGGCTCGGCGCGGATGACCGGTTGTTGGAGATCGGGTGCGCCTCCGGCAAGGCGACGTTGCCGCTGGCCCGCTTCCCCGAGGTCGAGGTCGTCCAGAGCACGTTCGAGGACATCGACCCCTCGGCCGCGGCGCTCGTCGGTGCCCATCCGGTCGTGGAACGCCGGAGTCTCCAGGACGGTCTGCACGAGAAGACGTGCACCAACGCCGACTGCAGCAGGTGCAGGGCGAGCATCGAGGTCTCGGCGTGCTCGCGGTCGGGGCCGGCGAGGTAGCCTCCTCGATCTCCTTCGCGCCGCAGGATGGGCGGCCATCTCCCCCGAAACGAACGCCGCCGCCGACACCTTCCGCGTACTCGGCAGCGACCTGATTGAGGACCTCACAAATTGCGCCAGCGGGCGCGAACTGATCGCCATCGGCTACGCCGACGATGTCGACACAGCCGCGCAACTTGACAGCAGCACGGTGGTACCGCTCCTCCAGCAAGGCGCATTCATATCTGGTTGATGGATCCGAAACGGTTCAGGCCGGGTCCAGGTAGCTCTCCCACGCGTCGATCGCGACGGTGAGGGTGGGATCGGCCGAATCGCCCCAGAGTTCGCGAGCTTCGAACCGGACTGTGTAGAGCCACTGTGGACACTCGCCGGCACCGTGCGCGTTGGTGTCCGGAAAGACGTAGCCACTGTGCAAGCGCACGATGACGCCCTGCTTGGCGCGGGCGTAGCGCGGCAACCGGGTGTGCCCCGTCGGATGCAAATTGCGGGTCCGGACCAGGTCGCCCACGGTGAAGCGGGCCGTCTCGGCCACCGGCCTGTCGTACGGGCTGCCGGCGGCCAGCACCTGGGCGACGTCTCCCGGGCGGAGGACGTGGGTCCTCGGCTCGCCCGGCTCGAGCACTCGACCGTGCGCGAGTTCCTCAGCGGTGACCAGACCGGCGTCGACCAGTAGCGCTTCCAGTCCCGTTGTCCAGATCTCGTAGTAACTGGATGTCAGGTACTCCCCCGGCGGCAGGCTCTCCCGCGCGTGCCGAGCGGCGTCGATCGTCCAGCGCTGCGTGGCGCCGGTCGCGACGACGATGGCCAGCGCGCGGCGCTCCCAATCGGCGTGAAAGCGCACGTCCTCGGGTTCGGGCTGCACTGGGCCGAAGCCCATCATGCCGCCAAGGTCCTGGGCGCCGTTCATGGCACGAGCGCCAGGCCAGCGCCGATCATGGAATCCCGGGTGACAAGCCGGGCCAGCTCCTGCTCGGCCCATCCCTCGGTGCCCGGCGGCCGCATCGGCACCACGAGATAGCGGATCTCGGCAGTGGAGTCATGCACCTCGATCCTCGTCGTCGCCGGCAGTGTCACCCCGAAATCGGCCAGCACACCACGGGGATCGAGCACCGCGCGCGAGCGGTATGGCGGGGACTTGTACCAGACCGGCGGCAGCCCGAGAACCGGCCACGGGTAACAGGAGCACAACGTGCACACGACCAGGTGGTGGGTGTCCGAGGTGTTCTCCAGCGCCACCATGTGCTCGCCTTGCCGGCCGGTGTAACCGAGCGACGCGATGGCGGCCGTGGCGTCGGCGAGTAGCCACTTCCGGTAATCGGGATCGACCCACGCCCGGGCGACGACCCGGGCGCCGTTGCGCGGTCCGACCTCACGTTCGTAAGTCTGGACGATGGCGTCGAGCGATGCGGTCTGCACGTAGCCCTTCTCAACGAGAATCGCTTCAAGGGCCTGCACTCGGGCTGCGATCGGGACCGGCCGGGCCGAGTCGTCGGCGCGCATAAGATCTCACTATAGGGCCGCGCTCCTGGACATTGTGGTGGCATTCCTGGAGCCGGATCAGGCGTTGGGCGGTGTCTGCGTCGGCGGGCATGTAGATCACTAGGTGAATGTCCTTACAATCGGCGGGCGCCAGGCGGTGGTGCTCGAAGGTGAGCTGCCCGGCCGGAGTGAGAAAGGCGCGCCGGCGGGAGGCAAACCCTTCGACCGAGTGCGCACTCCAGCCGGCGGCGAACTCGCTGCTGCGGGTGTTGAGGCGCTGGATCAGTGTGGCGCAGTCGGGGTCGCCGAGGCGGGTGCCGGCTTCGGCGCGAAATTCGGCCAGGAAGTGTCTGCTGGTGATCTCCCAGTCCGGCAGCAGTCGCCGTACGAAGGGGTCGGTGAATACCAGCCACAGCAGGTTGCGGTCTTGGGCCGCGACGCTGGCCACGTTGGGGTAGAGCGCTTGGTAGGCCTGGTTCCAGCCGCAGATGCTCCAGTCGTGAGTGATGGCGTAGGCAGGCATGCCGTGCAGGTGGTCCATCAGCCGCTGGACGTGCGCGGGAGCCTGCGGTGCGGGCCGCGGCGTCGCGGCGGCGGCGGTGTAGCCGGCGAGCGAGAGCAGGTAACCGTGTTCGGTGTTGGACAGTCGCAGGGTGGTGGCAAGCGCGTCGAGGACCTGCCGGGAGGGATTGACATCGCGTCCTTGCTCCAGCCACGTGTACCAGGTGACGGACACGGCTGACAGCGTTGCGACCTCTTCACGTCGCAGCCCGGTGATGCGCCGTCGGCCCGCCTGCGGCAACCCCACCGCTGCCCGATCCAGTTGCGACCGCCGGGCCCGCAGGAAGGTCCCAAGCTCAGCTCGCCGCTGTTCGCTCGTGCCCATGCTGCTTCATGCTAGTAGTGGCACTACCAGCATCAGCGGCGTCTTCTTCCACCACAGCGCGGGATCGAGACTGTTGCCATGCCTGAGCTGAGATCACGCACAGTCACCCACGGCCGCAACATGGCGGGAGCCCGGGCGTTGATGCAGGCCTCGGGGGTCGCGAGCGAGGATATCGGCAAGCCGATCATCGCCGTCGCGAACTCCTTCACCGAGTTCGTCCCCGGGCACACCCACTTGCAGCCGGTGGGCCGGATAGTTTCCGAGTCGATCAAGGCGGCGGGCGCGGTGCCACGGGAGTTCAACACGATCGCCGTGGACGACGGCATCGCGATGGGTCACGGCGGCATGTTGTACTCGCTGCCCTCCCGCGACCTGATCGCCGACCAGGTCGAATACATGGTCGAGGCGCACTGCGCGGACGCGCTGATCTGCATCTCCAACTGCGACAAGATCACCCCTGGCATGCTGATGGCCGCTCTGCGACTCAACGTCCCCACCGTCTTGGTCTCCGGCGGCCCCATGGAGGGCGGAACTGCCGTCCTCGTCGACGGCACCGTCCGCACCCGGCTGCATCTGATCTCCACCGTCACCGGTGCCGTTTCCGGCAACGTATCCGACGCCGATCTCGTCCGCCTGGAGGACAACGCCTGCCCTACCTGCGGTTCCTGCTCGGGCATGTTCACCGCCAACTCGATGAACTGCCTGGTGGAAGCGTTGGGGCTGGGCCTGCCCGGCAACGGCTCGGTGCTGGCCACCCACGCCGCGCGGCGGCAGCTGTTCGAGCGGGCCGGCAGCACGGTG
>Ga0134125_10004386_pt1 | contig 16145 bp, 32 predicted proteins | sample KB31751_FD_96464 | JGI IMG/M metagenome (GOLD analysis project Ga0134125, IMG submission 96464) | Terrestrial soil microbial communities with excess Nitrogen fertilizer from Kellogg Biological Station, Michigan, USA - KB3-175-1 | ecosystem: Environmental > Terrestrial > Soil > Unclassified ... | reverse complement strand
CGGCTGGACGGTGGTCTACGAGACGGGGGCCACCGGGTGAGCCTAGTATCGACAGCCGGACCATCCATGCCGCCGAAGAAAACGGCCCCTACCGACGCCCGTCATGGTCTCGTGGGGGCTCTGCGCGCGCGGGCCGTCACGTCCGGGCTAGAGAAAGACTGGGCCGCCTACAGGCGCATCCTGCGAGATGCCCTAGAGACGTCTGACGGGACGCTCTCCGGAGCCGCCGCGCTCCTGCGCGTGCCACTGTCGGCACTGCGCGAATACCTGTCCGATGTGCGTCTGTCCGACCTCGCGCGGGCACACGTCGACGCGCCGGCCAAGACGAGCAACCTGTCCGAACTCGGGGCGAGACGCGCCATTGCCGCACGGACGGGGCTAAAGGCCGACTGGGACGCCTACGAGAAGCTCGTGCGCGACGCGGTGGCGCAGGCCGGCGGCAACGTGTCGAGAGCCGCTCGCATCCTCGGCGTGTCGGTCCGCACGATGCAGCGAGTGGTCTCGGAGCCGCGTTTCTCAGATCTCGAAAGGAACGGTCCCGGCAACCCGCACGACGGCTAGACCGCAGCGTCAAGAAGGGCCGCCGACACGACGCGCGCGGGCGCCTCGGGCGCTCTTGGCGGCCCGCGCGACCTTCGCCGGATTGGCCTTGAGGAGTTGGCTGATTCGCTCGTGGCTCAGGCCGAGCAAGCTTCCGGCGTCGCGCAGGCTCAGGTGGACGGTCACCACGAGCTCCCGTGCGGCCGATGCGGCGCACCGTTGGGCGATCTCCTGCTCGAACCGCAGACGCTCGTGCGCCGCCTGGTAGGTTTCGAGCGCCTTTGTGGCGCTCGTCTGGAGCACGAACTCCTCCTCGAGCACCGCGTCCCGGGCAATGCGGTCGGCGTCGTCGCCCAGGACGTCCACGCACGTGGCCAAGGCCTCGCGGATGTACCGACGCGCCGCGTCCAGCGACCGGCCCCACGTCACGCAGCCTCGCACCGAGGGGATGCGCGCGTTCCATGCCCCGCCCTCGTCGGGCTCGAACTCCACCACGAACTTCCGCGCGTTGCTCATACGCCCAGCCATCCTTTCCCGTAGCACGGCTCCATCGCCTTCTGGATCGAGCGCAGCGTGCCGAACGGCACGTCACCCGGATGCATCGCCAGCGTCGTCGCGCAGCGGCCGCACGCGCTGACATAGCGGCGGTGCGAGCCGGCCTTGCGAACGACGGTGGCGCCGAGGCGCTCAAGGATCCGGGCCACTTCGCGCGCCGTCATGCCCAGAGTATGGGTCTTGGGTCGCAATCTGTCAAGTCGGTTTGACAGATTCCTGGGCGTCACGTGGCATCGATCGGCGCCGGCGCGCGCAGCGACTCAAGGTAGCGCGTCGCCAGCTCGCGCGCGCGCTCGTCGACGTCGGCCGCCGCGAGGTGGCGAAGACCTTCGGCGGCAGTGACCAGCGCGAACGCGGCGCGGTCGTCGTCGCGCCTGTGCTCCGTCAGGGCGGCGGCGGCGCGGACAAAGCAGTCCCGTGCCTGCTCGCGGTGCCACTCGGCGCCGCGGCGCGCGAGCGCGCGGGGCCCGGCCACGCCCCGGCTCACCCGACCCCCAGGTAGCGCCGGGCGCGCGTCCCGAAGCTATCGGCGCCCTCGAAGCCTTCTCGCTCGCGGGCCTCCGGGCTGGCGTACCAGCGGATCAAGTCTTCGGCGGCGGCGAGGCGCTGCTGGACGTTGGCCATCGCGAGGTCGATGGAGTTCACGGCGGGGCACCGGACGCACTTCGCCTTGTCGTCGATCCCGATGCGCCAGACATGGCGGCAGCCAGCGGGGAGCACGGGCGCCGTGGAGTTCGTGGCGCCTGCGGTCGAGACTTCGGCACGCTCGGTCACTGGCGACGGCCGCATACGCTGCGCGTCGCGGCATTTGCGGCACGTCACGCGGCCCGCGTCGGTTGTCGTCTCGTCGATGAGGCGCCGTACCGCGCGATCGCAATAGGTGCGGTCCGCGAGAGGCTCGGACAGGCCATGCACTTCGCGCTTCACGAGACCTCGCCACGGCGTTCGGACCGCGCCGCCCACCGGAAGATCAGGGCCAGCGACAGCGCGTCGATGCCCTGGAGCTGCCACACGAGCGCGGACTCGTTGTGGCCGACCGACGCGAGCCGCGCCGCGACGCAGAAGTACCGCCGCGCCGCGCGCAGCGCCTGCCCGGCCATCTGGTAGTTCTGGCGGGCGCGCGCCCGGTGCTGGAGATCGCTCACGGCCTGTCCCCCGAGCACCCGCAGCACTCGCGGCTCTCGTTGAGGACGACCATGGGCACTCGGCACGCCCTGCAGTCCGCCTTCGGCGCCTCGAGCCACCGCGTGTGCAGCGCGTCCGCCTCCTGGGGTCCGAGCGTGCGCAGGTCGCGCACGCCTTCGCGGCGCGAGAAGGCGAGAAAGTCCTCCGCCGCCTCGACGCCGTCGAAGACTGGCAGCCAGAGGGGCCGCATCGTCACCGAATCCACCAAGGCCGCGCCCTCGCGCGAGCCATCCATTTCGCCTTCCAATACCCAGATCCCCATGGCCCTCTCCCTTCACGCCGCAAGCGCGGCGCAGTCCCTCAGCAAGTGCCCCACGACGAAGAGCACCTCGTCGGCGTCGGTCAGCGGCTCGACGCGCACCCGCGCCGTCTGAGCGTCGGCCGCGAGCAGCGCAAACCGGCACCGGCCCACCGCGCGCTCGAGCGCCACGACGTACCGGTCGAGCGCCGCCACATCGAGGCGCGCGTGCAGTTCGATCACGTGTCGGGCGCCGGCGGATGTTGCGATGACGAGGGCTCGCATGGTCAGGCCTCCGCCCGCGTGCCGCGCCACTCGTAGTCGTAGTGCGCTGCGTGACGGTGCCGCGAGTAGATGATGTTGCCGCTCATGCTCGACCACGCTGCATCATGGGTGCCAGTGGTGTCATAGTTAGAAACGCCGCAAATTCTCGGCTCTGCACTCCACCGCGCGCCGCCAACCGTGTCGCAATCGCGACACTGCGCAGCCCTCTTTTCGAGCCTTCTCACGCGAAAACATGCGCTTGCAAACTATGACATCACTGTCGCTTGCCACGCACATGTTGCGACGATGCGCCGCGGTCTCGTGTGGCTTTCGTTCGCAAAACGAGCCACAACGGCGCGCGCGGGCCGCCGTGGGTAACTATGACAGCACTGGCACTGTTGATGCAGCCGACCCGGCCAAGGTCTTCGCGCTACTGCGCGGGGCGCAGGAGGAGCCGGAGCGGCGGCCCGCGCGCGTCGACACCGGCGCGAACCTGCGCGTCGACTCGGGCGAGGTCGAGACGCCGATGGACGATGGAGAGGCGACGGACGGCGCAGTTCTCCCTTTCGCGGGCCGCGTTGCGGCGGTACGGGCGGAGAGTGCGCCGGGCTCGCGATGATGTGCGACGCGGCGCCGGGGAACAGCCGCGGGCCGACGGGATGAAGGAGACGAAGATGAAAAAAGGTGATCGGTTCATCGTGACGACCGGGGAGTACAGCGATTACGGCATCCGCGACTCGTTCGTGGTGCTCAAGGACTTCTCTTTCGACCAGGCGCTCCTCCGGTGGCTCAATGTCCGCGGAGGAGTCGACGGCTCGTTCGGGGACGGACCGGGACATGGTGAGCAGGACTTCCTCGCGAGCCTTCGGACGAACGGGTACGTCGCAGACGAGAATCTCAACACGGTCCACATGGCGAACTACTCGCGCCCAGAGCCGAGCCCGGCCAACGACAGCGGCGACGAGCCTGCGGGCGACGGCGAAGCGACGCCCGCGCCGCCCGACGGACCGGGCGCCGGCCGCCGGGATGAATGAGCAACGACCATGAAAACGCTGCTACTGGCCACCCTGACCATCGCTCTCTCGGACGCCCCGACCCTCACGGCGTGCGGCATCGACCACGCGTGCCCCGCGGGGTGGTACGCGGCGGCGTACGCGTACGATGCGTACTGCGGTCCGGCGCGGGACGCAGCGGGGAACAACGCGACGGTGTGCCGGCGAGTGCCGGAGGCGCGGTGATGTGCGCGGTCCAATCGCATGAGATCTTCGTCGGAGCGCTATGTCGGAAGCGAAACAGCGCGCCTTGAGTGCGCGCGAATCCGGTCGATAAACAGGAGAGCTGACGATGCCGATCGCACATAAAGCGAGCCCCGTACGTAAGGGGTGCAAGCGCGTGGATGTCACGCTGGTGATCCACACGTACGAGGATGTGCCAGAGGACTGGGACGAGGAGGACGGCGATGGGTGATCCGGTTGTGGAGGTCCAGTTCAACGGCGGGTTGCCGTGTCATGTGCGGCTCGCCAATCCGCTCATGCCAGGCGATCCGGCCCCCGGCTATCGCGTGTTCCGTTACGTCTCCGAGCGACAGCTTCGTGCGGCGGAAGCCGAGGCGTCCGTTTGCCTCAAGTGCCGTGTCCCTCACGACGGCTCGCAATGGGCAACGTGCGAGCACTGCTCCGAGGCCCGCACGAAGAACATCGCCAAGCTCCTCGAAGAGCTGGCGTGGGCTCTTTCGGTCATCGAGCACGAAGTGAAACCGCCCGAGTCCTGCGGTGCGTGCGGCACACCGAATGCCGCTTGCGACGGCACGTGCGCCGACGCGCACTACTGGGCTGAGCACATGAGGGCGATTCGCTCACTCGTGGCGCCAATCGAGTCAGAGAAACCTGCGCCGTAGTGCGCGCGAATACGGAGGAGACGAATAGATCATGAGAGACGAACAGACCAGGATGCAGGAGGCGCAGGATCGGCTCACACGTGCGGCGATTCGATACGGCCGCGCCGGTAGAACACGGCCCACCGACAAGACGCGCGCCGCATTCGAGCGCGCATCGAACGCGCTCTGCCGAGCGGCCCTGATGTACGCACACGTGGCCTACCCGCCGCTTCCACGGCGCAATAAGCAGCGGTGAAGTGCGCGCGGGCGAAGAGAGAACGGCGACAATGACCACGCGACCATCGCCCAGCGCCATCGTGCACGCCCTGCGCGGCGCGCCCGCGTGTCCCGGCTGCGCCCCGGCGGCGCCATTCGAGTGCTGGGTATGCGGCGCGCGCGCGGAGCGCGGCATCGATCGGCGCCGCTGGCTCGGCGTGACATTCGTAGGTCAGAACCGCGTGCGCGCGCCGGACAGCATGATGGTTTGCGAGGCCTGCGCCTACGTGATGGCCGGACGTCCCCCGGACACGCTGCGCCTTACGTCGCACCTCTACGACGATCGCGGTCACCTCACGCCCAACAAGGGCGCCAAGCCGGCGATCCTCGCATGGCTGCGGGAGCCGAAGGTCGGAGCATGGTTCGCGGCGATCGCCGACTCGGGCAAGAAGCACTTGATCCCGTGGGCGCCCATCAACGCGCCCGGCGGCGGCGCGGGGCTCGCGCTCTTCGAGGAGCGCATCGTGGAGATCGGCGCGTGGGAGCTAGTCGACGCGATGACGGCGCTCTTGACCGCGGGCGCGAGCAAGGAGGAGATCGGGCGCGGCGAGTACGGGCCGCGCGCGTGGCTGCGCGTTGGCGCCGATGCGCTCCGAGGATTCGAGCGAGCGTGGTCCGGCAAGCGCGGATCGGGATGGTTCGAGCTGGGGCTCTGGCTCGCGCAACGACAGGAGGTCACGTGAGGCTGACGGAAGATGATCGCGAGGCGCTTCGGAACCTGACAGTGGAGCTCCTGCTCGAGGTGCGGGCGGCGCACCTGCGAACGGGACAGGCCAACGTCCTGCGCCATTGGGACCAGCTCCAGGACCGCGTACGCGCGGCGGCGCGGACCTCGACGAGCGTCGAGGGCTTTGCGACGGACCTTGCGCGCGCGATGCGCGTCGCGGCGCCGACGACCACGCACGCGTCCGCGGTGCGCGCCCTGGCCGACGCCGTTCGCGATCGCGGGGCCGCGCGCCAATGGCTCGATCTGGTCGAGGAGGAATACGGGTACCTGATGGCCGTCGCCCGGAGCGCGGCCGAGACACGAAAGGAGACCGTCGGCTGATGCACCAGATCATCGAATACGAGATCCTCTTGGAGGCGGCGACGCCGATCGCGCACCACCGCGAGTCGCTGGGCAACCACGCGCTGCTCGAGCGGCGCAAGGTGCGGCTCCCCGACGGATCGTGGGCGCAGGTGCCGGCGGTGAGCGGCGACAGCCTGCGCCACGGCCTGCGCGAGTCGGCCGCGTACGCGTTCCTCGACGCCCTCGGGATGCTCGGCAACGAGGGGCTGACCGAGGCCGCGCTGCGCCTCCTCTTCAACGGCGGCATGGTGACGGGGCGCGGCGACGCGAGCACCATCAAGCTCGACGACTACCACGCCCTCTGCGATGTCTTTCCTCCCCTGGCGCTGCTCGGCGGGTGCGTCTCGAGCCGCATTGTGCCCGGGCGCCTCGTGAGCGAGGACGCGCTTCTCATCTGCGAGGAGACGGCGCACCTGGTGCCGGCGTGGATGCGCGAGCGCGCCGGTACGCTCGACGGCAGCCGCGCCCACATCGAGTCGCACCAGCGCGTGCGCATGGACCCGATGCTCGATCCGGCCAAGGCCGCGATGCTCACGGCGCCGGACGCGAGGCGCCTGGCCGGTAAGCGCCGCAAGTCCGAGGCCGCGCACGAGACGGACGACGCCATCGCGCGGGAGGACGCCAAGAGCACGATGCTGCCGCGGTCCTTCGAGGCGGTCGCCGCGGGCAGCTTGCTCGCGTGGCGCGTGCTCGCGGTCTGCCGGTCCGATCTCGAGGTCGACACATTCCAGACGATGGTCTGCGGCTTCCTCTCCGCGGCCCGCGTGGGCGGCAAGCGTGGGACAGGCTTCGGGCACATCCGCCCCGTCGCTGCGAACGCCGTCCCGCTGCGGCGCCCCTCCGACAGCGTCCAGCCAGTGGACATGGCTGCCCTCGCGCCCAGCGTCGGCGAGGCGTTCCGTGCTCATGTGCGCGAGCGTGCCGACAAGGCGCGGGCATGGATCTCGGGAGTCGACGCGTGATTCCCATCTGCGTCACGGCGCGGATGCGGGGGCCGATGACCGGCGCCCCGATGCTCGACGGGCTGCTCGCCTTCGTCGTCGCGCGCCGCGCGGGCCTCGTGGCCGGCTTCGGCCCGATGCAGACCATCGAGATCCCCGTAGCCCGCGAGCCCGGCGGGCGCTTCCACCTCTGCTCTTCGGCCGTCGTGGAGTGGGTGGCGCACGAGCGGCGCTTCATCAACCGGCGCTTCCCCGTCGCCGAGGCGCAGCTCCCGGGCATGACGCCCATGCGCCGCGTGAACCTGAGCGCGGGTCCATGCCGCAGCTATCGCCTGCCCGGCGATGTCGCCTTCGCCGAGGACGACGCGGTCCGCTGGTACCTCGTGGGCGACCGCGACGCCGTCGAGGATCTCCTCGGTGAGGTCACGCACCTAGGCAAGCGTCGTGGAGCAGGACGCGGCGCCGTCGCGCGGTGGGAGGTCGAGCCCTGCGAGCCGTGGGGCGACGGCTTTCCAATCGTGCGCGAGGGCAAGCCGATGCGGCCCTTGCCGGTCGACTGGCCGGGCCTCGTGGAGCCCACGACGGGCTATAATACTCTTTCATTCCCGTACTATGAGCACACGGCCGAGCAGCTCTGCGCGGTGCCTGGATGAGCGCCTCGGGCCGTTGGTTCGTGACGCCGCACGCGGTCCGGCGGTACATCGAGCGCGTGGACCGGCGCGCCAGCTACGAGGAGGCGCTCGATCGTCTCATCGACATGAGCGCGCGCGCCCACCGCGTGCGCTCGCTCGACGACGGGACGGAGCTGTGGCGTGTGGGCCGGACCGACGGCAAGCTCCGCTTCCGCGTGCGCGCCGGAGTCGACGGAAAGCTCCCCCAGCTCGTGACCGTGCTATTCGCGTTCGATCGGAAGGCCGCCGCATGACCGAGTCCGACGCGCGCATCTACACCGTGCGCTGGTACCGCACGCGCAAGTGCCTTGCTCGCGACGCCGACGGCGTGTGGCGGTGGGCGCCGCCGGCGCGCGCGGAGGTGATGACGCTCTCGGAGGCGCACAAGGCGCAGGCTCAGATGGGCGGCATCGTATGCATCGACGGCGTGCCGCTCGACCAGATCGGCAAGCCGCTCCCCATCAAGCCCAAGCCGTTGCCGCCACCGCCGGATACGCGCCTGCGCGATCGGATCCGAGCCGCTGTCGATGCGGACGACTGGCGCTCCGCGTTCCGCCTGTCGCTCAAGCGAAAGGATCTCGGAGACCGCAAGCTCGCCGTCGAACGCGCACTGATGGCGCTGGACCGACCGTCATTCTGTGCGCAACTGAAGATGGCCCCCGATCTGCTCGTCAAGGTCGGGCGCGAGGTCGTCTCGAAGTACCTCGAGGAGAACCGGTGAACGCGGCAACGAAGGCGGCGCTCAGCGCCATCGCGAAGCTTCGGAGCCGGCCCGCGGCCGAGCGTGTCGAGGCCTACAACGAGATCCAGGCGGCGCTCGGCGCGCTCGTCGCGGACATCTCGCCCGATCCGGCGTGCAGCCCGCGCCTGCTGCCCGCGCACTCCATCCGCGGCAACGACTACAATCCCAACAAGACGGCGCCGACCGAGATGGACCTGCTCGAGCAGTCGATGCGCGCCGACGGCATCACGATGGCGCTCGTGGTCATGCCCGAGCCCGATGGTGGCGCGGTGGTCGTCGACGGGTTCCACCGCAAGACCGTCGCCATCGATCGACTCGGGCGTTCGTACGTGCCCTGCGCGGTACTCGATCGGCCGCTCGCCGAGCGCATGGCCTCGACGGTGCGCCACAACCGAGCTCGCGGCAAGCACGAGGTCGAGCTGATGGGAGCCCTCGTCCGGGAGATGATGCAGCTCGGGGTCGACGACGAGTCGATCGCCTCGCGCCTCGGCATGAGCGTCGAGGAACTCGTGCGGCTCAAGCAGACCGTGGGCGCGGCGGCGCTACTCGCGTCGAAAGAATACGGGCGCGCGTGGCGCGGTCGCGACGGAGACGACGGGTGATCCTGCTCACGACCAAGCGCGCCGACCTGCGGCACCTAGGGTCAGCGATCGCTATCGTGGCCCCGGGATACGAGCCGCCCATCGGCCCCGAGGTCGTCCCACTCGGCGCGGTGCTCGACGATCCGGCGGCGTTCCTGGAGGGCGGACGCACGCTCGTCGCGGTGGGGCTCTCTCAGATCATGACGCCGTCCAACCGCGTGAAGCTCGGCCAGGTGTTCCTGCGGCCGCGAGTGGGCCTGCGGCGCATCGTGATCGACCGGCACCTCTTCGTCGCGGAGCCGTGGCGCATGTGGTGGCCGTTCCGGTGCGCCGGCAAGGACCAGCCGTGGGGGCTCACCGACTCGTTTCTGGCGGAGAGCCGGTGGAAGGCGGCGATCGAGCTGCAGACGCCAGACCCATTCGGGTGGGAGCCGCTGCAGGACGAGATGCGCGGCGTGGTGCACGTCGAGGACGCGTTCGCGTTCGGGCACGTCGAGGTGCGCACGGTGCCCGTCGGCGGGAACGTCCACGACGCCTACGCCGCAGAGAAAGAGGCCGCGTTCTCATCGGAGAAGACGACCGCCGGCATCCTGGGGCGCCTCTCGCGGTTCGCGCAGCGCGCATGCCCGGAGCGCTGCGTCCCCACGGCATCCCAGCTCTTCAAGCAGCCACCGTCCACGATCGTGGCCACGGACCTCGCCGTGGATCGCTTCCTGGTCGGGCAGCTCGTCGATCGCATGACGCTCACCAACTGGATCGCGAGCGCATCGTGACGACGGCCAACGTCCTGGAAGCCGCTCGGTCGCGCATCGCGCGGATCTTCGATCACTTCGATCGCGTCGTCGTCTCGGTCTCCGGTGGCAAGGACAGCCAGGTCGCGTTCTGTCTGGCGCTCGACGAGGCGCGAAGGCGCGGGCGCACCATCGAGGCCTTCTTCCTCGACCAAGAGGCGGAGTACGCCGGCACCGTCGCGGTCATCGAGTGGATCATGCGTCAACCGAACGTGGATCCACGGTGGCTGCAAGTGCCTCTCCGCATGACCAACGCCACGAGCTTCGAACATGTGTGGATGCACGCCTGGGGGCCTGGCGAAGAGTGGATGCGCCCGAAGTCTTCGCTGGCGATCCACGAGATGCCCGGCGCGCCCGATCGCTTCTACGATTTCTTTCCCTGGTACGAGAAGCAGGCCACGACGCCCACGGCCTTTATCGTGGGGCTGCGCTCGCGCGAGAGCCTTACGCGCTGGCGCGCCGTCGCGACGAATGCCGGCTTTCGCGGCTGGACATGGTCCACGAAGGCCGCGCACGAGGGAAGCTTTCGCTTCTATCCGGTCTTCGATTGGAACGTGGGCGACGTGTGGAAGTACCTGGCTGACGAGCGCATTCCGTACAACCGGATCTACGACCGGATGTTCATGCTTCGCGGCGGCAACGACCGCACGATGCGCGTCTCGTTTCTCGTGCACGAGCAGTCCTTCCGCGCGGTGACGGCGCTCCAGGAGCTGGAGCCCGAGACGTACGCCGCGCTCGTCAAGCGTTTGCGCGGCGTGCACGCGGCGGCGCTCTACGCCGACGAGGGGGCCATGTTCTCCGCGCGGTCGCTCCCCAAGGCCTTCCCGACGTGGAAGGCCTACCGCGACCACCTGCTCGACACGACGCCGGGCGAGATGACCGCGCGCTACCGCAAGCGGTTCGCGAAGATGCCGGACGACGACGCCACCTGCAAGGAGCAGGTGCGCCAGATACTCACGAACGACTGGGAGAACAACGTACCGATCCGCCGCGTGAGCGCCGACAAGCTGCGCGCACTCTGGTGGGATCGTCTCTGAGGGGACCATGTGGAATCGGGCTGTGATCGCGATCCCCTCGATGCCCGCGCGCGCGGCGCTGCTCGAGCGATTGCTCGTGCGGCTGCGGACCGAGTGCCGCGGCGCCATGTTGACCTGGCGCGTGCATCGCGACGGCGACCCCGCGCGCGTCGACTTCCCCGCGATCATCGCCGCTTCTCTGGATACGGAGCAACGCTGGATCATGCATATGGAGGACGACGCGTGGCCCGCGCCGGTCTTCGGGGACGTCGTCCCGAGGGCTCTGCAACATGCTGAGCTGGTGGCAGCCTCGGCGATCACGTTCTTCTCTCGCCACAAGGCGGACGTCGCGGCGGTGCGGGCCGACCTGGCGTCAGGGCGGCTAGAGCCTCGCTACCGGCGCGTCGCCCCTGCGTCGCTCTGCATGATCCAGTGCGTGGCGCTGCGGCGGGAGACCATGGTGGGCTTCCCCGAGTGGGCGCCGTCCTGGTACGAGGCGCACCCGGAGCACAACCACGCGGCGGATCTCCTGCTCGGCGCGTGGCTCTCGCGCCAGCGCGCCCGCGTGCTCGCGCATGTGCCGTCTCTGGTACAGCACCTGGACGTCCCGTCGACGCTGCCCAACCACCGCGGCGTACGGCAGTCGGAGACGTACCGGCTGGCCTTCGGGGAAGCGCCGTGACGCTGGCGGAGCTCGTGGCGCGCGCCGCCGCCGATGGCTGGCACATCCGGCCGCCGACCCTCAAGCCTCACCCCATCGTTGCCGCGGACGGCGCGGTGGTGGGCTTCTACTGCCCCCATGCTGCAGGGCGAGGCCGCACCCGCGTTGGGCCGATCTACGTGGCGCCGGAGCACCGCGGGCAGCGCCTGGCCCTGCAGGCGTACGCGTGGGCCACAGGCGACACACCGCTCGTGGCCTACGTGCACGACAGCAACACGGCGTCCGCCCAACTGCACGAGCGCGCCGGGTTTCGGATCTGGTACCGCACGCGCGGCGGCACCTACTGGACGCGCGGCCCGTGACGTCGGAGCCCGTCCTCGGCCACGACGATCTCCGCGTGTGGGACCGGTGGCGGCGCACGGCCGCGGTGCACGCCAGAACGCGCGCCCACGCACGGCGCGTCGACTCCGCTCTGCGCCTCGTAGAGTCGGCCCTTCATGCGCGCCAGCGACCCGCGCTCTCGTGGAGCGGCGGCAAGGACTCCACGGTGATGACGCACCTGGTCCGGGTGCGCCTCGGCGCCGATGTCGAGGCGATGAGCGAGAAGGACGACCTCGACTATCCCGGCGAAGAGCAGTACGTCCGCGAGCTCGCGGCCGCGTGGGGCCTGCGCCTGCGCATCGTGCGCCCCGACGTCTCGCCGAGCGAGTGGATCGCGGCGCACGCGGCCGAGATGCACCCCGGCGACGAGCTCCACGCGCGCTCCGCTGGGCTGAGCAAGGCGTGCTTCTACCGCGTGATGGAGCGAGCGAACGCCGACTACGATCTCGTGATGCTCGGCCTGCGCACCGAGGAGAGCGGCATCCGGCGAGGATTGCGTCGCGCGCGCGGGCGCCACTACACGATCGCGGACGGCACCGACCGCGCCCTCCCGGTCGCGGACTGGACGGGGCTCGACGTCTACGCCTATGCCGAGGCGCATGGAATCGACCTGCTCCCGCTCTACCGGTGCGTGGGCTTCATGCACGCCGATGAGCCGTGGACGTTGCGAAAATCCTGGTGGCTGCCCGGGACCGGCGCGCGCTTCGGCCAGATCGCCTGGCTGCGGCGCTACTACCCGAGCCTTTACCGGCGCCTCTGCGAGTGGATGCCGGCGGCGCGGGGGCTCGCGTGAGCGAAGAGAAAAAATCGGTCGCTCGGCGTCATGCCCGGCGCGGAGTTCCGCGTTGTCGAGGCGCGCTGAGGTTTCGCGGGCGGGGTCTCTACGGGGGCCTCGCACGCGGCGCCAGGCCCGCGAGGAGGATGCGACGATGGCGATGACGACGTATCGAGTCGAGACGCTGCGTGACGGCCAGTGGACGAGCGACGGCATCGGCGACTCGACGGGCTACGAAAGCGAGGCAGCGGCCGAGCGGGCGAGCGTTGGTGCAGTCGTGAGCGCGATAGGGCACGCGGCGCCGGGCCGCGAGGAGGGTGACGCGATGGGCCAGCAGATCGTGGTGGGTGACTGGGTGGTGGTGGGCAAGACCCGCGAGGACCGCGACGTCGGCCAGATCCTGTCGCTGGACGGGTACATGTGTCCGATGACGACGTCGAGGTGTACGCGAGCAGGGAGCAGGCGGAGGCCCGATGGGTGCCGGAGGTGCGGCCGTGAGCCGGAGCGGGGAGGTAACGAGACCGTCAGCAACGATGAGTTTGCGGAGGCGCTTGCCGAACTCCGATCTGGCCGTCTGCCGGACAGCAGTGCGAAGCGACCGCCGCGCCGACATCGTCCACGCCCTGCGGCCATCATCATCGCCTACCAGATCGAGCAGGCCGACGAGGGGTGGCTCGTGTGGCGCCGCGTTGGCGAGCGCGCGCCGGAGGTCATGGGCCCCATCATCGCGTCGCGCCCGGGGGCCCACTCGTCGCGCGAGTCGGCGCAGCAGACGATCGAAATGCAGCGGCGCGCCGACCGCGCCGCGGCTACGCGCCTCGGCGTGGAGGTCGAGCACCTATGAAGCCATCGCGTATCCGCCGCCACGTGTGGAACGAGCGCGACGTATGTATCGAATGTGGCCTGCGCCGTGACGGGTACAGCGGCGGCCACACGGGGATGACGCGGTACACCACCCCCGACGGCCAGGTGCGGTGGCGCGCTGGCGAGTGCCCCCGGAAGGACGACGAGGCGATCTCCATCCTGGAGGAGGAACTGCGCGCAGCCCGTGCTGCATATGCCGCACTGCTTACGGCGGTGCGCGAGGGCGCAGAGCCAGCCGACGATTTGCCCCTCTACCGCGAGCACGTCGAGACGACAGAAGCCGCGCTGCGTGCGTTCCGCGCCGCAAAACGTGCCCTGGCGATGCGATGAGCCGTCGAATGACCCTCGCCGAGCCCTGGGCCTCGTACGCGCGAGCGCTCGGCGGCGTCGGAGCCCTAGCCGATGCCCTGGACGTGACGACACGCACGGTGCAGCGCTGGGCCGCGCAAGAGCGCGAGCCGAGCAAGCTCCAGAAGCGCGACGTCAACGAGAGGCTGCGCCGGCGCGGTCTGACGCCGCCGACGTGGTGAAAATTAGTCCTTGACGAATGCGACCAGTGGTCCTATTGTACTCAACATGATGAACACGACGACGGCGCGCTTCGCGGTGGGGGACGTGGTCGATGCTCGCCTCTACGGCGAGCGCGGCAACGAGCCGTGGACCGCCGGGTGGCGCGTCCGTTCTGTCGAGTTCGAGGACTACATCGTGGAACGTAACGGCGTGGCGGCGTGCGTGGGTTCCGCGCGCGTGCGTGCGCCGCAGATGTGATACTGATCGATTGCAACTCCCCGGACGGCACCTACGCCGCCCATTCCCCTGGAGGTCCCCATGGTCATCACTGCGAAGTTTGGTTCGACGTGCCCGCGTTGCGGCCGATCCATCGCCCCCGGCACGAAGGTCGAGTGGCAGAAGGGCAGCAAGGCGACGCACGTGGACTGCCACACGACGGAGGGCGCCGCGCCGGCCGCTGCGCCGCGTGCGCCCAAGTCACGGCGGACGCCGCGAGAGGGCGAGCAGACCATCTCGCGCATCAGCTCCGGCCGCGGCGACGGCTACGCGATCGGAGCGACGTTCTACCTGCCGCGCGTGGGCGGCGGCTCCGGCGACGGCCACTGGCACACGGTCGTCTCGGCGTGGGTCGATGCTCCGAATGAGGATTTCGGCTCCCCGGACTGGACGTGCCGCGCCATCGTGCGCCCGGCCACGGATGCGGAGCGCGCCGAGGCGGCGGCGAACCGCCGCGAGACGCAGCGCCGCGCCGCCCTCGCGGCGCTGCCCGGTTGGATCGCCGGTCAGGTGCGCCACGTCTCGCACCACACCGAGGAGAGGGCCCCGCGGGGCGCGTGGCAGTTCGCGATCGGATCGCGCATGGCCGGCAGCGAGACGCTCTACCTGACCGACGACGCGGTCTGGTACGTGACCTCGAGCTACGACGAAGGCCCGACCGTCTGGCGGATGCCGATCACGTCGGAGATGGTCGCCGGCGTGGCGGCCATGGTGGAGGCGCTGTCGTGAGGCCGTCGGTCCTTCCCGCGGGCCACTGCGTCGAGCTCGTGACGACGCCCACCTCGTACGCGCTCCAGGGCGACGCCTACTACTACTGCGGCGCTCGCGCCCCGGACGCGCTCGTGGAGCTCCTCCGCTCGCGCGATGGCACCCTCCTCGCGGACCTGGGTCGCGACCCCGTGACGGCGGGGCCCTACTGCGCCGCGCACGGTGGCCGCGAGCGCGCCGAGGCGGAGGCGCACCGGCAATGGGACTACCTCGCCCCCGACCGGGTCGGCAACCGAGAGCAGGTGCAGGTAGCCGGCCGCCGCTGCCTGTCGTCTCCCGACGCGTACTTGGTCGTGCGCATGGTGCCACCCGAGCGGCGACCGGGGCTCTGGCGCGTGCGCATGACCCGCGAGCAGCGCGACGTGGTGCGGTCCCGCGAGCCACGGGCCTCCGAGATGCTCCGGGCCGTCGGCCTCGCGACAGGGTGCGTGACGACGCCGGACCGAGGGAGGGCCGACCGCCTGCTTTCCGTGGCCCGCGAGCGTTGGGGACTCGATCTGGAGCTCACCGAGCTGGCGCCCACCGTGCACCACCACCCGCGTCCGTGGCAGTCCGCCATCGGCGTCGGCGCCATGCTGACGGACCTCGGGGCACACGCCACGCGCGAGGCGGCTCTCGAGGCCGGACGCGCCGCCTGGGCCGCGCGCGTCCAGTCCGACGTCGATGCGATCCGCGAGGCGCGCGGCGGTACCCTCGACTGGGGCGTCCCCGTGGCGCCTTTGGCGGATCCGGTCGTGCTCGAGCCACGCGAGGGGGAGAGCGCGTGGGACGCCGTCGAGCGAGAGCGCCGGCGCGCCCCCGTGGGCATCGCAGTGGTTTCTGGCGTGCGGTCGAGCGGGGAAGCACTATAGAGAAGCTTGATGGCCACGATCGACATACCCGCGTTCCCGCCTTTGCCGGGATTTTCAAAAGGCGCCATTCCGTGCCTGCCCGAAGGCCATGCGGCATGCGAGCGCATTCAGTGCGTCGCGCCGCCGATCCGTTCGGTCAACGACGAGACGCTAAAGGCATCGCGAGAGCGCGTTCTGTTGCTAGCTCGTCGCATGCTTATCCGGTTCATGCACTTTCACGGATCTCTCCGGGGTGCGTGGGCCTTCCGGCGTACAGCCCCGCGTATGTGTGCGCCTCCGAATCTGCTGCGATGCCGAGCAGCGAGCGGAAGCTG
>Ga0134125_10004385_pt1 | contig 16146 bp, 16 predicted proteins | sample KB31751_FD_96464 | JGI IMG/M metagenome (GOLD analysis project Ga0134125, IMG submission 96464) | Terrestrial soil microbial communities with excess Nitrogen fertilizer from Kellogg Biological Station, Michigan, USA - KB3-175-1 | ecosystem: Environmental > Terrestrial > Soil > Unclassified ... | reverse complement strand
GGCCGCCCTGGCGGCGGTCTCGTCGGTCGAGCCGTTGTCGAACACCCAGATCTCGGCGCCCGGCAGCGCGTGGGCGAAGTCGGCCACCACCTGCCCGACCGTCGCGGCCTCGTTGTAGCAGGGAACCAGCACGGCGATGCGCGCCGGGCGCGCCTCGCCGGGAGTCCATCGCGCTGGCGCAAGGGCCGTCACTCGCTTACGTCGCCTCCGATATGCGCGGCGCGCGGGGGTGTGGGCGCGAGCTTATCACGCCGGGCCCAGATCCGCCCTCCGCCAGCGCCGCGCGGCCGGCAAGCAGGGTTTCGGGGATCAGCGCCGTCCACAGCGTGAAGCCCGTGACCGCCGCCGCGCCCCAGTGCGGGATCGCCGCGCAGCAGAGCACCGCGCCGGCGATTACGGCGAGGATCCAGGCGCCCGGCTGGGCGCGGTGGGTGAGCATCAGCGCCGCGGCGGGCGCCAGCAGCGCGGCGTCGTAGTGCATCGCGTAGGGCGTCACGAAGAGGCCGCCGCCCAGCAGCGCCGCGAGCCGCCGCGCCGGATCGTCGCTGCGCCGGAACACCATCCAGACCATCACCGCCGCGCCGAGCGCGAAGAGCGCGCGCCAGGCGTCGAGCTGGCCGGGATCGAGCCTCAGCGTATGGCCGAGCGCCGTCGGCGTTATCATGCCGCGCTCCAGGCCCGACGAGGCCATCACCATGCGCTGGAAGCGCGGCACCGCGGCGATCCACTGCGCCCAGGCGCCGACGCCGAAGACCAGCGCCGAGGCCAGCGCCACGAGCGCCACCGTCGCGCCGGCCGTGAGCAGCGTCCGCCACTCGCGCGTCGCCAGGAGCGCCAGCGGCAACAGCACCAGCGCCTGTGGCTTCAGCGCGCCCGCGACCCCGAACAGCACGCCCGCCAGCACCGGCCGCGACCGCAGCGCATAGAGCGCCGCAACCGAGAGCGCCGCCACCAGGAACGTCACCTGCCCGGTCACCAGCACCAGCACCGACGGCGGCGCCAGCAGCATCGCGACAAGCGTCAGGACGCGCGGCGTCTTCAGGCGTGCGAACATCGCCCAGAGCAGCGCGGCCACGCCAAACCCGGTCCAGACCAGGTTGGCGAAGTCGAACGGCAGGGCGCTGAAGGGCAGGAAGACCAGCAGCGCCGAAGGCGGATAGACGAACGGACGAAGCCCGCGGAAATGCTCCAGCATCGGCCGCTCGAAATGGGTGAGGCCGACGAAGTCGTAGACCCGGCCCGGATGCGAGAAGGCCTCGCGCGCCGCCGACCACATCGGCATGAAGTCGATGCCGAGCGGCTGGTAGGCCAGGATGCGGCTCGCGTGGTCCCAGGCCTGGGCGGCGAGGAACAAGACGCCCGCCGCCAGCACCGCGACCCGCAGCCAGCTCCAGGCCCTGGCCCAGCTCATCCGATGAGACTCGTCTCTGCCGCAGCAACGAACACGCGTTCGTGATCGAACTCGCGCGTCGGCGCCCCGCCGTCAAGCCCGCGCTGCGCCGCGCCTCGTCACTTCTGGCGCGACACGAAGACCGGCGGCCAGTCGTCGGGCGATGCGCCGCGGCAGGTCTCGAGGCCGTTCTCGCGCGCCAGCCGGAACGCTTTGCCGTCCCAGACCCAGGCGGCGGTCTCGCCGCAATCGGCCGGACCGCGCGCCTTGTCGAAGCTGCTGAGCGTCTGGGTCTTGGGGTCGAAGCTTACGTTGAACAGCACGTCGCTCGTCGCCGCCGGCGCGCCCGGCGCTTCCGGGAAGCTGACCTTGCGCGCGTGGCCGCCGTGCTCGTCGCCGATGAAGAAGACGTTGACCTCGTTGTAGGCGCCGCTCTGGCACTGCGGACCCCAGAGCACGACGCCTGGCGCAAGGCGCGCGACGATATCGTCCGGCTGCGTGCCGGGGTCGAGGTCGCAGTCGGGGTCGCTGGCGAACAGCGCCTTCGGCGGATGCTTCGGCAGCCCGGCCTGGCTGACCGGCGCGGCGGCGGTCACCAGCGGCGGCGCCAGGCGCGGATGCACGGCGCTCGCCGGCGCGGGGCCCTTCCTGGTCAGCGCCGTCACCGTGCCGACGCGGCCCTGCTGGTCGTCGACCCAGAGCAGCACGGCGGCGCTGCCGGCCAGCGACACGCCCTGCAGCGGCTTGCCCGCCGCCGTCAGCCCGAGCGACTGGCCATTGCGCAGCGCCTCGACCAGACGCATCGCCGCCGCGCCGGTCAGCGCGCCGCGCGCGCCGTTCTCGCTGCCCGCCGCGCGCACCGGGCCGATCCCGGCCATCGGCTTGCCGTCGAGGGTGAGGGTCCAGGCCTGCGCCGGCTCGCTGGAACCGGCGTTGTAGACCAGGGTCACCGACGGCTGGGCGGCCGGCCCGGCTTCCCGCTTGATCATGATGTAAGCGCCGGTGTCGGCGTCCTCGGGCGAGAAGCCGAAGGCCGTGCAGTCGCCGAGGTTGCTGCACACCGCCGCCCAATCCTTGACGGCCTTTTCCCCAGCCGCATGCGCCGCGCCGGCGCCAAGAACCAAGGCTGGCGCCAGCGCGGCCGCGGCCGCCAGCAGCCATGTCTTCATCGTCAGCCCCCGCCGAGCCCCATCCGCCGAATCTGCGCCATGGTGACATAGAGCGCTACGATCCTGCGATTCATCGCAGCGTCGTCGGCGGTCTCGACCTTCTCGTGCAGGCCGATCAGCAGGCGGCGCAGGCGGGCGTTCGACGCATCCAGCGCCGGCACCGAGAGATCGGGGTCAGTCTCCTTCGCCGCTGCGGCGAGCGCGCCATCGGCGTCGTAGGCGCCGGCCTCGGCGAACAGCGCGCGGATCTCGGCGTTCTCCAGCGCGGCGTCGCGCGCCGCCCGGTCGGCCTCCGCGGCCGCCATCATCGCGAGCGAGCCGACCATGCCCAGGCGGGCGGCCGTGTAGGCCATGCCGGCATCCGCCGAGGGCGGTGTCGCCAGCGCCACCGCCACGCCCTGCAGCACGTCGCGCACGTTCGGGGTCATGCCGCCAGCCTCGTCAGATGCGCGGCCAGTATCTCGTCCTGGCGGCGGGCCGTGATCCACCCCGAGAAGCAGAGGATCGGCTCCTTGAAGCCGCTGTCGCGGTACTCCTTCGCCGACGAAATCCAGATCGCCTGGCCCTTGACCGAGGCGAACAGCTCCCACCATGCGAAGGCGGCCGGATCGACCTTCAGCCCGCTCGCCGCCTCCCAGATGCGGATCGCCTCGGCCTTCGGGACCATGCCGGCGACGCGCTCGGTCTCGTTGTGCCGCCACAGCGGGTCGAGCGCCCAGCCGAGGTCCTCCAGCGGATCGCCGAGGTGGGCCATCTCCCAGTCCAGCACCGCAAGGATCCGGCCCTCGCCGTCGTGCAGGAAGTTGCCGGAGCGGTAGTCGCCGTGCACGACGCTGAGCTTCTGAGCGGGCGGCGGCGGGTGCCTGTAGAGCCAGCGGATCGCGGCGCGCACGATCGGCTGCGGATGCAGCTCGTCGGTGTCGATGACGCCCGCCCAGTAGTCGAGCTCGCGCTTCCAGCACTGACCCAGCGCCGGCGCCTCGCAGACCTCGGCGATCGGCAGGCTCGCCGTGTCCGCCGCGGCGATGCGGCCCAGGGTCCCGAAGAAGTCCTCGCCGAGCCTGGCGGCGTGCGGCGCATAGGGGTCCGGCGAGAACGGGCTGGCCGTGGCGCCGCCGTCGACGCGCGCCATGATGAAGAACGGCCGCTCCAGCTCGGCGCCTTCCAGCTCCAGAACCAGCGGCTCCGGCGCGGCGACGCCGCGGCCGTTGAACGACTTCAGCGCCATGAACTCGCAGCGGCGGTCGGTCTCGATCAGGCTGCCGGGCGGGTCGCGCCGGACGATCAGCGGCCGGCGCTCGGCCCCGACGATCGCGTCGAACCGGTAGGTCTCGCGGCTCGCGCCGCCGGAGATCCGGGCCAGCCCCTCGATGGCCACAGGCTGGCCCCAGGTGCGGCCGAGGTACGCGGCCAGCGCTTCCGAAAGCGAGCCGCTCAAGGCGCGTAGTCCAGCATCTGCTTGAAGCCCGACGGCGCGTGCGGGCCGATCACCAGCTGCTCCAGCACGCCCCGCCCCACCTGATGGCCGGCGTTGCCGCCTTCGTAGGTCACCTTGCACAGCGCCTGCACGTGCAGATAGGGCGGCATGCGCGGGTCAACGTCGGCTAGCTTCAGGTCCTCGCGCTCGACGGCGATCTGGCCGTGGTTGGCGCCGTGGCCCCACTTCGGGTGCCCGTAGCCGAGCCCCAGCATGAAGAACTCGTACTGCGGCTCGAAGGTGACCTTGCGGACGCCGTCCGGCTCGGTGAGCGTGACCACCGCCTTCTTGGCGTGGCGGGTGCCGCTCTTCCAGTCGATGGCGATCGACGAGTCCTTGATCTCGTGCAGCGTCTCGATGTTGGAGCCGTCGCGCGCCCACACCGCCCGCCGGTTCCACGGCTCGCCGGAGGCCTCGTCGTTGGTGTGGAAGAAGAACGAGCCGGCGGGGAAGTTGCACGGCGACCAGATCCAGAAGAACTGGCCGGGCTGCGGCGGGGCCAGCTCCTGCGTGTCGCGCGCGCCGACCGGGCGGATGCCCCACGAGCGGTCGCGGGTGCCGACGAAGCCGTCGACGCTCTCGCGCTTGCCGTCCACCTCCAGCCAGCCCGAGTAGCGGCCGTTCTGCGTCAGCCGCGTGTAGTCCATGAAGGTGCGCGGGCCGTTGCGGCGCACGAAGCGCGGCTCCTCGATCGGGAAGGCGCGCCCCTCGAAGACGATCTCGGCGCGCACGCCCTTGTCCGGCGCCTCGACCTTCAGCTTCAGCTTCTGCAGCGGCTCGATGACCTCGATGCTGATCGGGCCCACCGCCAGGTCCATCCGCTCCATGCCGAGCCACTTGCTGGCGTGGATCGCCGTCTGCACGCCGTCGCGCACCACCACGAAAGCGGCGTCGGCGATGTTGAGGTGCGGATAGACGCCCATCGCCGCGGCGAAGAACAGGTCGCCCTCGTAGCCGTAGCCGTTGAAGAAGTAGCGGTCGTAGAAGTTGCGGTCGGTGCCGGCGTAGGCGATCGGCTCGCTGGTCTGGTGGATCGGAAAGTCGTCGCCCTTGGTCAGCACCATGTCCGTGATCTCCAGATCGCGCCGCGGCGGCCCGGCTTCTGCCCGGAGGGCCGTGCGCTTAAGGTCCGCGGCTGTTGGGCGCCATAACGGAAGGGCAGTCAATGCGCTGGACGCCGCGTCTTTGGACTTCGCTGGCGGCGATCAGCGGATTCATCGCCGTGGCCGCCGGCGCCTTCGCGGCGCACGGCGTCGCGGACCCCACCGCCAAGGACCTGCTGCGCACAGGCTCCAACTACGAGCTCGCGCACGCGCTGGCGACGCTGGCGTGCGTGGCGCTGGCGCCCGCCATGCCGCGCGCGAGATTGGCCGCGCCGTGGTTCCTGGCCGGCAGCGTGCTCTTCAGCGGCTCGCTCTACGCGCTGGCGCTGGGCGCTCCGCGCCTCGCCGGCCTCGTCACCCCGCTCGGCGGCCTCGCCTTCCTGGCCGGCTGGGCCATTCTCGCGTGGGCCGCCGGCACCTCTAGGCACAACTAGCCCCGGTGACCGCGAGACGTGTGTCCATCAGGCGCCTTTCTCTCGCCTGTCGCGGAAGCAGGGCCTCGCTCTAATGCCGAGGTGCTAACGTCGCGCTCGGCCGGGAATATGGCTCTCCCAGCATCACCTCCACATCATATGGGTCCGTCCGATCTGTGAGCATTGGGAGTAACCTTTCGCTGACGTCGATGCCGTGCGTACGGCGCAGCCATTGAACGAAGCCGCGGACCTTGACGGAGTGCCCGCGATAGGAGCTCAGGTCATGGTCGGCGATCTTGTTCATTTCGATTGCAGCCAGGAGATCGGCCATGCTGGCTGGCAAACGCCTAGCATATTCGAATACTCTTTCTAGCCAGACCTGTATTGCCCTGACGTCTTCATCGGAAGGTGAAGTTGGAACCCAGGGCCGCGGCATCAGACTTGCGATGTTGGCGACATGAAGGCCAAACGGCAGATCGTCGAGATCGGGTGACAGATCTGTCTGCAATAGGCGATCGCGCCAGTCGGCTTCGAACGCGTCGACGAACACGCCAAAAAAGACCAACGGCGCGATCTCGGAAGGCGAGACAGGTTGAATGAAGAATTGAACGCAAGGCGAGACGGGTTCGGGAAGTCTGAACGCATCGCCGCCCCACACGCGGTAACCCACCTGTTCGAAGCCCCCCCGAACGGCTGCATCCTTGGCAACCGCATGCCACCGATTTCCTGGTCTCGGCTTAGTTTTTCGGTTCATACCTGATTGTCACGTTCGCTAGCCCGGTCCCAAGGAAGACCTTCCTTCCAACAGCATAGTCGCCTTTGACGGGGCTTAGGAGAGTGCCTCCTTCGGTGTAAATCGCTGGTGTCTTTCATTTGCTGCATCGCGGAGTACCGGCCGCCGTTGACCTTTACCTCGATGAACCCGTCATACGCTTTTGCATTTCCAGCTGTCCCGGCTGGGACGTGGACCATCACGTCCTCAACCCGTAGCCCAAGGCCGGGAACCTGAACGCGAACCTGGGTTCCCAGGACGATCCAACCTCTCGCCTCAACCGCCGCCACGATCTCTGCTTCTCCCTTGGGTCCCAGTTCACGCCATTTGGCAATGGAGTCCGCGACCTCGACTGCGTCGCTCAACTCTTTGACCGCTTGAGTGAACGGGTTTGTTGGAAGCGGAACTCGCGCGCAGACGAGAGTGGGCGGGAGTTCAACGGTGAACTTCCGCTTGTCGGGGACGCGACCGCCGGATCCTTGATCCGAATGTGCGGAACTTGACTCATCCTCCGTGGCGCCCGCACCAGTGGTCCATTCCCCGCTAGCGCGACCGCTGCCGGCCGGAACGCGCGGCTGATCGGGGCTGTACTTGTGAATTCCAAGTTCCGGCAGAGCGAGATTGAGCGCACTGACGATGCTCTGAGCCGGGAAGCCGCACTTCAACAGGCGGTCCGCAAAGAACAGTCGTCGGGCGTCACAGATGGGCCGTTTCAGTTGATCGAGGCCGCTTAGCGCCAGATGCATGGCGGCAAGCGCATCTTGCCCGTGACGGCGACATTCGGCAGCTCTCCGGAGGTGAGTGAGCCCAACCCTCGTCGCCGGCTGAAGGTGGGCGGCTGCCAGGAGGGTCAAAAGCGTTGGTGCGGAGGTATTGACTGAAACATCCCTTGAAGAGACGCCAGCTCGCGAAAGTACTGTGCCGAGGCCGAGGACCAGCCCTTCGTCTGCGAAGCGCATCATCGTATCGGATGGGGCTGAGGCCTGGAGAGCCCGCCACTCGCCATCCAACTGCTCTGGAGTCATCTGCGGTTCTGTCCTGTTGCAAAGGAATGAGTCCGTTACCATAAGTAATCTTGAATCGCACGCAGAATCGAACGAAACAGAAACCTTAGAGGCGACTCTCACGGAGCGGGTCGCCCCTCCCGGTATCTTCAGTCACCTCACTGACGCGGCGTCAGCCTTGCGCTGGCTCGCGCGCCGGCTGGGCGATCCTCGCGCGGGCCAGCGCGATGTCGCGAGAGTTGGGGGGATTTGGGAGTAAGGAGGACGGCGAGATTGGAGTGTGCGATGGCCGACATTGCAGCTTTCAAGACATCCGTAGCGGCCGGTGACTTCGCTGCGTGCGAGTCGATGTTGGCGGCCACGCCCCTGGCGCAGGACCCCCGCGCGCTCGTCGAAGTATCGCTCTTCGTCGACCTGCGGCTCATGCGCCTGCTGCTGGACGCCGGCGCCGACCCTGATGGCGCCTCGGCGGGCGGGCTTTGGCCGCTGCACCGGGCGATCGAGGTCGAAAAGACCGTGCGCGTCCGCGGCGACCGCAGCGCGGCGGTGGAGATGCTGCTGGACGCGGGCGCCGACCCCGATGCGCCCGGATGCTGGTACGCCGGGCGCGCGCTGGAGACGGCGGCGCGCGGCGGTCAGGACGACTTGGCCGACATCCTCTGGCGCGGCGGCGCGGGGCAAGGACGTCTCCGCGGCCGCGCTCTATCGCGACCCGGGGCTACTGAGCGAGGCGCTGGCGGCGGACAGCTCGCTCGCCACCGCGCCCAGCGCCAGCGGCGCCGGCGCCTTGCACCTGCTCTGCGCCAGCCGATTGCGCGCGGAGCCGGCGCTGCCGATGGCCGAGATGCTGCTGCAGGCCGGCGCGGACGGCCGGCGCCGATCCGGCCGACGGGCTCTACGAGGCGCTGTGGCATGCCGACTTCGGCGCCGCGCAGACCCTGGTCGAGCTGGGCGCCTCGCCCGACGGCTGGTCGCACGTCGGCAAGGCCCCCTGCTGCACGAGATGATCCACTGGGGCCGGACCAGCGCCGCGTCGTGGCTGCTGAAGGCGGGCGCCGACCCCAACCAGCGCGACGCGGACGGCCGCACCGCGCTCCACCACGCCGCCGCCCGCGGCTCGAAGCCTGTCTTGGTCGACCAGCTGCTCGCCGCCGGCGCCGATCCGGACGCGCGCGACGCCGCCGGTGCGCACTGGTCGGAGCAGATGCGCCGGTAAGCGCCCGCCCCGGCGATCTTCGCGTCCGCGGACGCCGCGTCAGCCTTGCCCCACGCCGCCCGGCGTGGCCAACCTCCGCATCTCAGCCGAGGGAGCCACGCCGATGTCCGCGCTCGAGACCATGATGCCGCCGGTGAAGTACGCCGACCTGGGCGACGTGCGGATGGCCTACTACGAGGCCGGGCCGCAGCGCGGGACGCCGGTGGTGTTCTGCCACGGGTTTCCGGAGCTGGCGTTCTCTTGGCGCCATCAGCTGAAGGCGGCCGGCGAGGCGCACCGCTGGGCGATAGCCCCCGACCAGCGCGGCTATGGGCTGACCTCGCGCCCCGAGCCGGTCGAGGCCTACGACATCGTCCACCTGACCGACGATCTCACGCGCCTCCTGGATCACCTGAAGGTCGAGAAGGCGGTGTTCTGCGGCCACGACTGGGGCGGCATCGTGGTCTGGCAGATGGCGCTGCGCCATCCCGACCGCACCGCCGGCGTCATCGGGGTCAACACGCCGTTCATGCCGCGCGGCCACGAGGATCCGATCGCGGTTATGCGCCGTCGACTCGGCGACGAGATGTACATCGTGCATTTCCAGAAGCCCGGCGAGGCCGACGCGGCGCTGGCGGCGGACGTGTCCAAGAGCATGGGCTTCTTCCTGCGCGCGCCGCTGCCAGGCGCCGCCGAGGTGGGCGCCGGCCTTTCCACCGAGCGCAAGCCGGGCGATCCCTCGGTGTTCCCGCTGGTCAAGCTGCTCGAGGCCTACGACCCGAAGTTCGACCCGCGCCCGCAGTTCCTGACCCCCGACGAGCTGGCGGTGTTCGTCGAAGCGTTCGAGCGCACCGGCTTCACCGGCGGCATCAACTGGTACCGCAACTTCACGCGCAACTGGCGCCTTGCCGAGGGCCTGCCGGAGAAGGTCACGGTCCCCTCGCTGATGGTGATGGCCGAGCTCGATGCGGTGCTGCCGCCCTCGTCCGCCGACGGCATGGAGGCCTATGTCACCGATCTCGAGAAGAGCCTGATCAAGGGCTCGGGCCACTGGACCCAGCAGGAGAAGCCGCAGGAGACCAGCCGCGTCATCCTGGACTGGCTGGCGAGGCGTTTTCCAGGCTAGAAGCGACGGCGATGGAACGCTCAACGCCCGCGCCCGCCGCCATGTCCGCCGCCGGGCGGCGCGGCCTCTATCCGGAGGTCGAGCCGTTCGCGTCCGGGTGGATGCCGACCGGCGGCCTGCACGAGATCTATTACGAGGAATGCGGCAATCCGTCCGGCAAGCCGTGCGTGGTGCTGCACGGCGGCCCGGGCGGGGCGATCAACACCACCATGCGCCGCTTCTTCGACCCCACCCGCTGGCGCGTGGTGCTGTTCGACCAGCGCGGCTGCGGCAAGAGCCGCCCGAACGCCAGCCTGCAGGACAACACCACCTGGACGCTGGTCGCCGACATCGAACGGCTGCGCAAGCGGCTCGGGGTGCAGAAGTGGACGGTGTTTGGCGGCTCGTGGGGGTCGACGCTGGCCCTCGCCTACGCGATCAAGCACCCGGACCGCGTCGAGAACCTCGTGCTGCGCGGCGTCTTCCTGCTGACCGAGCGCGAGCTCAGCTGGTTCTACCAGGACGGCGCCTCGATGATCTTCCCGGACGCCTGGGAGCGGTTCTGCGCGCCGATCCCGCCGGCCGAGCGCAGCGACATGATCGGCGCCTACCACAAGCGCCTGACGCACGCCGACCGGCGCGTGCAGGCCGAGGCCGCGGCGGCCTGGAGCCAGTGGGAGGGCGACACCATCTCGCTGCGCGGGCCCGAGGCGCGGCCGGCCAAGTTCAACGAAGTCGACTTCGCCATCGCCTTCGCGCGGATCGAGTGCCACTTCTTCGCCAACCGCGGCTTCTTCGACGACGACGGCTGGCTGCTCAAGAACATCCACCGGGTGGCGAGCATCCCCGGCTGGATCGTGCAGGGCCGCTTCGACGTGGTGACGCCGCTGGAGAGCGCCTGGGCGCTGAAGAAGGCCTGGCCCGCGGCCAAGTTCGAGATCATCTGGGACGCCGGCCACGCCTCGACCGAGCCCGGCATCATCGACGCGCTGGTCCGCGCCACCGACCACGCGCTGCTTTAGCGCACGTGCCTCCCCCCTTCGGGAGGGAAAATAGTCGTGGCTACCGCCGCCCGACCATCGCGTACATCGGATCGCAGCGGCTGCCGTCGCTGAGGACATGCGTGTCGATCTGGGCGAAGCCGGCGGCCTCCAGGTAAAGCTGCACGAGCGCGGCGTGGCCGGCGTCGTTCAGGCGCAGCCAGACGGCGACCGCCTTGGTCGGGAAACAGCGGTTGGAGAAGCTGACGACCAGCGGGGCGCCAGGCTTCAGCACGCGGGCGACGTCGGCCAGCACCGGCACTGGGCTCTGCAGGTACTGGACGCCCACGCAGATCATCGCGGCGTCCAGGCTGGCGTCCGCCAGCGGCAGCCGGGGATCGGCGTTGAGGTCCTGCACGAACCATCGGCTTAGCTGCGGATTGGCGGCGAGCTCGGCGGCGTTCATGCCGTGGCCGATCACCTCGCCATAGGCCACATTGGGGGGCAGGTGGCTGACCCAGCTGCTCATCAAGTCGCAGATCACGCCGCCCGGCGGCAGCGCGGCGCCGTAGAAGCCGCTCAGCGCGGCGATCGCGCCGTCGTCGATGTGGGTGACGAGGCGCGGTTCGGCATAGAAGTCGCGGTCGTCGCCGCCGTCCTCCTTGTCGAAGGCCCAGGGCGGCAGGTCGGCGAGCGTGAAGGCGGCGGGCATGCGCGGATGGTTGGACGAGCGCCGGCCGCCCGGCAAGGCTGTCGCCCGCTTGCCGGGCGCATCATGCGCGGTCTCGCGAACGCTCGTCTGCGCGGCGGCCCCCGGCCGCAAGCCGGCCGGGGGGCCCGCTCTCCTACCGGGCGTTCAGGATGATGTCGGCGATCAGGCCGGTGGCGACCGCCGCCAGCACGTAGCGGCCATCCACCTCGCGCCACTCGTAGCCGCGCGGCGGCGCGCGAAGGTGATGGCGGCGCCAGTCGACCCGGGCGGCGTAGCGCCAGGCGTCGCGATCCATGCGCCGGCCCCTGCGCCAGCGGTAGTTCCAGCGGTGGTGGGCGTGGCCATAATAGCGGCCGTGGCCATAGTGATGGCCGTGGCCGTAGTAGGGCTGCGCGTTGGCGACGCCCGCGCCGGCGAGCAGCAGGGAACCGGCCAGCACGCCGCTGAGAATTCTGTTCATTTTCCGTTCCTCCGCGTTGAACGGTCGGCAACATGACGCATGCGACATGACCGCGCCCTGAACGGAGCGACCGGATTCAGTTCATGCGCCGATGACGGCTGGCGCGGATCGTGATCGACCGAGGCCCGCCCTACGCCCGCTCGTGCTGGGCGCCGTGCGCGTGGATCACGTCGTCGGCGACGCGGCCGGTGACCTCGGTCATGTGGTCGAAGGCGAACTCGAACACGCCGAGCCCTTGCGACAGCGAGCGCAGCTCGCCGATCAGCGCGCCGCGCTCGGCGCGCGGCAGGTAGGCCTCGACCGTATCCCAGCCGCGCCAGCCCTCGCGCGGGCCGAAGCCGAGCACCTGCCCGCGCTTGCCGGACAGCATCGAGGTGACCGCCGAGGTGCAGCTGTTGGGCACGTGGATGGCCAGCCGCTCGATCGGCTCCAGCAGCTGCGGCCCGCATTTCCTGAGGCCCTCGTCCATGGCCAGGCGCCCTGCCTGGCGGAACGCCATCTCCGAGGAGTCGACGGCGTGATAGCTGCCGTCGATCAGCGTCACGGCGATGTCGGTAACCGGAAAGCCCAGCGGCCCCTTCGACATGGCGTCGCGCACCCCCTGCTCCACCGCCGGGATCCATTGCTTGGGCACCACCCCGCCGGTGATCTTCTGGGTGAAGGTGAAGCCTTCGCCGCGCTTCAGCGGCTTGATCTCGACGATCACGTCGCCGAACTGGCCGTGCCCGCCGGTCTGCTTCTTGTGGCGGGCGTGCTGGGTGATCGGCGCGGTGATCGTCTCCTTGTAGGGCGTCGTGCGCGGCGCGGTCGCCACCTCGACCCCGAAGCGCCGCTTCATCCGCTCGAGCGCCAGCTTCAGGTGCGCGTCGCTCTGGCCGACCAGCACCATCTCATGGGTGTCGCCGTCGTGCTCGACTGAAAGCGCGGTGTCCTCCTCGACAAGCTTGGCCAGCGCGCTCGCCAGGCGCACATCGTCGTTGCGGACCTTGGCGGCGATGGCGAGGCCGTAAACGCCGGCGCGCGGCGTGATCTCGACGGCGAGCGGCTTCGGCGCGGCCCCGGCGCTGAGGAACTGGCCGGGCTTGGCGTGGTCCAGCTTGCCGATGGCGACCACGTCGCCGGCCCGCGCCTTGTCGATCTTGCGGGTGGTCGCGCCCTGCACGGCGAAGAGCCCGCCGGCGCGGCCCTTCTCGCCGTCGGGCCCCACCAGCTCGGCGCCGTCGGCGAGCTCGCCGCCGAACACGCGGGCGTAGGTGAGCTTGCCTGCCTGCGCGGCGTAGGCGGTCTTCATCACGTAGGCGCCGACGCCGGCGACGCCGAGCCGCTCAGCGGTCGACTGCGGCGAGCCGGCGTCGTGGCGCAGCGCCTTCAGCAGCCGGCGCATGCCCCAGCCCTTGGCGGAATCGCCGAAGAACACCGGGCAGATCAGTCCTTCGTTGAGCTCGCGCACCAGGTCGGCGAACACCAGTTCCTGCTCGGGGGTCACGTCGGAGACCAGCTGCTCCAGCAGCTCGTCGTCGAAGTCGGCGAGCTGTTCCAGCATGTGGAAGCGGGCGTCCTTCTCCTCCGCCTCGCTGTCGCCGAGCGAGGAAAGCTGCTCGGCCGGGCCGCCCTCGCGGTAGGCGAAGGCGCGCTCGAGCGCGAGATCGATGTAGCCGCTCACCTGCTCGCCCTCCCAGATCGGGATCTGGCGCGCCACCACCGGCCGCTCGCTGACCGAGCTCAGCGCTTCCAGCAGTTGCCCCAGCGGCTCGCGGTCCTGGTCGATGCGGTTGACGAAGATGAGGTGCGGGATGCCGAGCCGCTCGAGCGCCTTCAAGGTCGGCTGCAACAGGATCGCCTTGGCCGAGTCCGGCGAGGCGACCACGACCGCCAGGTCGACGGCCGGCAGCGCGAAGTCCGCCTCGCCGGCGCAGTCGACCGCGCCGGGCGCGTCGACGATGGCGTAAGCGTCGTCCAGGTAGTCGAAGCTGGCGATGTTGAGCTCGACGGAGTGGCCTCTGGCCTTCGCCTCGGGACTGGAGTCGCCGACGCCGCCGCGGGTCGCCTTGCTCCCGGCCGCCAGCAGAAGAGCTTCCATGAGATTGGTCTTGCCGGTCCCGGTCGGCCCAACCAAGGCGACAGCGCGAACGAGACCGGGTGAATGGGCGCCCATGCGACCTCCTTATGCCAAGCGGCCCGTGGGGGAGGTTCGGCCGGGCCGGACCCTCAAATGAAATCCTCCAAGCGCGTTCGCCGCAAGGGGTATGACCGCTGGCGCTAGTTCGGGCGCGCCGCCGAGGCCGCGTCGATCGCCGCGAGCTCGTCGTCGGCGAGGCGCCAGTTCGGCGCGCCGGCATTCTCCCTGGCGTGAGGCCTTCGTCTCGGGCGGCGGACCTGCGCGAGCGGGCGAAGTCGCCTCAGCGGCCGATGAACTTCGCCGGCCGGCGCTCGAGGAACGACGCGACCCCCTCCTTGTGGTCCTCGGATTTGAAGCAGGCCTGCAGCGCCTCGACGTGCGCGGCCATGTGCCCGCCGACGTCGCGCTCCAGCCCGCGCCAGACCAGCTCCTTCATGCGCTTGAGCGAGAACGGCGAGGACGCCAGGTAGCGGCGCGCCTCGGCGCGGGCGGCGTCCATCAGCGCCTCGGGCGCCACCAGCTCGGCGACGTAGCCGATATCCTTGGCCTCCGCCGCCTCCAGGAACGCGCCCGAGTAGAGCAGCCGCAGCGCCTGCGACGGGCCGATCAGCCGTGGCAGCAGCCACGACCCGGCGCCGGTGTCGGGCACCAGGCCGCGATGGGCGAAGTTCCAGGCGAACCGCGCACGGGTGGTGGCGATGCGCACGTCGCACTGGCTGGTGAACTCCGCGCCCATGCCGACCGCATAGCCGTCGATCGCGCCGATCACCGGCTTCGGACACGAAGTGATTGGCCACCAGACGCCGCGTTCGCTGGCCTCGCCGCGCACCCCGCGGCTCTCGCCGGGCACGCTCGCCAGGTCGGCAAGATCGGTGCCGGCGCAGAACGCGCCGCCCGCGCCGGTGACGATCAGCACGCGCACCCGCTCGTCCTCGCCGGCCTTGCGGACCGCTTCGATGAAGGCGCCGAGCATCGCGTAGGTCATTGCGTTGCGCTTCTCGGGCCGGTCGATGGTGAGGACGCCGATGCCATCGTCCTCGACGGCGAAGCGGATGTGTTCGGCGGTCATGCGGCGGCTCCTGGCGAGTTTTTCGCCATCAAGGCGCAGATCGCCGGCCGAGGCCAGACTGTCCTGGCGGAAGATCAATTCCGCCGCGGGATGTCACAAACCCGCGCAGCGGTCCGTTCTAGCGGCAGACGCCAGACGGAGCCCGCCATGAAATCCCGCATCAACCCCTACGCCAACCTCGACCTCGTCAAGCCGCTGATCGACTACGCGCACACGGTCGAGGGCCGTCTGGAGCCCAGCCTCGCAAAGCTCGTCGAGATCCGCGCCTCGCAGATCAACGGCTGCGCCCAGTGCCTCTCGATGCACACGGCCGAGGCCCGCGCCGCCGGCGAGCGCGACGAGCGCATCATGATGCTCGACGCCTGGCATGAATCGACGCTCTACACCGACCGCGAGCGCGCGGCGCTGGGCTGGACCGACGCGCTCACCCGGCTGTCGGCGACACGCGCGCCGGACGACGCGTATGCGGCCGTCGAGGCCCAGTTCACCGAAGCCGAGCGCGTGAACCTGACCATGATGATCGGCTGCATCAACGCCTTCAACATGCTGGGCGTCGGCTTCCGCATCCGCCCGCCCACCCACGCCAAGGCGACCGCCGCGGCTTGAGCGTCCCAGCCGCCTTCGCGACGGACTTTTAGAGCACCGAGCCCTTGCCGCTGGAGATCTCGGCGTAGCGCTGGACGCGCACGGCCATGATCAGGCCGAAGCCGAGCATCATGCTCATCATCACCGTGCCGCCCCACGAGAGCAGCGGCATCGGCACGCCGACGACCGGCGCCAGCCCCATCACCATCGCCCCGTTCATGAGCACGCAGAAGGTCAGCGTCGCGGTCACCCCCGCCGCGCCCAGCCGTCCGAAATGGCTGTGCGCCACCGAGGCGATGCGCAGGCTCATGTAGATCACCGCCGCGTAGAGGATGAGGATGGCGATGCAGCCGACGAAGCCGAACTCCTCGGCGAGCGAGGCGAACATGAAGTCGGTCTGCTTCTCGGGCAGGAAATTGAGCTGGCTCTGGGTGCCGAGCCCGAAGCCCTTGCCCAACAGCCCGCCGGAGCCCAGTGCGATCTTCGACTGCACGATGTGGTAGCCGGCGCCCGACTTCTCGGCCTCCGGGTTCATGAAGCTGACCAGGCGCGTGTACTGGTAGGGCTTCAGCACCAGGTGCAGGAACGGCACG
>Ga0134125_10004384_pt1 | contig 16149 bp, 14 predicted proteins | sample KB31751_FD_96464 | JGI IMG/M metagenome (GOLD analysis project Ga0134125, IMG submission 96464) | Terrestrial soil microbial communities with excess Nitrogen fertilizer from Kellogg Biological Station, Michigan, USA - KB3-175-1 | ecosystem: Environmental > Terrestrial > Soil > Unclassified ... | reverse complement strand
TCTCGCAGGCTTGATCCAGCTTTCATCCAGGTCTGCTTTTATATGCCTGTGCCTGATTGTGATCGCCGGCATTCCTTTCTTTTTGTTGAAAGGTAAAATCCGTTTACAATTTTTTATCATTTCCCTTGTTACTTTTATATCCCTTATATTGGCAATATCGAATGTCAGCTCATTAAAGAAAAGATACCTTACCGATTTCGAAAATGACCTTAGCGAAAATTCAGTGACAACAGATTTTTCCGAAACGCGTATGAAAAGATGGAGTATGGAAATAGAACTAATAAAGCAATCGCCTGTAATTGGTTATGGAAACGGATCAGAAAAATATTTATTGAAAGAAAATTATTTTAAAAATAAATTTTACAAATCGTTTCTACTTGAATTGAATGCGCACAGTCAATATCTGAGTTTTCTTATTAACACCGGTATCATTGGCTTGCTCATGTACCTCTATATTTTGTATTACGGATTTTCATCTGCTTTTACAAAAAAGGATTTTATATTCATTTCATTTTTAATCATGGTTGCAGTAGTATCTGTTTCTGAAAATATTTTGGACGTCAACAAAGGTGTATTTTTTTACAGTTTTTTTTATTCGCTTTTTATGGTTCCCGGTTCAAAAGAAAATATATTATTAACCAACAGAAACTAAATCAAGAGGCAACCTGCTATCCCTTTATCCCGTTTTGTTTTTTAATAAACTTAGCAAAATAATTAAGAAATGAATTTTTTGTCAGCAGTAATAATTACCCGGAATGAAGAACAAAACATTGGCCGTTGCCTCGATTCGTTAAAGCAGGTGGCAGATGAAATCATTGTATTGGATTCATTCTCTACCGATAATACAGTTGCCATTACTACCCAGAAAGGCGCTGAAGTAATGCAATCCCCTTTTTCGGGTTATATAGAACAAAAAAATAAAGCTTTGCTACTCGCCAGGTATGATTATGTATTGAGTTTAGATGCAGATGAGGTATTGAGTCATGATTTGATCAAATCTATTCTTGAAGCTAAAAAAGATTTTAAACACAAGGCATATTTTATGAACCGTTACAATCATTATTGTGGACGGTTTATCAAATTTGGGCTATGGTATCCCGATCAAAAGGTCAGGCTCTTTGATAAACGATTTGCTTATTGGGGTGGCATGAATCCACATGATAAAATTCAATTATCGAATCAATTATCAGCACATTTTCTTAAAGGCGATATCCTGCATTATGGTTTTAATAACATCAGAGAGCATAAAGAAAGAAATGAACGAATGAGCGCAATTGCGGCACTGGCAATATTTGAAAGCGGGCAAAAAAAACACTGGTCAAAAATATTCCTCAGCCCGGCGTGGTCATTTTTTAATGGTTTCATTTTGCGCCTGGGATTCCTTGATGGTTATTATGGTTTTATTATTGCGAGAGAAACTGCACGACGGTCTTTTTTAAAGTATCAAAAATTAAAGGCCTTACAAAAACAACATAGTTCCATCATCCTGCACAATTATAAAACTGTTGAATAACTTACGAAAAATCATATTAAAAACACTCGCTTACTTCGACCTCTTTCATTATCCCGTTACACGGTATGAGCTGTGGACCTTTTCATCTGAAAAAACCAGCCTTTCATTAATTGATGAAGAACTTAATTCATTATTATTTGAAAAAATCGTTTTTCAGTTAGATGAATTTTATTCGCTTCAAAACAAACCAGAATTAGCTGAAAAACGCCGCCGGGGAAATCTGAGAGCTATTGAGCAATTAAGCATTGCGAAGCGTGTTTCGAAAATATTAAATTGGTTTCCTTTTGTACGATCCATTGCTGTCTCCGGTTCTTTATCTAAAAATTTTGCAGAAGAAAATTCTGATATTGACTTCTTCATTATCACTTCGGCCAATCGTTTGTGGATTGCACGGACTAGTATGCATCTTTTAAAAAAACTGAGTTTTATCGTCGGCAAACAAAATTGGTTTTGCATGAATTATTACGTAGATGAAATAGAAATGGAAATCGTTGAAAAAAATGCTTTTACTGCGATGGAAATTGTAACGTTGATCCCTATGCAGGGAATAGATTATTTTCAAAAATTCAGGAAAGCCAATGCCTGGACTTCTGAATATTTTCCGCTTCAAACCAATTACCAAAAAGATGCCCGGGGAAATAAAAAAATTGCCATCAGGATTTTTTTAGAAAAAATATTGAGATCCCGTTTGGGTGATAAGGCTGATCAATGGTTGATGCATCTTACTGATAAGCGCTGGAGAAAAAAAGCACTCGGCGGAAAAGTAAATGATCACGGAGATAAAATAGAAATGGCGGTAGGAAAGCATTTTTCAAAACCTAACCCAAAAAACTTCCAGGCGAAAGTGCTGAAGCAATATGAAAACGCAGTAAATTATTTGGGTCAAATAAAAGAAGCAGTTCTTTAATAAGGTTCATTTCTTCCTCATCGAAATAATATAATAATCACCCACATATTTCCACGGCCATTTCCCTTTCCATTTATCTTCTTTGGCTTTTAAAAACCGGAATAATCGCGGATATTTCTCTGCAAAGTTTTCTATGTAAGAAGGCGGCACCAGGGAACACAAACCTTCCACAGATAGCAGGTCGAAATCTTTTTTTAAATGCTTAATTACATAAGAAGGATTATAATACCAGCACTTAAAATAATGGCCTTCCACATGAGCCTTTTCCCCTTTCCTGCTAAATAACCGGCGCGTTGCCGTTTTAAATTTTCCTTTAAAAATTAATAGAAATTCCCACAAGCAAAATTTAGGAAGAATCACTAATGTTACCATTCCCTTTGGCTTTGATAATACAGAAAACGAAGCAAGCGCCTTATCAAGTTCATCTGTACAATTCAATCCTGCGAAATTGGAAAAGATCATATCGAACGGGCCTTTTTGCTGTAGGTTTTCCAATGCAGTAAACGAACAAATTTCAAGATTTATTAAATTTTCAAGCCCTTCATTTTTAATTTTTTGTTGCATTGTCTCCAGCATTCCGGTCGAAATATCCGTTGCATGAACTTTACAATTTTGTCGCGCCAGCCATATTGCATCTTCTCCAGTTCCGCTGTTTAATTCTAAAATAAAATCTCCAGACTGAAAGAATTTTTTCAGATGCGATCTTACTCTTTCTCTTTTGTATTCAATAATTTTATTGCGTGAATACAGTTCATCAAATTTTTTAGACTGTGCTGTAAAAGCAGCAGCAGCATATCTTTCATTCATATTTGAAATAACGGTGTTCATCCTTTTTCTAATTGGTTCAATTTTATCTTTTCAAAAAAAGCAGCAGGAACATAATAAAATCCGGACAATGCTTTCTTCAATATGGCAAAATTAATTTGGACAGGATTTGCGAATATTTGTTTTAAATTTTCGAATGATAAATGCTTCCGGTAGCTTTTATGCACATAACTATGCAATTGTTTATAAAATGCTGGCTGGTAAGTATTATGAAACATCAGCGCCATTTCACCGGAATCGGTCCAGTTGGTTTTGTCCTTTAGTTGTAATCTTACTTTTTCATAAAAAATCGTTCCGGGCAACGGATACGAAACCGATATGCCAATTTCATACGGCAATAATTTGTTGATCATGTCAATCGTTTTTTTAATATCCGAACGGGTTTCACCGGGATATCCGAATTGAATAAAAAATGATGGCTTAATATGATGTTTTTTTAACAGCTTCGTAGCTTCAAAAATTTGCGGCACCGTTGTTCCTTTATCCATGGCATCCAGTATCTTTTGTGAACCGCTTTCGGCTCCCATCCAGATATTATCGCAACCCGCTCTTGCAAGGTCCCCGATATTATTTTCTTTGAGCAGCAGGTCAACACGGCCCTGCATTTTAAATTTGAAAGAAAGTTTTTCTTTTTCAAGCAGGTCAGCAAACTCCTTTATCCATCCGGGTTTCAAACCGAAGATGTCATCACAAAACCAGATATGGTCAAAATGAAAAATAGCTTTCAGCATTATTAGTTCGTTTACTACATTCTGCGGCGAGCGGGTATTATAACGGTTGCCATAAATAGGCTTCGCACACCAGTTGCATTTAAAAGGGCAACCTCTTGTAGTGGCCATATTCATCGAAAAATAGCCAGTGTGTTTTATCCATGTTTGCCGGTAAGGTTTCATATCAATGATGTCCCACGCTGGAAAAGGAAGCTCGTCCAGTTGTTTCATCACACTTCGCTTTGTAGTTTTAATAACCCTAATATCGTGAATGAAAGCAAGGCCTTCTATTTCTGAGAAATCACTTTCTTTTTTTTGAATAGCATCAATAAGCTTTAATAAAGTAATTTCTGCTTCGCCTAATAAAACAAAATCGGCTCCTTCCTTTAAATACATTTCAAAACGATCTGTAGAATCCGAACTGGAAACTATAACCGTGCATCCATGAGCTTTTGCAAGCCTTATCATTTTAAACGCCGCTTCTCTCATATTAGTCAAACACATCTTGGTGAGATAATTAAATCCATCATCATAGATTACAAAAAAATCCGGCATTATTTTTTCAAGAATTGGAATCACTTCTTCCGGACGTTCACAAAACATGGTGTCAAATAATGAAACGTTGTAGCCATGTTCCCTCATAAAAGATGCAGCATACAAAGTACCTAAAGGTGCGTACGGTTGCCCTATTGACCATTGTTTCGGGTCATACCGCATGAAATAGGAATGAGAAAAAAGTATCTTGTTCATTTGATTTAGAATGTATTTATAATTTCGTTCCCGGCGCAAGATGCAGATAGCAAACACATTTCCTGCAGATTTCATTTTCATCCATATCCAGATTTTTCCGGAAGCTGATCGCCTTTTCGCTGTTCAATATCTTTTCCAACGAATCAATCCTTATATTTCCATACGCTTCATGAAAAAAACAAGGCCGTACTTTACCATCCGCTTCAATTACTGTGGACACCCACGGCGCATTACATCTTTTAAATGGAAAATTATTCAATCCATAAAAAGCTGCGTAATACTCATAAATCTTCATGATTTTCTTTGGGGATTCTGCTATAAAACGATCGTCAAAATCATCACTGTTATTGACCAATAAATCATCAATAATATTTTTTAGTTCATCCAAATCATTTTCAGACAAAAGAATACTGAGTTGCCTCGTTTCATCCCAGGGGGTCTCCCTGTTAAAAGCCTGGCTGCTCACATCAGCAGGTAAAAAACTTATTTGTTGTAATCCGATCTCTTTCGCTGCTTTTATAATTTCAGGCCAACGACGAAAATTTAATTGATGGATAACGGTGCGGCCGGTAATTTTAAAATCTGGTTTCAGAAAATGAATGGCAGCAATGCCTTCTTTCAATTTATTAAATGCGCCGGAAATATTCCGGATCCGGTCATGTATTATTTCATCGCCATCTATAGAAACAATAATATCATTTACATGCTCAATTAATTGTTCCGAATTTTTTTTAAGCGTTAATCCTGTGGACAATAAACTCACCTTAATATTTTCTTTGTTCAGCATTTCGCAAAACCTGAAAAAATTAGGATTGAGCAAAGCTTCCCCACCGGACATTAATACCTGTCGCGTCCCAAATTTTTTCAATGCATGCATCAAATTGGAAATATCATCTTCGGTTAATTGTTTCAGGTTATGATTGCCTTTCCAGATATCGCACATCACACAACGGCAATTGCACGCGCTGTGCGGCATTAATATGACAACAGGCAAAGCTGTAATAGTATCCGTTTGCAGCGTGCGATAGCGCTTATAAGTATGATATAGCGTTTGTGTCAACATCAGGTATAATGATTCTTTATTACAATACGGTAAAAGGGATTCTTCCTGTGAAATAACCGGTTCATCCATGTATGCGGATTGTGTAAAACAGAATAATTAAAAGGCATTAACTCATTTAATCCGTGGTGAAAGTAAAACTTCGACATAGTAGGAAATCCCAAATCTGTAAAATATTTTTTAGACCTCTTTTTAGCTAATACTATTTCCTGAGGCGAATAGAAGATAGAATCCAAAATGTGAATTTCACCCTGCAGTGTCAAATGCTGTAAAGCAGTATTGATAATTTTTTTTAGAGATTTAAAATATTGAATAGAAGCGGCAAAAACAATCAGGTCAAACTTTTTTTCGGCAAGGATTCCAGAGGAGATATCACCATATAGAAAAGTAAGATTTCTTTTCTCCGGCAAAAATATTTTTCGCGCCTGCCTCAATTCTGTCCTGTTTACATCTATACCGCACACTTCACCATCCGTAGCGCCAGCAAGCATTGCAGTGAACCAGCCATTGCCGCATCCCACTTCGAGAATATTGCACAGTTGGGGATTCATCCTGATATGATGTATCAGTTTATGGCTTGATCTCTTTCTTATTTTCCATTCTTTACACAACGGATGTGTCTCGGAAACCATAGGTAGTTTAGCAACATCCTCGTCATTTAAAATACGACCTTCCTTTTCCCGCAGGGAAATGTAAATTTTCTCAAACTCATTTTCGCCGGTCGAAAATTGAGGCGAAAGAAAACCATTTATAATTTTTAAAGTACTCAATTGATGTGTTATTATTATTTTATTTAAAAGCCCTGAATTTCGGGTTGCCGATATTTCCATGCCCGCTGCAACAATTTTATTTCATAAGGATATTGATAGAAATTAATTTTATAACGTAAGGCGGCAACTATCCGCATTGTTTTACGCTTTAAGCTGTTGAGCCTGATGTCGGAAACGGTGGGATAATAGCCATTTAATACGGTTTCAAAATTTCTGATCTTATCAATCATCTCAGGCCTCAGCCACGGCGTTAATGGATTTTTTCGTAAGTCAAACTTTTCCCATTGCGGGCTGATCCAATCTTCCAATTTTTTGGGATATGCAAATCCTGATGCGAGTACTTCATTATATAATTCTGAGCCTTCGGTGGGCACGGGGCTATAAGTATATAAAACAATTTCTGTTTTAGGATTTACAGCTTTTACTTTTTTAATAAAATTAATATCGAATTCAATTTGCTTCATTACTTCCTCTGTGGTTGATGCAGGCGTCCCCAATACAAAAGAATATTCAGGGATAATGTCAAATTTTTTTAATCGTTCTGCAAAACGAATTATTTGCGCGCCGGTTTGTGTACCGCCTTTGTCTAATTGATGTAGCACTTTGTCATTGCCGCTTTCAGCGCCGAAAAAAATTATTTTACAGCCTGCTTCACGCAGGAGTGACAGAGATTCATCTGTGAATTTGTCCATCGTATCAATGCGCGCCATTCCCCACCAGTTCATCTTCTCAGGCTTAATTAATTTAGCAAAGGCCACCGCCCTTTTCTCTGAAACAAAAAAATTATTATCATGAAATTCAATAGCATCCGCGCCCCATTTATCCTTTATGTATTTCACATCCCTGTAAACATGCTCAGCAGATTTTGCTTTCCACCTGGCTTCATAAGTGGGTACGACCGCGCAAAAAGAACAGGTAAAAGGACATCCGATGCTTGAATGATAGGCAAGTGTTTTATTTCCCAAATAAGTTTTTCCCAAATATTTTTCAACCGGGTACATTTCGTTCAATTTATCATAAGGCAATGGAGGAAGCGAATCCTGTTCGACCAGATCCAGTTTTGCATTCCTGATGATCTTTCCATCACTTTTGTAAATAAGATTTTTAATCAGTTCGTACGGACGGCTGTTTTCCAATGCACTTATTAATTCGGGAAAAGCCTTGTCGCCAGGGCCGTTAATAACAAAATCCACATAACCGGAATGGAGCACCACTTTGTAATGGCTTGTAGGAAAATATCCGCCCCAAATCATTATGGTTTGGGGAAATTCTTCTTTAATTTTTTTTGCAAAAGGAATGCCTTGTTTAGTTTGCGGGCCGGGCATGATGGTAAACCCGATATATTTATATTCCCCCGTAGCCAGGTAGCTTTTTATTTTTTCATAAGGGTCACTTTCGCGGTTACCATCTACAATCATCCAGTCATAAATGCCATTTACTGATGCGGCGATATTCATGATAGAATTGGGAATGCGGTGTTTGGCTATCGCGCTCCGTGGATTGAATAAAAGTACTTTGTTCATACTTCATTCCAAACGTTAATCTTTCAGGGAAGGTTGCCACCCTTTTTTTTAAGTTGGCAACCTTTCTATACAAAACAGCGATTATAATATATGTAACATTTCAAAAACTTCTTGCCATTTTCCACGCCTTCAATATTTTAATAGTTTTTTATGCATATTATTCAAAAAAGCAGGCAATATTTTTCTAATAAATTATCACTTGCACAAACGATCGCTCCTGAAACAGCGTACGATCTTTGGTCAGAAAAATATGATCATCAACCCGACAACCTGATGCTGGCTTTGGATGAAGAAATATTTTCAGGCTTGATGAATTCTTTGGATCTGCAGGATAAAATAATCGCCGACATTGGTTGCGGAACAGGAAGGCATTGGGAAAAAATGTTTGAACATCAACTCCGAAAATTAATTGGCTTTGATGTTTCTGAAGGAATGTTAAAAATATTGCAACAAAAATTTCCAAGGGCAGAAACCCATCATGTCATAAAGGATAAATTACGTGAATTAGAAAATGAATCATGTGATATTATTTTTTCAACTCTTACGATTGCCCATATTAAAGATGCAAAAAAAGCTTTGCAGGAATGGAATCGCATTTTAAAGCCGGGAGGAGAAATCATTGTTACCGACTATCATCCGGCTGCTTTGGCAAAAGGCGGTAAAAGGACTTTTAATCATAATAGCAAAACGATTGCCGTAAAAAATTATGTGCATCCTATTGAAAAAATAAAAGAGATAGCGGGGAAACTTAACTTAAAAGTGTTGTGTTTGGTTGAAAGGACAATTGACGAACGGGCAAAGCCTTTTTATGAAAAACAAAATGCGCTCCTTGTGTATGAAGCATGGAAAGGCACGCCTATCATTTATGGAATTCATTTAAAAAAAAAGGATGCTGCTTTGTAATCTCAATATTATTGAAACTAACGGACTGCGGCGCATTCGGGTTGAAAACGGAAAAATAAAAGCAGTAACCGATGATGAAAAAAAACTTCAAAATAATCCGAAGGAATTACGAATTGAATTTGAAAATGGAATTGCCTTCCCTGGTTTAATTAATTCTCACGACCACCTTGATTTCAATTTGTTTCCGCAACTCGGTAACAGGATTTATAATAATTATACCGAATGGGGAAAAGATATTCATCAACACAGTAAAGCAACAATTAATGCTGTTTTAAAAATCCCACAACATCTCAGGATCCAATGGGGGCTTTATAAGAATTTATTGAATGGAGTTACAACAGTTGTAAATCATGGTGCGAAATTAAAAATTACTGATCCTTTCATTACTGTTCTCCAGGATAATTATTCATTGCATTCTGTTCAATTTGAAAAAAACTGGAAATTGAAATTGAATAATTTTTTTGCCAAAAAACAACCTTATGTAATTCATACCGGCGAAGGGACTGATGAGATGACGCATAAAGAAATTGATTCATTAATAAAAATGAATTTCTTCAATAAAAGTTTGTTTGCTGTACACGGCGTAGCAATGGATGAAGAGCAAGCAGAAAATTTTGAAGCATTAGTTTGGTGTCCCGATTCCAATTATTTTTTGCTGAATGCAACTGCTGATATTGATAAATTAAAATCAAAAACTTCCATTCTTTTCGGAACAGATTCTACTCTTACTTCCGGTTGGAATATGTGGAATCATCTTCGGCTGGCTAGAAAAACTGGCATGATGAATGACAGAGAATTGTATCAAACACTTACAAAAACTCCGTCTGCCGCCTGGAAACAAAACCATACCGGCGCCATATCAGCTAATAAAAATGCAGACATAGTTCTTGCTAAGAACATTAATAGCAAAGGATTTGACGCTTTTTACTCGTTGAATCCCGGAGACATACAATTGATCATGCATGAAGGAAATATCCGTTTGTTTGATGAAGAAATAAAAAGCCAATTAGCAGATCAGGGTTTTCCAATTTCTCAATTCACCAGAATAATGATCAATGGAAAAATAAAATATGTATATGGCAAATTAGGGGAATTGATGAACACCATTTTGGCTTATTATCCTGAAGCAGATTTTCCTGTTTTCATTTGTAAAGAATAAAATGTGTTACAAATATGGTTATAAAATTAAAAACGCGATCTATATGTCAATAAGAAAATTAGTAAGGATATTGAAGCGAAAAATTTTACATAACCCAAATGGGGATGAATATTATAAGAACTTTTTCATAGGAAATAAAAATTGGAACAAAGCCTCACCTAACAATGATGAGAATCTGAGATTGAGTATGATTGAAAAATTTTTATATTTTATAGAAGGATACTATGCCGCATTATCAAATAAAAGTAAAAGCAACATATTGGATGTAGGATGCGGACGCGGTTGGTTAAGTAATATTTTATCAGAGCATGGCGATGTTATTGGGATTGAACCTGTAAAAGAAGTTGTGGAATATGGGAGGCAATTGTTTCCCGGCCTCGATTTAAGAATTGGAACAACACAAAGCCTGATAGACGAAGGCTATTCATCGTACTTTGACATAATTGTATGTTCAGAAGTGATAGAACACATAGCAGATGAGCAAAAATCTGATTTTTTAAATCATTTAAAAAATCTTCTTAAAGAAAAAGGATTTTTGATATTGACAACTCCCAGAAAGGAAGCTGAAACTGAATGGAAAAGATATGGCGATCCCGAACAACCCATTGAAAACTGGATTTCTGAGAAGGCGCTTGGGAAGTTATTGAGCGAGACCGGGTTTCACACGCATCTTTTAAAGAGACTATTTATGCCACCACTTAAGAGGGCGCCTTCGATTGAGATATATCAGTTGTGGCTGGCGCAAAAGAGATAGATACAATTATAATTCAGCATAAATAAATCTTTTAAATTCTTTAGTCCGGCAAATTTTTACAATGACGGCTTGTAAGTTTATTATTGCAAAACACAAACTTTTAAAGAAGTTCACTATGATCTCATACTAAAGTGTAGCTATTACCTATTGATTTTTGTTTCAGTAATTGTAAGAAATGAATGTGATATAAATTACCTGTTGGCTCTTTAAATTTTTTTTCATTAACGACTTCTCCCCAAAGTAACCTGTGGCTGCCAAGATCAATAGTCTTTAAAATTTTTATCTCTTTATAACTATAAATCCAGTCGGGAACAGGGAAACCAAATTTTTCGCTTTGTAAAGTTTTAAAGGGAAGCGTATCAAGTGTTGGAGGGCTTGAACCATGATGCTTTCCCAATTGATAAATTACATCTTTATATTTATAAGATACTTCTGATACAACAATTTTTTTTGTTTCAATAATTTTAGAGAGAGTTATGTTCGTGTGCCTTAAACCAAAGACATAGTGATTATTTTCATTAATGTCTCCCAACAAATCCATTGGGAAAATATTAAAATAACCATCCTGCTTAAAAGAAATTATGCGCACCCTTCGCGGGTAACTGTAAGCAGCAACAAATGACTTTAATTTATTAAAAGAAAATCCAGGCTTTTTGTAAAACCTGTTATATAATAAATGGGTTTTAATGAAATTTGTGTGGTAGATTTTAGTGGTTTTCAATTTCAATAGAAGCAAAATTTTATTTCCGTTCTCAATCTTGTCAAAAAAAACAAGATCAACAATTGCCAAAGTTTTTTGTTTATTACTTTTTTTGGTATCCAAAATCTTGAAATACATTTTATATCCTGCATTATTTTTTTCATAACAACTATCATTCTCAATCCAAACTCCAAAAACTACCGGCTCAAGACATAGAAGAAATTGGCATTGTGAAACATCAATTATGATTTTTCCAACTTGCAAATACACTTTTTCATTTATTTCTTCATTTACTGTTACAGTTGAATACTCACTTATTACGACATCTCCAAAGAGTAATCGCCTTATTAGTTTTTTCATTTTCTTTTTAAATGTATTAGCGTAAAATCACAGCCGGCAATTCTTTCTCTGTTACAAAGAATAAAATAATTTTCAGAAGCTTTTATAATTTCATTTATTGAATAAATATAAACTGTTTGCTGATATTCTTTGTATCCAACATTTATTGAAACAGGTTTATGTCGGATAAAGGATGTAAAGATATAGCGCAGGTTTCCCTTTAATATTTTTTTAAAACTTTTTGTAAGCACCAATGCAATCATATTTCCGCCGGGCTTTACAACTAAAGCAAGATTTTGAAATAATAATTTAATATCCTGAATGCAATTAAGTACTGCAAAATTAGAAAGCACCGCATCCACTTTTTCATCAAAGGGAAGCTTCAAATGCCATTTTCTGAAATCTGCTGCACAACCATCTAAAAAAATAACTTTAGCCCTGGCTTGTTTTTTATAATTGGAAATTGCGATCTCTCTCATAGCTTTAGAAGGCTCACAAAAAAATATTTTATTGTTATTTCCCGACAACCATATTAAATCAAGGCCAGTACCTCCTCCAAAATCGAGTATCGTTGTATTACGTACCATATCAGAAAATTTATCAGCGACTTTTTGCCGTACGGCTTTATCAGAGTTTTTATTAACCATACAATCGTATTGCCCGGCTATTCCATTGTAATATGAAATATTTTGCTCTGTTATTCCCAAATGAGTATCCAGAAACTTATGACGCATAAATTGTTTTGATTAAAAAAATTACTAAATAAACAGGTTCATTATATTCCTACTTTTGTAACGTAAAAAAGCTACCAAAAGTGGTCTTGCCTTAATAATTTTTATGAGATTTATTTTTTTGAGTTATAATTATTCGCCCGACATTAAAAGCCCTGAAGATTGGGTTAACAGAATTAATTTTTATGTAGGTTCACTTGAATGCCTTAGCAGAACGAATGAAATTATCCGTATTGAGCAAATAAATTACGAAGAGGATTTTATACATAATGGTGTTCAATATTTTTGCGTAAAATCTTCTAAGAATAAAAATTATTTCCCCGTAAAGTTGCATCGCTTTGTAAAAAGTTTACACCCCGACATTGTAGTGGTTAGCAGTTTCAATTTCGCCTTACAGGTTATACAATTGCGTTTATCGTTAGGAAAAAAAGTAAAAATAATTGTTCAAAATCATGCCGAAAGGCCCTTTGCAGGAATAAAAAAATATCTTCAGAAAATTGCAGATAAATATATTAACGCCTACTTTTTTGCTTCACGTATAACAGCCTCAGAATGGGTAAATAACGGGAACATTGCTTCAGTAAAGAAAGTACATGAAATCATGGAAGTGTCTTCTGTTTTCTATCCTGTTGATAAAATATTTGCGAGATCAAAAACACGTGTTAGTGGTGATCCCGTTTTCCTTTGGGCAGGCAGGCTGAATGAAAATAAAGACCCTGTAACTGTAGTAAACGCTTTTTTGAAATTTACAGCAATACAGCCTCGAGCAAGGTTATACATGATATATCAAACGACAGAATTATTAAATGAAGTGAAAAAACTGGTTTCAGAAAATAAAAGCAGTAAGGATTCAATTATTCTGGTGGGGCGGGTACCACATTCTGAAATGCTGTATTGGCTCAATAGTGCTGACTTTCTTATTTCAGGTTCTCATTATGAAGGAAGCGGAACTGTTATTTGTGAGGCGATGAGTTGTGGCTGTGTACCAATTGTTACCGATATTCCTTCTTTCAAAGTTATAACAGGAAATGGAGTCTGCGGATTTTTATACGAGGCAGGAAATGAAAATGCATTATTTTCTGCGATGACACATGCGGTGCAGACAGCAGGAGCGCCAATGCGAAATAAAATAATTGAGCATTTTAAGAAGGAACTTTCTTTTGAAACCATTGCCCGTAAAATTCAGGAGGCGGTGGTTGCTTTATAATTGAATAACCACGTAATAAAGTTGAGAGAACTTATCGAAATAGAGAAAAGACTGAGCACCATAACACTATATGCCTCATTCCTTTTTTATTGAATGATGCTTTGATCACAGTATAATTTGATAATAGACTTTGCCGTTTCATTTATTGAATACGGCATCACAGATTTAAATTCCAAATCTGGCCGTGAAAGGATCTCCAGCGTTTTTTCGATCATATCTTCTTCTGTATCCACAATATACCAATGTTCAAAATATTCATTCATTGGCTCGCAAAAACTAATAACGTAGCAGCCTGCATACAAGGCCTCGAGACAAACCATGCTAAAGCCTTCATACGATGAAGGATGAAGAAATACTTTTGTTTGTTGCATCATTTGCAACAAGTTGGTATGTGCTATTTCGCCACGGAGTTGGAGGTTATTTTGAAGTTTTTTCTCAATAATACTCTTCCTCAATAAATAATCTTCGGGGCCTTTTCCCGCAATCACTGCATACATCCTGGGTAGCGTTTTCCTTAATTCATCAATACAGCCAATAAAACAATCATAACGTTTTAGAGAAATTAATGAGCCTGCTCCAAGCACATCAATGGTTCTTTCATAAGTTACCTGTTGAAATGATTCTTTTTCAATTCCGCAAGGAATAATATGCAATGGTTTTATTAAATAGTTTTTGAAAAATTCATCAGCAATGAAATCTGATATCGCAATCAATTCTTTTGGCTCAGGATTTATTTTAGCCACATATTTATTATTAAGCTTTGCATCTTGCCCTACAATCCAGCAATGGTGAGGGATTGAATACTTTTTACCAAACTGGTTTCCCAGCAAAGCACATTCGCCAAACCATAAAGAAAATAAACCAATTACTTTATTTTCATTGTTGATATGTTTTAATTTTCGCCATACTTTAAACCATAATAAACGTCTTAATAATTTTCCTTTATCCTTTCCGCCAAAAGGAATTATAAGATTACCACTCCATAAATATTCTGTTTTTGTAAAAGGGTATTGAAAGCTTAAAACGATAATTTTTACAAAAGAAAAATCTTTATTGATTGCTTTGACAAGGCTCTGCGCAAATGGAAGGCATGAAGAATCACTTTCATTTTCAGGAAAACCTGGTGTCAATATCACCAAAACAGGTGGATTGTTTTTCATCTAATGAAATAATTTTATTACAAAAGGAAAAGCTCTCTTTATTATGTGTAATTAACAGGATCATTTTTCCTGCAAGCGCTAATTCATTTAAATAATTGAGCAGGCAATTTTCTGAATCCCTGTCTAATTCACTAAAAGGCTCATCAAGAATAAGAAGGTCGAATGATTTATAAAGCGCTCTCGCCATCATAAGGCGCTGGCGCTGGCCGCCACTTAAGTTTTTCCCGTTTTCAGTTATAACCTTATTAAACCCTTCCGGGTAATTTGTGATCATTTCGCTTAATCCTGTAACCCTAATCACTTCTTCTGTTTTTTGAAAATCCACAGGTTTTTCATTCAGTGTTATGTTTTTCAGTATGCTGTCATAAATCAGTAATGGCTGTTGTTTTGCATAAGAAATACGTTTTCTGAAATGCTGTTGCTCTCTGGTTTTCAGATAAAGATTATTCATCAAAACAGATCCCGAACCAGGCTCAAGAAAACCTAACAATACATTTATCAATGTAGTTTTTCCTTTACCTGATATTCCCGACAAACCCATGAAATCTCCTTTTGAAAGTGTAAATGAAAAATCATTTAATACCACTTTATTTTGAAAACTGAAAGAAATATTTTTAAATGATACAGATTGAAGTACCGAATCGCTCTGGATATTTCTATCTGGTGGAATAGGATTGTCTTTCAGCAAATCTGTAATAGTAAATTCATACGTTTTTATTTGTCCCGTACAGCTCAATATTTTTACAATCCCCGGAATAATCTTGTAAGCCGCAGCCATAAAGGCTCCTATCGTTACTATCGAAATTGAATTGATATTTGCAGTAAACGAATGAATAAGTATTAAAATCAACAGGCCTAATATAGCAAATACTTCAATGAGCCTGGAAGGCATATTTTGCACTGCCTGTTGCTCAGAAAGAAAATCATTGAATCTTGACTGCAGCGAATGATACCTGTTTGCAAAAAAACTTTTGCTATCATACATATTGCTTTCTATAAAACCTGACAACGCCTCTTTTAAATATTGAATTGTTTTTTCGCTTACGGGCTTTGCAGTTTTGCGTATCGTGTTTAATTTTTTTTTCATAAGAAAAGCAATGAATACTACCGGCGGCGTAAGGATCGCTAAAAGCAACGG
>Ga0134125_10004383_pt1 | contig 16153 bp, 10 predicted proteins | sample KB31751_FD_96464 | JGI IMG/M metagenome (GOLD analysis project Ga0134125, IMG submission 96464) | Terrestrial soil microbial communities with excess Nitrogen fertilizer from Kellogg Biological Station, Michigan, USA - KB3-175-1 | ecosystem: Environmental > Terrestrial > Soil > Unclassified ... | reverse complement strand
TTCACGATGCCCTCGCTCACGTGGACGCCTCCGCCCACTACCCTGCAGGGCATTGTGGCCCACCCCGGCGGCTTCCTGGTGGGCTTCTCAGGACGCGACCTGTGGATCTCCGAGCCATACCACCCGCACGCGTGGCCGCTGCAGTACGTCCAGACCTGCCAGACAGAGATCGTCGGCATCGCGATCTTCGCGAACTGCATCATCGTGATGACCACGAGCCATCCATACTTCGCGGAAGGCATGAGCCCGCTGAACATCACGCTGCAGAAGCTCGACTCGATCGACCCCTGCGTGAGCCGGCGCAGCATCGCCACCACCCTCTACGGCGTGTACTACTCGAGCCCGCAGGGCATCGTGAAACACACCGGCGGCGCGACCGAGTTGGTCACTCGGCAACTGTTCACGCGCGAGGAGTGGCAGAACTTCTTCAGCCCGACGACGATCTATGCGGTGCCCTACGGCGTCGAGTACATCGCCTTCGACACCAGTGCGGCTGGGTTCATCTTCAGCCCCACTGACCCGACGACCCCGCTGACGACGCTGGACCGTTTCTCCGGCGTGACTGCCATCCAGCAGGACCAGTACACCGGTGACGCATACATCATCTCGAACAACCAGGTGCGCCTGTGGGACCCGCCGAAGTCGACGCCCTACACCTACACCTGGCGCTCGCGCGAGTTCGACTTCCCGCGGCCGGTTAACTTCGGCGCGTTTCGCCTGAAGTTCGCGCCCAGTACCATCACGATCAGCCCGCAGCAGCTGACGGACTACACCACCTTCAACAACGGGCGCATCGCCAAGCCGCTGAATTGCCTCAATCTTGCGCCCCTGAACGGCGTGCGCACGATGGCGGTGAGCGGTTCGGTGCTCCCGCAGATCCGCAACCCGGTCGGCGGATCGCCGCTCTACAACCTCGGGCAGTACACCAACGTGACAGGGGCCGTCGTAGTGAACATCTACGCACGAGACCTCACGTCTGAGTGGAAGCTCGCGTTCACCTGGACAGTTAATTCCGAGAAGATCTACCGCCTGCCGGCCGGCTTCAAAAGCGATGTCTGGCAAGTGGAGCTTATCGGCAACGTGCCCGTATACTCGTTTGCAATGGGTGAGACGGCCATGGACCTGAAGGGCCTCTAACCCAACGCTACAAGGATGTAGTGATGAGCAACGACGTATCCAACGCCGACATCTACGGCGCGCTGATGGGTCTCAGGGAAGATGTGGGTGGCCTGAAGGCCAAAGCAGACCTACAGCTCGAGGGACTCAAGAACCACAGCGTCCGAATTGGCGTGCTCGAGGAAGGCGCGGCGAAGCAGAAGGGCGCCGCGAAGGTGTGGGCCATTGTTGGTACGGCCGCGGGCTCTGCCCTCGGCGCTTGCGTTGCGCTCGTGACTGCTTGGGTCAAGCATCACTGAGACGCAGTCCGTGTCAGATAACTTCGATCGTGCGTTCTCTGTCGTGGTCGGCATCGAAGGCGGCTACGTCAACGATCCCGAGGACCCAGGTGGCGAGACTAAATACGGGCTGAGCAAGCGCGCGAACCCCGACCTCGACATCAAGAACCTGACACTCGACCAGGCGAAGGATCGCTATCTTACTCGCTACTGGAACCCCTACGGTTTAGACAGGTTGGAGTGGGGTAAGGCGCTCCTCGTGTTTGATACGGCAGTGAACGGCGGGAACCACCAACGGTGGTATTCCATGTACGCCGGATACCCGATCAAGGAATTTGCTCAGGCGTTTCAGGCTGAGCACATGCTTTATCTCGCCAGCCTTCCAGGCTGGGCGCACGACGGTCGCGGATGGGCTCGGCGCGCGTTCAACATCTACGACCAGGCAGTGAATTGACATGAGTATTTGGGACACAGTCGCAGCCCCGATCATCGCGATCATCAACAAGGTTGTGCCGGACAAGACCGCTGCGGCTGCCGCGACCGCAGCGCTGCAGCAGATGCAGATGAAGGGCGAGCTCGACGACGAGCTGATGCAGCTTCAGGCCATCACCACGAACCAGTCGGACATCAACAAGGTTGAGGCCTCGAGCACCTCCCTGTTCGTTGCCGGCTGGCGTCCCGCGATCGGCTGGGTGTGCGCCACGGCGTTCGCGTTTCAGTTCCTGCTGAAGCCCCTGGCCGAGTGGTGCGCGACCCTCGCCGGCCATCCAGTCACTCTGCCTGGGCTCGACTCGAGTCTGCCCCAGCTGACCTACGCGCTGCTGGGCCTCGGTGCATATCGCACCGTGGAGAAATTCAAGGGCGTAGCGGGGAATCACTGATGCCTTCAAAAACTGGAAAGCAGCATCGCCTCATGGAGCTGATCGCTCACGGCGGCAAGCCGCGAAGCGGGAAGGGACCGCCGCCGCAGGTCGCGCGCGACTTCGTCAACGCGGACCGCGGCCGCCACTTCCGCGACACGCCGACCGTAAAGCCGGCCTTCATGCGCCGGAACTATGGCTGATGTCCTCGTCAACGACGAGCAGGAAGATCTCTTCGGCTGGCTCGCTCCCCGGATCCAGCTGACGCACAGCTCGGACTTCCGCGCCATCGGTCGTATGGTGAACGGCCGGATCGTCGGCGTCTTCGGCTTCAACAATCATAATGGCGTGTCTTGCCAGATGCATGCCGCCGGCGAGGGTCGCTGGCTGAACCGCGCATTGCTGTGGAAGGCCTTCCAGGTGCCCTTTGTAGAGTGGGACTACGATGTTCTGATAGCCCCCATTGGCTCGCTCAACGAAAAATCCCTTCGGCTGGCCGCGGGACTTGGCTTCTACAAGCGTGCTACGATCCAAAAAGCTCACCCCGACGGGGCTTTAGAGCTCTACGTGATGCCCAAGGAAGGGTGTCGCTGGTTGACGGTCAGCTACAGGAAGTAGTGCATGGGCAAGGGCGGCAGCGTCCCCAACGCGCCGGATATGTCGAAGCAGATCGGACAGGCGAGCGCCCTGTCCAATACTGCTACGTCGAACGCTGCACAGACGATGCAGACCGCGCAGGGGTACAACGACAACGCCCAGAAGACCCTGGCGAACGTCTCTGGCTCGCAGAGCGGCGTGATGAACGCCGTCAACAACACCACCAACCAGAACCTTAATACCTACGGGTCGACCTTCGTACCGCTTCAGCAGGAGCAGGCTCAGCAGGCACAGAACTGGGACTCCGAGGCGAACCGCCAGCTGCAGACCGGCAAGGCGATCGCCGACACGAACTCGGCTTTCAACCAGCAGCGCGCCAACTCCACGGCGGCCCTCGCCTCCGAAGGCGTGGATCCTGCGTCGATTCACGGCGGCGCGCTTGATGCGCAGTCGCGCGTGCAGCAGGCCGCGGCCGCTGCGAGCGCTGGCACTCAGGCGGACACCAATACGCAGCTGCAGTCGCAGGGCCTAATCGCCCAGGCGAACCAGCTTGGCATGCAGGTCGGACAGGCCGGCACCACCGGGGCTGCCACGGGAGCCAATATCGGCTCGCAGATCGTGGGCAACACCAACCAGACCAACGCCAGCGGGGTGAATAACCTTACCGCGGCGAACACGTATCTCAACACCGGCGTCAGTGCGAACAAGTCGGCTGCCGATATCTCGAACACTCAGTTCCAGGATCAGATGGCGCAGCAGCAGGCTCAGCAGGCGCAGGGCGCCAGCACGCTGAGCTCGGTCGGGCAGATCGCCGGCATGGCCGCCATGTTCATGGAGAAGGGCGGTGTGGTCCCGCAGACTGGCATTCCCGCACCCTCGTATGCCGGGGGCGGCGCCGTGTCGTCCCGCGGCGCGCTTCCCGCATCGCCCATCCCGGGCTCGACGGACACGAAGCCAGCGCTGCTCACGCCCGGCGAATTTGTGATCCCGCACGACGTCGCCGCGTGGAAGGGTCACGAGCACTGGTACAAGCAGATGGACAAGGCCCGTGCCGAGATGGGGCAGCGCATGGGCATTCCGCCGCAGCTGAGCTCCGTCCACACCGCAGTGGGGCATTGATATGGCCGGCACCGATGTCGCACAGACCGGCGTAATACCGGTTCAGACCAGCAACGGCCAGTTCATGGGTGGCAACGCTGCCATCCCGATGCCACCCGAGTATGGCGTACCGATGACGCCCGCGACGATGCCGGCCAACGACGGCTCCGCTGGACACGTCAACAAGGGCACGGCGCTCGCTTCTGGCCTCGATGCTGGTGCGAATTTCGCTGGCAAGGTGATCGCGAACTATCGCGGCCGCCAGCAGTACAACCAGGACCAGGCTGCGCGCCAGAAGAACGCTGACTCGATTGCTTCGAGCACCAACTCGCAGCCGACGCCCGAGCAGCACCAGAGCTTCATGGCCTCACTCGGCGCCAGCCTCGCGCACGCCGGCAGCGCCATTCATGGCTTCTTCAGCCCCGGCGGACAGCCGCAGGGGATCCCGGCTCCCGGCGCTGCTCCGGCGCCGCCCGCCGCTGCCGCGCCTCCTCCCGCACCGGCTCCAGCTCCTGCGCCCGCGCCGCCACAGGCTCCCGCCGCGATGATGCAGGGCGGTCCAGTGCCTCCGCGCCAGCCCTCGCACCTGCCGTTTGCTCCGCATGCTCCAGTGCCCGGTTTTGCGAAGGGCGGGGCGGTGCCGAACACCAAGGTCCCCGAGGTGCCGTTCCCGCACCGCGTGTCAGGCACGCACTTCGTGCCGATCCCCGGCCTGGCGAATGGCGGCCCGATGCCGGGTCGCCCCGGAACGGGACCCGCCGCTTTCATTCCAACGCCTGGCCTCGCCGACGGCGGACCGATGCCGAATGCGGCACCTCAGCCGGCTCCGCAGGCCGCTCCCGCCGCTCCCGCCGCGCAGGCGGTTCCGAACCCTCAGCAGCAGGCTGCTGCAGCTCCGGTCGCCGCGGCGATGGATGACTTCCACCAGCATCTTCTGGACGGCGCACTGAACGACAAGGGCGAGCCGAACGGCAAGGCTGGCGTGCCGCCCGCGCCGACGCCGCAGGCCGCCATGGCGCAGGCCCAGAACAACAAGGCCTCTCAGGCTGGCGTACCCGAGGACCAGCCGAAGGGCGCGCACTCGCTCTCGCCGGAGTACTGGGACCAGTCGGATCAGAAGATGGCGCAGGCCGCGCAGGCTGCAGCTCTCGCCGGCCATGACCCGAACCAGGTGATGCAGGCGCTGACGAATGTCCGCACGTCGTTCATCCAGAGCCACATGCTCCGCGCGCTGCAGGGCGCGAACGCGGCGCTCCTGAACGGCGACGACAAGTCGGTGGAGCAGAACCTCCGCAACCTGAACTATTACCTGCCCAATGGGCAGGACCTGTCCATCAAGAAGGACGCCAACGGCAAGCTGATCTATCAGGATCCGATCCAGCCGTACGTGGACGACAAGGGCAACCCGGTCGCCGAGGGTGCGCCAGGCGCCAAGCCGAATCTGGTTCCGGTCGACGCCGCTCACATTCACATGCTGGGTGTGAACGCGCTCGACCCGATGAACGTGCAGAACGCCATCCTCGCGGCCCGCTCGGCCGTCAGCGAGCAGCGTCTCCGCGCGCAGGAAGGCACCGCGAAGGTCCTCGCGGCGCAGGGCACCGAAGAGCGCGGCCGCGGCGTGCTGGCCGAGGGCGAGGCGAAGCTCAAGGAAGTCGCCGCGACCAACGTCAACAAGCTGTCCCAGGCGCAGTGGTATCAGAGCCGCGCGGCGATGGACGGCTACGCCATGCAGCGTTGGAAGGCCTCGATGGGCCAGCGTATCGACCCCTCGACGCTGAAGGGCGCGCAGGGTGCTGCGAGCGCCGTCGACGATGTGCTGCTCGGCAAGAAGACCGCCGTGCCGACGACCGACCAGGAGGGCAACCCGAGTCTGTCGCCCGCCGCCGGCAAGGTCGTGCACGACCCGGGCAGCGTGCCGAAGGAATTTGCGAACGTGAACCCGCTCGAGGCTGGTGAGATCCGCGCCACCGCGGGCGATCTGTACATCGCTCAGGGTGGCCGCATGAGCCCGCAGCAGGCCGCTCAGACCGCGCTGCAGATGCACTCGGCGAAGGGCAAGTTCCACAAGGGCGCCGACGGCAGTCAGCAGCCCGACGCCTACATTCACCGCGAGACCGGCGAGGCTGGGATCTACGACAAGTCGAGCGGCAAGTACATTCGCTTCCACATCCCCCCGCAGTCGGCCGCAGCGATGCTCGACGGCGGCGGCAAGATGCCGGAGGACGCTTTCCTGAAGTCCTACCTGGGCGCCAACAACGCGTCGCCGGGCGCCATTCCGTCACAGGGTGACGGCCAGTCGCTCGATCAAAAGTACCCAGAGGAAAACAATGGCGGCGACGGTTCCAGCTCCTGACCCGGGGACCCAGCAGCTACTCGAGCAAAGCTACGCGGACGCCCGATCACAGCTGAAAGGGCAGGTCCCGGACTCGTTGCTGCATTCAGTCCCGCGCAACCCGACGCCCGATAACTCGAGCGTCAGTGGTGCGCTCAGCGTTCAGACTCCGCCGCCCGGCGAGCCGATGGCCGAGGCCGACGCGCCGCCCGCCGGCGCGATGCCATACGGCGCTGACGTACAGGGAGCACCTCCGCAGGGAGCCGAGCCCGTACCAGCGGACAAGCCCACCGCCTTCCGTGGCTTCTGGCACGAGCTCGGCAACTCGACTATGAAGAACATGGCGAGTGCCGGCAAGGGCATCGCCAACATCGGCTGGGGCGCGCTAGTGCGCGCGGTCGAAGCGCTGCCCGGCGACCACAGCAAGGACGACGAGGCCGCCGACGAAGGCTTCAAGGCGATCGAGGACACGTTCAATCCGGCGATCGAGCACTGGCAACAGAACCAGGACGCCAATGCTGCACACACGGGCAAGGGGGCGAAGATCGTCGCCGGCGTCCTGGGTGGAGCTGCCCCCCTGGCATTGGGTCCCGAGGCCTACCTTGCCCAGGGGGCAATGAATACCGGTACTGACTCTGTCGACCAGAATCAGGACCTGAAGACCGCCTACACGCTGGCCGGCGTGAACCTGATGGCGAACGCCGCCGGCATGAAGGTGCCGTTCAAGAGCCCGAACGTCGTGAAGCGCGTCCTGGCGAACGGCACGTACGGCGCCGGCGTGTCCGCCGCCTCCGAGTGGCTGACGAAGAAGTTCCTCTCGAGTGGTGGCTACCAGGAAGCTGCTGACAACGTCGACCCGCTGGATCCGACGACGCTCGGTACTTCAGGGCTGATTTCGGCCCTGTTCGGGTTCCTCGAGAAGCCGGCGATCCGCAAGGGCTTCGAAGAGCGCGGCGGCAAGGTGCCGCAGGGTGTCGACCTCGAGGACCTGGGCGCGGATGTTCCGCCCGCGGGTGCTCAGCCCGTTGGTGCCCCGCCGGCTGCAGAGCGGCTAGCAGCTTCGCCTTCTCCCGAGGGTGTTGGCTCTGCAACCGGTGGGGCTACCGTCCCAGACAAGCCCACCGCCGAACCGCTGCCGGACCTCAAGGCGCAGATCGCGGACATGAAGGACCCCAACACCGCGCGCAAGGCGGTGTACCTGGCCCCTGACAACGTGAAGGAGCTGGGCCCAGATGGCGTCGCCGAGCTCGCGAAGGGCTCGAAGCAGATCCGCAACTTCGACAAGAAGGGCGGCGTGCTGATTGTCCCCGACGTCGAGGGCGCGAAGGCCGCGCGCGACCTGCGCTCGAGCGAGCCTGATATGCAGAAGGTGCTGGGCCAGCTCACCGGCGCCGGCGACGGCAAGTCGCCCGCGGACACCGTGGTCGTCCAGGGTCACACGCCCGAGGGCGCTGTTGCCTCGGAGGCGGCAGTTCGTCCAGACGAAGTTCCCAACAAGGTTGCCGAGGTTGCCCGGGAAGGCAAGACTCCGGTCGTCACGACGCCCGAGGAAGCGCTACAGCGGCGCGAGGAAGGCGTTCAGCAGACCGCTGCCGTGGCACCGGAAGCACCGCCTGCCGGCGCTGAGCCCGTGCCTGCGCCCGCAGAGCCCGTTGCCGAAGCGAAGCCCGAGGCAGTTCAATCTGCGGCCGAAAAGGCCCCCGCTGAATCGCCGTCCGTGCCTGAAAGTAAACCGGCCGAGGAACCCAAGACCTCGCTCGCGAAGACGATGGCGGACCTCACCGAGCGCGAGAAGCCGGCGAAGGGCCGCAAGCTGGTCAACCTCAAGGACCGCATGGACAACGCCGCTGCGGCCGGCAGCGAGCTGAAGCAGGCCGCGAAGGACGCGCAGGGCAAGGTCCCCGATGAGGTGGTGACCCGTGCCAACCAGGCAGCGAACGATGCGCTACGCCTTGGGGGCAAAAGCGAGGAGCAGATCGCGAAGGGGCAGGGCAACGCCACCCATACGCGCGTCAGCGCCGTGGTCGACGAGATGCAGAAGGCTACCCGGCTCCTCGAGGGCCGCGCTCAGCCTGGCGATGAGGTGCAGGTCCCGACCCGCGCCGCGGTGCTGAAGGCCCGCGTCGAGAAGGCCAAGGCCGCTGCCCCCAAGGCAGCTGAGGCGTCGAAGCCGGCCGAAGCGCCCAAGAAGGTCTCCGGCGAGAAGACCATCTCCGACGTCACCATCACCCCGCGCCCGTTCCGCGGCCGCGAGCTGATCAACCTGGTGAAGGACGAGGCCGGGGTGAACCCGGAGGAAGTCGCCCGCGCCGCCGAAGAGACGACCGGCAAGCGCAAGGGGGCGCTTCTGGGCGTGCTGCAGGAGATCGCCGGCGGCATGGACCCGAACAAGGGCTGGCTGGCGCACGTCGCCGCGCTCAACCCACGCCGCTACAAAGCCGGTGAGGCGCCCATCAACGCCAAGGAGCACGACTCGCTGAAGAAGCTCGTGCGCCGCCTGGCGGACGCCGACCCCGAGGACGCCGAGGCTTCCCGCGGGGCGCTCGATGCGTTCATGAACGATGTCAACGGCAAGCGCCTGGATGCCCGCACCCAGGCCGCCGTGCACGAGTACGCCCAGGCTATGCGCCGCATGCGCGTGCTGCGTGAGGGGCTGGCTGACCAGGAGCACGAGCCTGACGAGCTGGTGCACGAAGCCGAAGAGGGCGACGAGTTCCATGGGCCTGACGCCGATGAGGACGTCAGCGCCCGCACGATCGGCGACTTCGTCGGCTTGGATCACGAGCTGCAGGCCAAGATGGTCCACACCGAATTCGCCAAGGCGGCTTCGGCAGCCAAGGTCGGCGGCGTTCCGTTCTTCGATTACCTGAAGAGCCGAGAGGGCGCGTTCTCGAGCACTCGCAAGGTGATGGAGGGCTTGGTCAAGATCGCCGACCAGATGCCCGGCTCACAGGGCGCCGTGATCAAGCGCGTGGCGAAGCTGCTGGCCGAGCACACGCCCGACCTACCGATGCAGTTCGTGGGCGACCTGCTGCACCCCAAGACCGGCGAGAACATCCTCGGCTACATGCACGCGGGCGACAACACGATCCGCGTGGCGACCAATTACAGCCCGGCGGAGATCCTGCACACGATCTTGCACGAGGTGGCGCACGCCGCGACCAAGTATGAGATCGACCACAACCAGAACTCGTCGTTCGTCCGGAACCTGAAATACCTCCACAACGAAGCGACGATGCTCGCCGAGGAGGAGTTCGGGGAAGAGGGCGCCAAGAAGATCTATGGCCTCACCGACGTGCACGAGTTCGTGGCCGAGACCCTCAGCAATCCGTCGTTCCAGGCGCTGCTGACCAAGCTCGACACGACCACCCGCAAGAACCTGCCGCCCGATCATCTGGCGAACACGCTTGCGAACCGCACGATAGCCCGGGGCACGGCGATCATTCAGCGCGTGTACAACGCGATCCTCGACCACTTCGGGCTGAAGGACGGCGCCGAGCGCAGCCTTCTGCGGGATACCCTCTCGAGCATCGAAGCCGTTGCCGGCGACCAGCGCCGGAGCCATGCTGACCTGAACTCGCTCTCGAGCGCTGCGCTGTATCAGCGCCTGGCCGCCCGCCAGAGCGGCGTCCCCCTGAAGGACGGCGTCGACCTGGAGCACGCCAAGGACCTGGCCGGCCTCGACATCGCCCCGCGCAAGCTCCCCAACGAGGACAAGATCCCCGAGTCGCTGCGCCCCGTGGCGCGCGCCTTTGCGCACGTGTCGAAGACCGGCGCCTGGGATGGCCTGCGCCGCACGGTGCTGTCGATCATGCCGGAGGACCACATGACGCGGCGCTACGCCCGCGCGTTTGGTCACCCGGACGATCCGACCAACCCCGTGTACGGTCACGAGGAAGTGCGCACGGCGAAGCAGAAGATCAACAACCAGATGCTCGATCCGGCGCATCCAGTTAGCGAAGAGTGGATGCGCCTGTCGCCCGAGTCGAACCGACGCGTTGGACAGATGATGGTCGACAGCTCGATCTGGAGCATCGACCCGTCGAAGGCGAAGGACGATCAGATCGCGAGTGTGATGGCGTCCAAGAACTTCGACGCCCGCTACGATCACTTCAAGGAGCGCTGGGACGCGATGTCGCCCGAAGAGCGCTCAGTGTTCAACGGTGTCAGGGACTATAACGAGAAGGCCATACGGCTCCACCGGCGCGCCGCGGTGGATGTTGCGATTAAGCCCTTCGAGGACGAGCTCACTGAGGTGCAGAAGGAGCAGCTGCGTACGGCCCGTACGCCGTTTGAATACGACCGGCTGATCGGCGACGATAAACCGATTGACCTGCCCGGACTCAATGAAAAGCTCAAGGCGAGTCTCAAAGATCTCGCTGGTCTGAATGAGATCGAAGGACCCTACTTCCACCTCGGGCGAGATGGTCACCTCGTCGTCCAGGCGAAGCGAGATGGTTCGAAGGTATTTCAGTCGCGTGAAGATGCGGAGGCTTTCGCTAAGCGAGTACGGGACGTCAGCCCGGACTCGACGGCCTCTTACGTTGAACGTGGTGGGCAGCACGTCGTCGACTACAAAACGAACTACGTGAGCATGCATGGCTCGAAAGCCGAGGCCGAAGCCGATGCTCAGCGTCTGCGCGATCAGGGGTTTGATGTTGGGCCAGTGACCGAGAAGACTCTCGGCGACACGACCACGCCACTCTCCTCGGGCATGAAGGAGATCGTCGCTGAGGCGCAGCGCAAAATCGAATCTCATGGAGCGGACGAGACCACTGAGGCTTTGACAACGTCCTTGCGTCAGGCGTTCCTTCATCTGCTGGCAGCTCGTTCCGCGTATGCCGGATCTAAGCTCGCTCGTCGCGGTGTCGCCGGCGTAAAGCCCGAAGAGATGCGAATGAACTTCGCACGGCATGCTCAGGCTCTTGCTTGGCACACGTCTAATCTGTCGACGATCTTTGATGAATCTCAGGCGCTTGCCAAGTTGCGGGAGGCGGCACGGAAGCCCGAGATAGGTAACGCAGATCAGAAGACGATGTACGACCGCGGCGAGTACGTTAGCGAGATTCAGCGCCGCACACAACAGGATGTTAAGAACTACGGCCAGAGCTCGGCCGCAAATTCTGCTCTCGCGAAGATCGGCTTTTTGAACTTTTTGGCGAGCCCGGCACACGCAGCGATCTGGCTCACACAGAATTTTACAACCGGCATCCCCGTCGCTGGCGCGCGCTACGGCTACGGGCGCGCCACAGCAGAATTCACCCGCTCCATGGGTGCTCCGATGCGCGCAGGGCTCGCTAAGTCCTTCAAGGGGCTCTTCAGCAAGCCCGGGAACGTGACCTCGAGCGACGTCACCAGCGCCATCCTGGACGCCGTGCGCTCCCACGAGCGCTACGGCAAGTGGGCCCGCGGCAACAACTCGCCGATGCAGCAACTATTAGATCGTGGTGCGATATCTTCTAGTTTCTCGAACGAGCTCTCGATGATGGGCAAGGGCGACAACGAGACCGTGGCCAAGGCCATGGAGTACGCCCGCCTGCTGCCGCACTTCGCCGATGCGGTCAACCGCGTGAGCACCGCGCTGGCCGGCCTCGAACTGACCCGAGGTGATGTTCGCAAGACCGCGGATCTGATCAAAGAAGTGCACGTCGACTACTCGTTCGGGAATAAGCCGCGCGCGATGAAGGCGCTGGGGCGGAACGCCCAGGCGATCGCGATGATGAAGTCCTACGTGCTGTCGATGGCGCACCTGTACTACGGGAACGTCTATGACGCGCTCACCGGCAGCGGGATGCGGCGGGCGGAGGCTGTGAAGACCGTGGTCGGCATGACCGCGGCCGCAGCGCTCTTCACCGGCGTGACGGGCGCGACGCCGGAGCTCGCCAAGTGGATGGTCTACGCGGCGAACCAGTTCTTCGGCGACAAGGACGAATACTTTGACTACAACAACACCGTGCGGCGCTGGCTCTCCGACGCCCTGGGCAAGAGCGCCGGCCGACTGGCGGCGAGTGGTCTCCCGACGGCGCTCGGGATGGACGTCTCGGGCCGCATGGGGCTTTCCGACCTACTCTTCCACGACGCGCCGGACCTGCGGACCATCACCAAGGACAAGGCGATGCAGTTCATGGGGAGCTTCCTAGGACCACTGCCGCAGATGGTCATCGAGCAAGCGAGCAGCTTCGCCCGCCACATGAGCAACGGCGAACCGGCCCAGGCGCTGCTGTCGCTCGTGCCGCTGAAGGCGCTGCACGATGCGCAGAAGTCCTTCGAGCTGATGGACAAAGGCCGCGTGAGCTCCACGGGACACACCACCATGAAGCCCGGCGAGTTCACCGCGCTCGACGCCGCCACCCAGGGGATCGGCTTCAAGCCGGCCAAGATCGGCGAGGTGCAGGGGCGCCAGGACGCCGCGTACGGTTATAAAGAGTGGGCCAATGGCCGGAAGGCCGCGCTAATCGCGCACTACGTACAGGCGGCTCCGGCGGATCGCAACGAGATCCAGAAGCAGATCGCGCAGTGGAACTCGAAGAACCCGGGTGTCCGGATCACTCGCTCCGACCTGCTACGCTCGGGCCGTCAGGGGCAGAACGCCGCGGCGCTGGCACACGGCCAGCCGACGCGGGATCCCGTGGTAAATCGGCTGTTGAATTACTAGATCGAGAGGACCGGCACGTTGATGCCGTTCTCGAGTTGCCAGCCGGCGCGGAACGTCCGCTGCTTGCCGAAGATGGTGTAGTCCTTCTTCACCAGCGGGCCCTTATCCCACGCAAACACGTACTTGAGATTGTCAGCGCTGTTGCGCAGCGCGCTCCAACAGTAGGCGCGCCACGGTGCCCAGGCGTTGGGCATATAGGAGACCTGCTTACCGTTGTCCCAAATCAGCGCTCGCTCGCCGCTCACACCGTCCTCGGGGTTGCCGTAGACCCAGTTCAGCGGCTGCCACTTCCAGCGGTCGATGTGGTCGTACGCGTTGTTGGGACTGCGCGGGTGCATGATGGGCTCCCATCCCTGCACCAGGCAGAACGGGATCAGCACCACCAGGCCGACGAGCTCGGCGACGACCTGGATCAACTGGACTACTACGAACCATACCCATGCCATGTATTTACTCTCCCTTCGTCTCGGACGTCTCGTTTGGAATTGTTCCAGATATCGTAGCCACACTACGATTTGGCCGAACTTTTGGCCGATGTTCTGTCGTCTCGTTTGGTTAGCTGCTCATTGCGGGCTGTCATAGCATTGCTCCACTATCGCGTTCGCATGGCCGTCGTGGTTCCCCATCGCGTATCCAATCATCAGCCCCAATCCCGCGCAGAACAGCGCCACGACAACCCAATCGATCCGCTGCTCGATAGAACGCTGCTTCTCGGTCATGCGCCCCTCGCCCGCGCCGCCCGCTGCGCGATTCTGATTACGTCGAACACGAACTCGTCGAACGTGCGGCGCCGGTACTGGCGCACGCCGCGGCGGGCCGCACACCGAGCATTGAGAGCTGTGCGCTCTCGCTCGACCATGGCGCGCACCACATCCACATTAACTTTCACTGATTAGCTCCTCTGTGATGGCGCCTGGCCGGATGCCGAGCGCCTTGCAAATCTCTTCTCCAGTAGCTGTTTCCCACTTCTCAAAGTTCCGACAGACCCAAACACGCAGCAGCGACTTGCCCCACCGCAGTCGCCGTGTGGTCCTGATTCGCGGATCTATGTTGCCGAGGATGAACTGCAGGCGCCGCGCTGAGCACTTGCGCCCGGTCTCGCCCTCGATCCACGGAAGCACGGTGTCAGCCAGGAATACGTCCTGCTCGAACGGGCCTAGCAGGTTGTCCACCGCGCCGCGCACGGTGGCTTCCTCGTCGGTCCGCGACGCCTCGATCATCATCTTCTTCTCGTGCGTCATCGGCGCGTCGGCGTTGTGCTTGAAATCTGCGACCGAGATGTTCTGGAAGATGTGCTTCAGTACACCCGGCCCGCGCGGCCCCATCATGAAGCCGTAAAATTCCTCCGCAAACGCCTTGTCCATCTTGCCGCTCGTGACCTCGTGCACCGCCCAGCGTCGGTCGTAGTCCGACAGGTACAGAGCGTTGGGGTAGTTCGAACAGGCGGTGACCACCAGGCGGTTGGCGATGTCATAGCCCGCCAGGCCCTTCGGGTGCACCTTGATCCGCGAGTTGGTCACGATCGGCTTGAACTGGTTGGCCGCGGCGGCCGCTGCCTTCATGCCGCCCATGAAGATCTCGTCGAGGTGGAGCATGTGCTTGCGGGCCAGGAAGTCCGAGAAGCTCGACTCGAGCTCGGCGTTCGTGACCAGCGTGCAGTTATCCGGGCCCAGGAGCCGCGCCGGGATCTCATACATCATGGTCGTCTTGCCGGTGCCGGTCTCGCTCGAATACAGTAGCGGCGCCGAGGTGATCTTGACCCCGGGCTTCTGGACCGTGAAGGCGAAGAACTGCAGCAGATACTTTGCGAAGCGGGCGTCTTCCTTGTGCGGGAAGAGGTGCGCTATGACCGCGCGGAACATATCGAGCTCGCGCGCCGCCGGCTTCAGCGGCTCGATCACGTAGGGGGTGTGCCAATTAGCGAGCGGCCTGCCGTGCTCCCAGTAGATCTCACTCTCACCCGGGTGATATCCCATCGAGGTGACGATCCGCTTGGTCGTCGACTCCTGGAGGATCTTGCACGGATCCTGAAACCCGCCCTTCGTGTGCAGCGGCATCGACGACTGGTACAGCTGCCGAATCGCGTCCTTGTTAAGGAGCGTCCGGTGCATCGTGGAGAAGTACTCCTGCTGATCGGTGACGTAGATCAGGTATTTCTCCAGAGCCACACGGGCGCCGGCATCGTTGTTCTGCAGTTGCTCCTGCGCCTGGCGCATGGTTTCCCGGAAGCTCTGCCGGCCCCCGTCGAGGATCCGTATCTCCTCGGGAACCATCGCCTCCAGTGGGTCGGGCTCGGGCATCTCGGATTCAAACTTAAAGCCGTTCTCGATCGCCTTCTTGATGACCGAAGCGATCGTCGTTTGCTTCCCACCGTAGCGGCCGCAGCTGTTCCAGATCTTGCGGACATCCTCGCTGGATACATAGCCGGGCTGGGTCGAGCTCCAGGTGTCTACGATCTCGAACCCTTCATCCGAACCATCACTCCAGTTGTGGATGGCGGAGAGGATCGTGAACCACGGGCCTCGGCGCTTACCTGCTGCATCCTCGAGGGGGATATGCGCCAGCATGGCTCGAACCGTGTCGGCGTCCGGGGTCTCATACTCCTGGGCTCGTGAAGACAACTCATCGTTGACCGATACATCGCTCGTCTCCTTCTGCGGGAGGGGGTCGTCATCGACAACAGCGGGCATCTCGTAGGGCTGGAAGAACTCGCCCTCGCTGTGCACCCAGATGCCTTGGTGCTCTTGCATGTCGGCGCAGCAGCTTGGGAAGTACCAGAGCCTGCAGGCGTCGCGTGTGCTGCCGTCCACCTGCTCTCCGAAGAGAGCCATGAACGACTCGAAAAGAGTGGCGTGCGCCTCCGGTGTCACCGGTTGGGCGTACGGAACGATCAGTCGATACTTAGGCCGGTCGGGTGAATGGCTATAGCTGGTGAGGAGTATGTGCCGGTAGCCGGAAACCACTGCTGAGATCCCGTCGGCCGTATACGTCCCTGAGTCGAAATCCCCAACGAACGCAGACACCTCCACGACGTTCTCGGCGGCTCGTCGAGGCTTTGAATAGCTCGCGAGCGAGAACCACCGCGTATCTTTGTCCAGGCTCGCCGTATTCTTGTCAGCACTGGTGCCCTCCTTGAGAGCGTTGTACTGCTCGAGGGTCAGTTGTCCCACGTGCACGGGCCACGTCTGCAGCAGCGACGCGAGCTCTTCGAAGCTCA
>Ga0134125_10004382_pt1 | contig 16154 bp, 14 predicted proteins | sample KB31751_FD_96464 | JGI IMG/M metagenome (GOLD analysis project Ga0134125, IMG submission 96464) | Terrestrial soil microbial communities with excess Nitrogen fertilizer from Kellogg Biological Station, Michigan, USA - KB3-175-1 | ecosystem: Environmental > Terrestrial > Soil > Unclassified ... | reverse complement strand
TCGAAGATGCTCATCTCGGCGCCGTCGGGCAGGTGCTTGGTGAATCCGCCTTCCACGTTCACCATCTTGTTGCGCAGGCGGACGTTGGCAAACGTTCCGCGCACCATCACTTCGTGATTGCCGCGCCGCGAACCGTATGAGTTAAAGTCGGCGGGCTTCACGCCGTGCTCCTGCAAATATTTTCCTGCGGGGCTGTCTTTTTTAATCGAGCCTGCAGGAGAAATATGATCTGTGGTCACGCTGTCGCCGAGCACCGCCAGCACGCGAGCTTTCTTAATGTCGGCCACCGGCGCGGGCTTCGCGGACATACCGTCGAAATACGGCGCGTGGCGGATGTAAGTGGAGTCCGGCTCCCAGGTGTAGGTTTCGCCCTTGGGCACGGAGAGGCCGCGCCACTGCGGGTCGCCTTCATACACTTCAGCGTAGCTCTTGCGGAACATTTCAGAGGTGATGGAGTGCTGCATGGCTTCATCCACTTCGCGCTGCGTGGGCCAGAGATCGGCAAGATAGACGGGTTTGCCTTCGCGGTCTTTGCCAAGTGAATCTTTGCGAAGGTCGAGGTCGATGCGTCCGGCCAGCGCAAACGCCACTACCAGCGGCGGCGACATCAGATAGTTCGCGCGCACTTCGGAGTTAATGCGTCCTTCAAAGTTGCGATTACCGGAGAGCACCGACGCGACGACCAGATCTTTCTCATCAATGGCCTGCGAAACTTCCGCCGGCAGCGGGCCGGAGTTGCCGATGCACGTGGTGCATCCGTAACCGACAATATTGAACTTCAACTTCTCGAGATAGGGAAGCAGGCTGGCCTTATCGAGATAGTCGCGAACGACTTTCGATCCGGGGGCCAACGACGTCTTCACCCACGCCGGGACGGTCAATCCTTTTTCGACTGCTTTTTTCGCGAGCAGGCCTGCAGCGATCAGCACCGATGGATTCGAGGTGTTCGTACACGACGTGATCGCAGCGATCACCACGCTGCCGTGTTTGAGCGCGCTCTTGACGTCAGCAGAAACGTGTTCTTCGATATTGGGGCTCTCGACGCCAACCGCAGCAGGGCTGCCACCTTCTCCCTCCCAGCGCTTCATGCCATTGCCCGGACCATTATTTCCGGCGGTGGGAGCTTTGGCTTTTGGCTTAATCAATGAAGGCAGCGAAGTGCGGAATGACTCGCCTGCCTGCGAGAGCACCACGCGGTCCTGCGGACGCTTCGGCCCGGCAAGACTCGGCTCGACGCTCGCAAGATCGAGCGCGAGCAACTCCGAATACTCCGCTTCCGGAGTATTCGCGTCGTGGAACATGCCCTGCTCTTTGCAGTACGCCTCGACCAATGCGATCTGTTCTTCCGAGCGTCCAGTAAGACGCAGATAGTTGAGGCTTTCTTTATCCACCGGAAAAATCCCGCAAGTCGCCCCATACTCCGGGGACATATTGCCGATCGTCGCACGGTCGGCAAGAGGCAGATCCTGCAACCCCGGCCCAAAATACTCGACAAATTTTCCAACCACGCCATGCTTGCGCAGCATTTCGGTGATCGTCAAAACCAAATCCGTTGCCGTTGCGCCTTCGCGCAACCGCCCCGTCAACTTCACCCCTACCACCAGCGGAATCAGCATCGAAACCGGCTGCCCCAGCATCGCCGCCTCAGCCTCAATTCCTCCCACACCCCAACCCAAAACCCCCAACCCATTGATCATTGTTGTGTGGCTGTCTGTTCCTACCAAGGTGTCGGGGTAGGCGGTGCGTTTGGAGTTTCCGTTGCCGGCTGCGTTTTCTTCTTTTACGAAGATGACGCGGGCGAGGTATTCGAGGTTGACCTGGTGGACGATGCCAGTGTCGGGCGGGACGATGGCGAAGTTACGCAGTGCGGTTTGTCCCCAGCGGAGAAAGGCGTAGCGCTCTTTGTTGCGGGTGAATTCGAGTTCGGCGTTCAACTGCAATGCGCTCGCGGTGCCGTATTCATCCACCTGCACGGAGTGGTCAATGACGAGTTCGGCGGGTTGAAGGGGATTGATGAGCGCAGGATCGCCGCCGAGCTTTTTCATGGCGTCGCGCATGGCGGCGAGGTCCACAACCGCGGGGACGCCCGTGAAGTCCTGCATGAGCACGCGGCTGGGCGTGAAGGCGATTTCTTTCTCGGGCTTTGTATTTTTGTTCCAGGCGGCGAGCGCGCGAATGTCTTCGGCTTTTACGTTCTTGCCGTCTTCGGTGCGGAGCAAATTTTCCAGAAGGATGCGAAGCGAGTACGGCAAGTGTTTCGTGGAGATGCCTTGTTTGTCGAGGGCGTCGAGGCGGTAGATTTCGTATTCTTTGTTGCCAACCTTGAGACCGGAGCGGCTGCTGAAGCTGTTCATGTGTAATTGACTCCTGAAATGTCGTGAGCGGCGTCGCAGCGCCTAATTCATTATTTTATCTGTTTGACGAGAGATTGCGTAGGTACGAAGGGCCAAGCGTTGAGCACCAGAATTGGCCGGATGCTCTCGCGGCCATGGGGTGCGGCCGATCAGCTTTCATTCTCCATTCCGGACCTGTGTTCGGCGCCAAGTTGTTGCGTCCTTCCGGTGCCCTGAGCGAAGTCTGCACGCACTTTGTTCATGCCGGAACAATGACTTCGCGTAACAAGATCCGCAAAGCGATAGGGATTCTTCGCTGCGCTCAGAATGACACAACGACGGGGCGAGGCGACGATAGCAACACGATCTCTTTCTATGGCAACGGAATCTCGTCTGATGAAACCTTTCCTTTAACCAATGGCAAATTGGCTTAGGCGGCTTTTGCCACGCGCCGCGCTTCTATGCCATCCAGCGCGATCCACAGAGCTTTGGCGGTTGCCTCGGCCGCGTTCAATGCTTTTTCCGCAGCGGCAGGATTTCCTTCGGGGATCTCTTCTGTGATGTTCGCCAACCGCCGCTTCCAGACCTGCGAGTGAAAAACGTCTGCCGTGGCGTGCAGCGTAAAGTAGCTGCAGGTTTTTTCATCCGCGCCGTACATTTCACGCAACCCGCGGGCTTTTTCCTGGGCGACGCGTGGTACCTGGGACTCGTAGGCGTAAAAAGCTGCGAGGGCTTCTTCAGCGCTTCCTTCACGAGCAAACTCCCTGAAGCTCGCGACCAATGCTTTTACTTCCCCAACCGGCTCATGCCCTGTTACCGCCCGGCTTCCACCCATCCCCTCGGCAAAGTCGAGCCAAAGTTCCGAGTGGGGACGCTCGCCCTTTTCGCCAGCATTGCCCAGCTCATCTTTCATGTTCGCCAGAACAGCGCGGCGCAGCTTGCCTTCTTCCAGCCGGTCCGCGAATTCTCCCAGGTAAGTAGGGAAAGCGTCTACATGATGAAAATAGTCCGAAGCATACTCACGCAGATCATCGCGGGTAAGCTGGCCGGCGCTCCAGGCTTTGTAAAACGGATGGCAGAGCAGATCGTATTTGGCGATGCGGGCGTCGAGTTGCTGGAGGAAATCCTGAGTGGTCATCATCGCTTATTTCTCCGGGAAGAATGGACATTATACGAACGAATGGCTTGTGAAAAATATTCTGTCTAGTCACCCCCAAGCCGGGGTACCGGTGCAGTATTGCCGAATCTGATAACGCCACTCATGCAACCCTTAAAACGTGTCATCCCGAGCAGTCTTTGGGAGGGGTCTTACGTCGGATCGAACTGTTTATCCCGCCATCGGGGCCAATATCCACGCCGATCATTGAGAGATGACTGGCGGTCGTAGGGTCCTCCATTTTCGCTTTCGCTTAATGTCGGGATGACATGCTGTTGGGATAAGTACAGTTGATCCAAAACTGCACCACCATCCAAGCCGGAACGGGACCGTCATTCATGTGCCTGGCCTTGGTAGAATGAAGAGTCCATGCCGTTCACAGAACAATTCGACGTAGTGGTTGTTGGCGCTGGCCACGCTGGATGCGAAGCGGCCATGGCCGCAGCCCGCATGGGCCTGAAGACTGCCCTCTACACGCTGAATGTGGACCTGATCGCACAGATGTCCTGCAATCCGGCCATCGGAGGAATCGCCAAGGGCCATCTTGTGCGCGAGGTGGATGCTCTCGGCGGGATTATGGGCGAAATCACGGACGCGGTCGGCATTCAATTTCGCCTGCTGAATACTTCGCGTGGCCCGGCCGTCTGGTCTCCGAGGGCGCAGTGCGACAAGCAAGCCTATCGCCTAAAGATGCGCGAGGTGCTGGAGTCGCAGCCGAATTTGAAGATTAAGCAGGCGGAAGTGGCAGAGCTGATTCTGGAAGAGAGCAGTCAGCAATCAGCATTCAGCTCTCAGCCAACTCGGGAAGGGCACGACTTCAGTCGTGCCGCTCAAATCCCAAATAACGACCAGGCTTCGGCCCCTGAGGTGGAGGCAGCCCATCGCATCATCCGCGGCGTCAAGTTGCGCGACGGACGCACCGTGGGAGCTTCGGCCGTCATCATCACCACGGGAACATTTCTCAATGGACTCATCCATTGCGGCGAGCAGCAATATCCCGCGGGCCGTTCGGGCGAGCCGAATGCGGTCTTGCTGGGCGAAGCGCTCAAGCAACTCGGCTTGCGCGGATGCCGCTTGAAGACAGGCACGCCTCCGCGCCTCGATGGCCGATCGATTGACTGGTCGCGGTTTACGGTTCAACCCGGAGATGCCGACCCTACGCCTTTCAGTTTCCGTACCAAGCGCGTTGCGCATCATGACTCGCAGGTGCCTTGCTATATCGCATGGACCACCGCCGAGACGCAGCGCATTATCCGAGAAAATGTTCACCGGTCGCCGATGTACAGCGGGCAAATTCAGTCTATCGGGCCGCGCTATTGCCCCTCCATCGAAGACAAAATCGTAAAGTTCCCTGACAAAACCACGCACCAGTTGTTTCTGGAGCCTGAAGGCCTGAACACGCACGAAATTTATGTCAACGGAATGAGCACTTCGCTGCCGGTGGAAGTGCAGGTGGCGATATTGAAGTCCATTCCCGGCCTCGACACGGCGGAAATGCTGCGTCCCGGCTATGCCATTGAATACGACTCGATTGATCCGACGGAGCTGGAACGGACTCTGGAAACCAAGAAAATTGCTGGGTTGTTTCTTGCCGGGCAAATCAATGGCACCAGCGGTTACGAAGAGGCTGCCTGCCAGGGATTGATGGCGGGCATCAACGCCGCGCTCAAAGTGAAGAACGAGCCGCCGCTGATTCTCGACCGCACCGATGGATACACCGCCATCCTGATTGACGATCTTATTTCTAAGGGCACGAACGAACCGTATCGCATGTTCACTTCGCGCGCTGAGTTCCGCCTGCACCTGCGTATTGATAATGCCGACCGGCGTCTTACTCCATATGGCCGGCGCATTGGTTTGATTTCTGACGCAGCGTGGGCGGACTTTCTGGCCAAGCAAGAACGGCTGGAAAAAATGAAGGTATTACTGGAAAAGACCAAGCTGACGGGAGCGATGCTGGAAAGTATTCAGCAGTTAGCATGTAGCATGCAGACCGTTGCTGTTGATGATTCCGAGGAGCCCGGCTTTCATGAGTCTGCGTCTGCCAACGACCAACGTCCACCGGCCAATGATTTTGCCTCCGCACTTGGTCAGCCACTCGCGCAGCTATTGAAACGGCCCGAAATCAAGGTCGAATATCTCGCGGAAAGTCTGCGGGAAGTTGCACCTGATTTTTTTGTCCGGCAAAGCTTGGATGCGCAAGCGACGGGGCTTTCTTCAGAGGTCCGCAACGAACTGAAATCGGTCGAGACAGAAATTAAGTACGAAGGTTATTTGCAGCAGCAGAATCGCGCCATTGAACGGCTTAAGAAATCGGAGCAGAGGAACATTCCTGACTGGTTCGACTACCGCTCCATCAGCGGACTTTCTCGCGAAATGCAGGAGAAGCTCACCAAGATCAAGCCACGCACCATTGGCCACGCCTCGCGCATTCCGGGGGTCACTCCGGCGGCGGTGTCGCTGGTCAATGTGTACATCGAAATCCAGGCCAAGCGTCGTGATCTTGGCAATACAGTGAGCATTTAGTTCCTCCTGGGCCTTTTCCTTCTAGACTGAGTCCTAAGCTTTTAGTTGACAAGCCGCAATTGACGGCATATAGTCCTAATCGTTTAGGAGATAACGTGACAGAACGAGACAAGCCAAAACGGCCGTTTACGCCACTGGAACTGAAGATCATGCAGACGTTATGGGCTGCTGGACCATTAAATGTCCAGGCGGTGCAGGAAAGGCTCAACGACGATCTTGCCTATACGACGGTTCAAACGATGCTGAACGTACTGCACCGGAAGGGACATGTCGCGCGTGCCCTGGTCGGACGCGCTTACGAGTACCGGCCGCTGCAGAATCGAGAAACAGCGCGTAAAAGTGCAGTCCGCGATTTGTTGAATCGCATGTTCGATGGCTCCAGTGAAGCCCTTGTGATGAACATGCTGAAAGCCAAGCAGATTGATGCCGCTAAGCTCGCGGAGCTTGCACGAAAAGTTGACTCCGCGGAAGGAGATCAGGATGAACAGTCTCGTTAACTTTGTTCTCGCCTTTGCGATCAATGCACTGTGGGTCTTGCCGTTGCTTGCCCTTGCGGCTGAGGTGACGGCGAGAGTTCATCGAGACCTTCGGGCGTGCAATGTTTACCGCATCTGGTTGGCATGCTTCGTTCTTGCTCTCGCAATCCCCGTTTTGCCGTGCTTCGCACCCTTCCACCTAGGCGTTCGCTCCGCTGGGGCCGCGGCGCAACCGATGGTTGCCCCATCAATCGCCCAACCTGGCGTACACAGCGACAACCCCCAAATTTTGTCCCGCCTGGGAGCGGTGACCAGTGCCACAGGACTGCTGATGCACCTGTCGGCGCTTTTCCCTACCCTGTTTTTTATTTATTTGGCGTCTGTGCTATTTGCCTGGTTGCGGTTGACGTGGGGATTGTGGCAGACGAGCAGACTGTTGCACAAAACGGTGGCGGCAGTTTTGCCTCCAGAGTGGGAGAAGAGGTGGCAATCCAGCCTGAGCGCATTCGGACAGAAGCCGATCAGATTGCTTCTTTCAACCAAGATCCCGAGTCCAGCGACGGTGAACTGGCCGCGGCCGACGGTGATTCTACCGGCAGAGCTGCTTGATGTGGACGGCGCACAAGTAACGGCTGCTTTCTGCCACGAACTGGCACATGTGCGGCGACGGGACTTCGCGGTCAATTTGCTCTGTGAATTCTTTGGGGCGTTGATATTTTTCCATCCGGCCTGGCATTGGGTCCGTGCGAAGCTGGCACGAACGCGGGAGTTGGCGTGTGATGACCTCGCGGCTGAGGCCATGTCGGGAAGACAAATCTATGCCCAAAATCTGTTGCGGCTGGCGAAGAAACTGCAAGCTTCCGCAGGAACGCAACCTCAGAGTTACGCCCTTGGAATTTTTGAGGGCGAAATGCTGGAGCAACGAATTATGAATCTGACTGAAAAAAGGACGCAATCGCCGCGTATGCGCAAATGGTTAGCCGCAATCGCCGGCACGTCAATGTTGCTGGGAAGCGGCATGGCCGCCGTGAGCTTCGGGATGACTCCGCTCGCTGCGGAAGCCTCCAGCCGGACGGACCGCGCCCCCGCGGGCTGGTTCAAAGCCGGAAGTAAACCGCAGAGTTACCGTACTGGAGTGGATCATGCAGTCAGGCACGACGGGCAGCCCAGCGCATATGTGCAATCGGTCGAGCCTGTGAGCAACGGCTTTGGAACGCTGATGCAGTCACTCAGCGCCGCAAAATATGCGGGCAAGCGCATTCGCTTGCGAGCTTGGGTGAAAGCACAAGATGTGGCCGACTGGGCCGGTGTTTGGATGCGAGTGGACAAGGGCGAGAACATGGGAGTCGCTTTCGACAATATGGAGAACCGTCCGATCAAGGGCACGCAATCCTGGAAGAGGTGTGACGTAGTCCTGAATGTTCCGGACGACGCGACTGGCATATCATTCGGAATACTTCTCTCGGGCACGGGCGAGGTTTGGATCAGTCAGGCGACCTTCGAGGAAGTGGATAAGAACGTTGCGGTTACCGGTTCCAAACCGTCGCATGTATCGGATACTCCAGTCAATCTAAGTTTCACCCAGTGAAGTGTCCCCAGCGGGTTACGTTAGTCTGGGGCAGCAGTGGCGCAGCGATTTTGGTTTGCATTAAGATGGGAGGGTCCCGCATCTAATTATTTATGATCAAGAAACTGGCGCTAGTCGCCCTCGCCGCTCTGCTGCTTACAACTCTGGCTGTTGCCCAGGACCCCAGTTCCGTTCTTAAACCGCCCATTGGCTCTCATATTGCGATCGTTGAGTTTGCGGATTTGCAATGTCCGCAATGCGCTCACACCGCGCCGCTCATCAAGCAGGCCGTCAAGACCTACAAAATTCCGCTTGTGATTTACGACTTCCCGCTGCCCATGCATAACTGGTCTTACCAGGCAGCCATCTTCGCCCACTATTTCGACTCGAAATCCAAACAGCTGGGTTTTGATTTTCGCGATTACATCTTCGAGAACCAGACGCAGATTTATCCCACGGTGCTACGCGAGTTCGTCGAGAAATTCGCCGCTGCCCACCAGATGGCGCTGCCTTTCGTAATTGATCCGCAGGGCAAGCTGGCTGCGGAGATTAATGCCAGTAAGGCTGTTGGCAACGAAATTCATCTTGACCACACGCCTACCATTTATGTGGTGAGCAATAAGGGCGGCCAGAACCGAGCGGTGGAAGTGAAGCAGCCGCAAACAGAGTTGTTCCAGACGATTGACGCGATGAAGTAAAGCCGGTGAAAGCGGCGATGCTATCCGCGCTCGAAGGCGTGTTTCTTTTCCAGCTCCGCTAATGCCGCGCGCATGTCGGCTTCAAACTGCTCAACCTGCGCCATCAGCGAAGCATTGGCCGAAGCGAAATCGCCCTCCAGGGTAATCAATTCTTCCTCTGCCAGCTTGCGCGCGAGTTCCAGCAGGTGCGCCGGAGTGCTCTCCACGTAGAGCGCTTCGGTGGGGTCGGCAATCCAAACCGGGCCGCCCACCAGCTTCGTCTGCCAGAAAAGCTTTCTCTTGAGCAATCGGGAAATATCTTCGTCCGTGGCTTTGCCGAAGACCCACTTGTTGCGCTTAAAGTCATAGTGGCGGCTGGAGAACTGCACGGGCACGAGCTTGCCGGACTTTACGAACTCCACCTGCCGCCGGTCCACTTCCTTGCGCAGAGCATTGATCGCCGGGCCCTCGGTATCTTTTGCTTCGAGAGAAGGGACGACTTCGCGCAGTGTTTGTGACAAATTCACGGCAACCGGCGCATGCAGCCCTTCCGAACCTTCGAGGCGGATGTCGGCATGCAGAACATGGAAGTCAGCGCCGGAAGTGGATTTGTGGAAAGGCCACTCGAAGTTGAATGAAAGTGGCAGACCGCTGAGGGTCACGTAAATTGTTTTGGCGGGAGCGCCCGCTGGACTGGTCATGAGATCGATGTTTCCTCGGGTGAAGTTGAAAGAATATTGTACGACGAGAACAGCACATTGCTGCAGGTCGGACTGCAACAACATTTATTCGGGTGTGGGCCTGTTTATAACGTGGGTTGCCGACTTTACTGTCACCATGCGCATCTTTTCTGGTTCTTCTTTCGTCAAAGGACAGACGACGAAGTCAGCAAATATCTGATCGTCAAATCCTTTTAAAAGTTCTTTCACATTTGCGGGAAGTTCTTGATCTTCGCTTGGAAGCCCTAACATTCTATGTGTTCCCACAATCCAGATTCGTGTTGAGGGCGTACCATTCCAGTAGGACAATCGTCCTCGAACTTTGTAGCACGGTCCAACGAAAGTCTCCGATGCGAGGCAAGATATGCTCGTTAAGAAGATCAAAATCAAAATGCTTTTCACGTTGAATCTTTCGATCAAAAAGCAGATGTTGCTGCATGCTGCAAAGGGACTTCGGCCGCTTCGTGCTCTTCTTCCAGCGTAGTCTCTTCCCACAACGTCTTGTCGCGGAGCAGCCGCGAAACCAGCGCAGTGTGCATGGCGTGCCCGGCACAATCTGCCACCACGTTGCCCAGAACCTGCTTGCCCAGTAGCGCCAGGTCTCCGATGAGGTCGAGGACTTTGTGGCGAACGAATTCATCCGTATAGCGCAGCGGCGGGTTCTCGATTCCCGTGCGCGTGAGCACCACGCAGTTGTCACGCGAGGCGCCGCGGATCAGTCCCATGGCACGCATGGCTTTCTCATCTTCGCGCGAACCGAAGGTCCGCGCCGGAGAGATTTCGCGAACATAATTTCCGTTAGTCAGTTCCACGCGGAAGGTCTCTTTGCCGATCAACGGGTGCGCGAAATTGATAGCATAGGAAACTGAATAAGAATCCGCCGGATACACGGCGATAAATTTACCGCCTTCGCGCAGCTCAATTTCACGGCGGATGCGCAGGTAAGTCCGCGGACGGCGCTGTTTGCGAATACCGGCTTTATGGATTAAATCAACAAAGGGTTTGGCGCTGCCGTCGAGGATGGGCAATTCCAAGTTGTCGAGTTCCACAATGGCGTTATCAATGCCCATTCCAATGAGCGCCGAGAGCAGGTGCTCGGTCGTGGAAATCAACACGCCCTTTTTCATGAGGCTGGTGGCGTAGCTCACGCGGGCCACATTCCGGCCTGTGGCCTCAATTTCAAAGCCGTCCAGGTCGATCCGGCGGAAAATCACTCCTGAGCCTGCCGGGGCCGGCAGGATGCGCAAATGCACGGGAGCGCCACTGTGCAAGCCAATACCCTGGCATTCGACGGCGGAACGGATTGTCTGTTCGAAGATCAAAATCGGCGAAGAGATTGCAGCCTTCATCAAGAGCTTACGCGGATGACGAGGACTTCGCGTGTGGCAAAAAAACCACACTTGCCGATTTTAAGGCGGTTCATATTCAGCAACTTACGTGATTTCAAGGAGATATAAGAATTTGTTAAGAATTGTAAACGAAGGTGAGTGTTTTGAGTCCTACTTTGGTGTAGTTGCCGTCCACAGGCACTTCTGACAGCGACGCAAATGCTTGCGGGACGCGCCAAGGTTTGGAATTTCGCGTGTCTCATGCTTCAATCAGGGGCATGAAAACTGAATACTCCCTCGACTATTCGGAGGCCAAAAAAATTGTGGACGCCGTCGTTGCCAAGGCCCAGGCGTTGCAAAAGGCGGTCGTCATTGCGATCGCCGATCCCCACGGAGACCTGCTCGCCTTTGCCCGCATGGACGGCGTGGGATTGCCCTCCTTGCAAATCGCCATGAATAAAGCCTGGACAGCTGCTCGCCTTCGCAAGCCGACCAAAGACGTCGGCGACCGCTTGCAGAAAGAAGGCTTCGACATCGCTTACTATGGCGATCCGCACATCGTCGGCTGGGGTGGCGGCATCCCGGTGTGGAAAGATGCAGAATTAGTAGGTGCGATCGGTGTCAGCGGGCTTTCGTCGGAGGAGGATGTGGAGTTGGCGCAGATTGGGGCTGCGACATTGGAAAAGTGAGTAGTGGAGTTTAGAGGGATTGATTAAGGAATTGACTGTGGAGAGCAGCCATTTATGGCCGCGTTCGCGTGCAGAATTTGGAGGCCCTTCAGGGCGCGTAAGCCGGGGGCTAAAGCCCTCAATTTATCCAACCCTCTACGCGGCTCTAAAGAGGCCGCTCTTCCACCAAAATCTCCATATGCGCGAAAATCCCGAATGAAATCGAATCGTACTTTCCCCCAAAATCCTCATAAAAGAACACCCCCACTCCATCAATGTTTGACGCTCTTCCCAGCCGCACGATAAAATAACTCAGTTTGCCTGTACCTGCGGTCCTGTTCTGGGACCCTGCCGTAATCGTTGCCCTAAAGCGCCGAGCGGAACACAGCAAGCATCAGCAAATTTAACCAGTTCCCGCGCAATTGTTTGCGACGGGCATGAGAGGCATAAGCATGTACGCGGTCATCCGCGCCGGAGGAAAGCAGTACCGGGTGGCGCCCGGCGATGTGATTCGTGTAGAGAGCGTTACAGGTAATGATGGCGAAGTCGCGTTCGGCGACGTTCTGGCCGTCTCCGGTGGCGAAGGGCAGATTTCCAAGCCGGGAGCCGATGTCCACGTGAGCGGCGAAATCGTGGGGCAGGGCCGCGGCGGAAAGATCCTGGTCTTCCATTACAAGAAAAAGAAGCAGTACAAAAAGTTGCAGGGCCACCGCCAGGCATACACCGCCGTGCGCATCACTGAGATTGCCTTTGACGGCCAAAAGTTCACCGCGCCCGCGCTTCCCAAAAAAGAAGCAAAGCCCAAGAAAGTAGCAAAGGCCGCAGGCGAAACCGAACACAAGCACGAGTCGGCGGCTACTAAGAGCCACGCGAAAAAGAAATCCGCGGGTAAGAAGGCGGCCCCAAAGAAAGCCGCGCCAAAGAAAAAGAAATAAGTCTCTAACCGAAACTGAGAACTGGCAACTGGAAACCGAGAACTATTTATGGCACACAAAAAAGGATTAGGAAGTTCACGAAACGGACGCGACTCAAACGCGCAACGGCTTGGCTTTAAGGCATTTGGCGGACAGCTTGTCCCCGGCGGGACGATCATCGTCCGGCAGCGCGGCACACGCGTGAAGCCCGGCTTGAACGTCGGCAAAGGCAAAGACGACACGCTCTTCGCCAAGGTCACGGGCCGCATTAAATTCATGGACCGCGGACAGATGGGTAAGTACGTGATGGTTGAGCCTCTCGAAGCAAAGTAGGCGTTTCCAATCACGCAAGGCTTTCGGCCTCGGCACTGTCGAGGCTTTTTCTTTTTTGTTTTGAACTTAACGACCAAAGGCCAACGGCCAAAGACTGATGTTCATTGATGAAGCCAAAATTCGCGTAAAAGCCGGCGACGGTGGCAACGGATGCCTCGCCTTCCGGCGCGAAAAATATGTCCCTCGCGGAGGCCCTTCGGGCGGCGATGGCGGCAAGGGCGGCGACATCATTATGGAGTCCAGCGAACGCCACAACACGCTGGTGCACTTCCGCTTCAATCCCGAATACACGGCGCAGCGCGGACGTCACGGCGAAGGCTCCAACTGCACCGGCAAAGAGGGCACCGACATACTTCTCAAAGTTCCCGTCGGCACGATTCTCTATGACGATGAGACAGGAGAAAAAGTCCACGATTTTTCGCAGCCCGATGAACGCGTCGTCGTAGCTCGTGGCGGACGCGGCGGACGCGGCAACGCGCAGTTTGCCACTTCCACGCACCAGGCGCCGCGCGAGCATGAAGACGGCCGCCCCGGCGAAGAGCGCGTCTTTCGCATGGAATTAAAGCTCCTCGCCGACGTGGGAATCGTTGGCTATCCAAACGTGGGCAAGTCCACGCTCATCTCGCGCATTTCCGCAGCGCGGCCCAAAATTGCAGATTATCCATTCACCACCCTGCAGCCAAACCTGGGCGTGGTACTCGTGGGCGAGGGCTCGGATGAAACCAGCTTCGTAGTAGCCGACATTCCCGGGCTCATCGAAGGAGCGCACACAGGTGCGGGACTCGGCACACAATTTTTGAAGCACGTTGAGCGCACGCGCCTGTTGGTTCATGTCGTGGATATTTCCGATGCCAGCGGGCGGCCCGATCCTGTGAAGGATGTAGAAGTGATCCAGGGCGAATTGGCCAGCTTCGGCGCGGGCCTCGAAGACAAGCCGGTAATTTTCGTGGCTTCAAAGATGGACGTCGCCAACAAAGACAAGCTGGCAAAGTTAAAACGCTATTGCAAAAAGAAAAATTACGAATTGTTTCCCATCTCCGCCGTCACCGGCAAAGGCGTGGACGATTTGAAATATGCGATGGCGGCAGCGGTAAAAAAGACCCGGGAAGCCGTAGCACCCGCTTAGTTCTTTGCTTATGTAGCCCCCATAGTTTGTGTAGCGTGGGGTCTCTGACCCGGCGCCACACGATCCGCCTCGCTATCCGAAACTCAACGCTTCATGTTCCCCCAACATCCAGTAAACCAGCGACACCGGCAAGCCCACCACGTTGAAGTAATCGCCTTCAATCTTTGAAATCCAGCGCGAAGCCCAGCCCTGGATCGCATAGGCCCCAGCTTTGTCCATCGGCTCGCCGGTTGCTACGTAAGAAGCAATTTCGTCGTCGCGTAATTTCTGCATTTCAATCGTCGTTGTTTCCGAACGCACATCGGCAAAGCCGCGCCCCAGAAGACAGACTCCCGTAATGACCTGATGTTTTTGTCCTGAAAGAAGCCGCAACATACGCGCTGCATCGGCCGCGTCGCGAGGTTTCCCTAACACCTCGTCATTCACAAGAACAACGGTGTCCGCGCCCAGCACGATCTTTCCCGGGTCCAATTGAAACACCGCTTCGGCCTTCTCACGCGCCATGCGCTGGGCATAAGTCTTCGGAATCTCGCCCGGCAACAGCGTCTCCAGAATATTCGCCGGTTGGACGGTGAATGCGATTCCGGCATTGCGCAAAAGTTCCTGGCGGCGAGGAGAAGCGGAAGCGAGAACAAGCATGTCAAATGATTTTAACGGAAGCGCTATTTTTACCGCCGCATCACTCTGGATTTCATCTCAATGCGGGATAGACTAGTGCTTCAGTAGCTGATGGCGATCGCAAATCCAAACTCCCGTAATAACCAGAGCGCCTGGAAGTTCGCCCTGCGCGCGCTTTCCTATCGCAATTACCGTTTATTTTTCGGCGGGCAGAGCGTTTCCCTCATTGGCACCTGGATGACGCGCATCGCCACCAGTTGGCTTGTTTACCGCCTCACGCATTCAGCATGGCTCTTGGGTCTGGTGGGCTTCTCCGGCCAAATTCCCGGGTTTGTCCTCGCTCCCTTCGCGGGTGTTTGGATTGATCGCTGGAACCGGCATCGCACGTTGGTCATCACGCAGGTGCTCTCCATGCTGCAATCTTTCGCTTTGGCTGCGCTTGCGCTGGCGGGAGTGATCACCGTTCCTGAAATTATCTGGCTCAGCGTCGCGCAAGGGCTGATTAACGCCTTTGACATGCCCGGCCGCCAGGCGTTCGTGGTGGAGATGGTGGAAAACCGCGAAGACCTCGGCAATGCCATCGCCCTCAACTCCTCCATGGTAAACGCCGCGCGATTGTTGGGACCGTCCATCGCCGGACTGGTCATTGCCGCCTTCAGCGAGGGTTGGTGCTTTCTGATTGACGGCGTCAGCTACATCGCGGTCATCGCTTCTCTACTGTTGATGAGACTGCAGCCCCATGCGGAGAAGCCCCAGCCCAAAGCCGTCCTCCATCAATTAAAAGAAGGATGGAACTACGTCTTCCATTCCGTGCCCATCCGTTCGCTGCTTCTTTTGCTCGCACTCGTCAGCCTGGTGGGCATGCCCTATACGGTGCTGATGCCAATTTTCGCGGGAAGCGTTTTGCACGGCGGCCCGCACACACTCGGGTTCCTCATGGCTGCCGCCGGGGTGGGCGCGCTCATTTCTACTTTTCTTCTGGCCGCGAGAAAAAGTGTGCTGGGACTCGGTCGCGTCATCCCCATTTCTGCATGCCTGTTTGGCATCGGTTTGATCGCATTTGGTTCTTCGAAAGTTTTATGGCTCTCTTTGCTGGTGGTTATGCTTGCGGGGGCCGGAATGATGCAGCAAATGGCCGCCAGCAATACAGTCCTCCAAACAATTGTGGATGATGACAAGCGTGGACGCGTGATGAGTTTTTATTCTATGGCGTTCATGGGCATGGCGCCCATCGGCAGCCTGATCGCGGGCATAGCCGCCACGCACATTGGCGCTCCGCGCACACTGATGATCGGCGGCGTTTTTTGCATTTTAGGAGCGGGCTGGTTCGCGCTTCATCTGCCGGCGATCCGCTCTTCCATTCGTCCCATTTACATCCGTTTGGGCATTCTTCCGGAAAAATCGAAAGCCATCCAGACAGTCAGCGCCCTGCTTACGCCCCCGCAAGATTGACGCATTGACGTTATGATCGTGATGAAGACAAATTAGGAGTGAAGGTATGCAGCCCGGTCCAATCAGCAACGAACTCGTGGAACTTTCAGTCGGCGATGGGACGCGCATGAAGGCTTACGTCGCGCGACCTCGGGAAAAAGGTCCCTGGCCTGGAATACTGGTGATGCAGGAAGCGTTCGGCGTCAATTCGCATATCCGCGACGTCGCAAATCGCCTGGCAAAGGAAGGCTATGTCGCCATTGCGCCGGAACTTTTTCACCG